>ENA-ORSR01000001-ORSR01000001.1-human-gut-metagenome-genome-assembly--contig:-NODE-1-length-392903-cov-61.360386_pt1 | contig 392903 bp, 500 predicted proteins | sample MGYA00241901_ERZ509166 | MGnify/ENA primary metagenome ERZ509166 (study PRJEB26280, sample SAMEA2338860) | human gut metagenome | biome: human gut; feature: human-associated habitat; material: faeces... | reverse complement strand
TTTTCAATCAATTCAATACCATTACCAGCTACGTAAGTATCAACCAAAGAGCTAAGATCAACTACTGAAGTTTGTTCTCCTTCAGAAGTGTTAAATACAAAGGTCAATGATTTATCTTCTGCAGAGTACTCAACAGATTTCAAGAATTGGTCTGCAGGAATATTAATAGTACCAGCAATTTTATCACCTACTTGAAGTTCATAAGTTAAGTCATCTTTCTTAACTAATGCAATAGTTTCCATATTGCCATGAACATCTTCAAGAAGGGCAATTTGTTTGGAATCGTTATAAGTAGGTCTTTCAGCAGAACCGTTTAAGTTGATTTCTACTGAACTAGAACCTAGATCTACTTTATTCCACTTAGAAACCATAGCAATATTCACAGCACTACCATCAGTAGTTTTTCCGCAAATATTATCATGATTGTTTAGGAAAATAGTCTTACGTCCAGGATTTTGTTCAGTTGCTGTATCTTCATATTTAACAGCTTTTTCAAGTTCTGGACGTATCTCATTATTGAGTCCTCCGTTTATGGTGCTGAAACCGTCTGCAACATTCTTATTGATATTATTAACAGCTTCAACAAGATTATTGTTTACAGTTGCAATATCAGCTGCATTTTTTTCAATTTTTCCTTCAAGTTCAGTGAGATCAGCACCTTCACCGTTTACTTTTTCAGCTAATTCATCAATAGCTGCTTGAAGTTTAGCATCGCCTTCTTCACGATTAGTTACTTCAGCTGCAATACCATTATTAATAGTTTCGATAGCCTGAACAAGATTATTATTCAGAGTTTCGATAGAAGAAGCTACATTTTCGTTGATTTGATTTACCATTCCATCAACACGAGAAGCTTCTGATTCAATTTTTTCAGATAACTTAGCGTCACCTTCTTCACGGGCACTAGCTTCTTCAGTTACCTTATTTTCTAGAGCAGAGAGTTGTTCTTGGATATCACCTGGAACTTCTCCACCACCTGTAGACGCGATATCGTATACAACTCCGTCAACACTAATCTTAGAGATTTTTTCGCTCATAATTTATTCTTTCTTTTAATTAAACGTTTAATAAAATTTTCTTAATCATTTACAAGACCTAGGGTAGAATCTTTGTAAGTTACTGTTTCATCGTAGATCATCAATGTATCTGGGGATTTGAAACTTGCATGATAACTATTAGGAAGGTATAATACTCCATTCTTGACATAAATTTTATTATTTTTGTCTTGAGTATCTGGATCTGTACCATTTACTTCCTGAATAGTTTTGCAATAGACTTCATAAATCAGCGGAAGATTGTAACCTATATCCCCGAACGCATTGTAATCACTTCCAGGGTTGAATCCACAACCACAGTTGCAAAAATCATTCATAATATTTTAATAATTATTATATATTAAATAAACACTACACATTTCTTAAGAAAACAAAAGAACAACTACAAAATTTCTTTTATTGTTCTATGTCATGTATTAGGGTTTAGGTTTCCTAGGAGCGCAAAAACATCATTTGGAGAAAGAAAAAAGAAGGGAATTAACCCTCCTTTATTTTTACATTTACGTTTCCAGTTAAAATGAAATAATCTATATCTATATTCCAACAAAGACCATAATGTTCTATTACATCACTTAATTCAATATAAGTATGATAACCAAGATTATATATAGACCTTATTTCTTTTACTGTACGAGTTGCAATATCACCTAATGTTTTCATATTCTTATGTTGAATATCATAATCTACTAAAGTATTAAGTGCTCTACGAGAAAGATTTAAGTCTCTTATACTAGTTTTTAATAATCTCATTCTCTTTTCTTGCTCTTCACTTAAAGTAACATCAATATTTTCTACATTTTTGATTCTCTTAAGTTCAGCTAATTCTATGTCTTTGGTTATGTTCTCTTTTGTTAACTTTTCAAGTTTTTCGAGAACTAGTTTATTGTTATCATATAAAAATTTTATATTATCATTAATATATTTAGTAAAATCACTTTTTGTCAAACCATAAGAATCTGCTAATTTCTTAATTTCATCAACATTCTTTTCTCCTTTTCCTTTATTAATAGAGTTAAGAAAAGTTAAGTATTTCCATAAAATTTCATTGATGCGGTGAAAATCTGAGTTATCATTATAGTAATGAATATTGTCTATTAAAGATGCAATAATTAATTCTTTGCAGTGTGAGTATCTTCTATATCCAATTCTTATAATTCTTGTAACATCTTCTACTTCTTTGATCTCTTTTTTCATTTTTTCGATCTTTTCATCTAGCTGGCGTTCTAATTCTCCTAAATCAGTTGTCTTTTTAGATAAACTGCTTTCCAATAAATCAATCAGAGTTTTCTTATCTACATATGTCATATTTTTAATAACTCTGATAGTAATTAAACCAGATTTACCCCAGTTTGTAATAGTTTGTGTACTTACTTTTGCTAACTTTGCAGCATCAGTTCTTGTAATCCATTTTTCTTTTTTCATCTTCTTTTAAATTTTAATTTATACACTAATAAGGCTTTGAAGAAGAGCCTATTTTCCTTATAAATGATTATGAAATATTTTTATTATGAAAAGAATAAAACAAGTAATTAGAAAAAATCTACCTGAGACTAATAGTAGTTCGTCTCACTCTGTAGTAATCTGTGTTGATCCTAATTCATTGGTTGATACACTTCCTATGGATTCAGAGGGAGTTATACATGTTCCTAGAAGATCTGAATCATTTGGTTGGGAGTATGAAAAATATAATGATCCAATGACTAAACTTCAGTATGTATGTGGTATAATTTGGAAATATAAGAGTAATCGGAAGAAAGTAAAACTCTTAAAAGAAATTGTCCTAGGATATACTGGAGCAAAGGATATAGTATTTGACTGGGAAGAAAACAGGTCAAGTGATGATATTGTTGAAGAGGATGAGGATTATTACTGGGATTCTGGTGCTCCTGAGATAGATCATAATAGTTCTGATATATTTCCTGAAATTATGGAATCAGCTAGATCAATTAAGAATTTTATATTTAATTCAAGATCTTGGCTATATTTAGGAAATGATAATTCAGATGCTCCAGAGGGTTTCTATGAAGAAGAAACTGATGACCCAGAAATTATCGTTAGTGTTGATTATGGAGGAGATATAGGTAGAGTTGATTTTGAATATAATAAATCAGTAGGTTGTGATATAGAGAATTATCTGAAAAACGAATCTTTAATTTCAGATATAGTTTATAATATCAAAACCAAAAAATTTGAAAAAAATCTTGGAATGGAAAAGTGGAGAGGATTTCATAGTGATAATCAGCTTACTTTTAGACCTATTTCTCTTAGTGATAGAAAATTATATTGGATTAGTGAAAGTCTGGAAAAAGAGATTATAAATAAAACAATAATAAAAGGTGATGGTAAAAAACAAAAATCAACCTTACTATACTCACTTTCTACAAATGAAAATGAAATCTTTAAAGAGTTAATAAAAGATACTCAGACTTGGGGATCTCATTGGATTAGTTTACCATATACAGTAATGACAAAAGAGTTCGGAAAAGTACTATGATAACAGATGAATATTCTTATATAAACGGAAATTATTATGTTACTCTTAATAATTTATCAGGTACAAAAACTTATCGAGCATTAAGAAGAGGAGAGGAGCTTATTTCAAAGTTTCCTGATTCTATAGACTTGAAAATAACAAATAAGTGTTCTATAGGATGTCCATTTTGTCATGAATCTAGTATCTCTGAAGGAAAGTCTTTTGACCTACAGAAAACTATTGATGTTTTATCTCAGCTTCCTAAAGTTGGAATAGAATTAGCTATTGGAGGTGGAGATGTAACTGAAGATTCTGTTATAGATGATTGTGCTGTTTTATGTAAGTGGGCAGATGATAATGGATTTGTTCCAAGACTTACCATAAATTCTAGGTCTCTAAATACTGAAGAGAAACGTAAGAAATTTCATGATAAACTTGATATGGTAAAAGTATTTGGAGTAAGTATTGATAGGTTTGATAAAAAGTTAATAAATACTTTAGAAGACGAATATACTACATATTTTAAAACAAAAGTATATCATATCATTGCCGGAATATTTCCCCCAGAAGATCTCCAAGAACTGATAACGTCTGGAAGACAAGTATTAATTCTTGGTTATAAAAATTGGGGAAGAGCTCTCGGCAATCCACCCAAGTATGATCTTAAGGAGTGGGAAAAGACTTTAAAGAGAATTTTGTATACTCGACAAAATAATCTATCAGCTACTATAGGATTTGATAATTTAGCGATAGAACAGCTTGGAGTACGTGATTGTATAACAGAGGCTGATTGGAAGAGAATGTATATGGGAGATGAATTTACTCATACTATGTACGTTGACGCAGTTTCAGAAATATTTGCACCTACTTCTAGAGATTCATTTAGAGTTTCTTGGAATGATATGAAAATTTTAGAATTTTTTAATACTTATAAAAATGATAAAGTTAATAACAAAGAGTAGATATTATAAAATTCTTGGAAAGGAAATTTATAAAGACTATGTAAAATATTCTAAAGTAGTATTTCCTGAAGAGAGATGGAGTAAGTTTCTTAGTATCTCAGAGTCTTCATGTATATATTTTCTTTTGGAAGAGGAAAATAAAGTTTTTGTATATATTCCTTCCCTCGAAGTATTATTAATTCCAGGAATGTATAAAAATTCAGATGACTTATATAATAAAATTTTAGCTTCAGAAACAACATTAAGTAATTGGAAGGTAAGTTTAATAAAAGAACTGAAACCCTCTGAACATAAGCAAGATTATATTTTGAATACTTTTAAAATAGGGAACTTTCAATGTCTTCTTGATAGAAGTACTTCTGAAATTGTGTATACTTCTGGGAAATATAGGTTGATTAATTCTGATTTTCCTGAAGATTCAATGGATTTTTCGTTAACTAATAATCTTGGAGATCCAGATGCTTATTGGAAAAGTACATATTTAGCATTTCCAGAGAAATCAGAGATAATGTTATCAGATAAACCTAAATTACAACTAATTGAAGATTTAATTGCAATTATATTAAATGAAAACGGAAGAAATTATCAAAGAACTGATAGCAAGAGTTAATAGTACTCTTAGTTATTATGAGAAAGATTATGTCAGTGTTAAGAGAACTCCATATGCTGAGCGAGAGAGATGTGTTAGCTTTGAACAATACATAGAAGCTAGGTTTAATTATGAGTGTTCTAAGATTCCAGAATTATATGATGCAGTAATAGCAACAGACGGACATTTATTTTCTTGTACAGAATTAATTGATCCTGATACAGCAAAAAGAAGGTTTACTACTGCATCAGTTGTTCTTGTAGATCCAAAAACGCTGATAGGAGCAAACGAAAATCTTATTAATGAGATATACAGGATTCATGATTATCTTGGAGGATCTTGTATAAAATTCAATAATGTTAAGAAAAAAATTAAGTTTACAATTGAGTAAAAGAGAAAAATTATGAAGAAAAATTCTTGGAGATTAACAAGTGATTTGATAGCTTATTTTCCGTGTGACTTATCAGTTTCAGCAGGGAAGCGTGTTTTTTTAGCCTCTTCTGAAAAAAAGTCTTATAAAGCGGCAGTACAAAAGAATATCGAATCTGCTCTTGATGAAGTGATTATTGAATCTAATTCATTTAAATTAAAAGTATCTAATGATCTTAGTGTTTATGTAAAGTGTGATGAATTTCCTGATCCAGAACAATATTACTTAGTTTGTAATATGTATCGGACAGCTTTTGGAGTTCCTATGATTGGCAATATAATTACTCAGGTTAAGAGTGATAAAGCTAATTTTGGAGACACAGTATTTGAAGCAGTATTTTCAGAAGATTCTCAAGAAAGTGTTTATTTTATGACACCTGAAATGGCGGAATATAAAAATGCTTTCGAAGAGATGAAGCGTAGAATGAATTGTACTTTAAATAAAAAAGTAAAGAAGTGGATTCCTGGTGGAAGATATGATACATTAACAAATACGTATTATTATCTTGGAGAATTTAAGAGTAGAAAAAAGAACGAGTTAAATTCTGATTTTCTTGGAGATTCTTCAATGGTTCCAGCGTATCTATATGTTTCTGAACTTGGAGATGAGAAAAAAATCTCTGACATTCTAAAAACCAGAAAAATTGGTTCTGGACCGGAAGATATTCAGATTATGTACTCTCTTCCAAGCGCTGTAGATTCTGGAAATGTTTTGGAGAATGATATAACTTGTCTGAAAGATTATCAAAAATATATCTTTGATAATTCAATGAAGGAATATACAATTACTTCAGATTATGGATTTTCTAGTTATTCAAATCCTAAATATATTCTTGATATTCTTTCATTGAAATCAAGTGAATCAGATTCTTATGCAGATCTTATTCCTGAATCTGTTTCTGAAATGATTAAGAATATGTTACATGAAGTTGTATTATGTTCTTGGGATTTGAATAAGAATAGAGAAGACATTTATATTGGTGAAGGAAATAATAATGATAAGAATGCAGAAAACTTAGTAAGGAGATTTTATCAAGATTTTAAAGATGGAAATGCAATGAGAAATTTGTATTACAGAAAACTCTTTATAGATCTTGGAATAAATATAAATGAAATAGCAGTAGAGGTAGTAAGTCAAGGTAATCCAGAAAGTTTAATACTATCTGGAATTGAGAATTATGTATCTTTAGGAAGTATTTATTTTAAAAATCACTTTACAGATGCTTCCAGAAAGATTAGTAGACAAAGAATTAAATCAACAAATTATACTCTAGAGGTAGTTAAATTATCTGATTTATTCTCTGCTACACCTAATTTATTATTGGATATTAAAGATTTGATAGAAAACGCTAGAAATAATTTTGGATTAGGTGTAAGAACTTTTTATGATACTAATACCGGTACTAAAAAATCTCCGAAAATATATACAACAATTGAAGTAGATATTTTAGACTTGATTAAGTACTATGGAGGTATTAAAAATATTCCAGAAGTTATTGTAAATGAAATTATATCAAGTAAATTTTGGAATCTTCAAGTGTTAATTGATAAAGAAGGAGTATTAGAGTGATATGGCTAAGCAAGAGAATTTATCATTTACAGGAGAAGTTGTTGAAGAGCTCGGGAATTCTATGTTTTCAGTAGAATTAGATTCTATGGAGCATCAAGTATTATGTACTATATCAGGTAAAATTAGAAAAAATTATATAAGAATTCTAGCAGGAGATAAAGTGAAAATTGAAGTAAGTCCTTATGATTTAACAAAAGGACGGATTGTTACTAGATTATCTCTTATAGAAAATAGTGATAACAAAAATAGTAGTAATAACAAAAAGAAATCAAAAAAGAAATGATTAAGTACAACGTAACAAACAGTATGATCGGTAATATTTATCCGATTTTTTTGAGTAATAACAAACTAGTCGAAGATCCATCATACTATCTGTACAGAATTGTGAGTCCTAGTTTAAGTCCAGATCTTATTCCATATATATCATTGGAAAAGATTAGTGAAAGAACAAAAATTGGAAATCCAAAAGAATTCTGTGATAGTCAAAAGAAAAAAGCTATTCGTGAACATTTAGATGTTATTTCTATGTGTCTTGGTAGTCGTGAAGGTCTTGAAGAAAAGGCAGTTGAGTTCTTGCAAGGAATTCTGTGGAGAGATAAACCAGTAATTGATAATGGTTTTCCTGGATTTCCGTTGATTGAAATGGAGAATGGTAATAATATCCAGAAATCAGTAATTATTGGTCTTAGAGATACAATGAGATGGAAGTATTATAAATTGTATCCTGGAAATTATGTTGATATTCTCTGGACTGCTAAGACTTATGCAGTATTTAAACTTTGTGGTGAAAAAGGAAAAGAGGAAGTTTGGATTGAACCGGTCGGATTATATAGTAATACAGATCCGAATATGAAAAATCCTCTTCCAGTAAATCTTGAATCTTTAGACTATCCTACCGATAGATGGTCTATTACAAAGGGTAAACTTTCTGAATTGAATCGAGCATTGAAAAAGCTTGAATGGGAAAGTTTTAATAGAAAAGAAATTTGCGTAGATTAATTATCATAATAGTTCTAGTCCTTGGTTGGAGTGTTTATAGCCCCTCCAAGGACTTAGATTCTACTCCATTAGCTACATTTTATTATGCTAGATCGGGAAGCATTACAGCAGATGGAAGTAAAGTTCATCCTGAAAAAGTTAAAACAGGTGAACATAGATGGATTGCAGTCTCTAGAGATCTCAGAAGGAGTGGGAAATTTAACTTTGGAGATACAGTTCTAATCCAGTCTAAGAAATGTCCAGGTTTAAATGGTGAATGGATAGTAAAAGATCTTATGGGTTCTAAGCATACAAATAGAATTGATTTCTTACTGCACCATGAAGAGATTGATTCTTTGAAATTTTGGATGCCACATAGAGTAGAAATAGTAAATAAAAAAGATAGTCTTAATCCTTTGGAAACATTGGATTGAGGCTCTTTATTTTTCCCGTGAAAGCCTTATTAATGAAAAGAATAAATAAAAATAAAGATTATGAAAAAATTAACAAAAGAAGAAGCAGCAGAATTAAATGAATTATTCGAAACTAGTAATTTTAAACCAGAAATGAGTGGTCTTAGTTTATATACAACACTAACTCAGATAAATTCAAAGACAATTAAACCAGGAGAAAATAACCTTAGATTAATATCTATTCAAGGAACTGAGAAAATTTCGAAAATGATTGGTAGATTTATTACGAAGAAAAATAAAAAGCTAATTAAGATTACAGCTTATTCAAAAAGTGGAAAAGTTCTTAAGGAGTTTGATTTTAATTGTTCTACCTTATATATAGAGAAAGGAAGACAGTCAAAAGATATAGATGAAATTACTGGAGAGATTGGATTTATACCTTTAGTAGGAGATGTATTTGTTCCAAGGTCTCATTATATTGGATTTAAAGTACTATATGATAAAGAGGGGATTTAATTTCCCTCTCTTTTTTCTTTCTCCCTTGAGATTCTTATATATGATGTATAATATTAACAAAATAAATTATGGTAACAAAACAAGTAACAGGAATAGTAGTGGATAAATCTATTGAGGATATTGATAGCATAATCCATGAATGTACTGAGAAATTATCAACCAATGATATAATTTCTAAAAGTCAAGTAATTTCAATGCTTCGAAAAATTAGATCTTTTGAAATTCCGGATGAAGTATTTGATAATCAATCTTCAGCTGAATATTATGCCAAAGAATTACTTAAGATTGGTTTTCTAGAGAATGTTAAACAAATATTTAGAACAATTCTTAATAAACCTAATTTTTCTACTCTCGATCTTAGTAATATCCGAATGGAAATGGAATTCTCATGTTTTAAGATTAATTCACTTGGAAAAATTTTGAAAGAGCGAGAGATTAATATATGGGGTGGTTCTTATCCTGCTATAAAAATTGATTTTATTTCTGAAAATGGTAATTATATAGTTAAATAAATTTATTATATTATGATTATTGAAGTATTAGCACAGAAATATCGCTGTGGTTGTGAGAAAGGAATGGCTGATTTAGTTATCCCTGGAATCTTGGTAAAACTTAATGCAGTAATAGAATGGGATTTTTGCAGATTTCCAGAAGAGATTAAACACGAGAAAAAAGATCCGGCCGACGAAAACTCAGAAGAAATTGAAGTAAGAACTGAGCTTAGAGATTTCTTAGGTGAAGATCCTGAATTAAAACCTGGAAATTGTTTCTTATATAAAGGTCAAGTGATAGCAGTTGATTCGGCCGATAGATTAATTCTCGTGGTTTCTGAAACTGGTTATGGAGCTCTTGATCGAATATATGAGGAAAACTTCAAGACGGAATTCGAAATGATCTTTAATGATTATGAGATTGAAGATGTTAAATGGGAGGTAAATGATACAGGAGAAGTTCCAACCGAATATGATGAAACCTATAAAGTACCATACAACCTCTATAATATCTGGAAAGAGAGGTTTGTCTCAGGTAGAGGATTTCTTTCCCCAGGATTATGTTTGAAAGTAGTAATGACTTCAGACAGTTTCATTATGCCTCTTGAGTTTTATATGCTTGATTGGTCGATAAGGTATAAATCATCTCAACTTGAACCGGATGAAGTAGAGTATGCAACAAAACAACTTTTATCCTGGTTTTATGATAATTATAAAAGAGTTAAACCATTAGAAAGGAGAAAAGATGAACAAGAAGAGATCAATTGATTTTATATTAATAATTTTCATCTTAGGATTATTATTGATTTTTGGAGGATGTAGTAAATCTCCTGAGAGAAGAAAAACTTGGACAACTACTTCAGATTCACTTCCAAAGAAACCAACACAAGGACAAATTTTTCGTGATCGAGATAATAATTCTTGGGCTTATAATGCAGCACTTGGAGCATGGGTATTGGGTTCTGGAGGATATAGATATTACCCTGAAACAAATTCTTATACAGATGGATCAGGAAAAACAGTGATTCCACCTAGATCTATAAGTTCAGGTATTTCAGAAGGAGTAAAAGCTAGAGTGTCTCCTAAAAAGAAAGTAGTTTTAACAAAAGAACCACAAATTAAAGAGACATCAAAAAAGAAGTATACTAGGAAGAAATCTAGAGCTCATAGGATACATAGAATGCGCAGAAGATAATAATAAAAAAGTCCTCAAGGATAGTAAAATATTCTTGGGGATTTAATTTTACAAAGATGAAAGTATATTTAGTACGTAAATTTTATTCTTTCGGACAACCTAAGTTCATTATTTACTTCTATGCAAAATGTGGAGATCTAAAACATGTTAATCTAGATCTTATAAAAAATAATGAAGATATTGATAATTATTTCAAATCTTATTATGGAGAACTTAATGATACTATTCAGATTGCAATATCACTTATTTCCTCTCCTTATAAAAGACTTGGGAAATCTATTAGATTCTCGGAATCATATAATGTGAGGTCGGAACGAACAGGACAGCATTTTGAAGACTATAATAGTTCTTATGTTAAGGTTATAGATATTCCTTCTGAAATTCTTTTAGAGAAATTTAAAGCAAAGAATTTATCTCCAGAACACATACAAATTTTTGCTAAGAAGAATCAATTTAAATTATTAAAATATATGAGATATAAATGGATAGAGAAGAATGGATTAGAAATTATGGATCCAAAGGATTGAAAGGTGATATCTTAGTTAGAGTTTATTATACTGACAATAATGAAGAATATTGGGTATCTAAATTTTTAGAAATCAAGAATCTTCCAGTTTATAATTTAGCTCTTGTCGATAAAGAATTAATTTCTGAGAAAAATTTCAAGGATGAGCTGGAACTAAGAAATATTGACGATTATCTGAAGGAAAAGTATAAGGATTGTCTAAAAACAGAATCTGTATATTTTCTAATTGATCCTGGAACAAAATTTCTGAAAAAGCGCACATCTGATAAAGGCTTGTGCTTATTCTATGAAGTTAAATTTGATTCTGAAATAAATTTGAGAGATCTTGACAATACTAGGATAATATCAGAAAATATTAGAATTTCTAAGAATAAACTCAAAGATTTTACAATGGATTTAATGTTTGAGCTTGCGGGAGAGGCTGGTTTATTTTATGATAAGGATTATTCTCCAAGTTTATGCACTAAATTATGTTATTTTAATATTCTTAATATATTTAGATGCTTAGAAGAAACTCTGGATCTAGTATAAAATTTTTAAGTAAAAGGGAATAAATTTTCCCTTTTATTTTTCTCCTTAAGATAACCGAAATCCTTATTAATGTAACAATAAAACATTGATAATTATGAAAACAAACATTTATGAAAGAAAATTAAATTATGGAGAACAAGAAGCCATATTTAATAAGATGGTTGAAAAGACCGAAAAATATGTGATAGATAATAATATAAGAGCATTAATTCTTGGTATCTCAGGAGGAGCAGATAGTACTCTTATGGCTGCTGTATGTAATGAAGTTAGAAATAGATCTGGAATTCCTTTTTACGGATATTCACTTCCAATAAAGAATAAACCAGATGAACTTACTTCGTCTGATCTAACAGGAAATGCTTTTTGTGTTAAAACTTTTTATAGAGAAGTTGCACAGTATGATTTCTATAAAAGTTATATAGAAAATCTCTATAACTACGATTATTGTGATAATGATCGAGATATTCTTTGTGATTTATCTGGAAAAAGTATATCCGAGATAGAGGGGATGATGCCAGAACAAACAAAAATAGCCAACGGAAATATTATGGCACGTCTTAGAATGATGTACCTATATAATCAAGCTGGTATTAAGAAAGGTATTGTAATTGATACTGATAACTTAACTGAACATTATCTTGGATTTTGGACTATTCACGGAGATGAAGGAGATTTTAATCCTATGGGTGGTCTCTGGAAAACAGAAGTATACTCTATTCTTAAGTGGTTACATGCGAAGTATTATTCAGAATCTTATTTAGATACTGAAATCATAAATAAAAATTCGTACGATAAGATGGTAGCTCTAGAGAAAGCTATTAATATTACACCCACTGATGGTAATGGAATTTCTAGTTCTGATCTTGAACAAATTGGAGGAAAGGATTATACTGAAGTAGATAAAATTTTGATTCCTTTGATTTGTAAAGGTTCGGGAGCTATTTCAGAATTATCTAAAATTCATGGGATGGATACTGTAATGAAGATTTGGAATAGAGTTCAAGGATCAGAATTTAAAAGAAGAACTTCCAGAGTAATAAAAGTGTCACGAGAAGAATTATTTGAAGGATTATGATAGAATTCAAAAGAGATCCAAGATTTTTCAGAGCAGTCATTAGAAGAGAAAAAGAAGATGAAGATCCAGCTTTTAGTTATTTTATGATGGAAGATACTTTTACTAATATAAAAGATAAATATGATATTAGTAGGATTGAGAAATTTCAAATAACTAGAAAAAATTATGTAGTCTTTGGATTAATAACTGATCTTGAAAATATTACAGAAGATGATCTAATTTCTGAAACAAAATGCACAATTAATAGTTCTTACATTCATTCGCTATACTTTAAAGAACATCAATATATTGAAAAAGATGATCTCAAGGAAATAACTATTAAGATTTCTGCCGAGTATATTGGAGATTTAATGTTTTCTGCTAATGATTATGTTAATGAATATCATTGGGAAATTTGTTTGAGAGATGAAAAGATATTTAGAGATAATGAAGATATAATAAGAACAATTTTAAAATCAGAATTAAATTATGGAAGAAAAAGAAAAAAGTCTATTACTGATAATAGACCCACAGTATGATTTTTGTAACCCCAAAGGAACTCTCTATGTTCCTGGAGCAGAGAAAGCAACGAAAGAATTGTGTAAATGGATATCTGGGAAACGAAAAATCTTGGAAAAAATCATAGTTACACAAGATACTCATATGTCTTATCATATTGGGCATTCTATGTATTGGGAACAAACTCCTGAAGCATTTACAACTATTACTTCAGGGATGGTAAAATCGGGAAAATATACTCCAGCTTTTTATAATAAAGAAAATACTATCGCCTACCTTGAAGAATTAGAGAAGACAGGAAAAGTTCATACTATTTGGCCTGAACATTGTATCGCTGGTTCTTGGGGATGGAGTTTGCCCAAAAATCTAGTTGAGGAATTAAATTTATGGTCCCTCAGTAATCATGGCGCCGAATATGAGCTAATTCAGAAGGGAAGAAATCCACACTTAGAGATGTTTTCTGCCTTTTCTTATGCAAACGGCGCTAAAAAATCTGAGGGATATGAATTCCTAGATAAAATTGCTAGAGAAGATTATACCAAAGTTTATATAGCTGGTTTTGCAAAGGATTATTGTGTAGCAGAGTCGGTGAAAGATATGATGAAGGAACAAAGATTATCAGGAAAATTAGTGTTCCTAAATAAATGTATGGCTTCGATTGATAAAAATTCTGAATCTTTGAAAGTATATGAAGATGCTGTTAAAGATTTCGGTGCGATAATCGAAGAATAAAAAAAAGATAGGATTTAACTTGACTTTTAATTAGTCAAGACCTATCTTTTTATTTTTTTTTATTCGCCGATAATATCAAGTATTTTCACATAATTCTTTGATATATCTTCAAATAATATTTTTTCTTTTACTTCTATATCTGGATCATCCGGTAATATTTCTACAACTTCAGCACCTCTAGATTCATAATGTTGCTTAATGATATCATAAGATGAGTATTTTTCTTGTTTAGAGAAAAAGTTAACTATTGCTTTCTGTAAGGAATAATTATCTTTATTATTAACTGGAAGTCCGGAAGTCTCACAATCTAAGAGAATCATTTCTCTATTTTCGATATCAATCATCATTGCTGCTATCGAATCAGTCTTAGATGTAACGGGAACTGTTAATTCAACCTTTTGCGGATGCCAAGTTTTATCACCTTCCTGTAATTTTTCTCTAGTACAATACCCCAACCATACAGGAAGAGTATCCATTCCTCGACCTTTATAATTGCAAACATCCATCACCACATATTTATATCCATTCTTTTTGCACTTATCTAGATCAACGTCTACATACTCTGCACAATCTCCTGGACGGTTTAATACATCACCAGAATGAACAGCAACATTAGAATTAAGTGAAGTATTCCATCCTATATTGCTAATATCATCATTAGACTTATATAAGAATGCATGAAGATCTAAGTCTTCCTCTCTATCTTTCTGAATCCAATGAACAAAAAACCTAACAATATTTCCAGAGATTTTATATCTTGTTCCTTTGGGGACAGATACATTTTGATTTCTCATACCCTTCGGAATAGGTATTCTCTTAATTTCTGGATCGATATATACAATCTCGTTTACTAAATCTTTCTCAGTAATTCTAGAATCTATGTTGAGAAATATTTTTCGAATTATATTATCTTTTATAGTTTCTAAGAATCCAGGGTTAATTGGTTTTAATCCATCTAGTATATATAAACCTTTTCCAGGAATATTTACCACTCTAGGAGTACTTTCTGATTGATCTCTTATATCGTAGTAGCTAAGAATTTCTAAGAGTGTTTTATTTTTCATCCCTGAAGTATTTATAAAGATATCCATTATATCAGATTCTTTACCTTCTTCAAGAGCTCTTCTTAAGAGAGAATCAAATTTTCTAATAAATTCCCCTGGATGAGTAGAAATAAATTTAGCTATTTCTAGAATATCTTTACCAGTATCATACATATTCTGTACTTGAGAATTAAATGTACGATATTCTTTTGATAAACCCTTACTCTTAAGTTTTACAAAGAAATCAGCACACTCAGGATAATTTACTACATATTCCTTCGGATGTACACGTTCTGATAGTAATACCCAATGTCCATAAAAATGTTTTGCATCTCGTATACAGTTTTCTACTCCTTTAGCCTCAATTATTTTTTCTATTCTTCCACAAATTTCTCTACGTTTTGATCTAGGAAGAGAATCAAGTTTTCTCCATTCAGGATTATCAGTCTTTTTACCAGACCAAGAGTTAACTTGTATCTTTTTTGGAACATGTGGAAGACTTGGATCAGCTCCCATCAAGTACAAACTATACCTCAAGACATCATTAATCTCGGCAATTTTATATTCCGGCCGATGTTTAGCTACTATACACATTGTTTCTTTAAATGGTATACGTTCTGGGATGCTAAGTTCTGGATAATTCTCTAAGAACCATGCCAACTCTTCCCTAGTTTCTCCTGTTAGTGAATTTCCGGCCGACATCATTTGCCGAGGAATATCCATAAATTCAGAAGGAGTCATAATCTTAAGCTGTCGATCTGGCTCTTCATCAATTATTTCCTTCTCTTCTTTAGTTGTCCAAGGATTATCTCTTAGAAATCCTTCAAGATCACCAGAATAAACTCTTTTTTGATCTAACCACAATTCCGATTTATCCTTAGAAATTACTTGTTCTGGAAATCCTGGATACAAAGGTTTAAACTTTTCCCCAGAATGATACAATTCGTGGATGTATGGAAGTAGATTTGTATGGAGATTTTCCATATCACTAATCGTCATCCTACATATTACTTCGGGAGAAAGAAAATATCTATATCTCTTTAATTCTTGAAGAAGTGAGATTAATACTCTCTTACTCTTTTCCTCCATGTTTCTAGGATCTACTAACTCCTTGCTCTCTACTAATACGCATCCTCTATGAAATGCAATAATTTCCTTGTTTAATTTCATTTCTGCCATATTTTTTTTGGTTTATAAATTAAATTTTCATCCACTTTTTTGCTCTCTCGAATTGTTTTATGAGATCATCTATCCAAGTACTAGCCGTACAATCTTTCTCAACTAATATCCATGAACTTGGAATGTCTGCTGAGTGATTCATAATAATAGAAAAACTAGTATCTTTTCTATCTTTCCCATCACCATCTAAGAAAAGTATTACCCCAAAAACACTCCCAAAGAAATATATCCTTGGAAGATGAGGTTGTTTTGATAGGTCCAGTTTATCATAATGATTTTTCCATGATCTATCTTTCAAATCATTTTTAATTAATTCATTTATTTCATCCATTTTTCTATTTGTTTATTTTTCTACACTTATAAGAGTTTCTCGCCTTCTACAGTTATGGTCCTATGTTTCTTTTGTAGTTCGTCAAGTAATTTTCTTTTTAGTGTTCCAGGGAGAGGAATTTGTGGAAACAGCAACGTCTCACTTCTATGTTTCCAAAGCCACTCATCTATCTCTTCGAAGGATTGCTCAAAGACTTCAAAAACTGGTTGCTCATCATAAAACCATTCATCTAAGAATTCAACTTTAAAATCATATAGTCTAAGGTGAAGTCTAAGTTCGTCTAATTCTGAACCCTCTCGTGTAGATATTATTTCTCCAAGAGGATTATGAAGACGATATTGATTTTTTCGTTTTTCTAAGTCTCCGGTATATCCAATTTTTACAACCTTCCTTATTCCTTTCCATGCGCCAGATCCAAATAAATATAACATTTTATAATTTACTCCTTTTTCTTCTTACCTTTAATAATTCCAGCAACCCTATCTCCTGCCGCATCCTCTATCTTATTCCGCTGCTTCTTAAGGTTATTTTGATATCCATAGGTTGCACCAAGAATAGCTCCTGCAATCGGAATGGCAGCTGCTGCAATTTCATCATGGGATAAATATGTAAAATCATCAAGTGACCTATGTGTACCATAGGTAGTCAATGTTTCAGCACTTGCCATTCTTGCTTTCTTTGCAGCTTCTTCTACTGTCTGTTTCATAACTTATTCGGATTTGTTTTACAATAATTTTCATTCTCTTTCAGTTTTAAAATATTATTCAAATGTTCGTCTGAAAGCAGATGCTTATTACTAAAATTACCCAACATTATACGAGGTTCAATATTTTCATCTCTCATAAATTTCTGTAGTTCGTATATATGAAAAAGCAAACCTTCACAATCTACTGCGTAGTATTCAACGCCATCGTCATTGTTGGCAGATACTTCATAACCAATCCATCCACCGTTACCCATATAAGTATTTATCTCAATATTACGGCAAAAGCCATAACTGATAAGTAATAGCCTTAGTACATCTTTCCCACTCATACACATTTCGATTTATCAATTTGTCCTATACGCTGTCTTTCAAATCCCTCTATCTGTGCGTCAGTAAGGTTGTTCAGCCATTCATCAGCATACTTTCTGTACTTGGCATGATTGCATTTATAAAACTCCAATCTAAGCCATTCAATAGTTATGTCCTTTTGTTCCATAATCATCTGGTTATAGTAGTTCTTTTATTAAATAAAACCATAAGTATCAAGGCAAAGGCGACTTTCAATAATCGCTTTTTACCAACAATTACAATGTTGTCTTTGGTTATTCCACTATCAGTTGTTATGCTGTACCATTTACTATATGGTGGTAAGCACCTATAAATATGAATTTTAGAAAATGTATATTTCATAATTACCTCCTATGTGTTTTATGGTTCTTGTTCATTCAACATAATTTTATCTCCTTCTCTTTTAAGGCTTATATCAATTGACAACCTATCGGCAATTTCCTCCTTAATTATCTCCCTGCACAAATTCCTTATCATAGAGTAATCACCGTTTCTTTTTATCTCGTCAGAAACCATACAACGAACCCACCTCTCTATATCAACGTCGTTTCCGTAGGTATTGTGGAAGACACGTTTTACTTCTTCTTTCACGATTGGAATCATAATTTCCTTTATATCCTCTTTAGTCAACTTTAATTCGTTGTGGATATAGTTCTTTACTTCTCTGTATCTATATTTACTCATAATCAATCACCATTTAAAACATTCAACAACTCTCTTGCTTTTCTATATCCTCCGGGAGATCAGGTATTTCATAGAGAACCTTACAGGTAGGATTATGAAGTTTATATAATTGAAATCTTTTATCCTTATTATTATCTTCCGTATATCCTATTTTAAGAAAATGAATTAAATTCTCATTCTCATCATACCCCGCTGATTTAATTAAATATATCATAACTTTACTTCCTTTCTATTTATAATTTCTAGTCCATTTACTCTCTTTCCTGGTAAATTTATAGTACACTTCTTAACTTCAAAATAATTCTCTAAGTCTGTTGCTTTTGCTTTTCTATCATAATTAATAGATTCGTAAATATTTATTAATTTAACTTTTATGTCAGATAAAGACAGCCTATCTCCTACTTTAAATTCTAAATACATAGACTTCTCTAGTAATTCTTGACTAAAAGTTACTATATTTAGCTCTCTCTTTATTCTAGTTACATTATATCCTAATGCTTTTAATCTTTCTGGTGTAATAGATAAATAATAAGATTTAATTTCATCACTATCTGAAATTTGTCCCAATACAATCTGAATAGCATCTTGGGATAATCCATATTCACATAATAATTTTAATTTATCATATATAGTAGTTAATCCTGTATATATTCCTAAAAATTCTGATACCTCTTGATTTACTATGTCATCCTTACAATATATTCCAGTCTCCCTAGATTTAACTATTTCTAAGTACTTAGAATATAAATCTCTATCTACTAAAGGATCTGTTTTTATATAATCTAATACACTGGATACACAAAACTTATCCCCTAAGGTAGTAATAAGATTTTCTAGGTAATCCAAGTATTCCGTTTTCGTTAAGAATAAGTATTTTATTATTTCTATTACTTCATTCTTTAAGTTAGTAAATTCTATCTCTCGTCTTCTAGGAGATTTAGGAAGAGATTCTAGGTCTATATTATCTATATCCTTAAAGAAATTTATTATATCTTCCGAATAATAGAACCATTCATTCCCATATTCATTATATTTCAGACCTCTAAATTTATATTGTATTCTTTTCTCTATATCTTCATCATATCCTAATACCTCGTATAATAATTTATGCCCAGGGTTATGCATCCTATATGCCATGAATCGTTTATCTTTCTTTGAATCCTCTGTATACCCTATCTTCAAGAGGTCCAATACTTCTTTTGTATCTTTATTATAATATGTTGTTTCTATCAAATATATCATAATCTATTATCCTTTCTTTTTTAATAATTCATATCCCTTCGTTTGTTTCTTTTTTCCAGTAGTTTCATCCAAAATAGATATATAAATCAATTTAACCTCAAAATAACTCTCTAGGTCCTTCGCTTTAGCTATTTTATTATAATTAATACTAGAATATAAGTACCCTAACCTATCTTTTATTCCAGATAATGTTATTTTATCCCCTACCTTAAATTCATTATAAATAGTAGCTTCTAAAGGTTCTTGACTAAAAGTTACTATTCCTAAAGCTTTCATAATAAAGGTTTTACTATAACTAAGAGACTTCAATCTTTCAGGCCCTAATGTAGTATAGTAAGATTTAATTTCATCTGAATTAGATATTTGATTTAAAACCATATCAATAGCTCTATCAGATAATCCATATTCACACAATAATTTTAATTTTTCTTTCATTGTAGTTAAACCCGTATATACCTGCAAAAACTCAGATACCTCCTGATTTACTATATCATCTGGTGTAAGAATACTATGTACCGTGCTAAATACTGTAAATCTATCCTTATAATCAATCTGCTGTATCTTAAAAGCCCTAATCTCATTTACTAGTACTAAATTATTAATAACTGGTTTAAGAATAATATTACCATCGGAAGTGTGGATTTTATTTACTGCTACATAGTCATCCTTATAATTTTTTAAATTAGCTAAATCTTGATAACTTTTAGATAATGCAAACTTATCCTCTTTAAGAGAAGTAGAGTATGCTCTAAGTAGACTTTCCGTCATTTTCTTTTTTGATTCTATTATCTTTTGAAAATATTCTCCGGACATTCTTCTATAATCAGCAGTAGATCTATAATAAAAAGTAGCTGAATTTTTCCAAGGATTTTCGAATAATCTCTGCCTACCTAAAATCTGTGGTAAGTCCTCAGAGATATCCACTGCAAGAGAATCAGTATTAGAATCACTAAAAATAAAAGATCTAGCACATCTTGAATAAAAATCTGCCCCAAGGTATACAGTTCTAGTACAAAATGTAAACATCTTAGGTTTCTCCTCCTTCTTAGGAACCTTTCCAATTATGAAAGATTTACCTAATCTCCTTTGAATCTTTTTGAGGTTATCATCTGTCCTAGAACATAATATATTACATTGTTCTGGGGTGAGGTTGTTTTTCTTTATAATAGATGTAATATGATTTACAGAGTTTACATAAAATACTGCTTCATCTGATACTATTCTAGTAGGAATCCCATTTCTCATTACCGTAATCTCCTCAAAATCTCCAGATAAATATTTTTGAATTATCTCAGAAGCCTTCTCTCCTACAGACCTCATCACGAATACATCTAAGGCTGGTTTAATAACTCTTGATGGATCTTCAGTATGCCAATCCAACTCGTAATAAGGTAAGTCTCTAAATTCATCTAACATTTCTAAGTATTCATCCATCATAGGAGTAGCAGATACGAAATAAGCTGTAGGAGATTGTTTAAGGTATTCCAGAAATTTAAGCTCAGTATTACTTTTGAAACGGGCGTCATGAAGTATTGATTGAAACTCATCAACTATAGTATAAAATGTATAAAATCTATTCAGTTTCTCCAAGATGTCCTTTACAATTCGGTATGAATCGTATGTAACTAATATTTTACAAGGTAATCCATTAATACTCCTAGACATACAATACTCTTCAATCTCTCTGTATAGTCTTTTATAAATTTCAGAATTTATACTATTTGTATTGATATCATTAGTAAAAGAAGCACTATTTTTATCAATCTTAGATAAATCTTTATCTATGTTAGACTCCTTATCCATTTCATTTACTACTAGATAAACATCAAACTCATGTTGATCTTTCTTATTTTCTAGTAACATCTTTCTAGGACTACATAAAATAACATTTTCATTACTTCTAATACAGTATTCAGTAAATCCACAACCTGGAAGTTGTTTATTGATTATACATTTACCGGGGAAATTGTTAAATCTAAAATTCTCCCATTCACCTATATACCTAATTCCTCTAGGTACTATAATTTTATCTTTTATCATATTAATAAATATTTTAAATTACACAAATCTAATCATTGAATTCTAATACAGAATCCAGTTTTTTCTTTAGGTATCCTAAATCTGAAGACTAGGGATACCTTTATTTCATTAATTAGAGTTTAAAGGTATTATAAGAGCAAAATACAACTTTAAATCAGTTTTTTACCTACAAGTATTAATATAGATTTAAAGTTTATAAAAAGTTGTAGTGGTTCTTCTAAATAAGCGAATATAATGAGAGACCCGCCTCCCCTTCAGGGAGAGCGTGGTCGTCTTATTTAGAAGGTTCACAATACATCTTTATTAATATATCTTATTAATAATCTAATGAACCTTAAAAGAGTACCGTCCACTCGCCCTTGAAGAGGGCGGGGACTCTCACTAACGTTCGTACTTTTTAAGAACCATTAGAGATATATTATCTTTCTATCCAATTTCTTTTTCCCCTTTATATTTTCTATTATGTATTGGGATATCTTATTCAGTTTCTTGAAGGCCCGAAACGGAATGTAATGGAGTGAAGGGGATATGAATACTAGGTTCCTTAGTCTTCGATTTTATATTACAAAAAAAGAAAAGAGGAATTTATTCCTCTTTTAATTTAATACTTTTATATAAAGTTTAATACTTTCTGATATATACCACATACAAGATTCGATATATTATCTAGAAATAATTTTTCAAATGATGTTTGTTTAAGTTTATTATATGGAATACCACTAATTTCATTTGTAACTCTTGACAATTGTTTTAAATTTACGGTTATAGATCTTTTTAAGAAAAATTCAGTAAATCCAATGAATTTAATTAAGTTATCTACAAATTCCAACGCCTTTTTATTATCTTTTATAAAATTTCCAATAATTGTTTTCGAGTAGTTTATTGGAATTTCTCTCATAGATAAGTTATTAGATTTGAAACGATTAATTATACTATTAGTTATCCTATTAAATAGATTTATGTAAGGAATTGCGTGTTCATCATTATTTCCGAATTCATAAAACCTATAAGTAATTATTCCATAAACACGTTCTACATAAATATCTCTTGCTTTATCATAAATTACCTTTACTTTATGATATTTAGAATCTATTTCCACAGCTATTCCTAAATAAGGGAAGAAATAGTCTAGTAAGAAATATCTCGTGTTTCTAATACTATCATCTAAACTAACTGAAAAAGAATTCAGGATACTATTCCATAAACTTACATTCTCAATTATTATTGGAAATTCTTCGATATAATTATACTCTTTAATATTATAATTATTATCAATAAAATTTTTAAAATTAATAGAATAGCTACTTTTATCATTTAATATTGCTTTTTCACGATTAAACACTATATCTATTAATTTATTATTAATTTTTACTTTTCTAGGAATAAAATACATTCCTATACAACTTGTATAAAATTTATCTCTTATTACGTAATTTCTAATCAAATTTAAATCCATATTACATATTTGTTATTTATGTCAAAAGGTTAAAAAAAAACAAAGTAGCAAGGGTCTCTCAACCTCCTACTACCTCTACCTAATATTGCCTTAAAGCCTTGTCCGAATACTCGACCCTTATCTTTATCGACTTCTTATCTGTTAACCATATACAACAAGGTAGCTACTTAGGATCTAGAATATTAGTAAGTAGCAATCTAATATTAATAAGATTCTGCAGTTAATCTTACATCCTATCACATATAAGATTTTCCCGGTTTTTCAGACGGTCGAAATTAAGTTTTTGCGCTTTCTATAGAATAAAACCCTTATATATGCAGAAAAATATTAGAAAAATTTTATAAAGTAAAATTTATGAATTGATTTTAATATTTTTCTTTTTGTTTATCCATTAATTTATATTAAAATCTATTATGAGCAATAAGAAAGAAATTAAGGTAGTAGTACAAATTAAAAAAAGATTTGTCAGTGTTAACTCTCTGTATAAAGCAAGAATTATGTATGTAGGAGGTAGACCAGTCCCCAGTACTTATAAAAATCCGAGAGCAGTAGAAATTGAGAGAGAAATTAGAGATCAACTCAGGGCAATCGATTTTTCTGATTATCTAGAATGGCTCCGAACCACCCCCGGATTCAAACTTCATATTCAATTTATCTTTAAGAAAAATATAACTAACTCTGATACATCCAATTAAAAAGTAGTTGCCTAAATGATACTATGTTGTTTAGGAAAATCTTATTAAAATGCTGGAAAATTACATCACATATATTTTCCGCCCATAATATAAAGGGAGGTTATAAAAAGTGATGGAGAATAAATCAGCAGAAATTATACTAAGATATAATTTTTCAACGACTAAATATAAGACTAAGGGGAAGTTCCTTAGATGATATAGTCTATTTTTATATTAAATATATAGATATTCAGTACTATAAGAATATAGAGGATATTTGGACCAGATTTGTTAAAGAGGATCTGGGTATTGAGAGATATGACGACAATCTTCATGTTGAGATTTCTGCAGTTAAAAGTATTATCCCTAAATCTACTTCAGAATATGCATGTTTATACTTAACTGAATCTACTTTTAACGTAAGACTTGATCAAGAAGACAAACCTAAACGTATTTTCTTGGGAGGTACTTGTGGTGGATCGGCCTGGAGAGATGAATTAATTCCAGAACTTGATAGACTTGGATTTGAATATTTTAATCCCGTTGTACCTGATTGGACTCCTGAATGTATAGAAAAAGAAAACATCGAAAAATCCGAACTTTGTAATACACATCTCTATATCATAACCCCGGAGATGAGTGGTGTATATAGTATAGCAGAGATGGTTAATTCGGTATGGGAATGTTTATCGACCGGTACTGGTTTTGTATGGATTGGAATTCTCGAAAGTGAATCTTGGGAACCTCATCAACTCAAATCACTTCAAGCAACTCTCGATCTAATTAACAATATCGCCGATGGAAATAGTAGAATTAGAGCAAAGCTTATAAAAGAATCTAAAGAAATATTAACGTGATGAGAGTAAAAAGAAATAATATTGTAGCAGTAAGAGTTTTTACTGGCAGAGATTTAATTGAAAAACTATACTCTGAAGGTTGGGAAGTAGAACAACGAGAATATGGATTACTTTCTGGAGTAAAAAAGTTATCAAAAGGAGCAATTAATGCTATTAGTGATTTAGGAGATAATTTAATAGTAAAGCCGATTAGTAGGTCGAAAATGGGAAAGAAAATTATCGATAAAACGCAAGATTCTATTGAAGATTCGTTAGATAAAAGAATTAAATTGGATAGAGAGATTAAGGAATTAGATAAATCCATTAAAGATCTATCTTTATCTAATGAAGATTCAGCAAAATCTATCAAAAATAATTTAAAAAATGAAGCTGCTAAAAATAAAGCATATATACTTGAAGATAAAAGCAATACTTCAGGAAAATCTTTTGAAAATGGAACTATTGATATAAGAAATCCAGAAATAAAGAAAGCTGTTAGAAAAAAGCTTAAATTCGATGGTCGAAAAGATATGGAACATTTTAATAATAGTAATGATTTAATTTTATTTAAAGAATCTTCAGGTAATCCAGCTTTAGCTCATGAGATTGGACATGTAATAAATAGAAATTCTAAAGAAAAGGCCGCAAAAATAGATAGAGAGGCTGAAAATATAATAGAAGAATTTCATAAACCAGCAGATTCTCCAGGAGGAAGAGATAATTCTAAAGGTCTGTGGAAATCAGTAGAAAGATTTTTCAAAGGTAAGAAAGTAGTAAATAATGAAAAGAATGCCTCTGAAAATGCTATTAAGCTATTGAAGGAATCTGGAGCAAGTGAGAATGAACTGAAACTTGCAAAAGAGAGTTTAGATAAATCCCTGGAGAGTTACAAAGAAGAACATAAAATGTATTATAAGTCTCCATTTATTAATAAACTTCAATCATTTAGGAAAAATAAGGAGAAATAATCATGTTTGGTTGGAAAAGAAAGAAGGAAAAGGATCTAATGTATCAATCTTTGGAAGAGGAAATTAGATTCATCGGAAAAGATCTTGGAATTTATAACTATGGAGACTATAAGGTAGAAACATCTTATAAAGAAGCTACTGAGTTTGAAGATTTATTAAAGGAAGTTAGACATAAATTTTTCTATCTTGAAGAAAAATATAAAAACTATGAATTAAGTATATCACTTAGATCTTATTCATCCGCTAATCTTGTAGATTTAGATGAAATAGAGAATCGAATTTTGAAAGATCATGAAGCAAGAGATATTTTTCTAGACTATATTGGGAGATATAAAAATAATGAGTTAAAATTAATGGATATAAATTTTAACTTACTATATGATTTATCTATGAGATATGCTTATGATGTATTAAGGGCGTTAAACAGAATTGCAGAATCTGATTCAGATAAACTAATATTGTCAGATTGGGAAGAAAATTTATCTCGTGTTGTAAAAAAACCTTATTATTATTCAAGTAATTATAGTGCAGAGGATCTTATGCCATATCTAGGACCTTACTTCATTGATCAAGAAGCAAGAGATTCGTTATATGAGTTTATTAGATGTAGAAGATAATAATAATGAGTAATTCTAGAAATTATACAATATCTTTAGAGAAAAAATTAGGGATATTTAATCATAAGTTATTTTATTTAAAAGATTATGTAAAAAGACTTGAAAGATTAGTAGAGAATTTAGATAATGTAACTTTTCATACTATTCCGGAAACCGGTAGGGAAGTGGATGAAGTTGTTGAAAAAATTAAAAATGAAAATCTGAATAGAGATATTATATATTCTCATATAATTAATAATGATTTTAACTTCGATCAAGAAACTCTGAATAAGTGTGGTTATAATTTTATTAGAAGTATAGAATATTTAATCGAATTAATTAATGAAAAAGATAATTTATTTCTATGTTGTAATAGAGATAATAAATTTTATACTAATCATTATCTTATAGATAATCTTTCAGATATTATATATAATGAGGAATATCAAAAAGCTTTAAAACTAGAAAATATAGAGCCAAATCTAAATCAATGGACTAAATTTTTATACAGAAATTAGTATGTTTTACGTGTCCCAGAAGCTGTAAGACTCGTACTCAGTCTAGGACATGGAACAGCAGGAGATTTTAAACCAGAAGAATAAATAAAATAGATTATGACAAAAATATTATTAATACCAGCGCATCATAAAACTACTCCAGGAAAAAGAAGTCCTGATGGGATTTTACGAGAGTATTCTTATTCTCGAGAAATTATTAGTGAGATGATAGAAAGATTGGGAGGCTTAGGATATGAAGCTATTAATCCTATACCTGAAACAGAAAAAGAATTATCTCTTAGTGAACAATGTAGAATAATTAATAAAATCTACGATGAATGTTCTGGGGATTGCTTCTGTATTTCGCCTCACTTAAATGCAGCAGGAAATGGTTCTGAATGGATGAATGCTAAAGGATGGAGTGCGTTTATTTATAGAGGAGCTGGACAGAAAACAAAAGAACTTGCTGGATGTTTAACGAAAGCGGCTGAAAAAGAAGGGATTAGAGTGCGTTATGAGTATCCTGGAGTTCCTTATTGGACTAGTGGATTTTATATTTGTAAGAACACTAAACCAAGTACAGTTTTGACAGAAAATCTCTTCCAAGATAACCACGAAGATGTAGATTTCTTATTATCGCCTGAAGGAAAAGAAGCAATAGTTAATCTTCATGTCCAAGGAATTTTAGATTATATAAGTAAAATAAAAGAATAATGAAATTATATAGTAAAACAGATTACCTCGAGTATAAAACAAATCCACAGCCAGGAGATTGTCTAGGAAAAATTTTATCTGAATGTTTTGAAAATTTCCAGGATAGTAATGGTATTGTTAGAACTTCGATCCTTGATAATATTCTTTCCTATAAGCTTTCATTATCGGCCGGAGATTCTGACTATCAAGCATGTTCTGTAGTGTTATCTGAGAATTTCGAAAACATAACTTACACATGGATAGCTGAACAATTCGGATATACTCTCATTTCAAATCCTAGGAAAATTACAACACTCGGAACACTTCTTGGATTTGAACTAGATATTGCTCATGGAAATTTACTGCCTGAAGAGAGTTATACTGGGGAATACCTAAGTTGTGCCTATGAATCTTTAAGACGTAGGTTAATTATGAACTCTATAGGATGGGGTTGTACAGTGAGCAAGGAATTAGAGGATGCTAAGAAATGTATGGAAAAGCGAATGAAAGTTTTTGAGAGGTATTTTAGTGGGAATATTAAGTTTCCAGTGTTTTCTCAACCTTTCATGAACTCTTCTTGGGATCCTGATTTCTATGGATTTTGTTATGGAGATGGAACTTACGGCGAATGGAACTACTCTTGGGCCGGCTTTATCGGGAAAGAATATCATGATTGGACAAGAGAAGATCAGATTTATTTCTCATGTCTCTACGAAGCCACTGATCAATACTTGGGAAATCATTTAAATATGCTCCCGACAATGATACGGCCCGAACTTTTATACTTCGCCGATCTAAGTCTCTATTGTGGATGTTCTGGAATATGGGCATTTATGAATAGAGATATTTCTGGAGATGAAAAGAACTCCGAATTAAATAAACTTTACACCAGATTAACAGCTTTAGGGAAAATTGAAGGAGCTGGGATGGAAGTATATAAAGAAATGGCAGAATCTTTAGGAAAACATGCTGCTAACTATTATGACCTAGATGAGATACAAGAAATAATAGGTTATAGAATTTATTTGTAATAATTTTTAAAAACGTTTTTGATTATGATTAATGATGCATTATTGAGTGGAGCTGCAGGTGATGTGAATTCTCCCGCTGCAGGACTTCCAGTAACTGAAGTAGTTAAGAGTCTTGATATTAAGAAAGATGCTACTATTCCACAACCTCTTCCGACTGATAAAGAAATTAATATTACTGATTCAGAAGGTATTAAATTTGTTGGTGGAGAAAGTTTGGAATTAATTAAAGGTGAAGTTAAAACTATTGAAATTGTAAGTGAACCTGCTATGTCTAATTTACCTCCTTTGGTTTATGAATCTAGTAATCTTAGAGTAGCTAGATTTATCGAAGATGGTAGACTGATGGGATGCTGTCCTGGAAGTTCAATAATCACAGTTACAGCAACTATTCCAGAAGATAATAGTATTTTCTGTAAAATCAATGTTACAGTAGTTGATCCTAATGCTCCTAAAACAAAGAAAGGCAAAAAGTAAAACAAAATTAACCAAACAGGAGGACTTTATAAATCTTCTTGTTTGGTTTTATAATTTAATATTTAATTATTATGGCAAAAATTATAGAAAAAATAAAAAAGGAGAATTTATCGTCCTTCTTTTAATAATAACTTTAGAATTTCTTTTGTAGGTATATCTATCGTTAGATCTCCTAGTCCATCTATTCCTACTTCAATACCAAATTTTTCAAGTCTCTCTAATATATCAACATCATAAGTTATTTCATGAGATAGTAGAATAAGTGTGTCAGTTTTAGAATTTTTATTTATTAAATATTTATCAATATTTGAAACTTCTCTTTGATCTACAATTATTCCTATTATCTTGATAGTATTATCCAAACATATTGGAATACTTATAATTCTTTGAAGATTAGGAAAGCTATTTGAATTTAGTTCAATATATACTTTACAATATCTAATATTGTTATTATCAGGTACCTCGTATGTTATGTATCTACTACCATACTCTATACCAATATTAAAGTATTTTTCTATTTCTTCCATGGCTTTTATTTATTTAACATTAATAAGGATTTCAATTTAAAATTATGGCAAAAAAGAGAGAACCGCAAAATCACCTAGAAACATTTTACTTCTCAGATATTCCAACTCAACCTTATCCAGTATATTCAATATCGGAATCTGGAAACTTATACTCTCTGAAAAATATAGTATACCCAGGAAAATCAGCTAAAAAATTTACTCGTGCAAAACAATTGAGGTGGAGATCTCAACAAGCTAGGTTAGTAGATTTCTTAATAAACATAGATTATTTTTATCCATTAACTGTGTATAGAGAATTTCTAGTACCTATTCAAAATTCTCTTAGACTTCCTGGTATTTCTGGAGGTTTTTTCTTATGTGATTTCTATTTTCCAGAGTTATCCTTAGCATTAGAGTTGGATTCTGACTATCATAACTTAGACGCCGATAAACTTAGGGACGAATACTTGGAACAGCTTGGAATAGAGGTCTTCAGAATATATAACTTAGAGAAAATTACAACACAGAAGGGTAAGTTTAAAGAATTTATAGCTCTTCTCAAATCTAAAGTTCCTGTTCAAAATCCACGTCCCTTTGATTTCCTCGGCGACTTAAGAAAAAGAGAACAGGGAGGAGATAGTTCAGGGTTATGGAAAATCGATTAAACGCTTCCTAGTACCCTCGAGAATCTTATTATTGATATAATAAAATAGAAACTTTATTAAATTAACAGATCATGAAAATTCAAAGAGGAGTAAACCCAGAAAGTAGAATGATACAAATTACAGTTACTACACCATTATTAGCTGAATATTATAACAATTTTAGTGGTATGATTCGGAATAATAGTAGTAGTATTTCTGAGGGGGTTAATGTTGAAAGAGTAAACACCGATTCAGCTATGGTATCTTTTCCACTTCCATCAGATTCTCAAATGATAAATCATGGAGATAAAGCATTAGTTTCTATGCCTCCAGAGGTTGTAGATAAATTAAATGATGTAATAAATAAGTTTGTTAATTGTGGACTTCGGAAAACATTAAAAACAGTAGAATTCCTTCCACTTAACAACTATGAATTATTGGGACTTCAGGAAGATATTAAATCTGCAATAGAGAATAAACGAAACTTTTGCATTCTCAGAGATTATAAAGAGTATCAAAAAATGTCGGAGGAGAGAAAGTATCAATTTACCCAAAAACTAATCAAATACGGTACCTCAGAATATGCAGATGTAGCTCTTCTAATTAATTCTGGAAAGATGGATGAACTTAGAAGATGGTTAGATCCGCAGTTGAGTTATTGCGAATGGATTTAAATGATTATTAACTTTATAGTGTTTCCTCCAGGTTTTTATATCAGAGGAACACTTTTTATTTATTATAATATATGGAACAAATTAGTAATAATGTAATGGTACTGAATGTAGGAGATCAGATTCCTCCAGGTACCGAAGATGCACTAAAAATATTATTATTAGGTAGTATTGATCTAGGTCCTACAGGTGAGATGAATTGGCAGTCCAAATTCGTAGCTGGACTAGCTAATGCAGTAGACCCACAAAAAGGATTAATGAATTTATTTACAAAATATAATTATGTAATTCTTAATAACTGGTATTCCCCACAAAACAAAGAAGCTAATATTTTTAATCAAGAAATGGCTAATAAGTTTCAGTGGGAAAGAATGGCAATGAATGCTGCAGACTGCATCTTTATAAACTTCTTGGGGAGATCTCAGAGTCCTATCCCTCTTTACCAGTTGGGGTATTTAAATAATTCATCTAAACTTATCGTAAGATGTCCAGAGAATTATAAATACTATTCTTTAGTTAGAATGGCTTGTGATGCTAGTTCAGTTCCTTTAGTTGGTAGTAAAATGGGAACTGTAAATCAAATTCTTAGTCTTATGTTTAGTTTTATCCCTAAATTTCAAGAAGTAGGAAAAAATACATTACCAGAATAAAGAAAATGAAAACACTTATTATTTTAAAGGGATTAGCAAAAAATGAAAAGCTTGAATGGGTTAAATCTCAAGGTCTAGAAAATTTTTTCCTGGATTATTCTATTTTCAAGAGATTATATAGTATGCCTGAGTTAGATCGAGATAAAACAACTGATATCTTGGGGAGAACGAATATTAATCTCATCTTTAAGTCATGGTTTGAAGCAATTAATAATAAACTCGAATCTGGATGTCTAGTTGTTATCGATTATGATCAGGAGAAAACGAAGATTTTAGAAGATATGGGTATGATTTATGGTTATACTTGTTTCTATAAAATCTTTAATATCCCTCACGACTATACATCAAATCCAGAAAAATATAGTCCAGTAGGATTTAAAAAGAAGACGAAAGAAGAATTAGAGGCAGAAGTTATTACATTTTTAAATCTTCAGCTTGGATATACAAAGAAAATTGGAGGATACTCTGATGTTATGGATTACTGGAAGAAGAAAGAAGTAATTCTAGATATTCCAAGAAAAGAGACGATGTATTTTTTCTCTGATCTTCATTCCAATTATTCTCTCTATCAAAAAATTAATCTCCCTTCTGGAACAATAAGAGTACATTTGGGAGATTATATTGATGGTCCAGAAGAAGGTGGATCTAGAAAACTTATAGAAATGATTTTTAAGAATGCATCATACTATAATATATTCTTAGAGGGAAATCATGAACGTAGACTTAGAAAATTTTTATTCTGGAGATGGGCTGCAAGTAGTAACTCAGGAGGAAGTAGGGCTATTATTGCTGAAATGCTTTATAATTCACTTCCAACAGACTTTTTAACAACAACAGCTGACGAATTTAGATCTTTAACTCCAGGAGAAGCATTGACATGGTTAAAGAGATTAAATGATATCTTGAAAACCCATATAATTATTAAAAAAGACGATACTGTTTTTTATTGTACACATGCTGGAATTAAATATCTTGAACAACTTAGTCCTAAATTTATAGGAAATGTTATCTATGGAAATCGAGATATGGATATTTATGATAAATGTTTCTCAAAAACTGTATGGAAACCTACAGGAAGATGGTCGGTTCATGCTCATTGTAAGTATCCATATGGCGTTGATTTCCTTAAATATGATGGAGTAGTTAATCTAGATCCATCATGTGAAAAAGAAATAGTTTATATGGAAAATAACATTAAAAATTTTTTACCATGCATCGTACAGTAACATTAACAGTAAAAAGTAAAGACTTAGGAAAAGTATTAAGTTCTTTAGAGATGAGTAAAGACTTCGAAGAGAATACTACATTAACTCTTAGTATTGATATTGAAGATACAAAGAAAAATTATCAAGTTCTTTGTGGGTCTCCTGAAGTTTTGGAATGGGATTTTATTGAGGAAGATAAATCAGAGGATGAAATGAAAGAATCAGTAAATCCTGTAACTGATATAGAAGAAGCAATAAAAACTGTTAAGGAGAGTCTTAATAAGGAAGAGTCTTTCTGGTCTGATAATATATATTCAGTTGCCGTAAATACAGGAAAAACTCTTGGGTATCTTGAAGGGTATGTTAAAACTTATGATGATATAATTGAATTTATCTTAATGTCTTGGAGATTATCAAAAAAATTCCCCAAATATTCAGTAGATTTCGTTCAAGAGTATATCCTTCCAGCAATTATCCAAAATCAAACAGATATTTCAGAAGTATCAAGCCTAGATCGAAAAATTCCTCACCTAATTGCATCTTATTATTCTGGAGTTAAAACAACAAAAGAAGTACTTAAAGATGTGATTAGGAAAGTTCAAGAATCATGGGAGATTATGAAAGAAACTGAAGATGTAGTTTCTTTAGTTACATTATTGTTTGGTGGTAAAAAAATAGTAATGTCATGACGGAAGAAATACTTAAAGATATAAAAACTAGTTTAGGTTTAGATGATGTTGATGAAGCTATTCCTTATATCAATCAATGTATTCAAGCTAGAGATAGGATTTTATCAGACGAATATTCTGATTTTAAACCAGGAAGCTTAGTTCTTGATACTAGAGATAATGAAATTGGTTTTGTAATTGGACCAATCAATATGTATGGAGATATTAATACGGATAGTTTTGTTAAATTATCACACAACGCTAAAGTAAGTGATAAAAATACTACAATGTTAGTAGTGACTCGAGTAATTGGAGGTTTAGAGAATGAAAGACGTTCTAATTTTAGAGTTAGGTATATTAAACGAAATTACCTAACACCATTAAAGGTAGAAGAGAATAATCTCGATTACTCAACTAATAGTGTATCAGATCTTGATACTTTTTGTGGAAGTCAGTGTATTATGGAATGTACATCTGAGTGTAAACTATATAAATATAGAAGGAAAAAGTAATTAAAAACAGAATAATACTAGGAGGGAAACCTCTTAGTATTTTTTATCAAAGAATTATGAGTAAAAAATGGTTACATGGAGCTATACCTGCTCTACTAATTCATGGCTGTATAGGAACTGTTTATTGTTGGTCCTTATTGTATGATTATATAAAAGAATCTATTACTGGTAATTGTACTTGGGCATTTTCCTTAGCCATATTTTTCTTAGGGATTTCTGCAGCTTTTTTCGGTCCCTTAGTAGAAAAGAATGTAAAGAAAGCTGCAACTATAAGTTCTATCCTCTTTGGTTCTGGAATGATCTTATCTGGAGTAGCATGTTATATAAACTCTATTCCACTTCTTTACCTTAGTTACGGAGCAATTATGGGTACTGGAGTTGGAATTGGATATATCACCCCAGTAAAAACCCTGATGATGTGGTTCAAGAATAATAAAGGTCTTGCTACTGGACTTGCTATTATGGGATTTGGATTAGCGAAAGTAATAGCAACACCTCTTCTTAATTGGAGTATAGAAAGATGTGGAATATACTGTACTTTCTTCTCTTTTGGGGTTTGGTATACTTTGATTATGTTACTTGCTGCAATACTTCTTAAAAAACCAATAGAAGAAGGAAAAATAGAGAATACATCAAGACCCAAATTTAAATCACTTAAGGAATGGTTTGATAGGAAAAAACAACTCCTAAATCTACCAGCAATTACTACTATATGGTTGATTTTTTATTTAAATATCTCTTCTGGATTAGCAATTATAAGCTATGAGAAATATTACTATGAAACAGCTGGAATTGGAATAGTTCTAGGATTAGTATTTTCAGCTATTTTTAATTCTCTAGGTCGTTTTGGAGTTGCTTGGTGGTCTGATTATTTTAAAAATCGTGGAAAACTTTTTGGAATAATCTTAACATTCTCTGTTCTTTCGGGAATTACAGCTTTTATGGCTCCAGGTTTTATTCCAGTAGCTGTACTTTTATGTAATGCTGGGTATGGGGCAATGTTTTCAATAATGCCTTCTGTTCTAGCTGATAGGTATGGAATGAAAGACGTATCTGAGATTCATGGATTAATACTTAGTGCTTGGGCTTTTGCTGGTCTTTCTGGAAATCAGTTTGCTAATCTTTTAGTAGGTATTCCAGAGAGTTCATATAAAACATTAATTCTTGGAAGTGTTGGGTTATATTGTATTGCTCTATCTTTAAGTGCTAAATTGTGGAATAAAGACTAAAAACCTTATATATGATATAATAAATAAGAAGTTATGAAAAGTAATAGAGCGTTTGAAATTTTATCTACATTAAGCTATGAACCGTGTTATTGTGAAGTAGATGAATCTATAATTGATTATAGTAATGCAGTTAGAGCAGTAGAAGAGGCTGAAAATGAAGTAATAGATCTGCTTAAGGAAAGTATATTAGCGAAATTTCAAAATGGGTCTACAAAAGATACTATAAAGATTATACTTGAAGAAACTATAAAAGAGTTTAAGGATGAAAAGTAAAGAAGGAGATAAATATTTAGGAAAACACCTGAATAGTATAAATGACTTATTAGAAGAAGGTCATGATCCGAAAGTTAGAGATCTGGTAGTTTATGAAGATGCAAAAATACTATCTGATATTTCTTATTTTGAGGGTTATGATGCTGGGGTGTCGGATGAAAGAAATAAGGAAGATTATGAAGTATGGATGGTCGAGTTATTCAAGAAAATCGCTGTAGATGGATTACCGAAAGAATATAAAGGCGGCCATTCTAAGATATGTGTTTGTTTTGTTCCGGCCGTTAATGGAGAACTTGACAGATATGTTATTGGATACTATAATTATAAAAAGAAAGGTTGGATGACTTGTTTATGTGAAGGATGTCAAGAATGTTTCCGGCCGACTCATTATCTAGAACTTCCGGCCGCTCATAAAATCAGAAAAGAATATGATGTAACTGGGCAAACTAGATCAACAAATTCATTTCCTGAAGTTCCTGATGGTGTATATCAAGGAAAATTCGGTGGACATGTTGGAATGATAGAGTATTTAGGAAAGGTCTATAACTTCACATTCTTAAAAGGTATCGTTCAAGAAAATATTCCAAAAACAATAACAGTAATAGATGGATATGGATGGACTCTACTAAAAGATGGACCGATTGTACCAACCGTTTGAAACTATAACAAATTAAAAATAAAAAATTATGAAGAAAGAAAAATCAGAAGAAAAAGAAACATTAGAAGTTAACAAATTAATAACTAAGAAAGAAAAAATCAAGGATAATATTGTAGATATTATCGATATTGATGACGAAGAGACAGAGGAGTTTAAATTCTCTGGTGGAAAATTGGTAATAGATGACTCACTGAATGTAATTGGAAAGTGGGAATCTAAGAATTATACATCATTAGGAGATGGTGTTTATATGGGGTTTGTAAATAGCGGAGAACATGAAATAACGCTAATGGAAAGTAAGAAAAAGCACTCCAACATATTTGATTTTGGATTAGAGAATGGATATATCGCTATAAATAGAACTACACTCAAAGTAATCGTAAAGAATAAAAAAGGTTATATCGACTGTAGACATCTAACTCTAATCTGTGATTACCTGAAAAAATCTATCAATTCCAAAGAAAAAGAAATTAAATCTTTGGAAAATAGTATATCAAGAATTGAGTCACATCAAGCAACATTTTCTAGTGAAGAATCTAGGGGAACAGTATTAAAATCTCAGAAAGAGATATTATGTGAGCTCAATGAAAAATTACCCTCACAAAAGAAATTATATGAGGAACTTTCAATGAAGAGAGCCAAATTACTGCAAGAAGTTCAAGAAGAATATGAAAATTGCTTGAAATCTTCTAGTGAAATGGAAAAAGTCATGGAAGAACGGAAAAAATCTTATGATGCAGAGTTAGTTAAGTGTTATGGAAAAGAACATCCTACATCAGAAGATAAGAAAAATAAACACAAATCAGAAGAACTCGCCCTTCTCGAAAAATTATTGAAAGAAGGAAGAAAAACGATAGCTCTTATTAATTATAGAATTCCTAACTATGAAGATATGTTAGAAATTCTTAGCGGTAAGTCTATTAAAAGAAAATCAAAAAGAAAGGACGACGATGATTAAACTACTAAGATTACACAAGTTAATTTGGGGAATTCTAGTTATTATAGGAATTCTTCTTGAGATGGTAATTGTAGTACCAATCGTGTTTTTAGTGTTTATTTATAATTTTAGATTTAATCCAAGAAAAGTATGGGAAGCAATACATAGCGCAGACCTAGATTTTCAGAATAATTGGGGAGGTTATGCCTATCGTGATCATACTCCTTGGGATACGTTCAAAAGAAGATATAAATATACATTTAATCATATAGAGAACGAATCTAAAAGACAATAAAAAAGATAAAGTAGTAAGACATCAAAGCTTACTACTTTTATTTTCTATGTAAAAAAAGGGAATCTCAGAAACCCCGAAATCCTTATTAATGTATGAAAAAGAATTTTAAAGAAAAAGATGATTTTATATTTTTAAATAAAGAACGAGTTCGGCTTACAATGTTAGTTACTACTAATTATTATAATGGAATGCAAGATTAATACTGCATTGATCTCCGAACTTTAAATTTAAATACGTGGCGGCTCATGTTATTAGTTACTACTAAATTATAGATTTGTAAACTATGCGATTTACTGTAACGATCACCGCCACGTAATTTAAAAAATATAAATAATTCTAAACTACAAGAGAAATCCTGTAGTTTTATTTTTTCTTCTCTGATACAAATAAAAAAAAGAACCTAGATTTTACTCTAAGTTCTTATTATTTTTCTATTCATTTACAGGAGGAAAGTCATCATTAATAACTTCTTCATTATCAATTAAACCCGCCTCTTTGTAGCAATTTCTTTTATTCTCCTTCATCCAGGCTACTAAACATCCTATTAAACCGAGAATAATTGCGATAAATCCTAATATCTTTTTCATAGTTTTCTTATTTATTTTTCATATATAAGATTTTTAAGCGGATTCTGTGTTATTTTTATTGTCTTCTGGTTTGTAATCTCCTGCAGTACCATGTTCTAGACTAAGAACTAACTTAACTGCTTCTGGTCCTTTTAAAATATATTCTCCCGTTTTAAGAGGTTTTCCTGATTTTATATGACTCTGAATAGACGTTTTACTAAATTTAAATCTTTCACTCATTTTATTTAAATCATTAAAGTAAGCACCTAATAGAGTTTTCTTATCTTCAGAAAATACATAAGTAACAGTCTCCATCTTCCTATTAGGTTACTATTATTCACCTTATCCTGTGATACAGAGGATTCTATAGCTCTGTTTTCTGTGTCTAATAGGTCGTCTAACATTTTTTAATAGTTTAATTATTATTTACATTTTAGATTTTACAAGAAGGGAATTTCGAAGATAATAAAGTTTCCGGATCTCTACTATTCCTACTTTTCCCTAATAAACCTAAAATGTTAGAAAACAAAAGAACACTAGATCGATTTATAATTTTATTTATAAATTTTTCTAATGTTCTTTCATAGATTAGTAGGTTTTTGGATTTTCAGGAAAGCAAAATAAAGACTTAGGATTTCACACCTAAGTCTTATTATTTTATTTATTATCTCAAGATATTACCTTTTTCTTCTTTCTTGATATCAAACTCTATTGTTGTATTAAATTTTACAATTGATTTATTACTTTCATCAATATCTACTACAATATTTTTTCCAGTAGAATCAGAATATACAAGTTCATTAGAGATTGGATTTTCTATATTCTTCACAATCTCTCTTTGAAGATCTCTAGCTCCATAAGCAAGATCACATTGAGACACTACATATTCTTTCATCTTATTAGAAACCTCTAAAGTATATTCATTCTCTGAAAGTCTATCTTTAAGTTTTTCTAATTCAAGATCAAATATTTTATAAAGATTATTTTTATCAAGTGATCTGAAAAATATAATATCACTTAATCGATTTATAAGTTCTGGTCTGAATTTCTTCTTAATAGCTTTCATAACAATGCTTTCATCTTCTTTATCACTTTCTATTCCAGATACTTTAGAAAATCCAAGATTTGTCTTGTTGCTAATCTCTCGTGTTCCAATATTCGATGTAAAAATCACGATCGAGTTCTTAAATGATACTAAGCTTCCGTCCGATAAAGTAATCTGACCTTCATCTAAAATAGGGAGAAATACAGTATTAATTACATTTTCATGCATCTTTTCAATTTCATCAAAAAGAATCACACTAAATGGTCTTTTCCTAACATCATGAAATACTGTTTTATCTCCATATCCTACGTATCCACTTTGTGCTCCTATTAAAGAATTTGCACTAGTTTCTTGAGTAAATAAGCTACAATCAACTCTAATTAAGTTCTTAGGATTTGAAAATAGTGATTCATTTAATATTTTTGTTAAATAACTTTTTCCAGTTCCAGTTGATCCTGTAAATAAGAAAGATACTGGTTTATTTTTATCTTTCAATCCAAGGAACTGACGATTAAGTGCTATAGATAACTTTTCAACTGCTTCATTCTGTCCTATTACCTTCGCTTCCATTGTTTTTCTCATTTCTCTAAGTTTTTCTCGAGAAGTACTACGAATCTTATCAATAGGAATTTTTGACATTTTAGAAATTACCGAAGCTATTTCATCTACAGTTACTTTAGACCAACCAGAAGGATCATTAAGTTCTTGATCAATCTTAGATTTTTCCTTTTTAAGCTCTTCTTTCAATAATAATTCGGTATCTCTTCTCTTTTGAGCTTCATCAAAATCTTGCTTTTCTACTAACTCAATTTTTTCTTTAACAATATTATCAATTGCTTTTTCAAGATTATCAATAGAACTAGTATCTATATCTTTCTTAAGCTTAGTAAGAGATCCCGCTATATCAATAATATCAATATCTTTGTCTGGATGATTTCTATCATTAATATATAAATTACTCCAATTAACACAAGCTTCTATGGCTTCCGGAGTATATTTAACTCTATGATACTCTTCATATTTAGGAGCCGTTTTTTCCAAGATAATTTTCGTCTCTTCTAGAGTAGGTTCCTCTACTTGAACCTCTTGAAATCTTCTTTTAAGAGCTCCATCTTTTTCTATGAATTTTCGATATTCATCATCGGTCGTTGCTGCTATAACTGTTATTTTACCTGCAGTTCCGCTTAAATAAGGTTTAAGTAAACTACTTGCATCGCCTGATCCGGGCGTATTGGATCCAGCCCCAAAAATTTGATGCATTTCATCTATAAATACGATTATTTCTGGATGTTCTACAAGCTCTCTTAGAGACTCAAGAAGCTTCTTTTCAAAATCTCCTCTAAAGGTAGATCCACTGACCATTCCCATGATATCTAAGGTACGAACTTCTTTTCCTTTTAATTCGCGTGGTACATTTCCAGATTCTATTGCTTGTGTTAATCCCACAACTACACTCGTTTTACCAATTCCAGGGGATCCAAGTAATACACAGTTACTTTTTTTTCTACAAGATAATATTTCAATAACTTGTGAGATTTCTTTTTCTCTTCCAATAACTGGATCAAATTGTCCAGATCTACATTGTTTAGATAAATTGGTTGAGTATTGATCTAAGAATGGTGTAGTTGAATTAGGATCACCTGAAACTAGAGGCTCATTACTTCCTTGTCCAGCCATTTCAAATTCTCGATCTTCCTCTTCGCGACGTTTTTCAGAGTCTTCGTCGCCTTGGTTATAATCGAGAGTTTTTTCTTTAAGTTCGCCGCCGTTATTTTCCTCACAATTATCTTCTTGGTCTTTTATTCCAAGTTTCGTATTGAAGTCATTTATCTTCCAAAATAAACTCGTGAGGTCTCTTGCATCGGCGTCTAATTCATTTACAAGATACTTAGCAATCTTACTGAACTCTGCTTCTGGGAGTGAACACATAAGGAAAGCTAGTGTATCAATATCATCAGTCATCTCAGATTTTAAATTTATATCTGTCAGTTTATCCAAGATATAATTAACGACCGGAGACAAGACAATCGAATCAGCGCCAGTATACAATTCAGAAGGCGCTGTGAATTTATTGTCTTCTCTAATTTCGGCCATTACATCCATTACAAACTCTCTAAGATCTTCTTCTGTACTAGGTTTTCCGATAAACAGATCTTTTAGGTAATCTCTTAGTTCTGGAATATCACCTTCATTATCTAGATAAGTTATAACTATCTGAGAAACTATATGATCTAGTGATATTTCTTTTCCCATAAACGAAACTACTTCTTCATGAGCTCTCTCGAAAAACTTTTTTAACTCTTGGGATAATTCAAATTTTGATGAATCTTTCATTTTTCTATTTGTTTAATTTTTATTATGTTTATCATCACATTATTAAGGAAATCATCGGTAAATTTTATATCTATTTTTTGCTTCAGAGATATAATCATTAATATCTTCTTGAGTAATAGTTATATCTTTTATGTTTTTAAATTTGTTAGCCCAATTACTACACCAACTTCTCCAACTAGTATCACCTTCAAGTTCTTTTATGTACTCAAGAATTTCTCCTTCTCCTTTAATATTTCTTTTTGGGACCCACCCCAAACAATTCTCGAAGGATTCATTTCGATCATGTATTGATTTTACTTTTATCGAAATTTTCTTTTTCTTCTTCAACCACTTAAAGAAATCTTTTATAGGATTTGGATACATTAACTTCGGAAACTTATAAATCTCATAATCTTCAGTTACAACTATATAAATCCTTGATTCTTTTCCTAAGGTCGGTGTTTTAAGAAATGGAAGATCGACTCGTTTGGCATCTATATAAACCTTAGTATTCCACCATCTAAAAGTATCTGGTTTATTTGTATCTTTTACTTGATATAACATAAAATCTCCAGAAATATCAATAACATTTACAGCTAAACCTGTTTTTCCAGTAGAATCATCTATGACTACTTGAGAATTTCCTTCTTCAAAGAGATCCATAACTTGAGATGCACCATGTTCTACTATATAAAGTGTTTTCCCTGTTAGATTATCAATAGTTTCTAAGTCTTTCTTATCTCCTTCTGAAAGTTCTACAAACATATACCCATCTTTACGCGTTACAGATCTAGTTCCAGTAATTCGGTCTAATTTTGTTTTCTTTACTAATTCTTCTGGTTTCATATTAAATTATTCTCGGTTCATTAATAATTCCTTTATCAATTAGATAGTTTCGATAGAGAAGATTTATAACAAATTCAGGTGATTTACAACAAAATTCTCTATCTACTACCTTTAGATTTTTCAATAGTTCAAATAAAGAAACTTCAGGTAAATATTCTTTCCTACAACAAATGCTATTATTTCTATTTACAATATCTAATCTTGAATCTGTATAAATTAATTTTTTCTCTCGATTTAGTATATTTATTATTTTTCTATTAGAAAGTTTTTTACAGATATACCCTTCTGTAACAAAATATAAAAATACCTCAGATAAAGAAGCTAGACGTACATCCTTTTCTAATTGAATTCCTTCAAAAAATTTTAACACATAAGTTTTATCAAAAAGATTTTTATAATTATTCCTAGATAAAATATATCTTGAGTGTAAAAATGGAAAAGTATATAATAAATCTTCTTTATTTGAAGAAGAAATTTCTAAGTAAGTGTATTTTGCTCCTTTAAAATTTATATAACTTAATAACATACTTACTTTCCCCATTTTAAATTTATTTTTGGTTCTCCAGTAATTTTTCCAGTATCTATAAGATAATTTCGAAAGATTATAGTTTTTAGAAATCCTGTTACAGTTTTAAATTTCTTTTCAGGGATAGGAACCACAGAAGTCAGAATATCCTTTCTAGTAAATGAGTTTAATTCGTACTCCCTGATTAATCGGGTTCCTGGTTGTTTATTCAACAATTCTACTTCCATTATAAATGAAAGTTGTATCATTGGATCTTTATAAAGTCTTTTTGACATAGAATTAAGATTTGAAATTTTTGGACGGTCAATTGAGGATGCTAAAACTAATCCTACTTTAGAGAAATCCATTAATTGTATTGGGAATTTTTCTAAGTATGGTTTTAATTTTACTTCGTCCTGTACAATTTCAAAACTAAATCCAGGTTCTGCAAACACTTCGAATCTACCATAATCTACATAAGGTATTGTAATTTTTTCTGTAGAATTTGATTCTGTAAGTACTGTATAATATACTGTGAATACATTTTGTATAACACATTGATAAACTTTTACATCCATTCTTCTATAGTATTATCGTTCCACTTCACCCTAGCATATACATCTGGGGCATTATCTAATCTCAATTCTAAATTTTTAAAATCCTCTCTGAATTCTTGAGGTAGTTCGAATACTTTATTTATTACCTCCTTCATAATTTCTCGAGCCTTTAATTGTCTGGCTTTCTTTCTCCATACTCTGGGACAAAATACGGCCGGAACATATATAAAGTGATCAGAAGCGGCGGATATATCTGTTATAACTACCTCAGAGGGATCTATCTCAAGTTTTTCATACTCTGGGGTGTTCCAGTATCCATATTCATTTTTCTTTGGTTCCTTAGAAAAACATAAATACTTATCTCCTTCTTTAACAAACCATAAACTTCCGCCGCTAAACTCCTCTTTATACTTCTCTAATAAATCGGCCGGCGTAGATAGTCTCGGATCTTCATCAAAATAATCTTGAAGAATTTGTTTTATTTCTCCAATTATTTTTCCAGAGGCTAATCTAAATTCTGTCATTATACATTCTCCTGTAATTGGAACTGTAAAATTCGTAGTAGGTTGGAGATTTTTTATTCTTTCAACTTCGGAGAGAAATGATTCAGTTTGACCTGGCATATTCCAACAAGGTTTATGGTTCATATTATCAGCTTCAATTAACTTCATTTCATCCGTCAAGTTATCTCCAAGAAGTCTGATAAGTTGACGAGTTTTCTTTGGTTTTCCTGTATATAGTCCTCGAGAATAATCATAGAGTTGTTTAATACACATATGATTCTCAACTAGGAAAACAACTTTATCAATTACTTCTCCTGGGTATTTAAGATTAATCAGGATTTCTCTTGTTTCTTTTGCTGACTCTTTATCATGTCCATGAAATGAAAATGATCCATCTTCTTTTACTTGATAACATATTGGTTTAGAAACATCATGAAAGAGGGCTGCTAACCTAAGTTCAAGATTTGCTCCGCCTTGAATTACATGACCCAATACAGCAAGAGAATGTTCGCCCCAAGTTTTATCATGATACTTATTATTCTGTACGAAACCGATATTTAATTGAAAAATCTTAGAAATTCTCCACATAAGACATTTTCCAATTAATTCTATAATTCCCCGTACTGCATTCTTTGACATTAGAATCTTAGTAAATTCATCTCTAATCCTTTCCATACTAAGAGCTGAATATTCTGGAATATTATCAATCTTAGAGTATGTTTCCTCAGAAATAGTAAACATTTTAGTACAGGCAAATCTGATTGCTCTTAACATTCTAAGAGGATCATCTTTAAAAGTCTGTTCAGGATCAAGAGGTGTTCTTAAGACTCTATTCTTACAATCATCTAAGCCTTTCCCCGTTGGATCTAATACTTCTCCAGTTAATAAATTTTTATACAATGCGTTACAACAAAAATCACGTCTAAAAGCATCTTCAGTGATATTAGTTTGCTGTACTGTATCTGGTCTTCTTGGTCCCTGATTATAAGTTTCAATTCTAGGCACAACACATTCTATATCTATCTTTTCATTGGTTCCTATGTCTAATGAAAATTTTCCCGTTTTAAATCTATTATAAGTAACAAAACCAGAACATTCAGGCTTTGTTTTTAGAAAATCTATAAAGAGATCTGTTCCCTCTGGATAATCAATACACAGGTCTATATCCTTTGGAGTTTTTCCTAGAACTAAATCTCTGACACATCCACCAACTAGATAGATTTTTTCCTTGAATTTACAATCTTGAACTATTTCTTTTAATAATTCAACTGCTTTTTCATAATCATTTTTCTTCATAATCGTTTATTGTTTTAATCACATATAAGGAAAATAAACTACCCTGGAAGATTTATTTTCTCCAAGGTAGTAAATAATTATTATTGTTCGGCTTTTCTATACACTCTTACTATAGTTGCTAGATTAAGAATTACTATAAATCCAGATATAATTATAGTAATTAAATTTATAAAAGGTATTTGAATGAAATTATAAGAATCCAATTTAATATGATTCCAATAATCTTTTTGATATCCACTAAGTAAACAATCTGAATAATTTTCTATGTTTAACTTTGTTCCAGGCTTAAGAGATTTTTCCAAAATATATTTTTCAAACTTCTTATCTCTATCCCAACTAAAAGATCCAGACCAAGTTATAGTATCATTTTCATCAATACCTATACAAAATATTGCTTCATTTTCTTTTCCTCCAGACCAGAATGATCTTTGAAGTTCTGTTTTATTCTTATAGCTATTTTGCCAAACTAAAAGAATAGGTCTGAACATAGGATCAAGGGAACATATATAACCAATTTTTCTTTCTAGAGAATCAGGAATATTGATACCATATACGAAATTTTGTCTAGGTTCTAAAATATTATCTGAATTTACAACTCTACCAATACTATATCTCATAGATAATCTTTTCTTCAAAGCTTCTGATATATCTACATCATATAACTTATAGATCGGTAAGATATTATTCATGTAGTTATAGTAATTAACTGGTTTTGAGAATATTAATGCAGTTTCAGGATTACTATTCCACTTAGATCTACACATATGCCAACTCTTATTCTGTGGATGTATGATATCTTCCTTGTTTTTCCATAATCCTTGAAAATACATAAAAGTATTTTTCGAAATTTCAATCTCTACTTCTTCACCAGTATCAAAATCATTATAAACTAGGTAATAAACATCTTCATGAGTAACATCTTTTCCATCTACTTTTTCTATCCAATTACTGTAATGTTTTATATACCTAGCTGAGTATTCAACTAGTTTTGTATCTACTGGCTTATTTAAAGTAAATGTAAAAAATACAATAAATATAGCCATAATCGAAGGTAAGACGAAAAATATATTCGGCTTATCTTTTTTCAATCGTCTTTTAACTTTAATAAATATAAATACTGATATTAATAACAGTATTACAACAGTCATAAATAAATATTCCATAGGCTTTTTAAAAACTTATTAATTTTCTTTTTCTAAGCAAATCTCCAACTACTGAGTTCCATTCTATCGCATCTTTAATAGTTTTCTCTGGATAAGTACAGGTATGAAAGTTTTCTGCAAAAATGGTTTCTGTAATAATTATCTTTCCATAATCACCCATATCAGATTCAAAAAATATATTTAAAGAGTCTCTAAATATTCCATCATCTCCTGGAGTTAAAAAAAGATTATCAGTATCTTTTTCAATAGACCCTAAGAAAATAAGATCTTCTCTAGGCTTCTTAACTCCCATTGAGGAATCTGCATACCAAAGGTGATGTTCATATTTCCATGAATGAACCTCATATTCTCTAAGATCTCCAGGAAAACCACCTAACTCTGGAGTTCCTTCACTTCCATAAATTACACAAGGTTTCCATCCTCCATTAATATATTGAAGTTCGAAAAGATACTTTGGATAATCTTCATGGATTAAAATATCACCTTCATAAATTCCACTAGTTATAAGTTCACCAACAGATTTATGTGAAACCCTACTCCAAGTAAAAGATCTCTCTTCTTCATCAACTCGACTATCATTAATTATAATTAAACAAGAACTGTCATAAGTAGATATTCTAAGGGATCCATACACGAAATTCAATGAATCATATAGACTCATTCCAATAGGTATTCCTCTAAAACTCTTGTCAATACTACTTCCATGTTTTTCTGCAAAGTATTTTTCAAGTAATCTACAACTCATTTTTTCTCTTTTCTTGTTTTAATCTTAATAACTCTTTTGACAAAGTAGGATCATTATGAGAGATGCCATCCAAGATATCATAATAAATACCCCAAATGGATCTTACAAATGCTAATCGTTTCGACACAAGCATATAAGTTCCATTCATTAAGGGCAGTTTAGATTCTTTCATAGAACTGTAAAGAGCACTAAGACGTAAGTATCTCTTATGCCACTTCAAAAGTTCTGGCATAGCTGTCTTTTCAGATAAACCCATTTCTCCAAGAACTTCTTTAACATCCTCTGGAAGTTCATCAAAAAACATATTATAACTTTTCTGCAAAGATTCTTTATCTTCAATCATAGTGTTTTATCTTCACTTAATTTCTCTACTACTTGATCCCATGTTAAATCACAAAGATCATCTATCCAGGAATCAATATAATATAATTTATCCGAATCTTTAATAACACCAAATAGAATTGGATCCTTTTTAATTCTCTCCTCTTCAGCTTTTTCATATTCTGTTAAACTGAATGATTTTCCGGTAGGATCATAGTACAGAATTACGTAGTTATCAAATACTTGTAAATTATCTGCCAGTACTTTCTTTTCAGCAACTGAATCTGGAATTACTCTTGTGAAATTCTTAATATAATCAATATCAAGTTGTTTTTCACATTTTTTCTGAAGAGTTACTAGATCCGACATTGTAATATAATGATTAATTCCAGAAACTGCTAGAACTGATTCATAAATATGTATAACTAATTCTGAAATTAATTTTTCGAGTTGAGCTTGTTGATTTAATACAGTAGCTTTATGAATTAAGCTCATATAAGCTTCAGTACGTTCTTTAAACTCTTTTTCTTTTCCAGCTAATATCTTAACTTGATCAAACAATTCTATTACATTTATTTCATACAGCTTTTTCGGTTCCTCTATCTTATCCTCAGTAATTGTCTTTTTTCTCTTTCCAAATAATTTTTCTAAGAAACCTTTCTTCTCTTTCTTATTCCCCGAAGAATTCATATTAGTATTAACATATTTAACAGAATCATCATTATTATTTACGAAAATTTGATTCCGAATTCTACCTGAGATTAAAGAATTATTTTCCTTCAGAATTTTTAATAGCTTTTCTGAAATTGATATATTAAATTTCCTAGCATTTGAGTCTCCAAGAAATTCCTTAACTCTAGATAAACCTTTTAGAATTTTATCTGTAGCTTCTATTTCTTTCTCACCTTCTAAGAAAAGAAATTGTCCTGGAGTTATTGAATCAGGATCTGTATTTACTATTCTATTAAAATTTATATTTACTTCAGATTCCTTAAGGTCTTCCTTTGAACTTAAAGTTACTTTTTCGGTTGTATCTTTTACTAGATTTTTATATTTTAATAAATTTTCATCTACTACAATACCACCTTCAAACAATGTAATTCTGTTTCCTTTTTCTAATAATTTCATAATCTATATAATATTTGTGAGTTTTTATTTCCTAGTTCACATCTAATATTTTCTATCAAACCCCTTTTAAGAGTTGGATGAAGACCCGACATTGATGTTATAAATAAACACCTTTCTTCAGGATCCTCTATAATACTAAATATTATAGGAAGCATATACATAAGAATTCTAAATCCTGATCCATGATCAATTATACTTAATAATCCAGTTGGATCATGATCTGTTATTATCCTCCAGTCTTCAGTTATTTTATTTATTCCAAAACCTAAATCAGGAATAATATTTCTTACTTTCTCTTGAACTGATTCAGGATATTTCATGAGTTTTTCAATAAATGGATCAATACCCCATTTAAGTCCTTCACCTGAATCAGCTATTATTAAATCTTTTTCAAAAAACTTACCTATTCCATAAGATATATTAGGATAGTCATAGGATAAATTAGAAATAAAAGAAGTAATAAATTTTGTTGATTTATAAACTTCATATAAATTTAATAAAATTTCTTCATCCTCCCCAGTTCCTTTAAATCCTGCTCCTATACTTATTTCATATTGATCTACATATACAGCTAATTTTTGATCTACAACAAGGGATTCAGATATAAACTCATCTAACGTAAAGATAACACTATATCCTATATCATAATCTTCAGAACAAAGAGTTATAGACATCTCAATAGGTTCTATAGGATCATATGGTCTAAAATCTACTTTACTAACTTTTTTCAGTAAAAATTTACCAATTCCTTTGAGAAATTCATCTAAGGATATATCTACTTTATAATCAACATCACTGCTTATTAACTCTGTAAGTCCAGTCGGAGAAAATCCTATTGATATTTCTTCTTTACATGCGAAAAAATTTTTTAATCTTAAATTTTTTATTCTCATTTTAATTTTCTTTGATCATAGTTAAGGCTATTAGAGTTTTATATCTTTCTTATGTACATTTCCCTTAAAAACCTTATATATGGAAATTATTGTTAATGAAAATTGCTTTAGTCAATAAGTCTGGTCTGCGAAGATCGGGCTTATTTTTTTTGGCCTGAGAATCTTATACTTGAAATAAAAACCTAAAAGAATGGAAAGATTAGAACAAATTTTCGAAAATGAAGTATTAAAAAAATCTAAAAGAAGGTAAAATTAGTGGGAAATCTATCAAAGAACTTCCAGTATTATTTGAGAAGAGGAAAAGAAATGATAAATACACCCACTCTGAGTTATCATATATTATGAAACTTAATGACCTAGGAATACCTTATGGATTAATCGCTAAATCTATATCTAGAACTGAAACATCCGTTAGAAATAGATGTGTTAAGTTTAGAACAGAAAATGGAACTTATAATAAGGGTCATATAGAAGAAAAATATAATCTTAACGATAAATTCTTAAAATATCTTGAAAAAGAAGATAGAGTAATGACTATCTTAGACGCTTATTCGGAGAGTAAGCCATTTTGGACAAAGTATGAAAAAAGAAGAGTAGTATTAACAAATGATATAAATAAAGATTATCCAGCTAAATTACATTTTCCTGCTGAAGATCTTGTTAAGGTATTATATGAGAAAGAATATGAATTTGACGTTGTAGATCTAGATCCATTTAATACTCCAATGAAATGTTTTGATAATGCAATTAAGATTTGTAATAGAGGATTAATCATGACTTTCGGGGATAAACGAGGAATAATAAGTAATAAAAACTTAGCAAAAGAACGTTATGGATGTAGGGTCTATGATGAAAGAAAAATAATACAACATTATATCAGAAGAGCTAAGAAATTTGGAGTGAAACTTAGAGTATGGAAATTTGTAAAATGGAAAATGACATGGAGAGTTTACTTTAAAGTACTAACCCCGAGTTCCTTATAAATGTATTAATAAAAAAAATTAAACAATTATGAAAGTAAGATTTTTATCTACAAAGTTTTATGTGAGCGAAAAAAGAAGAACAGTAACTTGTGTTATGACTGCAAAATTAGACGATAGAAAGTCTGGTCAAAACAATTTCCGATTTACATGGGAAGGGGAAGAGAGATTCTTAGAACCTTTCGAAGTTATAACAGTTGCCCGTTGTCACAAAGATGATAAATTCGATGAGACAAAAGGAAGACGTATCGCTGAATCTAAAGCTAAACGTTTAGTTTATTCAGAAGGAATTCAACGAGGAAGAATGATACTAAAAGCAGAAAATGCTTATCGGAAAGAGTTGGAAACATTTGTAGAAAATACAGTAAAGTATAAAGAAAAAGAAGTAGCTCATACATCTATTGTAATGGGATAAAAAAGAAAATAAGAGAGGATTTAACTTGACTTTTAATTAGTCAAGACCTCTCTTATTATTTTTATAGTCCTTCAGCAACTGAATTAAGAATCGAATCTAGGATCACCTTTTCAGTTGTTGTTTTTATTTTCTTCATTTTATATTCACCGGTACCTAAATAAATTATAGTATATTCGATAATATCTGAAGATTCTCTTTTCAGTTCAAATAAAACCATAGATGAATATACTAAAGTTATTTGATCAGGATAATCATTAGCAACGTACAAAGGATCTCCAAAAACATCTGATATTTCTTTAACTATATTCTTCAGATTTACCATAATGCTGCTAAGTAACGATATATATAATTCTCAATATCTTCATAGGATATAGTGATAAGTTCTTCAGTTGGAAGTTCACCTTCTGATTCAGCTCTAATTATATACATAGGTACTTTAGAAGCATCAGGTCCTATCTCATCAGGATGAATTAAGAATACTGTTAGAATTCTTACTCCAGTTAGTTGTAGATAATGAGTCTTAACAACTGTAGAATAATATTGAAATGACCCTTTCCCTAGCTCTTTACATATATTTTCGAAAATCTTAGTAATTCTTTTATTTTCCATTAGTATCTAAAATCTCGATAAGATTTGTAAAAATAGTAATACCCTGGACCTCCATTTAAAGTTGGTCTTGGATCTACTCTAAATACTAAAAATTCCGGTGGAAGTGGTGGAAGCTGAATTGTATCTCTCCATCTAAACTTTATACGTTCTGGATCTCTTTGACTATCTAAACCAACTCCAATACCTTCTATATAACACAATCCATTATCTAAAATCTTTAACATCAAAGGAGCTTCATCTCCAATTGCACCTGATTCTACATAAGGATCATATATAAATATCTCACCAGGTTTTAGATTTTGATATTCCATAAGACTAAGATGATCATTTCCTATTCCTGGAAATCCAAGTTTCATTTCTGTCATTCTGGACTTCATTTTATTAACTTGATCTGGCCAAGTCTTAGAAAAACCTCTTTTTCTGGCGAATTTTATAAGAATATCATCATTTACCATTTCTTATATAATTTTTAATATATTTATAAACATCTGTAATTAACCCTGTAGTCTCTTTATCTTGAAATAATTCATCAGATATTAAATTATCATCTACTAAATCTTTCAAAAGCTTTGTTATATCATCACTGTTACTAAATGAAACTATATTTGTTATATGATAATATTGAGACTTATCTCCGATATATGTAAAAGTTAATTTGACATATGGAAGTCTTACTAAATCATATGAACCATCCTGATTTTGAGACTCTGAAATCAAACATTCTCCTGAAATATTAGTATAACTGTAAAGATCAAGAATTGTTTTTCCTGGAATACATTTAAGATAATTAAAATTCTTTACTATTTCGGTGTCCGAACTTCCTCCAGTAACCACTACATTATTATGCATCTTAGAATGTGTTTCTGTTTTCTTAAAGAATCCAAAAACTTTTTTCTCTGTTGTGTACTTTTCTTCATAAACAAAGTAGAACTTATGATCTTCAAGTTTTAATGATTCTGGATTTATTTCTATCTTTGTAACTCTATAATCTTTAATTGAGGGTAAGTCGTTAAATAATCTTCCTATTTTCATCATAATTTAACATTTTTTATTAATTTACTTGAAGTTCTATCATAAAATAAATCCTTATCAGTAAGTAGACCCTTTTCATATAATAGATTAAGAAACTCATTTAATTCTTTTTCTGTTTTAAATGTATATTCTTTTCTTCTTATATTATTCCCATACATATCGATTTTATAGTAAATTATAATATATGGAAGTCTATATACTTTATAAGATCCATCAGAATACATATCTTCTCCTATTATTCCATCCTTAACACCACAATAAAATACTGAATTTGGAAGTCTTATAGATTGTCCCGGTTCAATATTTTCATATTTTCTAGATTCTTGTGAGTAAATCATATCTCTCATATAATTCTTTTGACGACATTTGATAAACCCAAGGAACTTTTTTGTATATTCTGGATAAAATCGATATCTTTCTTCTAAAACAATTGATTTTTCAATTGATACTGAGATAATCAATTCTTTTGTAAAAATTAATTTTTCTAATGTTATCATAATAGTAAAAGTAGTTTTTCTGGTCGATCCCAATAAGCTTCTATTGCTGATTTCAAATATTCATATGCATTAGTCTTTGGGATGTCAGGATTGTAATGTAAAATGAAATCTCGAATTTTCATTCTATACATTCTAAATTTCTTCAACATAAAATCATTATCTCCACCTGGACACTCTGGATTTTGATAAGCTTGTTCCTTGTAAGACTGAATAATATTATACAATCTATCTCCAAGTTCAATACTATAACCAGCAGAATATGGTCCTTGGTTATGATTTTCTTCAATTAATTTTCCAGATTCCCAAGCTTCTTTTTTATACTCTACTTCTTTTCTAACGTTTCTAAGATATCTTTGATGACGTCTTTCTTTTTTTCTTTTACTACTAGTCATACTGTTCTTTTATATATGAATAATTTATCTTTATTACCATCTATTACAAACTTCCAATCTTTCCGAAATATTACTTTAAGGAAATCAATATAATCAGAAAAACCGATCCCAAGTTGAGGTTTCATCCTATTTAAGAATATTTTATCAACTGAAGATATTCTTATAGTTCCATAATAACCTTGTAAATTTTCACGAGGGTCTTTTAATACAGGATTAACGGAAGCAACAATATTACTAATTTTATGGTCAGTTACTATAACTTCAATACATTTCCGTATAGATTTAACATATTCCTTATACTCTTCTGACCCTAAAGTTCTCTTAAGATCATAGGCTGCATATAAAACATCATAATTAATGCTTCTACACAACTCTTCTCCATACTGATAAAAAATATCTATAAAACTAGAATAAGGTGAATCATCAATAATATCTAAGATCTCAGATTTTCTAGGATAACCAATAAAAGCTTCGAATTTAGTTTGAATACACCAACCCTCATTATTTAAAATCGAGAGTAAAGTTTTAAGTTGTTCAATATTAGTACTTTCACTCATCGAAAACTTGTTCTTCTGAAATTGGTAATACTGGAAGTTGCTGAATTTCTTCGGGAGTCATAAGGATCTCTGCTACCTTCATAATAACCTCCTCACACTCTTCCGATTTTACTTTTGGAGGAATTGTTCTTACTATCCTTCCAAATAATTCCTTAATATCTTTATATTTTTCAGTATCAGGAAGACTTAGAGATAAAGTTCTAGTATCTTGTCTAAGTCCTCGTACTGTGTGAATATATTGACATCTAGGACGATTATCAATTCTTCTATAATAAATTATGTTTCTAGCTCTAGCTAAAATACAATTTATTCTAAAGTCCATTTCTTGTTCGTTCATAATTCTCATATTTTTTAATTACATTATTAAGGGATTCAAATCTTTTTGGATCACTATTTATAAATCTTCTATAGAATATTTCTTTTTCTACAACATAACCTAATTCAAAATAATTCATTAAAGAATAACCCATAACAATACCAGTACCAATATCACTGAAACGAATAGAAAAAACATCTCTTAATCTATTATTTCCATCAAAAAACCAAAACTCATTCTGTTGATTTACTCCAATAAAATTACCTAAGAGATCAAAATACTTAGATTTATATAATCCTTCCATTGCTTTAGAAGATAAAATTTCTAATTTCTGATTTGTCTCCCATAAATACTCTTTAATTTCAAGAGACCTAAGTTCTCCGAGAGTTGGAAAAAGAATATTAGTATAATTATTCCAATCAGCCCAAGGAATTAAAATTTCTAGGTCTTTTCCATACAAAGGTGGTTTTTCTGGATTTACTTTCAAACATTTTTCATACAACTGTAATCCTTTTTTACATCCGAAGTATAAATTGAAATATAACTAATCATAATTACTACTAACTGCTATATATCTATTATTATCTAGATCTACTAATACTAAACATATTTTACCACCTGACATATAAAATAAATCACCTTCCCAAAATTCATTCCTATTAACTCCAACTTCTTTCCAAGCTTTTCTAAAGGATGTTATTAAATAATCTTTAGTATAAAAGTTAGTTATTATAGATGATTTAGATATATTAACAATCTCTATAAACTTTTTAGAAATCGAACTTCCTGAAATAAATCCAAAAGGCATAACTAATTCTTCTAGGTCTTTCTTTAATGATAGCATCCTCGAAACATTAAGATATTTCTCATTAATTGGATGTGTCGGTTCTTTTACTTCTCCTAAACTAAAGAAATAATCATATAGCTCAGAAAATTCAGGATAAAACTCTTCAATTATCTTAGGATCCGCTGTTATAAGTTCGGCCGTATTATTTTCCCATCGAACCTTACAATATTGTCTAAACTTTTTATTTAAATCTAATCCAGAACATAAGACTTTTAATAAAAACTCATTATCCTTCATTATCATGTATAATATAATTCGTTAAATATGGAGTAATTACAAAACGGCCGGAAGAAAACAGCGAAATATCTAAAACCTTGATCCTCCAATCTCTCTCAGGTGGTAAAGGAAATTCATCATTATTTTCAAAAGTAGTGTAATTATGTCCATAAGGTAGACTTTCTTTATAAAAGCTATCTAACCCGAAGATATTTACTCTTGCATCATTCCCATCACTTATAAAAGGATTACTCAAAAGAGCTTTAAAACTCTTTTCTAGGTTTCTTGTAAAATCATGTTTGAATGTTTTGACCTCCGTTTCTATTTCTCTACCACCAAAAGAATATTTACTTGAAAAATATCTATATATCTCCTTAAGTCTGGTGAAAGAGATCTTATAATCAAACTTTCCTCCTGTTAAAGCAAAAACAGTTCGAAAAATATGAAACTCTGGATAAAATTCCTGAACTGCATCAGAAACTACAGGCTCAAGAGAATCATTAAAAGGTGTTGTAATATACTCTTGATAGAACTTACAGTATTCATAAAATTTTTGATCCAATGAAACCTCAGGATCTGATAGGATATTTATTATATTATTCTCTTCCATAATAAAAAATAAAAAGAGCTGCCTGGAAATTCCAAACAACTCTCTTGATTACTATTTCTATTTCTTTCTGATAACTTCGTCAATAATTCCAAAATCTAATGCTTCTTGTGCAGTCATCCAATTATCTCTCTCACAAGCATCTGCAACAGTTTCATAGGTTTGACCTGTCTGCTCTACAATAGTTTCATAAAGTTCTTTTCTTAGACGTTCCATCTCCTTAGCTTCAATAATAATATCTGTAGTTTGCCCAGATAGTTGACCTATGAGTGGTTGATGAATCATTGTTCTAGATCTTCTAAGTGCTGAACGTTTACCTTTAGTTCCACACATTAGAATCATAGCACCATAAGACGCACATAATCCAGTATTTATTGTTCTAACATCAGAATCAATAAATTCCATAGAATCAATAATTCCCGCACCAGAACTACAACTACCCCCAGGACTATTCACATACATAGTAATATCTGCATTTTCTACAGAATCTAGATATAATAATTGAGAAACTACTATATTTGCACTATCTGAATTTACATCTGTACCAAAGAAAATTTGACGTTTACTCATAAGCTTAGAAAAAATATCTAGCTGAGACATATTTCTTTCAGACTCCTCAAGAATATATGGATTGATATAACCTCCTCTAGCTTCTGACATTTTATGAAGTTTATCATCAAAACTAGTCATCTTAAAAGGATTCTGAGATTTATAAAAACTTCTAAAATCTTTAATTGTTTTATTTTCCATAATTTATAATAATTAAATGTTTTTATTCAATTATAAGATTTTGAAGCTTAGAAAAAGAAAAATCCCCAATCTTCACAGACTAGGGATTCCTATTAAACCTTAAAAACTAATACTAACAAACAAAACACATATCGGTGTTTATCATTAATAAGATTCTGAATCGTTGTAAGGAGCAAAAAAGAAGAAGACCGGATTTCTCACAGTCTTCTTTTGGTTTTAACCTGGAAATTTATAAACATAAACAGGCTCTTTTTCGAATTCTAAGTCTTCAACGATACAAGGAAATGAATATTCTGAATGTAATCGTCGGATGATTCTAGGAAATAATTCTTGATCTCCTCGATTTTGTAAGTTATTTACAAACTTATACATCTTAGGTCTTCCATCAGCTGCTACAATCTCTAAGTTATCTATCCACGTATTCCAGATTCTTTGAGCTTGTTCTTCAGAGAGTGCTAAGATGTAATATCCTTTCCATCTATAAACATTGAAATTTGTTGGGACAATTGAAAAAATTCCATCTGTATATACTCTTTCACCTAACCCATCAAGAGTTATGTAATAAATTGGCTTAGGAGAATCCAATTTTATAACTTTTTCAACATTAGTAACTTTGTACTCCTTTTCTCTTTCAATTTCAGGAAAACCGATAATTTCTGGAGATATTACAAGTTTAACCCCAATTCTTAAGATTCCATCTTCTCTGACATAATTAATTCCTTGTTTTTGTTTTAATTCTTTTTCCATGATTCTTGGATTTTATTGGTTTATCTCAAAAGTAAGGTTTTAAGACTTTTTCCAAGAAAAGGATCTATCAGTTAAATCAACTTTTATTCCTTCTATCTTTGACGATGAAGTTATTCCAGGGAGTCTTATTAACCTTCCAAATTTCTTTAGGAAGGCTCTATATTCCCCAAGTTTTAGAATATCAGTACCTTGCGCCGGTAATATAATAAATTTTGAATATTCTTCATAAATTTTAATAGCTGATTCCTTAGATTTAGCAAATATAAAATACCAACAAAAATCAATATCCGGCGCCTCTATTTCTACTTTATAAACTTCCATAACTCCTATAACATTCCCATTCTTTCTAAAATTGTTTCAATAGCCTCCCAATCAACACAAGAGGTATATATAGTTTTTATTTCTCCAGTATCGAAATTTACATACTCGGCTTCACCCCATCTAAGAGGTATTCCAAGAGCTGTATCATCTATCAAGAAATCTCCTAAAACTTTTCTTGCATATCCTATTACACCTTCTTCCTCTGGATTATCATTTACACAATACAGTGGAATTTCTCTTTCTCGAAACCATCTCTCAGCTTCTTCTAATGATGTTTCAGTTCTAAATTTTCCTCCAATATAATTATATGGATTATTTCTAGAATTATTCCGACAAGTCCAAAGAATCAATCTATGTCCAGCAGAAACTATCCTTTTTAAAACCCTTTCAGCTCCTGTATCAACCTCTGAAAAACCGGGTTCAGGAAGATTAGGAACACAAGTGCCATCGAAGTCTATCAAAAAAGTTGCCATAAATTTTCTATAGGTTTTGAGTTAATAAAAATCTTTTCAATCTCAGGAGAAATTGGTTTATTATGATAAAAATAATCAATCCAATTAGATATAACTATTTCTGCTGTAACTCCCCAAGGAACATAAAACACTCGAGATTCAGATATAGTATTCCTAAGTTCTTTGATAAAATCTTTTTGTTTTAAAATAGGTGGATATTTATATTTCCATCTACATAGAAAAAATTCTTTAATCTCCTTAAGTTTTTCATCTGTAATCTCTCCAGAATTATTAAGTGTTATTGGAAACCAATCGCTCATTTCACTCGTAAAAATAAGTATATCCAATTTTAATATTAAAATATATCTTCCTCTGTTATTTTCCATCTTTTGAATTCTTGTTCATAATTCTTTCTTTTCGGAGATCTAGGTCTTAGTTGTTCTTCAAATTTTTCCCAAGCTTCATTCTCGGAGGATGCAATAATTGTCATAAATTCTCTGAAAAATATAGGATTTCCTAATTTATCAAAATCAGATATTTCTTTTACAAAAAGATATGTCTTCATTTAACAAAGTGAGTTAGGTCATCAAACTTAACAGGCATACACTCCTTTCTGTAAAATTCCCACATATCTCCAGACATAATACCTCTTCTTCCACAATGAGATATCAATTCGATAATATTTAATTCAGATGCAGTATAAATTCTACGTCCTTTAAAGAAATAAAACTCAACTGATTCTTTAATAGTTTTTATAAGTTGTGCTTCTTTGTAAATTATCTTAGGAGGATTAAGGAGATTATCTTGAAAGTATTTATTATTCATCCAAATAATTTGTTCTTTAAGATCAGTATAAAAATCATTCCAATCATCCCAATTATAACTTACTAACGAATATCTTTCAAGAATTCGAATAGCTACTATCGGAACTGGAGAACCTAATTTCAAATATTCTCCCCATACATCTTTATCTATTTTCTCTTCACCTGAACTCATCTTACTCTAATAACTAAAGTATTATCTCTAAATTCCTTCCAAGACTTAGCGTTTGACATCATAAATCCATAATTAATACACTCCTTTAGACCCTGTATCCAATCCTTTAAAGTAGTTCCAATCTCTACCCAAGTCCATTCCGAATCTGATACTTTTACTCTGGGCTTTTCTCCTGACGATCTCCAAGAATTTACATCTGAATAACCTGCTCGAAGTGCTTGCATCTCAGGGGTAGTATTTCCGAAGTATTGTCTAACTAAATCTAACTCAGATAATTCGATAGGAGACATATTAACTAAACCTCCTAACTCCTGAACTTCTTCGATAATATCCTGATCTGACTTTACTGTTCTTTTATAAATTGTTCCAGATGCTTCCAAGATCTTAGCAAACTCACGACCAATCATTACATAATCAGCACCAAGGGCAATAGCTTTTAGGATATCCGAGTGACAAGTAATACCACCATCTGCAATAACTTTAACATCCCGAAGTCTACCTTTTCCTGATTTTCGAAGTGAATTAATTGCGCCGAGAATAGATGCCATAGGATAATGAAACCCATACTTATCTTGATCAACTAAAGATCCAGATGATATTCCGACACGTACATAATCAAATCCGGCGCCACTATACACTTCGTAAGTCTTAGGGTTAGCTATATTTCCACCCATCAAGATAACCTGTTTTCCGTAGAGCTGTTTTAATCTCTGTCCAATTTCCATAAGAGCTACATCATGACCATTTCCAGAGTCGATGCAGATATGAAATTGTTGAGTTGAACCTCTTTGATCTATATTTATAAAATTTTCTCTTACCTCCTGAAGACTAAACGCACAGAAGATAAATCCACACGCTTCAAGTCTAGTTCCAAGTTCAACAGTTCTAGGGAGGATAGGCTTAATTCCAGAATCTTGCCATACTTTCCAATTATCAACTCCAACAATAGCTTCCATCGGACTTGTAAAAATAGGTAAACTCTTTGGGACCCCTGTAACTTCCTGATCATCTAGAACAAAATAATCAAGTTTCCCAGAGTTAGTCCATCCTAAATTAAGATTATCAGGAACTAACATAACATCTGATAATTCTAAGTACTTTTCCATATTCTTTTATTATAATTTAAATAATTCATTCAACCTTTCCTCTTCGTAGAAAAACTTCTCTAAGAGCTCATCTTTACTCTTATTAAGCTCCTCTAATCTTTTTTCTATGGACTTTATATTATTTTCCATTTTTGTAATTCTATTTGACATATTTCTAATTCCAATACGTTTAAAAACATTAAATTGTTCTTCTAGCATCTTCTCTGAAAACGCTACACAATTACTACAATTTAGTATTATACGTTTTCCTTTAGAATCTTTAAATTCTCTATTATAGTGATCCTTATATACTTCCATAACAATTGGCTTATTATTAAAAATATTAAAAGAAGGAAGATAATATATGTATATCTTCTGGGTTCTCATATAATCATCATAATATTTTTTATATTTATTACGAACTTCACAATTATAGATAACTTTATAATAAGGTACAGAGCGATCTATCGTATACTCCCACTCATACTCACCAATTTTCTGTTTATAAGTATAAGTATCTGGATTATTTTCGATAACTTCAGAAAATATTAATTTCCCTAAATCTTCAGTAATTTCTAATTCTCGTGTAAGAAAAACAGGTGGATAATCCACAATAGAAAAATCAAACCTATCAATGGGAATAATTGGTATTCCCGGTTTATATAATTTCTTAAGTTCTTGTTTATTAATTAAAGGATTATTAATTACAGTATTTATATATTCTGCTGAAAGAAATTCCTCACTTTTTGGAGAAAAATCGTTAAATAATTTTTCTATTATTGGATCGTCTTCTATACGATCCATTGTTAAATACTTATTATAAATTTCTTCTAATGTTAACATTTATAATTTTATTTTTATTACTACATATATAAGAAAATTAAAGGTTTAGTAGTTTCATCACCACTAAACCTATTCCAAATTCAATCTAAAAAAGCAAATTCATCACTTAACTGACAAAGCCACTCTTGATATTCTTCATCACTCATAGTCCTTTGCTTCTCTTTTGCTACTTCTACAATTGTTTCTCCGAAGTTAAACGATTCTTCATATTCTTCCATAATTTCTTTTTTAAGTTTATTACATATATAAGGCTTTAAGGAAATTATATACGGAAAATAAAAAAAATTTACTTATCACAAAAAATAAATTATATTTTTATTTCATATATAATATTTTAAGAAAAAAAAGAAGGGAAATTAATCCCCTCTATTAAAAATATTCACATTTACTTCTTTAAAACCTCCTGCTGATAAAACAGCATTACTACAAGCAAATCTATCCTCCTGTTTTAATTTTTGATACATTTGAAGTATTTGTCCTGTTGGAGAATCATCAGTTAAGTGTATCTGATTTTCCCTTAACATTTCATTACTAACATATGTAATAAAACGGAAAAATTTTGTATCTTTCTGAAAAATTCCTAAGGCAACTCCATCATTCAATTTTCCTTCTAAATTCCATTCTCCCTCTTTTTGAACTTCAGGAATTATTGTTGTAATCATTGCAGAATTAGATCTTAGATAAATATCTACAATCTTTTCAAAGTCAATATTATCTATTTTTAGATATCTTTCGCGATACCTTCTCATAAAATGTGCTTCGAATATTACAATATTCCTCAAATTAACATCAAGTGATGGGAATAATATAGCATTCTTTTTTCCAGTTATTCCATTATTTACGATAGTATAAATGGTAGTCCCTTTTGAAAATTCTCTTTTATTAGGCCATGCTTCAATAATTGCTCGATATTGATTTCTTGATACATTAATAATCTTCGTCTCCTTAAACGGAACTGGAGACTTCGTTTGTTGATAAATCTTTAATATTTTATGTTTATTTTTATCTACCTCTCTATTAACTACATCTAGTATAGTCTGATAATCTCTTTTCAATTCTTTAAAGATCTCATCACTGTTCATGTTCATTGTAATCATAATTTTATTCCTTTCTTTTAAATTGTTAATAAATCTCTTTTTGATTGGTTTTTAAAAAAGCCGGAGACTTTATATCCCCGGCCAAGAATGGAAAAAGAATTATACTAAACAAGAAAACCCTGATAAAACACTTTTCCAGGATCTTATATTCTTCATTTCGGTTGATGTACATTCAAACATATCCACTCCAAGTCTTTTCTTTTTATTTGGATCCGGACCTCCCGTTTGTAATGTAAACCGAAAGTTGTCACTATCTCTAAGGTGTTCAATTTTCACCATATAATAAGTTCCGTATTTTCCTTCTTCATTCTTTTCTGTAAATCGAACGAAAGATCTAACTGTATAATCTTTATCGTTCTCTGATACATAGAGCTCTTTAAGCGAGCCTTGTATGAATTCAAGATCAGCATCTTCAAGTTTTACTGCCAATCTAGTCATTCCATGAACTCCTATACCCAAGAGTTCTGCATTGTAATTTTGTTTGATCAATTCTGCATCTGAACGAATTCCTGACCAAATTTCTTTTAAGTTTTTCATTTTCTTAATTGTTTTCTGTCCTCTAATTGCTTCGGACGTTGCACTTTTGTTAGTTTAATTGTCTCTAAACCTCCTCTTCTGTTACAAAGGAGGTAGTTGTTCTAAATCTTGAATCAGATCTCTTGTTTCTTTAATTGCTTTTTTGGGTTTAAATGGAGATAATAATAAATACTCCAACTCTTTCTTCAAGTTATCTATTCTTGTTTTAGCCAGTTCAGGATCCGTCTCCATAACTTCCCTGATTAACCAATAATTAGCTGGAATTTCTCTACCATCTTTAACCCATAAGTCATCTAAACATAATTTTCGACCTAATAACTGTTCAAGACAATCTACACATAAATAGGTATGTCCCCATTTATCTTTTGGAATTTTATTATTCTCTATAACTAAATCCCAAAGTTCCGATTTTATCATATACCAATCAGCTCGTTTCCTCAGACTACCTTGAATCTGAAGCTCTTTTTGACAATGACTACATCTAAATTCTCTTTCCATTATATTTTTATTGTTATTGTCTCTTCAAAGTAAAAAAAAGAGAACTAACTGACATTATTATATATCAATTAATTCTCTCTAGTAAGATATCTATTTATCTTCATATATAAGGCCTTTAAGGATTTTGAAATGGAGTAATTTTTGACTCTATTTTCCTTATTAATGTATAATAAAAATATAAAAAATTATGATAGAAAATGACAAATTACTATTTTTAGGTTTTGTTGGTGTTATAGTAATAATATGGTATATATTATTTTATGTATGGCTAGTAAAACGAAGAAAAGATTTAATTTTTGTTCGTGATGTTTGGATAGATGAAGTTTCTGAAGTTGATATCATCTTACAATCTATGAAAGTATATAAACTTTCAGAATGTGTTACTCGCCAAGAAAAATATTATCAAGAATTAATCAAATATAAGAACGACAAAAGAGATTATTTATTTTTCCACCCTATTGGAGATAAGAAAGGTCAAGAAGAATTTTACAAGAATATGATAATAGCAACAGAATTAGTCCTAGATATTGATTCTTTAGAATCAAATGATCAAGTTGTTATCAGTATCTCTGGAAAATTTTACTTAAGGAAAGTATATAAACTTGACTTCGAAAATAATATTATATATTATAAAGAACCGAACAATACAGTAGTATCTGAAGCGAAATTATATAGTGTAGTATCTAAAGTTAAATTAATATTTGGTAAAGATTTATTAAAAGAAATATTATGAAAGATTTAATTAAAGAAACATTCAAAGTAATGTATGTAAAAGAAGGAATGAATCAGACTAAAAACTTAATCTCACAAGAAGATTATGAAGAAAAAGTTAAACCAATTCTAAAAGAGATTCAAGAACTAGAGTCAAAACAATCTGAGTATAACAAGAAAAATAAAAAGTATCAAGAACTCGAAAAGGAGATTAGAACACTCAAGGGAAAACTTAAACCCCTGGGAGAATGGTTTACTTCTAGATCACCTCTTGGAAAAGCCTTAGAGAATGGTGGACTCTTAATATTACCTTCACAACAAGGAGGTACTCATAAAGTAGAATTTATAAAAGAAGAGGTGGTATGAGAATTCGAGAATCATTACTTAGAAAATCTGCTATATATGGAGTAGTATTTCAACGTTCAGAACCAAAGAAGTCATTTTTTAATCCTGGAAGACCCTGTAAAGTAATATTATATGTAACAGGAGAGATCAGACCTGTTGAATTTAATTATAAAGATGACGATACTATGGGATATGATGCATATATACGCTTGAAAAATGAACTTAATATAACTACAGGAGACGATGTTATAGAAATTATGAAGTTTATGTTGGAGGAAAAGAAAGAATGATAAAAATAGGTTGTTTATCAGATATTCACGGTTATGTTTATGATTTACAGACAAAATGTTACCCAGAGATTGAACTTCTAATTATTGCTGGAGATCTGTGTCCCACTGATGAAGTTATGTATCAAGAAGAGTGGCTTGAATATAATTATCAGAATATATTCATGAATAAGAAAATATTTCCGGATCTTCAAGAAATTATAATAGTTCCTGGAAATCATGACTACTGGATTGAGAGACACTATGATGACTTCCTCACGCTTAGAAAGATATTTGGATACTCTACTAAAGTTCTGGTTGATGAAGGGTATGAATATATTTCTGGAATTACTGGAGAATCAGTAAAGATATATGGAAATCCTAGAACTTCTTTATGGTTACACGCTTTCCCACATAAACCTGGAAATACTGATATCTTAGAAATTCCGGAAGGGATAGATATTTTAGTAACTCATGAAGCCCCTAGAATATATCAACTTGAATGTATAAAACAATCTCAGAGGTGGTATGGAAAAGATGAACCTGGAAATCTAGCATTATCACAAAGAGTCTTAGAGATCAATCCAAAGTATCATGTGTTTGGTCATATACATTACCCGGAAAGAGGTGAAGTATCAGGGATAAAATTTATGAATGTATCTCAACAAACTAGAGAAAATTATACTCCTGAAATACATATAATAGAATATACAGAATAAAAAAAAATAAAGAGAGGTCTTGACTAATTAAAAGTCAAGTTAAACCTCTCTTTTTATTTCTTAAAGATATTTTTCTAGAAATTCTTTTAGTTCTTCCTCTGTACTGTTTACGAAAGAAAAATATTTTTGTTTAGGTACATATTTTCCTCTAACTTTTTCTATACAAAATACTACTAGATTAGTTCCAAAAATTTCTAGTTGATCCATTCCATCATATCCTCCAAAGAAACTTCCTTTTTCAGTTTCATACAAGTCCATTTCTGGATAATTCTTTTCAAAATAATTACAAACTTCTTCCTGTGTCATATTTCTAATTTTAAATAATTACAATATTAAGGAAATTAACCGCCCAAAAAAACCTGTTAGCCTTATATATGAAAAGAATATCAATCAATAATATATAACTATTGCCAATAAAATAAATAACTGTTATTCTTTTCTTATAAAATAAAAAGAGTATGGTATAAATAAACCTACTCAAAAATTAAATGACAACCGAAGGGGCGCCAAAAGAGATGAATTGAATACATAAAACTCTTTTCCCTTCGGTTATTTTTTTTTCTGTTTAATAAAAAAATTCGACCGTCTGAGAAACCGGGAAAATCTTATAAATGTATTAGAAGACACAATAACAAAAAAGACATCATAGGCGTCTCAAGAAATGCGTAATGTATAGCTTGAGCTTGTGAAGAACTGAAAAATCATGTAAGGTTTAAATCTCACTAATCTCTTCAGAACTTCTACGTTTATGAGGTGCAAAATTAAACAACTTTAAACGACACAACAACAAAATTAAAATTAAAATAATTAACTGAATCTATAGACAAGATAGTTTAGCGGGTCAAAACACTAAGATAATTGTTTATCTTAGAATCTCAGGTTAGAATCCTGATCAAGTTCTCTAGATTTATAATAGTTAATTATTTTATTTTTTTTCCAACTGGATTCTATATTAAAAATATTTTTCATCTCAAAAATACTGAAAGCCTTATATATGAGAAAAAATAATGTAAAACAATACTCCTTAAGCAATGATAAAAGCTTAAAGGAGTTTAATTTTTAAAAAGAAAAACTTATGAAAAAGATTAACAAAATGAATGAATTGAATGTAGTAAACAGTAAAGTAATGGCAGAATTAGTTAAACCAGAAATTACAGGACATGCTACATCAAATTTTGAAACAACCTTCCCTATTCCAAAGATAGGAGAAGTAAAAATGAAGATTGACGTAACAAGTACAGTAACGTCATCAATAGCCGCTCAAGAAAAATTGGATGAGTTGGCAGAAAAAAGAGCAAACCGAACCTTAGAAAACATTGGAAAATTTGTGGGTTTGGTACTTGAGAAATCTCCGGAAATATTTGATATGTTCCAGAGTTTCGCAGAAAAGAATGAACAATACAAAGAAAAGTTCAGAGAAAAACAAAGCTTGGAAGAATGGGATGAAAAAGTAAATAATCTCATCTTCCTGCTAAGACAAAAACCTAGTTCAATGACGAATCTAGAGTTTTTAGAAGAGACGTTAGAGAATGGGGATTATGAATCTCAAAAAATCTCTAAATGGGCGATCTTACAGTTTAATAAAAATAACCTTGGATTGCTGAATGAAAGACAAAGAGATTCATTAGCTAGTATAGGTTTTATTGGCTATTGAAATTTAAAAAAGGTAGAAGGACGATAAAAAGTTCTTCTACTTCTTTTTCTCCCTTGACTTTCTTATATATGTATTATTAATAAAATATATTATGGGAACAAATTTCTATGCAGTAATCCCAGTGAAAAAAAGGGATAAAGAAAAAGCAAAAAAATTAATTGACGAAAACAAATTTAGTGAAGCAGCCGATCTTTTAAAGGATATAACAAAAGAAATACACCTAGGTAAAAGATCGGCCGGGTGGAAGTTTTTATTCAACGCCAATCTCGGAAAATATTATGAACTTACTCGCGAAGGTATAAATAAGTTCTTCGCGAAAAATAATGTCATAATAAAAAATGAATATGGCGTTGAGTATACGGCCGAGGAATTTTGGGAGAGTGAATTAAAAGAGTTCTTGGATAAAGGATATGACTTAGAGAGCTACTATAATGATAATCCAGATGAAGTTAGTCCATATTTTAGCTACTCTCGATCAATACCTTCCGAACTAAAAAAATATAACCCAAATAAATACGGGGAATTTTATAGTGACGGTCTAAGATTCACCATCACTGAAGATTTTTGTTAACGTCATAAAAATAAAGGATATAAGTGTAATAAAAGCTTGTATCCTTTTTATTTTCTGTTCTTGAAGAAAAAGAAAAGGATAGCACATATACCACCCTTTTCTCCTAACCGTCTCAAAAATGCTAAAAGCCTTATATATGAGAGAATAGAAATTAAACTATAGAATCCTAAAGTATTGAAAGAAATTGGATATAATAGTTCTATTCTCTAATATTTTTAACTAAAACTCAATTAAATATTTATTATGAACATTGAGATTTTTAACATAACACTATTCATACTATTCGCTGTAGTATGGATAGCTGGGAGTATCTTAGTGATATCCCTAGTAGCTTCAGTCTTAGTAAAAATATTACTGAAGGCTTTGATAGCTATTTTCAATTTGGTTATTAATTAATCAAATACACCCTGGGCAAAATGTGCCTGGGGTTTTTCTTTCATATATTAGAATCTAAAGGACTATAGAGAGCAAAATTGTCCTTAAAGTTCGAAGACAAAGGAGCTTCCCGTTATCTATCCCCTCCGATCGCTACCGCTGAGGGGATCTAAGGAAGAAACTTTGAATAAGATATATGGGAATGATAATAGTTTTTTTCCGATTATTTAAGTATATAGATTTTATTTAGATTTCCGCCTTCAAGAGGCGGATCTTATTTTAATATTAAAAAAATGTCGAATTTATTTTAGATATATTCTTATATAGTAGAGAAATAAAACTTTTCAACTTTAATCTACATTTTGCTCTTCTTATCCTTTCAAACTCTAATTAATGAAAAAGGGATCCTCCTGTGTCTTCAATTTTAAAAGACAATTTTATTAAAACTGGATTCTGTATTGAATTAAAAAATAACAATTAAAATATTAAATATTTATGATCAATAAATTACCTGATATCATAGTACCTAGAGGTATTAGATATATTTCAGAAATGGATAGTTTATTTAGATTTTATAAACTACCTGTAAAATGTATAATAAATAAGCAATTACCTGGCTGCGGATTTACAGAATATTGTATTAATGGTCCAGAAAATGTTATTTTATGTAGTCCCAGAAAGATGTTACTTAAAAATAAAAAGGATCAACATGAATTTGAAGTTTATCTCGTAGTAAATGAACTTGAAAAAGAGATTGAAGTAGATAAAGATTTGTCAAAAATTAATAAATCTATTAGTAAAAGTGATCAATTTTTAGAAAAATTAGATGAGATAGTTAATGGAAAAGATACAGTCTATAACCGATTAATGAATGAAATAAAGGATTATATTAATTTTAGAAAGTCTTATGGTAAACCTTATAAGATATTAGTTACCTATGATTCATATAGAATTGTAAAAGATATCCTAGAAAGTTTAGGAATATTTCAATCCTTTTATACTATAATTGATGAATTTCAAACTATCCTACATGATGCTAGATTTAAAAGTGATACCGAGTTAGGATTTCTTTATCATCTTAGACAATCACACAGTGCATTATTTGTATCTGCCACTCCAATGTTAGAAGAATATTTAAACATGCTAGATGAGTTTGATGGTTTACCTTATATAGATATGAATTGGGGGAAAGAAGATCCTAATAGAATTATAAAGCCTAATCTTAAAGTAGCATCTATGGTAAGTGTTGGTGCAAAACTTCCAGAAATTATTCAATCATATAAAGATGGTAACTTTGAGAAAGCTATTAGAATAATTAATGGATATCCCAGAGAAATAATATCAGACGAAGCAGTATTTTATGTAAACAGTGTTAATCATATTGTTAGTATGATTAAGAAGTGTGATCTTCAACCTGAAGAAGTTAATATTCTATGTAGTAATACTCCCGAAAATCTTAAACGTATACAGAAAAAACTTGGAAAAAGGTTTACTATAGGGGAAGTTCCATTGAAAGGAGTTAAACCTAAAATGTTTACCTTTTGCACGCGTACTGTTTACCTAGGTGCAGATTTCTATTCAGAGTGTGCACGTAGTTTTATTTTCTCTGACAGCAACATTGATACTCTAGCGGTTGATATTTCTGATGACCTTCCACAAATCCTAGGAAGACAAAGATTGTTTGAAAACCCCTGGAAAAATGATGCAGTATTTTATTATAGATCTATCTGTGACTATAGAAAAATTAGTCAAGAAAAATTTAATGAAGAATTAGAAAGGAAGAAGAAGGCTACCAGTGATTTATTAAGATCTTTTGATTCTGCACCAGATGATGCTAAGTTAACTTTAGCAGAAAAATATCAGAAAGATGCTAAGATGTCTAATTATAAAGATGATTATGTTTCTGTTAATAAACATCAAGGGTCAAGTTTAATTCCAGTGTTTAATAATCTCGTTTTAGTAAATGAAATTAGAGCATTTAGAATACAGCAATATGATTATAAGGATAGATTTACTGTATTTTCTAGTGTTCATTCATCTTTAAGTACAGAAGATTTAATTAATCAAGAAGTTTCATCTGTTTTATATGAATTTGAACAGAAAACAACTTATTATGATAAAATGAAATTATTATGTAATACTAATTTATCTAAAGAGGCATTAGAGTTAATTTTAGCTCAGATATCAGAAGAGGATGATATTAAATCTCACTTCTTAGCTCTTGGACCAGAAAAAATAAAAGCTTTAGGGTATAATATGACGAAAGTTAGAAGAGAACTTGGAATAGTTATATTTAGTAAGGAACTTTTGATTAATACAATTTTTATTAATTTTAAAATAGGAGATCGTATGATAAATTCCAAAATAAAAGAGAAATTAAAATCTTTATATACTTCAATTTCTTATACTGCTACTCCTAAAGCAACAGATTTATTAGATTTTTTTGAAATTAAGAAATGTAAGATATCAGATGGCGTGAAAAGATTAGATGGGCTAGAAATTATAGGAGTAAAACCAGAATACCAAGGAACATATAATAACTTAAAAATAATAAATAATCAATTATGATAACATTTTTATTCTATTATTTTCTTATTGCAATATTTATCGGATTATTCTTTATTCATACTCTAGATAATATAAAAAATATACTTCCTGAAGATGAATATAGGAAGATGAGACAGACTATTGTTAATTTTATGCCTTTCTTACCGATTGCATTGTTAGTTGTCTTGTTTTGGAAGAGATTTTAGCTTTTTCCATATAATAATCTTTCAAAGCCTTATATATGTAGAAATAAACTTAAAAGAGAGATTATGGAAAAGTTAAAATTTTGGTTAGATGAATTAGATCTAATCGCAAAGGAATTTAATCGTGAATATGAACAATTATGTAAAGAACACCTCACAAGATTGCAAAAAATTAATATGGAGCTAGATGAGGGTAGTCCAGAACATATTTTTGCATGTGAATATTACTACAATCTACTAGATAATAGATTGGAAAGTTTGAGAAGCCTTGGACAATTTTATATGTTATCAGTTACAAAAATGGACGAGGTGCTTAAGAAATCAAGAGAAAACGAAAATCCCGTTAAGAAGACTATAAGAAAAACGATAGATAATTTCATGGAATCTATTGAGAACCTAATGAAACTTCAGAACGGACTTAAAGGTTATTTGATGTCTCATATTGATAGTGTAAAATCTATCAAACCGGAGATGCAAAAAATGATGAATGAGTTCGAGACTAAGAAGTTGGTTAAGATTCCAGAAGGTTGGGATTTTTTAGAAGTTGATGATGAATATAATGTCATCGTAGCAAGGGAGAAAAAGGGAGCTTAATGCTTCCTTCTCTTTTTTCTTCTCCCTTGAATTCCTTACTAATGTGGATTAAAACTATGTGAGAACTAAAACAAAGTAATAATGAATCAAAAATCAAGATCACCCTGAAAAAAGATAAAAGTTATTAGGGTTAAAACTATTATGAAAGAACTATGCGATGAGTGTGGTTCTTTCTTTTTGCTTCTCTTAAAAATGCAAAACCTTATAATTGATGGAAAGAGAATCAAAGCTTTCCATCCTAAAAGAAATTATGAAAAATGAACAAGAAAGAGATTTATACTTTTGTGCAGATATTCATGGAAGTTTTCGAGAAATTACATGGATTATAACTCAACGTTATAAACTTAAAGATGCTAATATTATTTTTCTTGGAGATGTAGGATTAGGTTTTTCTAAGCCAGGGTATTATAATCAGGAGTTTGAAAGAATTAATACTAGACTAGAGAAAAATAATATAACATATTATTTTATAAGAGGGAATCATGATAACCTAGAGTATTGGAATGAAAAATTAATAAATGATTTCCCCAGAATTAAATTTCTCCAGGATCATGAAGTAGTAGAACTCTCGGGGAAAACAATATATCCGATCGGGGGAGCAACTTCAGTAGATTATAAATGGAGAATGAATTATAATGGATTGATGGAGAGAGTTGGTTCGTCTAAAAGAGTATGGTGGGAGACAGAAGATATAATTAAGAAGCCTATTAAAGATCTTCCAGGGAGGGTTGATATAATAGCTTCTCATACTGCTCCACTATGTTTTGAACCAATTATTACACGTCACGAAGAGGAAGCAGAAGATGTTTACCTCAGAGACTTAGAAAATCGAAAATACTTAGATCAGGTATTTAGAGGAGTAAGATGTAAGTATTGGTTCTTTGGACATTTTCATACTTCAATCACATCAAGTCTTGAGGATACTATATATAAATGTTTAGATATTAATGAATTATATATGTTTAGAAATCATGAGTAGTAGTAAGGGTACAATTTCAAATCCGTTATTAATGCCTATTGGAGAAGTTTTTTATGTTGATCATACTAAAGCAGTTTTGGATAGTAGTATAAAAATAAATTCAAAAGCTATCTTAGAAGAAATATTGCATTCTAAAGATACTGACCTTCAAGAGGATTTAAAGCTAGTCATTAGATATCTTCAAGGTTGTTTAGAGGAAACTATGGATAATCCTTGGTTTTTGAAAGAGATTAAAGACTTGAGGAAAAAGCTAGAGGAAACCGAGAAACGATGTGATGACTTAGAGGAAAAGTTAAAACATGTATTACATAATGAATAATATTAAAAGTAGAATTGAATATATAACAGATCTTGAATTTAAAATAGAAGATAAGTATTTAGTTCTGGGAGGATATTATAATTCACTAAAAAGAACAACACCTAGAATTATTGCTAAGAGAATTACTACATTTTTCTTATCGGATGGAGGTAAAAGTGTTGTATTCTATGATCAAGCTTATTCAGGATTGTTTGAAGATGAATTTATTAAACCTATACTCCAGAAAATATTATCTGAAGCTAAACAATTATTTTCAACTCTCTCAGTAGATTATGAGATAATTCAAGATTACCTAAAAAAGTGAATTTTGCTATTTAAGAGAGGTTAAAGCCTTACAATTGAGAAGAACATTAGAAAAATTTATAAAAATATAGATTAATCTAGTGTTCTTTTTAATTTTGAAGTATAATAAATAGCACTTCAGAAACCCTCAAAATCTAATAAATGAGGGGATATTATATAGAAACCTCCCCTCAATGATTAAAGTTATAAAGAAAAATAAACAAATTAAAAAGCTAGAAAAATGGCAAAATCAAAAAATGACAACATTAACATTTCAATTTTTACAGCATTGAAAGTTAGTGAGATTTCAAGAGTACCAGTACTTATTATGTCTAATCCAGGTCTTGGTAAATCAACTTCAGTAGAAATGTTTGCAGAAGTTCGAGATTATCACCTAGTCCTTCTTAGAGGTAATAGTACAACTGCAGAAGAAGTTATGGGATATGATGTGGCTACGAGTGATCAAGAAAACCCCACAACTAGACATCTTAGACCTTCTTGGTATACTGAAATCTTAAAAGTTGCAGAAAAAGGAGGTAAATCACTGTTATTTTTGGATGAGATCACCACAGCAAACGAATACGTACAGGCTAGTTTATTGCATTTAGTATTTGAGCGTAAAGTGGGTTCAGAAAGACTTCCAGAGAATACATTGATTGTTTCTGCAGGTAATTATGCACAGAATCTTTCGAATTCTATGCAAATGCTACCTCCGTTAATGAATCGTTTTATGATTTACAACATTACTCCGAATCATACAGACCTGGATACATTCCTTTGTAAATATGACGGAGCTATTGCATCATCAGAAGGTAAGGTTAAAGATTTCATGGGAAGTCTTAGAGATACGATGAAAAAACTTGATGCTCAGGAAGTAGAAATTCCGGCTGATCAATATAATAAGATTGGCGAGTATATCGAACGTGGTATTAAACAAACTGCTCGAGCATTGATGACTTCTGGTGGTAAACCTGTAGACTTAGCAATTACAGAACTTAATGGTATCTATGCTGATGCCGAAAATGAGACTAAGCTTTATGGATTTACAACTTTCCGAACTTTGAATTATCTTAGAGACGTTACAATTGCAAGTTTCAAGTGTTTTGGTAAGAGTGGTATTACTTCAGATAACTATCGTAATATGATCGATGGTCTTTGTGGTATTGGTATTTCTCGAGATCCAAAAACAAAGAATTTGATTAAGACGCCGATTTCTAAGGACTTCTATGATACTATGGTTAATATCGTTAATGATATTGAAAAGATGAAGAATGATAAACTTCCTAAGTATACTAAGTTCTTCAACGAGATCATAGATGGAAAGAAAAAGCTCGAAGTTCCTGAAATGCAAGCAATAATCAATAAGTTATCAGAACTTAAATCAGATAAGGACTTAGAACAAATCGAACGTCCGATTGATCCGGCTTGCATCGAGAAATTGTTTAAATTGAGTAAGGATTCTGGTTCTTCTATTACCAAGATTAAAGTATCTACTACTGATAAATTCTTGGATAAAGTACCAGTAGAGACATTCATCGGATATGTATCTTATTGGAATACAATTTCAGATCTTATGACTTCTATTCAAAGTCTGATTACAGATTCTTCTAAGGGTTATAAGGATGATACTTTGGCATTGTTGAAGAATACTCAAGAAGACCTTAGAACTTCTGGATTTAAACTCAGATCAATTCGTAAGATTATTCTTCAGGAAGATCCGAGCATGGGAAGTATGGTTCCTGATATTAGAAGTTTTAAATAATTATACTATTATATGAGTGTTAACCTTAGAGAAAAATATGTAATGATCATGTGGATCTCTAAGGTTAATTTATTAGAAAAATATCAAAATTTAAAATTATGAGAAATCAGACAGAGTTAGAATTTATTAAAAGATTCATTGACAATACTTATAGTAGATTCGGGAATATGTTAATGGTTAATACAGAAAAACCATTTAATCCTGATAATCCTGAACTTGGATATTGTTTTAAATATAAAGATGATATCTCAGGAAATGTTATCTATAAAATTGTCTGCTCAGAGATTAAGATTCCACGTACTGATTTTCGTATTCTTATGCATGAGTACGGACATATTTACTTAGGACATCTTGATGGTATTCATGAAGAGCTTGATACTCAGATTTGTAATACCTTCAGAGATTATCGAGGTGAATTGATTGATCGAATTAATAAAGAGTGTGGAATTGATTTTGCAGAGAAGTTGATTGAGAGAGTAATAGATGATCCAGTTCTTAATCACAGTCTTCATAATATTGCTATGGATATGGAAGTAAATTCTAAAATCCTAAGTACTGAAGATGTAGAGGAGATGGAATCAGATATCTCATCAGTTCTTCCTAATTATCAACTTGAGCTCTTGAAATATAATAGAGATCACACTGATAATGAAGAAGCAAAACAGGCTCTTGATGATATGATAAAGAAGATGGAAAATGAGGCTAAAATTAAACTCATTGTTCCAGAAAGATATTATATATCCGAAGGTAATCCTTTCCCGAGTGAACTTAGTTACCCCGAATATTTGATGCTAATTGTTCAACACTTGGATCAGTTTGTTAAGATGTTGGTTTCTATTAAAAAAGGTGGAAACGGTGATACATCCCAAGTTACAAATCAAGATATTCAAGATGCACTTCAAGGTAATGGTTCAGGATCTGGACAAGGTAATCAGCAAAGTGGTGGTGGAATGCAAGGTCTTTCTGATCTTATGCAGGAAATGGGTATGACTGATGGTTCTGGTAGTGGTTCGGGATCTGGACAAGGTAATCAGCAAGGTAAAGGTGATCCAAAAGATTGTCCATATAAAGGAAAGAGAGATTCTGGTTCAGGTGATTTGAACAGTAACGGTAAAGATGAGGGTGGAACTCATAAAGATCACAGAACAGACTCTAGAGACGATGCCGATAAAAAACGTGAGCTTGGACAAATTCGTTCAGGAGGTGGCGTTGGATGTGGTTCTAGTGGAGCTCCAGATGCAACGAGACTTGTGGATAAGACAGACGAAGTAGATATGGCTCTAGATGAAGTAATGTTAAATTATAAATCTAGAGTGGTTAAAGTTGATACAAAGAAAGATCTTATGTATCTTTATAATCGTGGTATTAATCGTTCTGTTATTGCTCCAACTATTAGAAGAAAGGTAACCATGTCTAATGAACCAACTATTGTATTTTTAATTGATGTTTCGGGATCTATGGATACACGATTGGTTGATAGAATTTTAAATACTATTGCCAATAAAATGAAAAAGATTGGACGTGGATTAAAGTATAATATTATTTCATGGTCTACACAGCTTGGAGATCATATTAAAGATATCGACCCGAGAAAGGGTGTTCCAAGAATCTCTATGGGAGGTGGAACAAGAATGGCTAGAGGTATGGAATATTTCAGACAGAATTATGGACCTGAAGCTATCTTGATCTTAATATCAGACTTTGAAGATTACTTGGAAGAATGGCATGAACAAGAACTTAAGATGTCTAACTATACCATGTACGGATTTAATTATGGATATAGTAATTATAATCAAGAATTTAAATATTTCAAAGTGAAAAATTTTAAAAACAATGGCAACTATTAATAATGGAAACATAAATAGAGACAAAGTCCATTCATTGGTTGAAGTATTTTATCAACCATCATTTAAGACTTTCTATGTTAATTCAGTAGATGGAGAGACATTTGTAAAGCCTGTAGGTGTATTTGTAAGTTTAGGAATAACTACGTCTTTGAAGGTCTTAGAAGATATCAAGAACATTATTTCCGGAAGTGAAGGTTATAGTGCGACTTTGGCAGAGATTAAATCTAAGAAGGTAGCAGGTCAGTTCTTAAATACTGTTACATGTACTACCGGACCTAAACAATATAAAATTACAAATCTTTCAGAGGATATTATGGGAGAGGAGGAGTCTAAGGCAGAATTGGAGAGAATGAAGAACTTGATGAATCCGTCTCAAGATTTAGATATCCTTAAAGAGTATGCACCTAAGATTTCCAGGTTGCAAGACTTGATAGATAAATTAACTTCTACACATGGTTGGGATGCTCATTTGATTCAAAAAGAGGCTTCCGGAGACTATCGAATATTCCATCAATATATTAATTATAAAAAGGAAGGCGAATTGGAATATCGTGTAGGAATATTCGTAACAGAAGATGTTGGAAACGATTAAGAAGGCTGTTTTAATTTCATTACTGTTATTACTTGGGTTTGGATTGGGGGTATTATATTACTCCCACTCCTCTCAAGATAAATCTAAGGGGGAAACTATATTACCTCCTCCAGAAATTATACAACCTGAAAAAAATAAAATTGATTCCCTTGAAGTAGAGATAATATCAAGGGATAGTATTATCAGTTATCTCAGAGAAAAGATTCATAGGATAGAATCTACTCGAACTGATAAAGTAGATAGTATTAGGGAATTACCGACAACAGAAGCGGTAGAATTTCTTAGACTTAAACTTAGAGAATTTGACAGTAAGTATTAAAGAAAATAGAACTTAGAGAACTTACTTTCGTGTTGATAAAAAGCACGATTACTGTCAAGTTCTCTAAGTTCTTTATTTTTCAATTTTAAATTGTTGAATTATGATCATAAAAAGATATTCTCAAAAACAATTTACTTTTACTGGTAGAGATTTAGTTGAGAAATTATATTCTGAAGGTTTGAAAGTAGAACAGAAGGAATATGGATTAAAATCAGCAGCTATTTCTGGAATAAAGAAAGTTGGTAAATTAATTGCTAAAAAATTAGATGATTCATCTAAATTAGATAGTGAAAAATTAAAGAAAATAAATGAATCTCTTAAGTCTGTTGCTAAGGATAGAAATCCTGAGGTATTAAAAAATATTGGAAAAGATGCTAAGAAATCTAATATTAAAATACTAAATGGAAAGAAAAAATTATCAAGTAGTGAAAAATTTTTTAGAAAACGATTTGATAAAACAAAATCTTGGGAGAAGAAGTCAAGTGATGTTTCTACTAAAGAGAAAATAGATTTGACAAGATCTAATGATAAATTTGATAGAAAGTTGGGAAAAGCTTTTATGAGTAGTGATCATGTAATAAATTTTCCTCCTTCCAGTGGACAAGCATCATTAGCTCATGAAATTGGACATTCAAAAAATTCAACTGGTAAAGGATTAGATAAGATAATATCAGATAAAAATAATGATATTAGAGGGTCTTATAGTAATAAAAATAAAAGAGTTGGGATTAGAAATGGATTAAAGACTTTATATCAAGGGAGTATAGTAGTTCAAGAAGAGAAAAATGCTTCTAAAAAGGCATTAAAATTATTAAAAGCTGCTGGTGCAAGTAAAGATGAATTAAAAAATGCAAAAGAAGAATTGGATTTAAGTCTAAAAACGTATAAGATTGGTAGAAATAAAGCCATTAAAGATTCAATCTCGAAACGATTAAAAGGATTTAAGAAAACAAAAACTATGTAATTATGAGTATTATAAAAGTTATTGAAATATTACCACAAGATGTTTTCTTAAGATCAGCAACTTTATTTACAACAGCTTTTAGTGAAGAAATTATTGGATTATCTTCTTGTAATCGAATTAATTTAAAATGTAATATTTTTTATTTATTAAAAAAAGATAATTTTAATATTGAAACTAATTCCGAATTATATACGATTGTAGATAATATTAGAGATTTTAAAAATATCTGTTTAAAAAATTATTATATTATTAAAATTGATTCTGAATTTTTTTATGATGGATTGGATATTGTAGATGATATTAAACTTCAAAAAATAGAGAGAAAATTAGGGATAAGACAGATTGATAAAGTACAAGTAATATATGATTTAGATTATATATTAGATACTAATGAATATGTAAAGATAGTAGAACAAGATCTATATTATCCAATATCTGTATATGAAAATGAAGTTAGTCATCCTTATTATATCTATGAAATAAGAAAAGGAGATAATTATTTAGATTATTATGATGATGTTCTGTGGCGATATTTTTCAAAGAATCAACCAAAATATGAATTAATAGTTAATCGTATTGATCTAGAAATAGGAGAAAATCCTTTAGAGAAGATTAAATAAATTTATTCCTAATAATGATAATGGATAATATTATAGTAGGAGTATATCAAGAATCTTCAAACCATAGATCTATTTATCTTCTTATTCCTAAATGTGAATATAATATTATTAATTATGATAAGTTAATTTTTCCTGATAACTTACCTCCTGACAGTGAAAAAATATCTTGGTGGAAGTGTATAAATGATATTAATATAGAAGATTATTATATATTTAAGTATCCAAAATCTATTCCAATAGAGATTCCTTTCATGCTTTCAGTACCAGATAATTATTTTTGGAAATATCATTATAAAGAAGATATTGAAAATTTCTTGGATATTTTTATAGAAAGACTTAAATAATTTTCATACATACTTATTATTTCTTATGAAAAAAATAATCTATTGTCTCTTATTATCTCTATTTTTTATCACTAAAGGATATTCACAAGAGATAATAGAGCATCGCGGGGATACAATGATAGTTATATCTCCTGAAAATCTGAAAACAATTAATAGCATAATAGTAGATCTTGAGTCTTCCGAAAAAATTATAAAACTTCAAGGAGATATAATAAAAGAGGATTCGATTAAGGCAGCGAATCTAGACTCAATTATATCTTACCAGTCTATGATGATGAGGAAAAAAGATGATTATTATGTTAACTCTATACAAGCTTTAGAAAATAGCTTAAAGAAAGAAAAAAGAAAACGTAAATTATGGGCAGGTGCTTTAGGTTGTGTAGCAGTAATCCTAGGTGCTCTTGCCATAAGTAATTAAAAAGTCATGGTAGAAGTAGTTATTAATTATGATCAGTCTACACAAGAATATAAGATCTACGAACCTACGACAGATACTCTTTTGATATCTAGTAACCTGACTGAAGCGTTCGTTAATCTTTCTGTATTCTTAACATCAGCTGGATTAATTCAGGGCGACATATTGAATTATCCAGAAATATCTTATCACTTCGACAGTCATACAGTAAAGTCGATGATAGAGAGTAATGTAAATCTCCTTAAACGTCTACAAACAGCTCCTTCAGGATTTATGATTAGTAGTCAGAAGTTTGGCGGCTCTACTACATCTCCTATCAAACCTAAGAAACAAGAAAGTGGGTTTGATAGTAATGGTTTTAATAAATCTTATCAAGCAGATAGACGTTTTAGTGGGAAAAAGTCTTCTAGTTTTTCAGGGAAGTCAGGATTTAAGACATCTAATAAAAAATTTGGAGGACAATAAATAAATTTTAAAGTTATTAATAAAACTAAGAAAAAATGGGATACCAATTACAAGTTAAAACATCATTTGTATCTCCGGTGACATTAAAAATATTTACAGAGAATGGATATTTACCTATTTTTATAATAAGAAATATTGGTAATTCAGAATTAATTGGTAAATATAATGGAACGGCAGTACATTTTAGAAATTTAGCTCCAAGTACAGAATTATTTAGAGCAAAGAGAGACGGGCTTATTGATTTTACAGAATTTTCTAAGAGATATATTATTGAGATGTCGAATGTAAATTTTGTAGAGGTTATTGATAAACTTAATTACTTGGCTGAACTTAGTAATGCAAGAGGAGTTATATTAATGGGTTATGGTTCTGATGATAAAATATGTCACAGATCTATCTTATCTAACCTAATTAACAGTATGGGAATATTAAACAGTCATATAACAGAAATAATACTATGAGAAGTAATCCTAGAGAAATTGAAATCCAGGAAGACATAGTAGCTAAATTAGATAGACTTGACATACATCCTTACTCAATAATATGTTCTTTTGCGATAGGAGAAGGAATTATATCAATTACATTTTACCTGAAACAAGATTTATCCGAGTTTCTTGATCTTTTAAGTTATAGAAGTCAATGTGATAAAACGGGATATTTAGTGATGGAAGATAATAATACAATAATTCTTTCAGGGTTGGCTTTAATTAATTTATATACACTATTATGAAAGATGCCTGGTTTAAAGAAGTATTTACCGAGTTTTACAAATTATCTTATATACGAGAAGGCAAATCTAAGAGAATCGTTCTAAAAGGACTTAGTGATCATAAGGTTTTAGATTATGTTATCCTAAGAATTACACCTACAGAAGATGTTATTTATTATCTCTATAATGGTTCTTCGATTCATATTCCAGAAAAGTGGATTGATCTATTTTCAAGTTTTAATACTCATTCAGGGTTTAGAGTCTTGGAGTGTTATGATAGTGATGTAGATGGATCTTTAAGTCATTTTGGATATCTTATGACAAGGTTAATTTGTCACTTAGATAAAAGTCTATCTAAAATTGAAGGAGAGGAGCTTTTGAATGTTCTTGGAGAGATAAGTGTAATTGGTACGAAAGAATTTAGAGAATGGTGCCTTGAAGAATTTGGATTAGAACTTGATCCCTTCGAATATCGTTCTTTGGATGAAAATTTAGATATTTAAAATTGATGAGATGAAACAGTTTGATATTTATACTGACGGATCTCACCTAGACAAACAAAATAATGGAAGACTTGGTATCGGAGGAGTTCTTATTGACCCTACCGGACCTGGAATGGGAACTATGCTTAATAAATTCTCAATTGAATTAACTCCTGAATATATGAATTTATCTTTTGGAGCTCAGAAGTGTAGCAATCCTAGTGCGGAGTTAGTAGCAGTTTTACATGCTTTATATGAATTTCGTGGTTCTTGGGGTCCGAATGATATTGTAGTAGTCCATGCAGATTATCTTGGTGTTCGAGAATGGATGACTGGTAATTGGAAAGTAAAAGAACCATACATTGCTCGAATTAAAGGTGATATTGATAAAGAAATAATTAAACAGGGTTTACAAAGAAGAATTGAGTATAAGTGGGTAAAGGGACATCAGAAAAATAATGGTGTTGATGCCGATATATACTGGAATAACTATGTAGATTCTCTAGCTAAAGGCAAAGGATAAAATGTTGAATAGTTGTAGAAACTCAAGAATTGTAGGTCCTTCTGGAATTTGGGAATATGAACAGTTGATCGGTGCTAAGGTAAAAGTTAGTTCATTACCTGTTAGTAATTTCTTTGGTTGTTTCTCAGGTGGAGGAAGTAATGATCTATTAACTATTAAAGATATTTATTTTAGAATATCTCTTGATGGAAAAACTATAACAGTGATCGAATTAACCGAGTATCCAGGGAAAATATTTACTTGGAAAGATTTGGAAATTATCGAGCTTAATGTTATTAGTAAGTTTAAAGCTGTATGTGGAACTTTCTTATCTAATCAATCAATTTGTGGATATGGAGTTGATACTGAAGCTTCTTGGATAAAAGATATGTCAAATGGAATAGCTTTTATCGATGAAAAGGGAAATATAATAACTAATCGTATAGTGAGAATCGTTGGAGCAAATGTAGAGGATATTAATACCGATACAAATGAAATTACAGATATAGATGTAAACTTCAATGGTGATATACTAGATAAAAGATAATAAAAATGGCACAATCACAGTTAACAAGATTTGAATGTATTTATGCCAATCGAGATGAAGCACTTAAGGCTCTCTCATGTGCATCTAGACAATATGCTGAATTAGTTGCTGTAAGATATTATAATGAAGTTGAAGATGTTTGTATTCTTTTAGTAATTTTTAAGAGTGCAGACTTAGGTGATTTTGACATTGTTTCAGATACTATGGAATTAAGTCAAGGTCCTAGAATATTTACAGCAAAAAAACAGTCAGAGGAACAATCAGATCAGGAGTGTATCTTGATTGCGTTGTTTGGTGAAAAACCTAAGAATGGAGATGTAGTAATCCTGACTTCTTATGACGGTACTACTTCCATTACTTATACAATGATCGGAGGACAGTGGATAAAAACTGGTGGAACTACTGCAGATGGACTTGGAATTATATTTGAAGATTCTAATACCATCGATTTTACAATGAGTCCTGGTCCTACTGAATCTAAGAAAACATTAACCGCTGATGTAAAATTGGATAATAATAATTTGATTTATGATGAGAAGGTTGATGGAATTCGTATTAATAAAATCTATGGAGGAACATTCTAAATGAAAAAAGTAAGAAGCCCGAAAGATATAAAAGTGATCTCCGGACGTTCTGCTAGAAATACAGCTCCTTTTGTTGGAAGACTTGGTAAACCTCTTAATCCAGGGGCTCTAAAATTTAAGCAGAGTAATATTCCAGGAGGAGATATATTTAATGATTATCTCTTAGATTTAATGAAATTAAAATAAGAAAAATATTATGGACTTGCTTGATAGAACTGATGTTAGTAATAAAAATCCTGGGGATTCATTAACTAGTGCTGATATCAATAGTATAAATAATACTGTTAATGCTGCAGTTAGTTATATAAATGAAAACTTAAAAGATTTTTGTAATGCTAATGCTGAAATAAATAATTATGAAAGAAAATTAACTCTTTCGGGAGCAATTAGATTAGTACCTGAAGCAAGACGACGTAGCGGATTGAAAATTAGATTTCTTGGTAGTGAAGGTGCATATTCAGAATATATTTATAAAGGACCAGATGCTGATGAATCTAATTGGGCTAATGAAGATAATTGGAAATCTCCTTACAACATTATTGACGGAGGAGAGTGGTAAGTTTAAATAATAACATAAATTATGAAAAATAGTTATATAAAAACTACATGGATTGATAATAAAACTCCTGTTAATGCGGCTAATTTAAATAAGATCGAGAGTGCTTTATCAGATCTTTATACTAACGCTCTTAGTTCTTCTGAGATTTTAGAAGGAGATGGTATTAGAATTACTAATACTAGTTGTCAGTCAGATTGTTACGGTAATACTACAAAAGGTATTCAATTTTCTGTATCAGATCGTGTAATGCAGTCTGATTCTTGTAAAGGTGTTGATATTGTAACAAATACCTTGGATATCCTTCAATTTGAAAAGGATAGATTATACCTATTCTTAGATCCAGAGAGAAAAACTTTGGTTAAGATGGTAATAAACGGAGTTACTATTTTTGAAGTGAAATAATAATGAGATGGAACGATAAAAACGGATACATCACATATAAACAAGCTCTTCAAAATATTAAATCATGTCTAGGGATAGCTAAGATAGATTATTCCATGAGATGTGAATTAGCTCCGTATATCACATATATCTTAAAATATATATCAGATAGATTAACTTTACTTCCAGAAGGATCAGATGTCAAAACTTATATTCAAGAGTTTTTTGATATTCGAGATCATGGTGAAGCTAAGATTGTATTTTATGCTGTAGATGAACTTAGATGTGAACTTGGAATTGATAATGGTGAAATATACGTTGAAGGTTCTGAGATTCCATACAATGAGGATAGATTTATTTATGCATGGAGTAATGTTTTGACTGCTATGTTAGTTAGAATTTTATTCCAGTATCAAAATCTTCTAGCTCAACCCGAATCTAATGACTGCCCTTGTAATAATGAATGTGGAAGAGGACAGACTACAGCGGATTACGAATCTTGGAGTTCTGGTGTTTATCCAGAAGATGAAAGTTATTCTTACTATAATTATAAAGAAGTAAACAATACGGAATGGAGAACTAATAATGATGTTCCGGAGTGTACAAAATGTCTAAGACAATGAGTGATATAATTGTAAAAAATCAACTTCCTGAACCAACCGTAATTATTCTTAAAAATTCGGTAGAACAGGGAAAGATGCCTACTCCAGAACAGCTTGAAGTAGGTGAATTAGGTTTAGGTCTTCATGCCGGAGAGGAAAGTATATGGGTCAAAAATTCTGATGGTGTAGTTGTAGATCTTAGAGTTCCTAGAGTTGATAATTTTTGGGGTGATTTTCTCCTTGAATATGAAACTCTTGAGGAATTTAATGCAGACCTAGAAGCCGGAAAAATTAGTGATACTTCGATAGCTTTCATCAAAGGATCTAGACAGGCTTGGACTAAAGGAACTTTCTTCGCATTATCGGAGGAAGAAATAAATAAACTGATCGATAGTAAAGTATTGTTATTCCCAAGTATGACTTCTGAGTTAACATCAGAAAGTACATCTGAAGAAATAGCAGAAATTTTTGGTGGAGCAGAGAATTTTGTTAAGCTTACTGAAAAGATTAAAGATCAGATTTCAATTGCGTCTTTAAGAGTAGATTCTGGGAAAGCGATAGTTCCTGTATCTATTCAATCTAGTATTATAGAGTGTGAAACTCAGTGTAAAAATGTATTAGTTCTAGAGTGGATTTATTCAGGGAAATATTATTCAGAAAAGATTATCCTGAATAGTTTTACATCTGAATTCTCAGTTGAAAGAGAATTTACAGAATCTACTTTTATTGAGGTAGTAGAAAAAATAGATGAGCTTTTTAATACAAACTTAGAACTTGTAGAACCTAAGATTAATGGAACTTGGGATTTCTATAATAATGCATTCGAACCTATAACAATTACTCCAAGTCCAAATAAATATAATCCTGTAATTGAAAATGGATATAAGGCTGTTTTCAAAGGAGTTTATACATGGACAAGTGAAGATGGAAAGAAAGATCCTACTGGAGTTGTTAAGGGTTCATTCTGGGATACTCTTACAGGTACTGATGTTAGTTCTGATATAGTAACTAGTCCTTATTATACAGAAGATGCTACTATTTCTATTAAACTTGAAGCTCCTAAGACTGGTTTTATGGTTAGAGGAGAAGATGTTGTTAGAAGTACTGGCGTTTATGATTATACAGAAGATACTAGATCAGTAACATTCGCACATAGATTATTCTATGGTGTATCTACTAAGGGAAAAGACTTAGTAGAGTATGATATTAAATCTCTGAAAACATCTGAATTAATTACTGAACATCCTAAAAAGACTCTAGAACATTTTTCTACAGAAATGGATGAATATGCTATTTTTGCTTATCCTAAAGTTCTTGGTGAGTTAGATAGTATTTATCAGGATGGAATTCGTGTAATTAAGGCATTTAACAAAGTAGAATTAGAAATCACTAATGGTGCTGGTGTAGTAATAGATTATATAGTTTATGTTACTAATAATCCAGGTGCTTTTACTGATGTTGAGTTAGAATTTAAATAAATAGTACAATGGCGTTAAATTTTGCAGATAGATTAGTGTCCAACAATCCTAGTGCATATGGAATTGTTAGAGCTATAGAAGTTAGTGGACACAAAACAGTATCTTCTCTTTCAGCATTGTATAAAATTCCCGACTGTATTCTTTCTGATACAGGGGATAATTCTGGTAATGATTCTCTTGGACAATTGTGGTATGTAATTGATGCCAAAGAAGTTTATCAGCTTGTTAATTGGGAAAAAAGAAATGAAGCTGGAGGATGGAAACCATACTTATCTGGAGTAATTACAGATGAAGCACTGGAAGAGATATTAAATACTAAGCAAGATAAATTGATAGCCGGAGAAGGGATTAGTATCAGTGAGGATAATGTAATTTCTTGCACTATAGATACATCACTTTTCAGAATGGTGGATGAGCTACCTTCTTTGGAGGAAGCAGAGACAAATAAAATTTATCTTCTTAGAAAAGAAAATAATATCGGAGAACTTCAGAGTTATACTGAATATATAGTAACTATTAAGGTTGACGAAGAAGGGAAAGAAATAAAAGAATGGGAAAAGATCGGTGAATATGATTTATCTATTGAACTTGCTCCCTATCTTAAAATAGAAGATGCAGAAAAGACTTACGTAAAGAAGGAAAACATCGTAGATTCATTCGAAGGTGGTGATCCTAAAGAGCAAGTTTTATCTGCTGAAAAAGGAAAAGAACTTAAAGAACTCGTAGATTCATTAGAGGAAAGAAAAGTAGATAGTGTAACAACTACTGAGGGAAAAGGAATCATAGTAGAAGGTACTCATAACGATCCTACTATTGGTGTTCTTCGTGATCCTGAGTCTGAAGGATTTTTTACAATCGAAGAAACAGGTCTTAAACTTAGTGGTGTTCAGGATGCTATTGATGAAGCAGTTGGTGAATTAACTGATAGAGTAGAACTTGAATCTGATGTAGTCTATAATATCAATGAAATATTTCCAGGTGAAGGTAAGGGAGAAAATGGAGATCAGTGGCACATCCAATATGCTGCTGCTAAATTAGATGCTTTCCTTCCAGCTGAAAAGAAAGTTCCAGGTATAAAAGTTAAGTTTATTAACTTAGACGGTAACTGGAGAACTTTCACTTTCAATGGTGGATATTTCTTGGATGGTAGAAACTGGAGTTATGATATCACTTCTAATGACTTCACTGAATTAGCTACAGAAAATCTTCCAACAGCTACTCCAGAATCAAATGGAGTAATGTCAAAAGAAGATAAAGCTAAACTTGATGGAATTAGTGAAACTATCAATAAAGATGTAGATGATAAGATTGCAGAAGTTAAAGAGACAATCGATAACTATACTGTAAATGGTTATAAAATTTCCACAAATCCATCTTTAGATAGAAATGATATCGGTCTTGGAAATGTTACTAATGACGCTCAGATAAAACGCTCTGAAATGGGTGTTCCTAAGGGTGTTGCTACTCTTGGAGAAGATGGTAAAGTTCCGGAATCACAACTTCCAGATTCAGTTCTTGGAAATGTTAAATATCAAGGAGTTTGGGATGCAGTTAATAATGTTCCTAAACTTGAACTTAACGATTTTGATTCCAATGGTCATTACTATATAGCTATTAATAAAGGCTCTCAATTTGGATATGATTTTGATCCAGGTGATTGGGTAATTAATAGTAATGGTAGATGGGTTAAAATTGATAATGTAGATTCAGTTAAGTCTGTAAATGGTCAGATCGGAATTGTTGAATTAGGTATAGAGGATATTCCTAATCTTAAGGAAACTCTAGATTCTAAAGCAACTAATGATGATTTCAATAGACACTTAACAGACTATAAGAATCCTCACAAGGTTACTAAAGATCAAGTAGGTCTGGGTAATGTAGATAATACAGCAGATAAGGATAAACCTATTTCTAATGCTACACAGGCATTAATTGATCAAACAAGAACCGTACTAGAAAATAAAATTTCTGAATTACAAACTAATACTGAGGCAGACTTAGAAGTATTTAGATCAGAATTTGAGAATAAATTAGCCGAACTTGCTGCTAAAGAAGAAGCTGATATTGTTGCTGTTAATAATAGTCTGAAGGAAGCAAAGACAGAACTTCAGAATAATATTGATAACTTAGCATCAAAGACAGAAAATGATTTAACAGTTGCTAAGAAAGAGTTGGATAATAAGATCTCTGAATTATCAACTAAAACAGAATCTGATCTTTCTACTCTTAGAGCTGACTTAGAATCTAGTATTTCTGTAACTAAAACAGAGCTTGAGAAGAGTATATCTGAATTGGCATCTAAAACAGAAAATGATCTTAATACTGCTAAATCAGAACTTGAAAAAGCTATATCAGACCTAACTGCTAAAGAAGAAGCTGATATTGTTGCTGTTAATAATGCTCTTTCTGAAGCTAAGAAAGAATTAGAAAACAGTATCTCTAGTTTAGCATCTAAGACAGAAAATGATCTTAGTTTAGCAACAAAAGATTTGAATAATAAGATCTCTGAATTAGCTACTAAAACAGAATCCGATCTTTCTACTCTTAGAGCTGACTTAGAATCTAGTATTTCCGTAACTAAGACTGATCTAGAATCTAAGATCACTGAATTAGCAACTAAGACTGATGCTAAATTCCAAGCAACTGATTCTAAGATTGAAGCAACTAAGACAGAGCTTCAAACTAATATTGATAACCTATCTCATCGTCATGATGATGATATGAAAGATATTAGAAGAGAAATCGAAGAGGCTACTGCTGGTTCTAATGAAGCACTTAATACACACATCCAAGATAAGAGTAATCCTCATCAAGTAACTAAAGAACAGGTAGGTCTTGGTAATGTTACAGATGATGCACAGGTTAAGCGTTCCGAAATGGGTATGCCAGAAGGAGTTGCTACACTTGATGCAACTGGAAAAGTGCCTTCATCTCAATTACCTAGTTTCGTAGATGATGTAATCGAAGTAGATTCATTTGACTTACTTCCTGAAACTGGTGAAACTGGTAAGATCTATGTAACTAAGGATACTAACTTGACTTATAGATGGTCAGGCTCTCAGTATGTAGAAATTTCTGAATCACTTGCACTTGGAGAAACGTCTAGTACGGCTTACCCAGGAGACAAAGGTAAAGCTACTACAGACAAGGTTAATGCTCATACTTCAGACTACAATAATCCTCATAAAGTAGATAAAGCTCAGGTAGGTCTTGGAAACGTTGATAATACAGCTGACCTCGATAAACCAGTATCTAATGCTACACAGGAATTAGTAGATAATACTAAGAAAGAGCTAGAAGAAAAGATTAATAACTCAGGAAACGACTTACAAGATAACATTGATAAGATTGACGAGAGAGTTACTAATATTGAAGATTCTATTGCTCAGCCTGGTGGTTTAGCTACTCTTGATGATGCCGGAAAAGTACCTCTAGAACAATTGCCAAGTTTAGTAGATGATGTAATTGAAGTAGACTCTTTCGAACATCTACCTGAAGCTGGAGAAGTTGGAAAAATCTATGTTACTAAGGATACTAATCTTCTTTATCGTTGGACAGGGGTTAAATATGTAGAAGTATCAGAATCTCTCCACTTAGGTGAAACGGCTGATACTGCTTATGCGGGAGATAAAGGCAAGGAGACAACTGATAAGGTTAATTCTCATATCTCAGACTTCAATAATCCGCATAAAGTTACAGCCGAACAAGTAGGCTTAGGTAATGTTGATAATACTTCTGATATCAATAAACCTGTTTCTACCGCACAACAAGAAGCTTTAGATGCAGTTAAGACCGAACTTGAGGAGAAAATTAATAACTCTGGTAGTGATCTTCAAGGTAATATTGATAAGATTGACGAGAGAGTTACTAATATCGAAAACTCAGTAGGTGCTCCTGATGGTATAGCTACACTTGATTCCGAAGGTAAATTAGAAGTTTCACAGATCCCTAACGAAGCTCTGAATGTTATCGAAGGTAAGTATATGACTGAAACTCAATTTACTGATTCTGAAGGTGTAGAGTTTATTCCAAGACATAATACTATTTATATTGATAGTATCGGTGGTTCGAATAAACTTTATCGCTGGGATGGATTCAAGTATGTAGAAGTATCAGATTCAGATAATGTTACAGAAGCTATTGACAATCACATCAAAGATTTCAATAATCCACATAAAGTAACAGCCGAACAAATTGGGCTTGGAAACGTAGATAATACAGCCGATATTGATAAGCCAATATCTACTGCTGTTCAAGAAGCTTTAGATACTGTAAACACTAAAGTAACTGAACACACTGAGAATAAAGAAAATCCTCATGGTGTTACAGCAGAACAAATTGGCTTAGGAAATGTAGATAATACGGCTGATTATGATAAACCTGTTTCTAAGGCTACTCAAGATGAAATCGATAGAATTGACGGTCGTATTGATACAATCGATAATTCAATTGGTGTTCCTAGTGGTATTGCAACTCTTGATGGCAATGGTAAATTAACAGATTCTCAAATACCAGACAAGACGATTAATGTTCTTGTAGGTAAACTTATGAGTGAAACAGAATTCAAGGACGAAGAAGGTAATACTTATGAACCTAGAACTGGAGTAATTTATATTGATACTGTTTCTGGTACTGAGAAAATATATAGATGGAATAAATATGAATATGTAGAGATTTCAAATACAGAATTACTTGAAGGTGCATTAAATTCTCACGTTCAGGATAAGAATAATCCTCATCAAGTAACCAAAGAGCAGATTGGGTTAAGTGAAGTAACAAATGATGCTCAAGTTAAGAGATCAGAAATGGGAACTCCGGAAGGTGTTGCTACTCTTAACGAAAATGGTAAAATTCCTGTGGAACAACTTCCAGGACAAGTTGATGAAGTATTTGGAATTGATCGTTTCGTATCAACAAAAACAGATATTCCTTCTTCTAGATTAGTAATTGGTTCCACTTACTATGTAGAAGATGAGAAGAAAATATATACAGCAATTTCTGAAACGGAATTAGATGAAGGTGCTACTCCTGATAAAGGTGTAATCTATTCTAATCGAGAAACTAATATAATCTATCGTTGGGATGGTGCTGAATTAGTAGAAATTGGTAACCCTATTCATCTTGGTGAAGTAGATGGAACTGCATATCCTGGAGATAAAGGTAAGGCTACTACAGATAAAGTTAATGCTCATGTGGCTGACTTTGAAAATCCTCACCAAGTAACTAAAGAACAGATCGGTCTTGGAAATGTAGATAATACTTCTGATGCTGATAAGCCTATTTCTAGTGCAGTCCAAGAAGCTTTAGATGCTGTTAATAAAGAAGTTTCAGAACATAAAGCTGATAAGAATAATCCTCATGAGGTAACAAAAGCTCAGGTAGGTTTAGGAAATGTAGATAATACTGCAGACCTTGATAAACCAGTATCTAATGCTACACAGGAATTAGTAGATAATACTAAGAAAGAGCTTGATACTAAGATAGATAATCATACTTCAGACTTTAACAATCCTCATAAGGTAACAAAAGAACAAGTAGGACTAGGGAATGTTGATAATACAGCTGATATTAATAAGCCTGTATCTGTAGCACAACAAGCTTTAGTAGATTCTACAAAGGCAGAGTTGAAGAAAGATATTGGTGATATTGAAAAAGATGTTACTAATCACATAGCTGACAAGAATAATCCTCATGAAGTAAATAAACTTCAGGTAGGTCTTGGAAATGTTGATAATACATCAGATATCAATAAACCTGTATCTATTGCACAACAAGCTGCTTTAGATAAACTTAAGAGTGATCTTGAATCTATTATAGGTTCTACAGGAACAGATCTTAGTGCTCACTTGAAAGACTTTGATAATCCTCATAAGGTTACTAAAGATCAGGTTGGACTTGGTAAGGTGGATAACACTGCTGACCTTGAAAAACCTGTCTCTGTAGCAACTCAAGAGGCAATCAATGCTGTTCAGTCTAATCTTGATAAGACCAATATTTCATTAGAGAATCATATTGCAGATAAGAAGAATCCTCATGAAGTAACGAAGGAACAAGTAGGTCTAGGTAATGTAGATAATACATCTGACTTAGATAAACCTGTTTCTCATTATCAACAGGATGCTCTTGATGAACTTGAAAGAAGACTTCAAGGTTCTATTGATGGTTCTGGTTCTGATCTTAGTGCTCATATTTCAGATTTTAATAATCCGCATAAAGTAACTAAGGATCAGGTTGGACTTGGTAATGTAGATAATACAGCTGACAAGGATAAACCTATTTCTGATGCTACACAGAAAGCTTTGGATAGTATTAAGACAGAAACTAATACTATTATCGAAACTCATATAGCAGATAAGAATAATCCTCATGAAGTAACTAAGGAACAGATTGGATTAGGTGAAGTAACAAATGATGCTCAAGTAAAACGTTCAGAGATGGGCGTAGCTGGGGGAGTTGCTACACTTGACCAAGAAGGCAAAGTTCCTAGTTCTCAATTACCTAGCTTTGTAGACGATGTTATTGAAGTAGATTCTTACGATAACTTGCCTACTACAGGTGAAGCTGGAAAGATTTACGTAACCAAAGACACTAACCTAACCTATAGATGGTCTGGTTCTAAGTATGTAGAAATCTCAGCGTCTTTGGCTCTCGGTGAAACATCTAGTACTGCCTATGCTGGTGATAAGGGTAAGGCAACAACCGATTCTCTTAATGCACATTTGGCAGACTTTAACAATCCTCATAAGGTAGATAAAGCTCAGGTAGGTCTAGGTAATGTAGATAATACTTCAGATAAGGATAAACCTGTATCTGATGCAACCCAACAATTAATTAATGAAGTTAAGGAATCTATTAATAGTGGAAATACTACTATTACAGATAACTTAACTAAACATATAGAAGATTACAATAATCCTCATAAAGTAACGAAAGATCAAGTAGGTCTAGGTAACGTTGATAATACTTCAGATAAAGATAAACCTTTGTCTGATGCAGCTAAAGAAGCTATCAACGAGGTTAAGACTCTAATTACTTCTTCTGGAACTGACTTAAGCAATCATATTAAAGATTATACAAATCCTCATAGAGTAACTGCAGAACAAGTAGGTCTCGGAAATGTAAATAATACTTCCGACCTTGACAAACCTATTTCTAATGCTACTCAGAAGGAACTTGATAAACTTGACGCTAAGATTGATAAGATTAATACAGATCAGGGAACAGATCTTAGTGCTCACTTGAGAGATTTCAGTAATCCTCATAAAGTAACTAAAGAACAAATTGGACTCGGAAATGTAGATAATACTGCAGATCTCGATAAACCAATATCTACTGCTACACAAAAAGCAATTGATGATGCCAAAGCAGCTAATAATACTGCTTTAGATAATCATGCTAATCGTACAGATAATCCTCATAAGGTAACTAAGGATCAAGTAGGTTTAGGTAACGTTGATAATACAGCCGATATTAATAAACCTGTATCTGTAGCACAGCAGAATGCTCTTGATACTTTATCTAATAGTTTAAATACAGCTATTAATAATCACGTAGGTAATACTAATAATCCTCATCAAGTAACTAAAGAACAAGTAGGTCTCGGAAAAGTAGATAATACATCTGACTTAGAAAAGCCTATTTCAGTAGCAACTCAAAACGCTATTTCTGAAGTTGTTTCTAATCTGGATAAACATATTGCAGATAAGAACAATCCTCATGAAGTAACAAAAGAGCAAATTGGACTTGGTAGAGTTGATAATACATCAGACCTCGAGAAACCTATTTCAACAGCTACTCAGGTTGCTCTTGATAAGAAGGCTGAACTTGGACCTGATGGAAAAATACCTGAAAGTCAATTACCTGAAAGAACAATGTATAGTTTGTTCTATAAGGGTACTTGGGATGCTGAAAGGAATTTACCAACACTAGCTAATGGAGATAAGGCACAAGATGGTGATTACTATTTAGTTAATAATGATGGTGAGTCCTTTGGATATAAATTCATGGTAAATGATATTATATTCAATGCCAGTGGAATTTGGTATAGAATGATGGGCTCTAATAAGAGAGATAATCCTACTGAATTTAAGATTACTAAATTCACAGCAGATAGAACTTTATTAGAGAGAGGTGAATCAACAGAAATTACTCTTGAATGGGAATATCAATTGACCCCAAGTGGACAAATTAATTTCCAATTCATAGATACTCATGATATTCCTGTTGAGGAACGTACTTATAAGATTACTGCCACTGGAGGACAAACATTCACATTGAGAGGTTCGTATCTAAGTGAAGTTGCAACAGCTACTTTAACGATTGATACAGCTGATAAGGTTTATGTAGGTGCATCAAGTAATTCTGCTCCTACTGACTCTGACTTTATAGCAATGAATTCTTTCTTCTCCTTCGGTGATAATGAATTCCCATTCACTCCTATTGATTGTTCAGGAGGTAAGTATATTTACGTAGCAATTCCAACAGAAGAGTATAGTAAGTATAGAATTTATTGTAATAATTATCCTGTTGATGATGTAACAGTATACTCTAGACGTATAACTAACATCTTTACTGGATATACTGATTATACAATTACTAAACTTGCTAATCTCTATCATGGAATACTAAATATTGAAGTTAAATTAATTGATAAAAGATAATGCCAGAAAATAATTTAAAAGGAACGGTACTCTATTCGGGTATCGTTCCCACCAATACTTCTGACGTATATCCAACACATTCAGCCATTTATGGTATGGGAGGCTTCCGTTCAGTTAAAACAATAGCTGAGCGGGATGCTATTCCTGTAGAGCGACTAGAAGTAGGAGCTAAAGTATTGGTATCTGAACAAGAAACTGGATATTACGTTGAATCAATAGTAGATGGAAAAGTAAATTGGCAACTTGATACTTATTTATTTGCTGATAAACTCTTAGCATCTCCAGTTATCTCTGGTACTTGGAGTTTTAAAAATAATGCTGGTACAGAGGTTACAAATACAGAAGTTGGTGTTAGTAACGTAAATGCTAGTTCTATTACTATCGAACGAGGATATAAAGCAAAATTTGTTGGAAGTTTTAAATGGACTAAGACAACTACAAATAAAGCCCCTACTTCATGTAGTGGTAACTTAGGGACAACTTTACCTTCTAGTGATGTTGCTTCTCCAACAACTACTATTGATAATATTGCTGCTTCCAGAGTAATTAAAGAAACCTTAAGTGCACCTAAAAAAGGATTCATGGTTTCTGGTAGTTCTGTAGTTGTTGCATCTGGAAATGATACGACATCTGCACAATTTAGTATCAATGTATGGTCTAGACAGAGATATGGTGTAACTACTTCAGCTACTCCTACACAAGATGATATTAAAGCTATGACTGGAACAAAATTAGTCAATGCTAGAACTTTATCAGTTTCTGGAGTTACTGCTGATGGAACTCAATATTACAGTTATGCTTACCCAAAAGACTTAGGAGCTCTTACATCAATTGTTCAGAATGGAGCAGCACCTGTTTTGGAAGACTTTAATAGAACTGAAGTGACTGTAACAAATGGTGCAGGTGTAAATATCGTTTATTATGTATACACCTCTAAATATAAAGGTGCATTTCAAAATGTTAAACTAGATTTTAAATAATTAAAGATTAGAATACAATGGCTCGTTACCCGGCGCAGTTACAATCTGCGAATCTTAATGAATTTGGTATTGTCTATGCCGACGAAATACAAGGCCATAAAACAGTTGCTACTCTGAATGCACTTTATGCTATCACAGATCCTATTCTTAGTAAATCCGTAGTAAATACTAATAATGATGCTATCGGACAAGAGTGGTTTGTTGTATCAGAGGATTGTTATTACAGATTAGACAACTGGGCCAATAGACATGCAGCTTCTGGATGGACTAAACTTCAAGTAGTAGATACAGAGTTTAATAGTCTTTCTACACATGGAGCTGATAAGATAAAAAATTTCACAACATCTCCTAACACAGTTACTCTCAATTATAATACGTGGAGATCTTCGACTGTTAATGAAGATGGAACCGCTGTGATAAACGCTGCTACACAATCTGCAGCGGGTGTTCTAAGCGCAGCGGATAAAACTAAATTAGATGGATTAAATACAGATTCTATTAATGATATATCTGTAACATCTAATGCTAATAAAGCTACTATTACATTTGTATCTGATAATGGTAATAAGGAAGATATAAGTACTACTATAGATTTTCCTATATCTACTACTACCGCAGCAGGTACAATGAGCGCCAAAGATAAAACAGAATTAGATAGAATCAATACTGCTAACTTTGCTCTTGGCGCTGTAACTCCTGCTGCGTCTACTGTAGGAATAGCTGCTTCTAAAACAAATGTAACTGATGGTACTACCGCTGCGAATAATATTACGCTGCCTGCTGCAACTGCTAGTGTAGCTGGTGTTATGACTGCTGCAGATAAAACTAAATTAGATGGATTAAATACAGATTCTATTAATGATATATCTGTAACATCTAATGCTAATAAAGCTACTATTACATTTGTATCTGATAATGGTAATAAGGAAGATATAAGTACTACTATAGATTTTCCTATATCTACTACTACCGCAGCAGGTACAATGAGCGCCAAAGATAAAACAGAATTAGATAGAATCAATACTGCTAACTTTGCTCTTGGCGCTGTAACTCCTGCTGCGTCTACTGTAGGAATAGCTGCTTCTAAAACAAATGTAACTGATGGTACTACCGCTGCGAATAATATTACGCTGCCTGCTGCAACTGCTAGTGTAGCTGGTGTTATGACTGCTGCAGATAAAGTAAAGCTTGATACTACTCTTCCTAACTTAATTAACTCTAATAAAACAACTATTGATAATTATACTGTAAATGGAATTAAAATTTCTACTAATCCCGTTGTAACAGGAGCAAATACTAAAGTAACTGGGTATTCAAAACCAACTACGACTGGAGCTATTGCAGCAACTGATAGTATCAATGGAGCTCTTGGAAAATTAGAGAAAAAGTTAGATGATGAAGTAACTAATAGAACTAATGCTGTTTCAAATCTAACTAATACAGTAAATAATAATAAGACTACAATAGATAACTATACTGTTGGAGGAATAAAAATTTCTGCTAATCCTAAAGTGGCAAATGGAACAAATACTACAGTATCTACTGCTAATAGTACGATTACTTGGTCTCTAAACTCTACTATATCACTTACTAGAGTTAATGCTTCTAGTGGATTCTATCAGACTTCAGATAAACGTTTGAAATCAGATATTAAACCTTTGGAACATACACTTGAGGAGATTTGTTCTATTCCGACAGATTCATTTATTTTAGGTGGGAAAAAAGACCTTGGAACTATAGCACAAGAACTTGAACCAACTTTCCCTGAACTAGTAACAGACGCCGAACTTAAACAATCCGATGTACCTAACCCTGAAAACTTTGAAACCATTGAGAAAGATGGTGAAACTTATGTTCTAGTTAAAGAAGTTGATTATGCTAAAATGAGTGTTCTAGCAATCGAAGGTATTAAATTACTTAAGGCCGAAATAGATGAACTTAAAAAGCAGTTATTAGATAAATAAAATAAAGGGAGGTTGATCAAGAGTAAAAACTTGATTGCCTCCTTTTAAATTTAAAAGTAGGAATGAAATGGATCAAATAATTAATTTTAAAATAAATACAGAACTATTTACAAGTAGATCTGAAGCGATCCTAGCCTTAGAAAACATTATATTTACTCAAGGAGAGCCAGTTATTGCAATTTATGGAACTACTTCTCAAAATGCTAAAATTATTCTAGCCGTCGGAAAAAGAAATGGAGCTGGAAAAAATGCATTTGAAATAATTTCCACTAAAGAAGATATGTCTGAAACTTTGAATATTATTAATTCTTTGAATAATGAGTTCACAGAACATATCAAAGCAGAAGCAGGTGATAAGCTTGGACATGTAATAACAGGAGGAGATATTGTTTTCTCTGGAGGTATAGGAACTGTAGTTTCGGCTGGAAAGGTAAAAAATAAACTTACTTTTACTGGTGGAACTTTTGAAGGAACAGATAAAACTACATTTGATGGTTCTGAGGCTGTAACGATAAAAATTCCTAGCCCCTCATTTACTGTTCCTAAACCATTAGGACATGCAATAGCTGGAGAATCTAAGGAGTGGGCTAGAGCTGACCATGTGCATGAAGCTCCTAAATCAGTCTCTGGAAATGCTGGTAGTGCTGATAAATTAAGTTCTAAAAGAAATATAACTTTAACCGGAGCTGTTACTGGAGGTGTAGTAACTGATTTTTCAGGAGATATTACAATTAATACTTCCAAAAACCATACACATGATATTTCAGAGGTTACTGGTCTACGAGGTGAGTTGAACACCTTAGAAGCAACTAAAGCTCCCATTGAAAGTCCTATCTTCACAGGAACTCCAGAGGCTCCAACAGCTCCACAAGGAACTAATACTAATCAGTTAGCTACTACTGCATTTGTTATCAAGGAAATTGGAGAAAAAATAGAAGCTGCTGTAGCCTTGAAATTTAAAGGAACTCTCGGAACAACTGGAACTGTTAAGAGTCTTCCTGCTCAACATACAACAGGTGACGTCTATGTTGCCACTACTGGAGCTCCGAATGTATCAGGACTTAGACTTGAACCTGGTGATATAATAATTTGTATCAAAGATGGTTCAACTGCTAATGATTCTGATTGGACAGTTGTACAGACTAATATAGATGGAGCTGTAACAGGACCAGGAAGTGCAGTTTCTGGAAATCTAGTACTTTTTAATGGAACTACAGGAAAAGTTATATCAGATTCTGGTCTTTCATTAGCAGACCTAGCAAAAGTAACAACTACTATCTCTGCAGGTCCTGGTTTAACTGGAGGTGGATCTATTGGAGGAAATCAAGTAATATCACATGCTTCTCAACCAACTACAGGAACTAATGCAGGGGGTAATTCTGGAGCTTTTGTCACAAACATTAAGATCGATTCCTTTGGACATGTTGTAGAAGCCTTAAAAGGAGACTTAACTGGATCATATCTAGCACCCTCCGGAGAATATATTTCAGGAATTACACTCTCAGGGAATACACTATCAGGAAATTCTAAACCATTCCCTAATATTGAAATTGAAAATGGAGAAGTAGGTGGATCGGAAGAATTTGTTACTGGAATCTCTGTAAATACTGTTTTAAATAATCATAGAATTCAAGTTAATAAAGGAACAATCCCTGGAATAATAGTAACTGGAGATGGTGGTGAAGGAAATCCTAGAAAATATGTTTCAGGAATAGAATCAGATGGACATCATGGAATATCTTTTACTACTTCCGAAGAATCTGGAATGGTTAAGGTTTCAAAAGATGGTTCAGCTGATTATTTAGGAAATAAAGTTCTCTCTGGAGTTAGTTCTGGAAATACTTATGCAACTACTGTAACTCAAGATACTGATGCTTTGAGATTAACTACTACTATTTCAGAGATAGATGGTGGAGATGATCAAGGAAGCCAAGGAAAACGTCAAGTAATTAGAGTAAAAAGATATACTACAGGTGGAATTCTTCCTAGTGGATTAGCTTCAGGGGAAATAGCAATAAACTTGGTTGATAATTACCTCTATGTCGGAAATGAAAAAGGTGGAGTTCAAAGAGTCTATCCGAATGCTACACCACAAGTAGATGGTCTTTTATCAGCCGAAGATAAATCACGCCTCGAAAAAGCTATATCTGATATCGCTGATCATGCTTCAAGTCTGGGAACGATAAATACTGAGCTTGATGTTCTTGAGGAAGATTTGAAAGACACGAAGGAAAAATTAACTGAAAAAATTTCTCAAGAATCCGAGGCGAGAAGAACGGCTGATCAAGATTTTAAGGAAAACTTGAATACTGAAACTCAAGAAAGAACTACCGAAGATATTGCTATAAGAGAATATATAGACTCTACAAAATCAGAGTTAAATGAAAAGATAGATAAACTTATTGGTTCGGGAGGAGAAACTGAAGGAGGATTAGCTGCAGAAGTAGAAGCTAGAATACAAGGAGATAAATATAATTTCGATCTCTTAAAGTTTGCAATTCAGAGAGTAAATTCATCTGCTGGTTTTGAAGATCCTGATCCCGATGATGACAGTATTTATAGTAATTTCCCAGATCTTTCAGATACACATTACCTAAGAGGGCAGAGCAATTTAGTAGGATGTCTTAGGATTCTTGACCAGAAGATTTATGAACTAGAACAAGCATTAACCATTAAAACACTCTAATATATGGCATTAACTAATTTTTATAAAGGACCTGAAGCTGAATATTCTAGAGAGAAACATATTAATGGTATCTATATGAGCACTGATTCTAGAAAGCTTTGGATATTCGGACAACCAACACAAGAATTATCGGATATTATAGAAAAAGCTGATTACGATGCTCTTGAGTCTAAAGATCCGAATCTAATATATATTGTAAAATTATCAGAAGAATGAAAAAATTAATTCTAACCCTGATCACTACTCTATTAATTATTTCTTGTGGTACTACCCGAAAATTTAATACTACTTTTTATGAAGGCTTTTCGATAGAACCACAAAGAATAGTAGATAGTATAACTACAGCAAATTTACTTCCAGCGTCTATAGAATATCAAGAATGGCCTAAGTTGATGTACTTTACTAGTGATTCAGTTATAACTACACAGTATACGACTATAACCACTAAAGAAGATACGACTTATATATTCTCGATAACTGAATCCGCTGGAGATAGTATATACTTAATTAAATTTAGAAAAGAATAATAGTTATGGATTTTGTATCAGTATTTTCAACATTAGCTGCTTTAGTGGCTGGTGTTCCTGTTGTTACGCAGGCAATTAAGAAACTTATAGGTAAAGAACTTCCAGGGTGGGCTAATCAATTAATTTCTTGGATAGTTGCCATTGGATTATGTATGTTCGGTTGGTTTTTTGATCTTGGATGTCTTGCTGAAGCTTCTTGGTGGCAATCTCTCATAGTAGGCGCTGGTGTTGGATTAGCTAGTAACGGTGTATTTGATATCGCTCTAGTTCAGGGAATACTTGAACTTATATTCGGAAAAATAAAAAAGTAATTATGAGATCTTACGGTTATATTAAAACAGAAAACCTAGAAAGTTACTCAGAATATAAACCACAACCTATCACACTTCCGGCCGAATATAAACTCAAAGATATCGGCAAAGTGTGGGATCAAGGTAGTGTCGGAAGCTGTGTTAGTCATTCAATAGCAGAAATGTATAACTTTTATCAGCTAAGCCATGGAAAAACTCTGGAGAAAAAGCCTGATTGGTTATACTATCTTAGAGCTGATAAAACAATAGATGGAATGATGCCTGCCGAAGGTTTTGAGTTAATGAAAGCGGCCGAAGAAATAAAAATCTTCTCAAGAATATCAACTATTGAAGGAATTAAACATGCAGTGATAACAAATGGACCTGCACTTATAGCTGTTATTGTAAGAGACGGAGATCGTGATGACTTCTGGAATGGTTCTGAAAACTTAGGAGGACATGCGATAAGTATTGTTGGTTTCTCTAGAGATGGATTTATGATAAAAAATTCTTGGGGTTATGGATATGCAGAGTCCGGTTTTTCTGAGATGAGCTATGAAGATGCTGGAAAAGTAATTCGAGAAGCTTGGACTATAATAGAATAAAAAAAGAGACTAGTAAAGGGTTTAATTTTCCCAATACTAGTCTTTTATTTTCTTTATATTCTCTCTATAAATACTTCATAATCATCCTTACAATACCAACTTGGACATGTATGAGGATTTCCATGTCTATTTCTTTTTCCTCGGTCTATATAACTTTTCCATCTATATATTGTATCAGATTTCTTAAGAGCTTTCCACCAAACATCAAGTGTCGTTTTTATCCATGAACCTTTCTCAGCTATTATGTCTGATGGATTAACTAAAGGTTTATTATTATCATAGTCTCTCAAGTGATGCCAAATATAAGGTCCAGTATATACAAATCTCTTCGGCCTTGGAGAATATACGGCGATGAATTTTTGGTCGTCAGAATAATCATCATCTCCTGTGTAACAAAAATCTACTTGAATCTCTTTTATCCCGACCCTCCTTAGTATCGCCGTTTTTTCATCAGGCCGTAAATTATAATACTCATCTCTTATTATCTTTTTCCCAGTCAAATCTCTAAGATAAAAGAATCTACCATTACTTTCTTTCCCAGGGATCATATCTTTAGGAGACTTACCTAATAGAAAAGTTTCAATATAACCTTTAGGAAATGCATAAAACCCCTTCCTAACCGGAGCTGTATGAAATCCTCTTGAAGGTGAATCTCCAGGGAGTGATCCTTCTTTATGATCTTGTGGAGATAAAGTACCCCACCTAAAAAATTCATAACTCTTCTTCATAAACTCTATTCTTAAAAGTTACAGTCGAAAATCTCTTCTTCATTATTTTTAAAACTTTTTTCTCCAAGGATCGATACTCATGAGAAGAATAATCACGTTCTAACTCAATATATTCCCAAGGCTCGTCATAAATAAATCCCCAATCAGATGTGCATTTAATTAATTCAGCTGTCCATGGATCTGAATGTCTCCACCTAAGATAAATACAATAACCTTGAGATGAAATCGGATCAAGAAAATAATAATAACATTGACTTGGACACCATATTAAATCCTCTATCCAATAACCTAATAATTGTTCGTTCATATATAATATACTGTTTTTCATTAACATATATAAGGAAATAAACGTTCCTTTAAATCAGGATGGTAAAACTGTTTCAACCTATATAGTACAATTTGATGATATGACTTATGAATTTGGAACTAATACTACTATAACTTCAGGGGAATATACTGGAGAGACTCTTGGATCCACATGGACATTGTGGGTTAGTGAAGGTGATAAAATATCAGGAATAATTGAAATTGAAAATACAGGAAATTCAACAAAGGGTTATTTATTTTATATAGATAATTATCTTGATAATCAAAAAACACTTACTCCAGGACAAGTAGTTTCTGAAACATTTTCTTTCTCAGATGTTAAAAGTCATCATACTATGACTTTACAAGAAGCTTAATAATATGGAAGATTTTATATTTAAATTTCAGTAACTTTTGTATTGTAATTATAAGTATTATCTTTAGTTGGAGATACTGTTACGAAGTTGACTCTACAAGTACCATTTCCATCCCAATTATAGACATCATCTATAAGATCACTGAAAAAGACGCTAGATCCTTGATTAGAACCTTTAGAAATAGATGACGTTAACATGCCTGAATAAGTTTTTGAATTATCAGGTTTAGTATAAGATGCAGTAATATTTATAGTGAGATTTGAAGTAGGTGTCTTATTTGCATTTACATGAATAGCATTAGAGGAAGTTCCTGTTGATATATATTTAACAGTTATTATACAATCATCTAATATTTCTCCTCCTCCTCCAGAACCAGATTGAGATACATTTATAGTTGCAATCTTTCCAGATTCATCTTGAGTTAATGTTAATGTATCACTTCTTCCTAGAGTACCTGCAGATGAAGCGGATATAGTTCCATTAGAGAAAGTGAATTGACTTAACATAGCTTTCCAAGAATATGAATATCCTATAACAGAATCATTTTTTGTTGAAGTTATTGATAAAGTTCTCTCTCCACCACTAGCATTAAAAGTTATAGAAGGAGGACTTACTAAAAATACATACACATCTTCTTTTTTACCATCCTGATTTAAAGGAACGTTTAAGTCAGAAGAAAAAAAATAAAGAGAAGGATTTTATTTTCCTTCTCTTTTTATTATTTAAGTATAATAATAGAATAATAAGTTTATTTGGAGAATCAACTTACTTTTCTAAATTGTATAGTATACTTACTAAGATCTTTCACAATACAAGTTCCTTTTTCTTGGATAAAACGATCTATTGGATTTTCCACAAACTTAGGAATTAATTCACTTCTTTCCATACTACATTCAACTTTTAGATCTGGACAGTTCATTATTTTGTCATAAATTCCTAATAATGAATAGGCATTTCCTTCATATTCTATTGTATCATCATCTATTGTTTTCATTGGACATGCCTTTTCATAAGATACTCCAAGTAATAAGTCAAATAGTAACATGATCCTAGGTCCAAATGATGCACAGTATTTTGTATAATTCTCATCGTAAAATTTTCTTATTTCAAATACTTTACTTATTGGAACATAATTAGTATTAGAATCATGAACTACAATAATTGGTTGAAGAGGATTTTTCCAAGATTGTTGTTTTGATACTCGAATATTATTCATAAATCCTCTAGCCATTATCGAACTAGTTCCTCCTTGAATGGGAAGATTTACACCAAGTCTTTTTATTCTAGCTATTAAATTCTTTTTTTCTCTTTCAGAAGTTGCTTTTAATAACCATTCATATTCCTGAACTTTTAGTTTATCTCCTAACATAGTATTAACAAACCCAGAATTTTCAAGGGGATATTGTTGTTGAATTGCTACGTATTCACGTAACTTAGGAAAACTTTTATATAGACCTTGAATAATATTTTCTGCTTCTTCTTCAGAACAGTTTAACCTTTCTGCCAAACTCTTCTTTCCGAGGCCATATAGTACTCCAAGAAAAATAGTTTTAAAACGTTTTCTCCACATTTTCTTAACAGTTTTCTGGAGTTTATCAAAATCGTCACCTAAATATAATTTTGCACTATATATATAAATATCTTCCCCTTTTTGAAATTTATCAATTAAATCTGGATCTTCACTTGCAAATCCTGCTGCTTTAACTTCAGCTGATGATATATCAAAATAAGTTTCTACAAATCCTTCATCTACTCTGTTTCCATATTCATCATAATGATACGGAGGGATAATACAATCTTTTAGATCTGAATGAGAGATAATAGTATGAAATCCTGAAGACCATCTTTTACTAGATTTTGTATTAACTTCATAATGTACAAAGCATTTTTCTACTGCTCCGGGTTCTCCTGGATCTGCTTCTCGGATAGGAATATGATCTTCACCTTCAATCACCCATTTATTATTAGCTTTAAACATTCCATCTATGTATGTCGATAGTACTTTTGCATATTTCTTATAGAGAAGATAATTTATTGTAAATTTTCTCATAAAATAGAAATTCTCTTGCAAATCTTGTTCTTGAAATGGAATACTGTATAAATCATATTGACTATTGAGTTCATTAAAAAATTGTGTTTGTGTAGTAAATCCTATAAAATCTGCCCAAACATCTTTAACTGGATGAACATCTTTTGCTGTTTCTACATCTATTCCTCCTTTCCAAAATTGTAATGCTAGGTTGAATATTTTAATAGGATATACTCCTTGATAAATCCCATCTTCTGGAATATTACAATACTTTTCCCATTCATACATAAAATGATTAAAAGCATCTCCAATATTATTTATTCCTAGGTTTTTGAAGAAATCTTCTTTTTTATCTCCTGGAAGTTGTTGTATGCTTTCAGATAAGGCAGCTATAAATGATGATTCTTTTTGATAAAGTTTATACATTTCATCTACAATCTCATCATTTTCAATAGGACTTTTACATTTAAAATAATTATTACTTATAAATGTTGAATAATCTAAAAGATTGAATTCTTGTCCGAATCCTCTTATTGTATCTGGAATATTATTTATATCATTTAATTGATTTCTACTTATATTACATAATTCTAAATATGCTCTTTCATAGTATAAATACTTTTCAAGTTCTAAGTGCCTTTCTGAAATCTTTATTTTATCTAATCCTAAAAGAAGAGATAATTTTTCTGAAATAATACCTAAAATTTTCTTTTTTCTGGAAATTCCTTGATCTATTTTTCCTTTAAATTTAGTTTCAATCATAGATTCTTTCACAATATCTATGAATTTTTCTGCAAAATTCTCTCCATACGTCATTAATAAAGACCCTTCATTTAATCCCGTTTCATAAGCATCCATTGAGTCTATATTATTAGTAAGTATGAATTTTGTAATCTCTAAAGAATTACCATTAAAGAAATTATTATTTTCAAGTAATATCCTACAAGTTTGATTATATTTCTTTATATCAGCCATTAACTTAGAATGTTTTTTCATTTTTATCATACATCTAGCTGTAGCTGTATAAGTAATTCCCCATGCCATCATTTTATGACATTCTTTCTGATACCTAAGACGATATGGTTCATCTATATACAAACCAGATGAATGTAATCTTGCTCCTAACCTAGAATTATCAAGAAAGGTTTGAAAAGCTTCCTCAGAATATGTATCTTTTCTTGCTAAATATATTTGAAGGGTATAAAATGCATCTAGATTACAATAATAACCGAGAATATCACTTGGAATATTCATAAATGGGCAACCAAAATATTCTGATATTAAAGTTTCAAATTCTTGAATATAATTTGGATATAAAGAACATATCATTTCCCATTCTGGTGTGTTTTTATAATTATCTGGAGTTACTTTTAGGACTTTTTTTCTCTCTTTCTTTGTTTTTCCTACTGTATCAAAATACATCTTATCCAAAAGATCTCCTAGTCTATCGAAATCTGTATCCCAAACTGTGGCTTCTATTACATTTTGAGCTGTCCATTTTAAAGAATATTTTTTTAAATGATTTCCATCTAGAACATTAATAATTCCTGCATCACAAAGATTATATAAGTCCACAAACTTAAGCATACGATGAGATACTTGAAATTCATATTGTTGATTAAATACCCAAATATTATTCATCCTAGTTTCAAGTATTTCCCTAAATACTTCTAGTACGTATTCATACTCTTCTTTGGTAGAGTATCTTCTTAAGTCTGTAAAAGATATAAATGCTCCAAATAGATTATTACATAAAGAAGTACCTGATATTTCAAACCATTTATCTAATGGCATACCAGAAGCTTCATAGTCAAATCCTAGAGGTTCATTTAATGGCAAACACTTAATCCATTCAAGAAACTTTAATGTCTCTTGATATGTATGTAATACTTTATGTTTAAACCATGAAAAATTTCTATGAGTTGTAAATTCTGGGCTCATAAAATCTTGGATAACTGAATCTTCTGGAAATCCTGAAATACACTTTACAAATGCACCTCCTTCTATACTTAATCTCCTCAATTTAGAACAATCAAAGTAATTTTCATTACGTATTCCAAAATGATAATATTCTTGGAGATACTTAAATGGTTCTGCTCCAACTAAAAGAACTGCATCGTTATTACCAATTTTTAGTATTCTCTCTTTTTCATACTTAGGCATTGATTCTAATCCTTGAAGGGTATAAATTTCATTTCCAAGATTAGAGCCGTAATACCTAGTATAATCCTTTGTCTCGTTTTGATCGATTAGGGTAATTCTTCTACACATATTAAAATTTATGAAAATTAATTTATAAAATATTATTATACTACTGGTTTATAGGATTTCCAGCTTCCTTTATACATATATAAGAATTTCAGTTCATTTAGATAAACGTTCCTTTAAATCAGAGTGGATCACCTGAATGGGTATACGTATTTAATGCCAATCCTAATGCTTTACAAACCGAATATAGTAGTAATAATGATCTGTGGGAAGGTATTAGTTATATAGACTCATATAAATATGATAAAAATAATACTAGTAATAAATTAGAAGTTAGTTGGAATGGAATAAGTTCTTCTGGAGATTGGAAATATGATGAACGTAGAGGACATGTGAAAGTCTATACAAAAGTTTCGGGAATTGCAGGTCAAGTAACATTAAAACAATTGGAAAGTAATAAATTATTAGTAATATATTGTCATGCATAATAAATGAATTATTTATGATTTAAGCAATATCTATATATTGTGTTATCAACTGCAATTGTTCTAGATATTCCTATAGATAATTTAGATGTATATGGATTATTATTCATTGAAATTAATAAAACATTACTTGGTACTACTAATATTGATGTATTCGGATCTAATAATATAAAAATAAATAATTAAGATAGTGAAATAATTAGTAACTTTTACTAATCTTTAAATAATAACTACATCATTAAATATAATTTAGCTAAGAAATCTCAACCTCAATATTTACTCCATTAATAAATTTAATATGAGCTTTATCACTTCCAGCACCTGAAGGCACATAGAGAAATGTGATAGAATAAGATTTCCAACTAAAACTAGTATCAGTATCTTCATTATATGCATCTACTATTTCTGTATCAAATGCAACAGATCCACTCCAATCCTGATTACCCCAATCGTCTATATAGTAAGAAACGTAGTTATCATTATATATTTTTACAGAATTATATTCATCATTATTACTAAAACCATCCGCTTTTGTAATTAATACAAAAACTGGTTTCATATCTTGATTTAAAGGAACATATAAAATATTAATCTTATTATATATTTTATCCTTCTAAAACCTTATTCATGAATATTAAAATGAAAATTAATAAATTACTTAAGAGAAAAGATTATGAAAGTAACAGACAATTATGTATTTTTCTGGGGTGATTATCCATTTTCAAATTTTAGTGAGACTCCTATAGTCTTAGAAGATTTTATAATGGTTGATGGAATTGGACAAGAAAAAGAAGTAGTATTGCCTACTTCAGAACATTATTTTATGTTAAGAAAGGCATTATTTTTTAATGATATAGATATTGCTGGGAAAATCATAGAAACTCCTCTTCCGAGAGATGCGAAAAAATTTGGTAGACAAGTTTCAGGTTTCATAGAAGAAGAATGGGAGAAAGAAAGAGAAAATGCTATGATGGATGCACTTCGCCTTAAGTTTACTCAATCTGAAGAAGCTAGAAATGAACTTCTTAATACAAAATACCTCGATAAATCTTTTGTTGAAGCAAGTCCGATAGATTCTATATGGGGGATAGGAATGGGAGAAAATGATCCTAATCGTTTAGATACCTCAAAATGGGGTTTAAATCTTCTTGGAAAATGTTTAGATAGAATTAGACAAGAATTACAAACTCAAAATATCTAAAATATTATGTCAAAAAACAATAATACAGTAGTTTATAGATATCTTCCAGAGTATAATTATAGAGCACTTTGGAGAAATAATGTAACTGTTAGATTTGTAATGGAAGGAGATGATCCGAAGTATATCCCAGAATTACCTCCAGAGGAATCCGAGTTTTATGATGTAGGAATAAATGATCGTTGCGATGCAGGCTGTCCGTTCTGTTATGTTTCGGCCAATAAAAATGGTACTAATTTTTCAGGGATAGTTAAGACATGGAAAAAATTATCCCAAAATATATGGTACCAAAGAAAAATTGGCCAAATAACAGTAACGAACGGTCCAGTACAAATCGCGATAGGATCTACAGGGGAGCCAACACAACATCCAGATTTTCCAGAATTTTTAAAAATTGTAAAAGAGTCAGGAGTAGTTCCAAATTATACTACAAACGGACTTCTTCTTGGTTATTCTGGAAAAGATCAAGAGATTATAAAAAGACGTGATAATCTTTTAGATGTAACTGAAAAATATTGTTCTGCTGTTGCTATATCACTTGGAAATAAAAACCTTAGAGAAGCAGCAATACGAGCTATAGAAAACTTAATTCCTAGAGATATTCACGTAGTCACTCATCATATTATCTCTGATCTTGACAGTGTTCTAGATTTTTTTGAGTTTAGAAGAAAATATGGAAAGAAAATTCATTATTATACTCTTCTTCCATTAGCAAAATCAGGTCGATCAGAGAAAGAAATGTCTCAAGGAGTATATAATTTCTTAGAATCTGAGATTTTATTTAGACAAAGAGAAATAATGGAAGATATGGGTAATATTAGTTTTGGAGCTAAATTTATTCCATATGTTAAGAGTCATGGAAATTTATTAAATGCGTGTTTAATTCCGGAGGGAGCGTATTCAAAAAATATGCTTATTAAGGATGATAAAGTGATTATAACTCCGAGTAGTTTTGACCTAACACCTATAAAAATAATAAATCTATGAAAAGAATAATACAGGAAGAATTTATATCTAATCATGATGTAGAATCTAAAATTTATGATTTATTACAAAATACTGAAAATCAAATTTACATATCTATTCCAAGAATTGATAATATTTCAAATATACCTCTTTACTTATTTAAAAGACAGTATTTAATTATACTCTTAGAATACGGAGATGACTCAGGGAACATTAAAATTGATTTAATAACTTCTAATTTCTATGGTAAAATTAGATCTCGAATTTTAGAGAAGAGACTGTTTATATTTAATCCCTTAATTAATAAGCAAGGAAGTATATTATTGCGAAAAGGTTTAGATAATAGAATAATAATTCAATTTCCTAGATTTGAAATACTTTTTGAAAAAATAAATGAATGTAAATGGGAGATGTATAATACTATGGTTGTAGAGCCTGAAGAGGATATTAAAGAGTATTTATTAAAAAATAAAGATGATTATAGATTAATAAATTTATGAATATGGAAAAAGAGAATAATTCTTTAAGAGATTCAGAAACATTAAAAGAATTAATTTTAAAAATAATAGGACCCATTACGCCAACAGGAAGTGATTCTGAAGATCGTGATAGATTAGAAAATCTTAAGGTTTATGGAGGATTAATTAATTCTATGATTCTGGATATAAATAAGATTTCTATTTATTATAGAAATCATTACGAAGAATCAATTAGAGAAATAGTTAAAGAAGCAGATATGATATTAAAAAGATAGAGCTTTAGAATTTTATATACTAAAATATCTTAAAGTTCTTAGAGAATTAAATAATAAAAGAGACTAGAAAAATCTTAGTCTCTTTATTTTTGTTTTAAAGGAACGTTTATTTTCATATCCTTTGAAAATCTTATTAATGTAATATATTAATAAAAAGATATGGAAGAAGTATTTAGAACAAGAAGAATAAAAATTAAATTAATATCTTTTGATGTCGGAAATGTAGATATTATTGTAGAAAATAAAAGAAGATTATTATATTATTCAAATAATAAAACTTCCGATGAACTTTGGGAATCATTTAGTGATGTATTAAGAATATTATCAACAAGTAAGAAATATAAAATAGCTAAGCGATGGTGGATATATCAATTTACTAAAGCTCAGTTATAATAATTAATAATTAAATTTTTTAAAATTATGAAAAATTATCAAGGATTATCTCAAGAAGAAGTAATCAAAAGTAGAGAACAGCATGGAAAAAATTTACTCACGCCACCTAAACAAAAAAAATGGTGGCAACTCTACTTAGAAAAATTTAAAGATCCTATCATTATTATCTTACTTGTTGCCCTAGGAGTATCTTTTGTAGTTGGATTTATAGAAGGTTCTTTAATAGAATCAATTGGTATACTAGTTGCTATAATTCTTGCTACAGGAGTAGGGTTTTGGATGGAATATAGTGCTAAGAAAAAATTTGATATCTTAAATCAAATTTCTGATACTGAAAATGTAAAAGTTATTAGAAATAATGGAACTACAATGGAGATTCCTAAGGATGAATTAGTAGTAGGTGATATAGTTATTCTTAGTGCAGGGGATGAGATTCCAGCTGATATAGAACTTCTTGAAGCAATTGAGTTTAAAGTAGATGAAAGTACTATGACTGGTGAATCAGTTGCTGTTGGAAAAAGGGCAAAGATAAATGAAGAAGAAACATGGAATGACTCTGGTTTTGCTCCATTCTTAGTTCTTAGATCAACAAAAATAACGGAAGGTTCTGGAGTAGGGGTAGTTATAAAAGTAGGTGATGAAACTGAAATTGGCAAAACAACTCGTCAAGCTATGGAAGAAACTGGAGGAGAAACGCCTCTTAATAAACAACTGGATGGTCTTGCTGGATTAGTCTCTAAAGCAGCTTTTACTATGGCTGGATTATTACTATTATTCCTTAATATTCATCACTTCGGATTTACTGATTTTGATTCTGGGTGGTTAAATATTTTAGGAACAGAAGTTAAATTCTTTATGATGGCAGTTACTTTAATTGTAGTAGCTGTTCCTGAGGGTCTTCCATTAGCTAGTACTTTAAGCTTAGCATTTTCTATGAAGACTATGGCTCGTGAAAATAATCTAGTAAAGAAGATGCACGCTTGTGAAACTATTGGAGCTGTTAATGTAATCTTTTCAGATAAAACAGGAACTCTTACCCAAAACAAGATGAAGGTGGTTGAAGAATCTATCAAGAGTTACAGTAAAGTAGCTATTAATGGAGCTATTAATTCAACCGCAAATATTAATCAGGATAATGGAAAGGTAATCGGAAATCCTACGGAAGGTGCTATCTTAGGTTGGATAAATAATATAAATGATCCTATAAATAAATATAATTATGATGATATTCGTAATGAGATCAGTGTAGTAGAACAAGTACCTTTCAATAGTACTAATAAATACATGTCTACTAAAGCATCTGATGGGATATTATATGTGAAGGGTGCACCAGAAGTAGTATCTAGGTTATGTGGAGATGATAGTTACCTAGAGGAAGTATCTAAACAACAATCTCGAGGAAGAAGAGCTATTAGTTTTGCAAGTGGTCAAGATATAGAACACTTGGAGTACGATGGTTCTGTATTTATAGAAGATCCTATTCGGCCTGATGTTCCTGCGGCAATAAAAAAATGTTATGAAGCTGGAGTGGATGTAGTAATGATGACGGGTGATAACATAAAAACTGCCGCAGAAATTGCAAGACAGGCCGGATTTTCTAGAAAATTACAAGGACAGCCTGAAAAAGATGTTTGGGCAGTAGAAGCTAAGGATTTTGATAAAGTAGCATGGGGAGATCCGATGTGTGGTTATCCTAATGTTATAGCTAGATGTAAACCAGAAGATAAGTTGAATATTTTAAAGAAATTTAAAGAACTTGGAAAAGGTACTGCAACTGAACATGTATGTGCTATGACAGGTGATGGAGTTAATGACTCTCCATCTCTTAATCATGCAGATGTAGGTATAGCAATGGGTTCTGGAACTAGTGTTGCAAAAGAAGCTTCGGATATAGTCCTTTTAGATGACGCATTTCCTAGTATAGTAACAGGAATTAAGTGGGGAAGATCTCTGTATAAAAATATTCAGAGTTTTCTAGTATTCCAATTAATTATAAATGTTGCTACTTGTTTAGTTGTAGTTTTAAGTCCTATTCTTGGAGTAGATATGCCATTTACAGTTACTCAGATGTTATGGGTTAATATTGTAATGGATACTTTAGCTGCACTATGTCTAGCATCTGAACCTGCTGATGAAAATGTACTTACTGAAAAACCTAGAAAACAAAACGCATTTATTTTGACCAAACCTATGTATAAAACAATCATAGGAATGGGTATTTTCGTATTCGGAGTACTATCTTTAATTGTTCATGATATAGCACAAGGTTCTATAAAATTTGGATTAGATCTTACAGAATTATTTGCTATCTTTATGATGATAAATTGGTGGAATCTATTTAACATTAGAGTATTTGGAAAAAATAGATCTATATTTTATAATTTAAAAGGAAGTAGTAAATTTTTATTAGGATCATTAGTTATATTTATTGGAACTATTTTGATTGTACAATTCGGAGGAGAAATATTTAATACAAGACCTCTTGATTTTAAAGAATGGTGTATTATAGTAGCTAGTACATCTCCAATAGTTATTATTAGAGAAATCTGGCATAGAATATTCCCCAAAAAATAAAAGAATAATAAAAAGAGAAGGAAAATAAAATCCTTCTCTTTATTTTTCTCTTACTTTAAACGTTCGTTTATATCAAGATGGTAAGAAAGAAGATTATGGATATTTAAGATTTCAAATAAGAAGCGTTACCTCTCCTTCAAGATATGATATAGATATTTATAATAATAATGTTAGAGTAACTTCTATGAGTGGTGTATTTGTGGGACAGCAAAGTAGTAATAATCCAGTTAAACTTGGAGGATATTCTTTATCAGGTTATCTTTACAATGAACCTTATAGACCTATATCATTTGTTCCATCTACAGGAACTATAAATAAAGATCAAATTATTACTATATATATTGATGTGCCTTATTAATTATTTCTGATAAGCTGTAAAAGTTATTGTTACAGGAGCTCTATTTCTATCTTGTGGAGTTATTATTAATTTAGCATTTCTTACTGTAGAATTTATTCTCCACATTATGGAAATAAAACCAATACTCTCATTTATATATAAATTATAATCTTCATTTTCCCAGCTAGTACTAAAAGAAACTTCGAAAAGTCTTTTATCAAATACTCTAACTAATTGAATAGGAAATTCGCTAGTATTATTCAATGAATTAAATTCATATATAAGATCTGTTGGTTCATTAATAACATAATCAGTTGCAGATGATGTTACAGTCTCTACTCTCCCTGTAATACCTCCACGAACACTATCAAAATATGTAATATTTATATCACCTAGTCCTAAAGTCCAAGAAGTATAATTACCACTCTGACTTAAAGGAACGTTTATGTTGGAGGAATCTGATTCATATCCTGAAACTGTGCACTTATCAGATTGTGTTTGCGTTAAATCAAGATCGCCACTTCGACTTGATGTACTACTATTTGCACCTGCTGTTACTCTGCCAGAACTTCCAGAAAAACCTGTTCCAGAAACAGATTCAATATATGAACTCCAAGTTGTCCAACTTCCAGCATCATAACTGCTACTATCTGTTCTTTTAGTTATTTGTCTTCTTTCAGATGTTACAGAATAAGTTTTTGTTTCACCATCTGCACTAAAGCTTAATGATGTAGGAGATACCGAAAATTTATATTGATATCCGAAATCTTCGGTAGTTACATACTTGTCTTGAGTCAGACTGGCGGATGCTGATGGTTTTGTTCCGGTAAGATCGGAAGTATAGTTACAGGTAACTGTCAGGGTTCCGCTTCTTCCGGATGTAGTGCTTGTATTGGAAGTTACATTGACAGTGACCGTACTTCTACTTTGTGATCTGGAAAACCCTGCCCCACTAATGGAAGAACTGTAATTATTTCCTATAGTACTCCAAGAATCCCAAGAAGAAGATGTTACCGGTTTGGACCTTTGTTCAACAGTTACAGTAAAATCGTGGGAACCTGCACTAGATGAGAAATTATAAGAGCTTGGAGAAATGGAAATTCTGTAATCATAATCAGCCGGTGCACCATCCTGACTTAATGAGACATAAGCTATATCTCCAGCATTGGAAACTGTAACAGTACCGGTATTTGCACTGAATGTCGTGTTGCTTCCTTTAGGAGTCACTGTATTACCTGAGATAGAGAAATAAGAGCTTCCTGAAGTTATTGATGAATTATAGAATGCAGAATATGAACTTCCATTATTCTGCCAGTTTCCCCAATCTCCCCAGGTACTACCTCCATCATATGAATATCTATATCTTATTTGATCCTGAGCTCTTGACGTTACCGAGAAAGACTTTCCGGATGTACTATCATAATCCCAATTCAATGATGTAGGAGTTGTAGAGATGCTATAGACTGTTTTAGTATCACTTTGACTAAGAACACCTACTTCCTGATTAATTTCAACCCAATCACTAGCTCCTCCATAGGATGCTGTAACTCTTGTGCTTCTTTCTGCACCATTATTAACTGATACTGTTAATGTTACAGAAGTTCCAGAACTTGAAGATAGAGAGAATCCAGAAGTATTAGATAAACTCAGTGAAGGAGTTCCAGAATCACTTGCTGAAGATGTTGAACCCGAACTCCAAGTATGTGTACCAGATCTTGATGCACTAGCTCTTACTGTTGTAGTACCACCCTCCCTAGGGAAATTTGTTTTATCGGCACTAACAGAGACATTCCAAGAATTCCAAGACGTATTTTCAATCCTATTTTCTGCTTGACTAACATTAGCGCTAGATGCTGAACTAGATTTACCATTCATCGTGATAGTTAATGAAACAACAGCCACAGTAGTTTGTCCGGATTGGGTTGTACCTTTAGATCCAGTATTAGCCAAACCACTCGAGGAATTTACGGTTGCTGTTCCTGAAGTTCTATTAAATGTTGGAGTTCCGCCGGATGTGAGTGTTGTTGTTTTTCCGGATACCCAATATACCGTTTGTTCATAGGAGTAGCTAGGTGTCGAATTACCTCCAGCGGCTGGAATAACTGTAGGATAACTGAAAGCAGTGATTCTTGGATTGCTATAACCATCTCCATTTGGTTTGATAGAATCCGCATTTTGTTTATGAGTTGCAGTAGCTGTTTTCTTAGGATCAGAACCGAAAGATTCAGACTGAGTCCATGTTATAGTACCACCTGGTTGTGTTGATCCAGTATTTGCTCCATAACTGATGGTATCACTTGTGGTGTTCCATGTTCCGGAACCTGAATTGGAACTGGTATAGGCTACGTTTGTCTGTGACCCCTCTACATAGATACGGTTTCCCGCATTACTGTAACTGTATTGTCTCTTATATGAGGTAACTGTAAATTTCTGTGATCCTCCCGCCGCGGATATAGTAGCTGTCGTAGGAGTTACAGAGAAAGTATATTCCCAATCAAGACGCTCTATATGGTCCTGGGGAACAAGCTGATCGGTTGCATAGGTATAACCTTTCTTTATATACAAACCGGCCGCTTCGATTTGGCTTCTTGTAGGACACATTGTAGTATCTCCAGTGAAAGAGCCTGCCTTTAATGTATTACAGAAAGCCTTTGTTGCTATTAATAAGTCTGCCATAATTAAATTGGTTTAATGATTCAATAAAAATAAAACAAAGAAAATCTCTATCTTTTTCTTGATAAATTTTTCTTTGTTCAGATATAAGGATTTCCGCCGTTTTCTTCCGCGTTTTGTTATGGTAAATCTAGTTCAGCATCTAGCGCTAATGTTAGTCAAGCAGAAAACTCTTATTCAGATGCATGGAATACTTGGGTTGTAACATGTACTCCTAATCCTACAACAATCAGTGCTTCTGGTGGTACTTCAACACTATCAGGTACAGCACATAGAGATGGTACTAGGACTTGGAGTTCAGGAAGTACACAGCCTTTAGATTCAGGGAATCAAAACGTAACAAGTTTCTCTATAGTATCTCCTGTTTCTGGTTTCTCAATTTCTGGGGCTGTTGTTACTGCTAATAGTAATTCATCAACATCTACTAGATCTGTTCGAGTGAGAGGCACATATAGTGGAGTAAATTCTCCTGAAGCCACAATTACTCAATCAGCTGCAACAGAAAGAACTTATCATGAATATAGTATCAGTCTTAATCCTACATCAGCATCTTTCAGTGCTACAGGTGAAAGTAAAAGTTTTACTGTTACATCTCAACGTAGATTAGTTACTGTAAACTCAGTATCAGGTACTACTTATGGATCATGGGGAAGTACTGGTTGGGAAATTTATCCAACAAATTTAGGAACTGGTTTTTCTCAAACTACTTCAGGAAATACTATAACTGTAAAAGCAAGCGCAAACTCAGGTTCTTCAAGATCAGGTACTCTCAGTGTTAGATGTACAGGAGATACATCTGAAACAGCTTCGGCAAATCTATCTCAATCTGGTGCAACAACGACTACTACTACGGAGTATGAATTTAGTGTTTCACCTACTTCTCTAAGTTTTACAAAAGATGGTGGTAATCAAACAGTAAGTATAGTTTCTAGATCCAGACCCAAATACACAAATGATATTAACGGTGAGGTTAGTTATGGTAATTGGTCAGCTGTTAGTTATACTGCATCAAGTACAAATTCAGCGTTTTCTTCAACTACCCCTACTGGAACAGGAACAAATAGTGCAAGTGTAAGTGTTGGAGTAAATACTGGAGCAGCTAGAAGTGCTACAATTACCTATACTCAAAGTGGATCGGGAACAAAGAAAACAGTAAGTTGTAGTCAAGCCGTTGGTACTCAAACTAGAACTGTAAGGGATTATTCATTTTCTGCAAATCCAACATCATTAAGTTTTGATGCAAGTGGTGGAACGAAGTCCGTAACAGTTACTTCTCAATATAGAGATGGAACACAATCTTCTACTGATGGGGGTAATAACTGGTCTTCTACATCTTGGGGTAGTTGGCAAACTGCTAGTTATACAGGTACCGTAGATAATACTGGAGGTGGAGCATTCTCAGGAAGTGGAAATTCTGTAACAGCAGGTGCAAATAGTAGTACATCAAGTCGAGAGGGTAACTTAAAACTTTCTCAACCAAGAAGTGGTATTCAGGAAAATGGTAATTCTTGGCCATCACCCTCCAACATAAACGTTCTTTTAAATCAAGAGGGTAAAGTTGAAATAGGAACTTATAATGTTAGTTTTGATGATATGACATATAATTTTGGAACTACTACTACTGCAAATACAGATGAAATATTGGGAAGTGCTTGGTTAGTAGAAGTACAGCAAGGAACATCATTTTATGGATCAATTGAAATTACTAATCTTGGTACTACTAATAATACTTACGAATTTTTTATAGATGATTTATCAGTAGGTGAAGTTACATTAGCTCCAAATGAATCTAATACAGAAACTTTTAGTTTTAATAATGCAGTTGGAGATTCTTCAGATCATTATATGAAACTTGAGGAAATTTAATCATTTCTATCAATAATATAAGTATTAGGTAAAAACGATAATCCAAAATCTAAAGAATCTATTATAGTATTTGCTAAAATACTATCATTAATTCCAAAAGTTATAGTACCTTCATCACAAATAATTCCCAATGAATTACTACCGAATTTAAAGACTTTACTATAGACATCAAAAGTACTTTCAAATATAAAACTAGCAGTTTTTTGTCCTGAAGAATAACTAACTTCTATAATATCACATTTATAATTATTCACTATAATATAATTATTAACATTCATTTTAAGATTTGTAACAGTATCAAAAGCTATCCCTACTCCGTTCCAATCAAGGTAGATTTCAACTTCACGATCACTTATCATATATACTGCTACACGTCCAAATTCACCTCCTTCTTGAGAAGTTCCTATAGCATAAATATAATCTGTATTTTTATCCTCTTGTTTTAAACGTTCTTTTAAATCAAGAGGGTAAAGTTGAAATAAAAACTGAAACTAAATATCTTTATAGATTTAGTGCTAATCCAATGTCTTTGAAATTTAAAGCCTCCGGAGGAACATTACAAACTAATATATCATCCAATAGAACTAAATATACAAGAACTTCCACGGATGGAGGTAATACTTGGGGTAATTGGGTAGCTAGCTCTCCAGAAGGAGTTAGTGATTATACAGAAACAGTATCAGGAGATGGATTTATTTTTGGAGGTAGTGGAGGATATGTTACTGCTTATGAGAATGATTATCCTTCTAAGAGATATGGAAAACTAATTTTAAAACAAAATAGGCCTACAGGAGAAACAATAGATCCAGATAGTTCTTATCACACTATAACTATAGATCTTGAACAAGAAGCCGGAGAAAGTAATATAGTCGATCTTGTCTTTACTGTTTCAAATGATACTGGTAATTTTATAAGTGGATTATCTATTTGGTATACATTAGATGGAAATACAAATACTATATTTACTGCTGCATCTATGAATCCTGGTGAATCTAGAGGAGGGCATGCAGTAGTACCCAAAAACACAACAATAAGATGGTCTGCTAGTGTTCCTTGGAGAGTATCTCCTGCGAATGGATACTATTCAGAGGATACTTCTGAAAATTTCTCAATTCACTCTTAAGTATTAAAAGTTATGAATACATCATTATTAGCACTAAAATTTCCAGAACCAGGGCTAATTGAAGATTGTATTTGTTTCAGGTCGTCATGATATGCATACCAAACTCCTGAAGAACTCCATGAAAAAACATTATAATCATTTGCTACTTGTATTGAAAAAGTTTCTGTATCTCCTGGTAAAACTCCTGAACTAGATATTTCTTGAGTACCATATACAAAACCATTACTTATCAAGGTAAAATGAGCCCCATAGGGTTTACTTGGATTTCCACTCCAAGTAACAATAAAGTTAACATAAATGGCTTTTGCATATTGTTCTAAAGGAACGTTTAAAGTAAGAGAAAAATAAGACTAGGAAAATAAAATCCTAGTCTTATATTCTTTTATGAATCAATAGTATACTTAGTATTCATTAAGATTGTTGATTCTTCTCCAGTATCAGGGTTTTCTATAATAAGATAATAATCTCCGGAATCATATCCAAGTCCAATTATTTTTCCATATCTTTTAGGATCATAACAATCTCTAGCAATCTTACCCCAATTTCCTGGAACATCATCTTTCGCTATTTGAAGTTCTGAATAATTCTTGCCTATTCCTGGTAAAATGAAGTCAGGATTTAATAGATCAGTAACATCTCTTATTTCCGTCCAAGGTCCAAAATATTCTTCTGTAAAACCTTTTCTATCAAAATTCTCTGCTAATGTGTCTAAAAGTTTTGATTGAGATTCTTCGGAGAGAGTTTTATCTTTAATTATTTCAACTCTTTTTTGAAAATATTCATCAGTTCTTTTCTTCCAAATATCCCAAGCTTTTACATACTCATCATATAATTCTTTCTTCATATTGTTGAATAAATTAAAATTAAAACTGATAAGATACCTATTAAAAACCCTGAAATAAAAGTACAAATCATTAATCCTTTTACTATATCTTTTATTTTAAAATCATTCATGTTTATATTTAATTACCAACTTAAATCTTCTGCACCTAAAGAAAGTCCATATTTAATTAATTCTTCATGATCTAATTTATCTACTTTATCAATCCAAGATATAATTTCTAGAACATATTTATCTATGCTAAGTCTTTCTAAATTTTCCCATCCAAACCCAAAAGCTGTATCGTCAATACTTATTAACATACATTTAAAATCATATAATCCATTCTTTTCATGATATATAGTAATTTCAATTGGATTATATTGTCTACAATACATAGGATAATAAGTATTCTCAGTTACTTCTTTCAAACATACAAACTTTTCATAAAATCTATTTTTATCTGTTATCCATTGTCCAGTAAGTTTAGGTGGATATATATTTTCTTCTTCAAGTAAGTTAAATAAAAATGAATCCCATTGATTAATATCATGTACTTTTATACTTTCTGGAGTTAAATATTCCTCTAAATTCAATAATTTCATTATTCCTTATTATTATATATTACTTTTTCTACCATCTTCTCATATTCGTTCGGAATTTGTTTAATTAAGTCTGGACGTAAATCTTTCCAAGAAGCCATTCCAAGTTTAGATATTATAGGATGATCAAAAACTATGCAAAAGTCCCACATAAAATCTAAATCTTCAGTTGTTAGTCCTTGAGAATTTATCCATTCATTTATTGATTCTTTCGACATAAAATATCAATAGCTAATCCTATAACATCATCTGCAAATTCCTCTCCAAATTTTGTCTCTTTTCTTACTTCCTCTATTATTTCAGAAATAGTCCAAGAATTCTTTCCAGGCATAGGACAACATATAAATGGTCCTTCGGGATCTTTAGCAATACTTTTTTGATACTCTAAGTGTTTAATAATTGATTCTTTGATTCTACTTTCCATGACGACCTAACATTAAGTTCATAAAATTACTCCATTCTTTTGAAAAGACATTAATTAGAAGATATTTTTCATAATAACTCATAAATTTCTCAGCATCTTCTTTAGAATTACTTCTAGTTTTTCTTATTAATTTATCCATCTCCGAAATAAAATTTTCCTTAGATTGTTCAAGAGGTATACAAAAAATATTATCTCTTATATAACTTTTTACTTGATCATTAATAGTAATATTCAGTATATCAGATAAACTACCACCTTCAACAGATAACATTTGGTATTCACATGAAGTACATAAGAAATACATTTTTTCCTCATCAGTTATGATCTTTTTCTCATAATCATCTGTTCTTGCTATCATACTTCTTCTAGTTAGTTCTGCTTCTAAGATAGGAAGCCAATCTTCTCTCCATCCTGTTGAAGATTTTATTTTTCTGATTGCATTTAATATATGAGAACTGTTCATTTCTTCTAAAGATAATTCCTCACCTTTTGAAGTTATCCATTTATTTTTTGTCAGCTTCTTTTCCATAAATTATATCATTTCTTGATCCTGATTTTATATTCAAATTTTTCTGCGTTTCTTCCATGATCTTATTAAATCTTTCTAATTCTTCTAACCCTGGAGTACTACTATCCAAAAAATTATTACTTTCCGGAAACATTGCATATTTTCTTAGATCTATCATTATTCCTATTTTTAGTACGTTTCTGTTCTTTTCGTCTCTCCATCTCCAATCGTTTTTCTTCAGCTACTGATTCTGGAGTTACTTTTTGACGTGGTTTCTGAAGATCTTCGGAAAATTCTTGATATCTCTGAATTATTCCCTCGTTTGACCAATCATCTGGATATCCTTGAAAATTTATATCTTCAGGAAAGGATCCAATAGTAGGATTAAGAGAAAAAATCCATTCTTTTGTTTCAGAATCTAACGTCATACAAAAACATGGCGTTCCTAGTTCTAAGAATATATCACGTTGTTCTGAGCTCTTAAGTCCATCGAAAGTTTCAATTATTATATCATCTGTTGAAATGTAATCTTCAAGGTAGAAATATGAGCTCTCTATATCCGTGAACTTTCTTAGCATTACTCTCGCCATAGGTTTCTTGTTTGGACCTTTTCCACGATATTGTCTAAACTCCACTCCATGCTTCTCTCCTAATTTTATAAGAGCTGGGATATCAAAACAAACTTTCGGATCTTTTATAGTATCGATAACTGAATAAACTAGGTTACTTCCAATTATTCGATCTAACTTATATACTTTAATAATTGGGATAAGATAAATATACGGATAAACTCCAACAACACTATATTCAAAATTTATATACTTAGTATCAGACTTCATCATTATCTTATTATAAGTTAACGACCATCTAGCATATCTTACTAGGATATTCTTTGTTTTTCGTGAATACCCATTTTCCGGAGTTAATGATTTTTCTAATCTCTCTGGAATTTCTGAGAGGGAAGCTGTTTTTAATTCTTTCATTTTATTGTATCTCCAATATTATATTTTTTATATGTATAATTTTGAACTATTAAAATTTTCCAATTTTTATTATTGTTTGGATCACTAATAATAAAATTAAGTCCTAAAGGTTCTCGACGTTTTTCTTTAATAATCCATCCAGAATACTCTTCTAGATCTACTTCACAACTGGAAACTAATATTAAAATTAGGATAATCAATAATTTTTTCATTTTCCAATCATATAATATTCTTCTAATAACTCTTTATGATCTTCTAAGAATACTTGAGCAACTTCTTTAGAGAGAAAGGCTATTGGAAAGAAAGTTTTTTCTTTTGAAATCATAACCGCTGTTCCGCGTCTCACAATAGCAAATTTATCTTGTGAGTAATCATCCCAGTTAAGTTCTTGAAGAGCTGATGCTTTAGTATATTCTTTAACTAACCAAATTAGTTCTTTAAAAGCTCTAGCACTATCTCTAAATCTTTCTGCCGGATAATCTTGTGGTACTTTTGGATATTCTATTTTCTCCGGAAGACCTTCAAGTTGTCTTCTCGAATAAAGTCTTAAGATCTTCTCTTTTATATCCCAAGATATTGTTGAAAAAAATAACTCTTTCGCTTCTTTAAAAGTTAAATCTATCGAACTTTTAATTTCTTCATCATTAATAATATTCCAATAATTAAAGAAATCATCTACTGTACAATAAGAAAACACTGGAATTCCATTAGAATCGAATGTTTCTGTAATAAGTTTTTCAGTAATAACTTTAATACCACAGAGACCACTAAGTTGCTCCTTTGTCGTGCTCGATGATCCACAAACGCTTATAATAACGTATTCTTTTCCATTAGTTTTATTTATTCCTAAACCAGAAATAATTCCTCCTTCTACTTGGGTTTTGTTAGTAATTCTTTTTCCAACCTCTGAAATTAATGTTTCAATTCCTGTCTTCATATGATTAATTTATTTAATTTTAATATACATTAATAAGGAATTGATCGGAAATAAACGTTCTTTTAAGTCAAGATGGTGAAGATAATACAGTAGATATAACTTATACTGTAATCAATAATTCTGGAAGGTATTTAAATGGAGTTCAACTAGGTTATAGTATAGGAACAGAAAGAAGAACAATCTTTACTGCATCTACAATAGGTATTAATGAACAAAGAGGTGGTCATGCAATAATTTCCAAAAGTACTGTAATTTGGAATATAGTTAGTACTCCTCAAGTTTCAATAATACCATCTTCTGGATATTATAATAATGGAGATAGTATTGTATTTTCATTAAATCTGTTTAAATAGTAAAACTTTGATTTTCTAATTTTAGAGTTAATTCTCTAGAATAAGTACTCCATGAGTTATTATAATAATATCTAAAACATATATTACTACCAGGTCGAACTATTGTAGTTGTAGTTCTATCATTCGGAATATTACATTCTACTCCTCCTATATTACTATTCCATTCAATTACCGCAACTCCCCCGCTTACAGAGTATCTTCTAGTATAATCTGAATAATTGGGTAAATTAGTATTTACAAAAGGATATATTGATACATTACCAGTAATGGATTGCGATATTCTTACTGTAATACTATAATATTTCACTTCTCCACTCTGACTTAAACGAACATATAAATACAACTACTAGTAATTTTACTGCTCATTTTAATGGAGGTGTTAATGGAGGATTATATTTAGAGTACCCTAATTACTTTCCAACTACTAGATGTGATTGTATAAGTAATGATCATGAATATAATTTTTATTTATATATAGGATTTGCAAATTAATTATTTTGTTCTAATGTTATTGTTCGATCACTGGACATATTACTGAATGAGAAAACTTCCATTTTACTATCTCCAGCAGCTAATACTGATCCGGAACTTGGATTACCATCTAAATAAAATTGATAAGTATGTGAATCATTTCCAGAATTAGTGACTTCTATATTTACAACAGCAGAAGCTCCTTTTTTTAATTTTATTTCCCAACTTGATCCGCTAGTACCTCCTGTAAAAGAACCAGATGCAGTGGTGGTAGTTATGAAATCATACGTATTATCATTAAAAGTAATAGTATAGCTAGGAATTACATAACCATCTTGATCTAAAGGAACGTTTATGATACAACCTGAAATTCTTATATATGTATTATTAACATTAAACATATAAAATTATGGTAACATTTATTATCGCTGCGATTGTTATTATCGCATTAGTATTGTGGTTTAAATTTAAAATAGCAAAACACAAAAAACCAGAGGAAAGATCTGCTATAGAGTCTATGCTAGTTACTCAAGGGGTAAAAAATAGAAAATCCCTTGAAGAAGCAGCAGGGGCAATGAGAACAGCAGAGATTTCAAGAGATGAGGCAATGCAGAAAACTAAAGATGCAATTACTCAACTAGATTCTGATTTTAAAACTGAGTTAAAAAATTTATTACTAAATCAAAGTAAATTATCAGCTAAATTACCACAAATGAAATTAATTCCTGGGAAAAAAGAAGGAGCAGCCAGGAATAGTAAAAAGAAGATGGAAGAAGCTTTAGCAAAAGGTCGTCAAGAAGTAGCTAATGAGTATAAGAAAAATGCTATGATGTATCTAGATCAAAAAAATAGAGCTTTAGAAAGAATAAAAAGAGCTGAAAAAAGTTTAGAAGATCTAGAAATTAACATTGATCTTGCTCAAGCTACTTATGAAGGTAGAAAAAGTCAACTTGATGATATTCTTCAGGAACTTGAATCAATGCATTCTGCTATAAGTACTGCTAAATTTAGAGCTAATATGGAGATGATTGAAAGTTTACGTCGTGAAACAGTAAATAAATTAACTGAACAAAATGCAGAAATAGAAGCTCAGAATCGAATTTCTGGAATAGAAGATTCTGGAAGAAATTCTATTAACTCTGCTGATTATGAAGATGAATTTAATAATCTTTAATACAAACAATTATGGGAATTAATTTAGTAAAAGGACAGAACATTAATCTTTCAAAAGAATTTAAAGGTCAAACAAAATTTAAAGTAGGTCTTAGATGGGATGCTACTCAAAGTTTATCAGGAGAAGAATTCGATCTAGATTCATTTGCCTTTGAACTTACTGATAAAGTAGGGAATGGAGGAAAAGTAGTCTCTCTTGATCATATGGCTGCTTATTTTAACGGCACTGATCCGGGGAGAATGAACTTTGATAAAATTACTTTCCGAAATCCTGATGGAACCCTTGGATTTAGAAGTATTGATGGAGCTTGTAAGTTACTTGGAGATGCTAGAACAGGAGATGTATCTGAAAACGGAGATGATGAGGTTATTGAAATTGACTTGTCTAAAGTTGATCCAAGAACTAAGTCAATCTTGATAGCAGTAAATATATATTCTCCTGGGGGATCTAATTTCGGACAAGTAAAAAATCCAGTAGTTAGTATCTATAAAGATAACTCTGATATTTCTGAAATCAGTTATGATCTTCTTGAGGATTATAGTAGATTTACAAGTATATTTGCTGTAGAAATTTACAATCATAACGGGGATTGGAAAATAGGAGCTCTTGGAGTAGGAAAAGAGAACTGGGAAGATGAGTTGACTAAACTTGGAATTCTTTAATAATATAATAAAAGGACTAGAGGTAATTCTAGTCCTTTATTTTTCTCTTACTTTAAACGTTCTATATTTTTAGTATTAATAGTAACATAATTAGTACTATTTCCTGAAGGAGTTACATATAAATATACTTCATTATCATTCGAAATATCTAATTCACAAGTCTCATTGATTTTGTATCTTCCACCATCTATAATTATACCATTATTAGCAGCATTTCCACTATACAAAGTAAACGAAATAATTTCTTTTATTTTACTCTGACTTAAACGAACGTTTATTTCCTTATATATGTTATAAAAAATTAATTAACAAATGGAAATAAAAAATTTAACATTTTCAGAAATTAGAAAGTCAGGAAATCTACTATTTGAAAGTATACGTGGATCTCATTTATATGGACTTAATACAGAAACCTCTGATATAGATACTTTTGGAGTTTTCATAGGTCCTTCCGAATGGTTTTTAGGTACTGGAATTGAAAAACAACAAATGATTAAGTCAGATAAATCTGATGATTATTGGGATGAGTTAGAAAAATATTTTCGAGAACTTGGAGAATCAAATCCAGAAGCATTAATTTCATTGTTTACTCCACAAAAATTTATTCTACATTTTAATCCAATACTTCAACCATTATGGGATATTAAAGAGACATTAATTACAAAGAAATGTTTTAAACCTTTCGCTGGATATGCTATAAGTCAAATAAAAAAAGCGAAAGGTTTAAAAAAAGCAATAAACATAGATCCGGAACAAGTAAAAATCAGAAAAACACCGTTAGATTTTTGTCAAGTTCCAGTAGGGATTGGTACTTGGACATTAACTAAGTACTTAAGAGATAATAATCTTAAACAAGAATATTGTGGTATTTCTAGACTTCCTGGAACAGTAGAATCATATGCGTTGTTTTATGATTGGGCTGCGGATCCTAATTATTATCAAGAAGGAAAAGATGTGATTGGTTATAGAGGTATTCTTAGTCAAACTGACTCTCTTAGTAGTCAACTTAGAGTTTCTAGTATTAAATTTGATGATAGAGAAAAACCTTTATGCTATTTTCAATTCAACTCTGGAGCTTATAGTCAACACTGTACTGATTATAAACGTTATTGGGATTGGGTGAAGAATCGAAATGAATCTAGATTTCAACTTAATAAAGGATATGATTATGATTCTAAAAATATTCAACATTGTGTTAGAATTTTAACCATGGCGACAGAGATAGCTCAAGGAAAAGGAATGATTTTAGATAGAACAGGAATAGATCGAGATTGGTTATTGAAGATAAAGAATCATGGAGTTCCTTATAATGAAGTAATGGAATATGTAGAAAACTTAGAGGAAACTATGAAAGAGAATTTTGAAAAATCTAATCTCCCTGAAGAACCAGATTTAGATGTTCTAGAAAAAATATTAATAAAAATAAGAAAAATTCATTATGGATTTATCAAAATTTAATTCTCAAAATCATTTATATAAAATTACTGAAAGTACTTGTAGTAGTTTGTATAAAATTTTAACTATTCTAGAGGATAACGATATTTTATATACAATTGATGATAGCTATGAAGATTCTATTATTTTAGAATGTAAGGATTATTTCAAAGTATTTCATAATATGAAAAAATTTCTTGATGTTTTTGGAAAAATTAAAAGAATATATAGAAATAGGCAATATGAAGAACTTGAAAATACTCCTTTTCTTGATAATAATGATTTTTTAATATTTAATGAGAATAATTTAAAAATAAATCCGTTTAATGGCTCTTGGATATTTGAAGATCAGTCTGGAGATTTTAAAACTGGGATATTAAATTATATTCAAGGAAATAGATCTAAATATATTGACTTATCTTTTGGATTAAAAACTATCTTGGATATTGGATTGATAGATTCAAGGATAATCAAAGATATACTAAATAGAAATATAAAAGAAAGAAAAGGGTTAATTGAAATCCTTTTTTCCAGATTAAAAGTTAAATATACTTCTGAAAATCCAGAAAGTATTTTTAATGATTACTTATCTAGTCAGAATGGTAATTATTCTAGATGTATTCCATTTCATGATAAAGAAAAGAATGAATTTGGATACTGGATTTGGACAAAAAGATATATTTCTAATGTTGGAAAAAATATATTTCCAGAAGGAGAACTGATTATGAGTGACTTAGAGACTTGGGAAATTCCATTAGAAAATTATTACTCTAGTGGAAATAATTGTAGTATAATCACCTTCTCAGGAATAGATAGAGTAAGGGTGAATTATTCTCCCAGTAAATTTCTTCAATTGTTAGATGTATCCTCATTAGAAAATAGTAAGTCAAGAATATTCCTTACTTTAGCATATCCAGAAATAACTCCTAAAAATTATGAACAACTTGATGTTTCTTTACAAAAAGAAGTAGCATTAATATTTAAACTACTTAAAGATCGTGGATATATTACTGGAAATCAACAAGAAGATATATTATATAACCTAGAGAAATGGAAAAAGATTGGAATAATATAAAAACAGTTCTTGGGATTAGATTGTATAGGGAAAATGAAAGGAATAATTATTTTTTAATAAATTTTCTAGATAAACATCAAAATTACTACTCAATAATAAAAATTAACAATGATTATTTTATATTAATAGAGTTTGTTATAGTATTTGAAGATTATTTCAATAAATTTTTCAAAAATACAAATTGGGTTAATAGATTTTATGAACTTTCTTACAAAGATAAAGAAATAATTAAAAAATTACATTACCACGAATTATTTAAGTATTCAGATACTGTTACAAATTACTTTACTGTTGAAGTAAGTAAGAAACATATGAGATTAAAATTTTCTCCTAAATACCCAGATAACTTTTTGAGAGAAAAATCTATAGATTTTTCCAAAATTACACCTGATATGTATAGCTTATGTACTGATATTATTTTAAATGGATTTTATAAGTATTATCGAAGAGGTTACATAAAGAAGTTTAATCTAAAATTACATGAATTTATAACTGAAAATTTATAAAAAAATATTAAAGACTAGTAGATTTAGTTTCTACTAGTCTTTTTAAACGTTCCTTTAGAACAATATGCAAAAGCTGTTTATGTTAACTTTATTGTTACTTGGAGTGGAGATCCAAGTAGACCTTATGGAGTACACTTTACTTTAACTAGTAATGGATTTGTACACGGTTTTAAAGAAATATCTAGTTCCGGTATTCTTCCAGGAGATACAGAAACTTTCTCAATACAAATAATAAATGATTATAATGTTTTTTCGTGGAGTTCTTCTGGTGTTTGGTATGCATATCACGATGATCTAAAACAAATACAATCTACAATTAGTCCTAGTTCTGGAAATTTTAGCGCTAATAATGATGTATACATAACTTTTAATACATAAAATTAAAGATAAAAATAATTTTTAATTGTTCTCTGGAGGTGTTGGAAGACGAATATCTATATAAAAAACTTGTTCAGACTCTGAAAGAGTTATATTACTAGGAGTACATACTCCCAATTGACTATATAGACTTCCAGCCGAGTATAAAAATTCAAGATAATTTGATCCAAAAAATTCTGAATCTATTTTTTGAATTTTAGTATCCGTATATGCACTTCCCATTCCAGATCCTTCAAATTCAAAAGAAGGTATTCCAACTTTTCTTAAAGTTAACATCCAATTAATTTGTCTTCCATTACTAGAAGAAGGTATATTTATTTTAAATGTCCAGTATTTAATTCTTTCACCCTCTTGTTTTAAAGGAACGTTTAAAGTAAAAGAAAAATAAGAGATAGGATTTTATTTCCTATCTCTTTTTCACACTCTCCGAAATAACCTCTTCTAATTCACCTTCTGTAATATAATCCATTAAAGTTTCTTCGAATTCTACATTTATCCAAGCCTGTAACATAGCTGTATTTTCAAAATCTTCATAACTCAGATTTCTTAACTTAACTATCTGATCTACGGCATGTCTTGTTTCGTGATAAAATGTAGTTTTGATATTCTTAACCAAACTTTTATAATCCTTTTTGGCAATAAAAGGTCTATTTCTTCTAGAGTCAATGTTTACTATTACTACTACTTGATCGAATCCTGTTGTTTTATTAATAATTCTATAAGTAGATGTTCCGGATGTTGAACTTATTGTTTCTATAAGTTCTTCTGCTCTTGAATTTTTCTTTACCGGAATTTCCATTTTATGATTCTTTACAAACTTAGTAGTAAACCACCTCGTCATTTCTTTCTGTGTTCCAATTCCAAAATTAATTTCTACTCTATAAGAATCATGTTTTAATTTACTTATTTTCATATTCTTAAAAATTTAAACTCCTTAAGCTTTTTATTATTGCTTAAGGAGTATTGTTTTACATTATTTATTTTCTCTCATGTATAAGGCTTTAAAGCTCTCTGAAAACGACTATACAAATAAATATATAGTTCATCAGCTAAATTAAATCTACTTAAGTCAGCTTCTATATTCTCTTGAATCTGAACTAAATAATAGATCAGATCAAGCCGAGTACGAGTTTCCTGAAGTTGAAATCTAAGTATATCTCTAAAAGTGAAGATACTTATATAATCGATCTTAATTCCATATAAATCTTTAAACTTATCAACAGTCATAGTTCCTCTTTTTATTCCAGAGTTATTAATAAAATCAACTACTTCTGGGATATAATAAGAAATTACAAAGTTTGATAAATTATCTATAGGAAGTTTCGAAGTAAATGCTATAAATGTATGAAGAACTAAACCTCTTAGACTTATAGTATTATATATTACCTTATCTTCATAATCCATCTTAACTTACTGTAGTATGTTTTGTTTTTATTACTTTAGTTTTCACTATTTCATTCAAAAGTTTCGGCATTTCCTCTAAGTTATATCCGATATCTATATAAGTATCAAACATATCTTCAACACCGTAAACAGCATCTATACTAATCTGAATTATTCCGAATCCAAGTTTTTCTGCTTCCTTTACTTTTGCGGCAGTATCTTTTATTGCTGAAATTCCTCCATACCCATTTGCACAAGGACTACCATCAGATATCACAAACATAATACAATCTTCTTTTGTGAACTTTCTAACTCTCTTTGCTACTTCTAGAATTGCATCTCCATCTCGATTTTGGGATTTTGCATAACTCTTAGATAATGAAAACTTAGGATTATAATGATTTCCTTCTCGATACACACTCAGATTTATATATCCGACTGAACCAATATCTGCAGTATGTCCATAAATATATAAATCAACTCCCAAACTTTTTCCGAAGGTTTCATTTAGAAGTATTGCAGCCTGTCTTGCTAGGATTTCCTTTTTTCCACCCATAGATCCAGACTCATCAATAAGAACACATATAGTTGATTTATTGGTTCTAACATGTCCCTGTCTTAGGTAAACTTGTGGAACTCCTTGATACGCTTCTGCAAGTTTTGTCGTATCTAAAATTCCAGACCTACAACCTTGGATATTAAAATCATAGTTCTTATCTGTTCCTGTCAATATCTTTTTTAATCTAGGAACATATTTTTGAACTGCTCTCACATCACGTAAATAATCATTCCTATCCCCTTTTGGTTTTTCAAAGAATACCTTATCAGAATCACCACGTTCTACTGTTCCCTCTAAGATTTTCATTGTTAGACTATCCTTTGATGATAATAGCCTAGATACTTTAGACTTATCTATCTTTCTTCCAGAATCTAAGTCAACTCCATACATTATACTAGTTATAGATTCAGTATCATTAATTAAGAATAATATTTTTTTTAATTCCGCCGGATCTATATCAGATAATTTCTTCTCCTTAATTATCTTAAATATACTTTCAGAAACACTACAAATATCTTTAAGATTTTCTGGATATGGAGTTATCTTTTCTTGAACTTCTTTGTATACCTCAGAATACTCCTCAAGAACCTCCTCTTCTATTAATCCAGGAAATCTAAGTATTCCTATTAATGTTTTAAAGAAAAGAATCAACTTCCTCTCCCTCATTATATTAAGTTTTTCCTCTAGAGTCTTGGAATTATAACTTTTTGCACAATCAATAAAATCTTGAAATCCCGGTCGTTCTGTTAGTAATAAATCCTCAACTCTATTATCCTCAAGAAGATTTATGAAAATTTTAATAATCTCTCCTTCTTCAAAAGTATATTTTCCACTTATAAAACTAAGAAAATTCAAATAAACTCTTAAGTAGGTATATCTTAAGTGTGCAGCCTCATGAAGACCAAATCCACAGAAGGCATTTATTTTTGTTTCATTATCTTCGGTGGAGTCAAATATCTTAGAAGGGACTGCTATTCTTCTTTCGGAATTATCTCTCTTCTCTTCTGAAAAATAATCTGAATACGAACTACTTTTATCACTACCCTCATTCAAATTTACTCTAATCGGGAAAGGAAAATCCATTATAGTTATCATATCTTTTACAGAACTATAAGCCTTTTCAATTAACTTAGATAATTGTGCATCCTCTTCCTTTCCAACAGATGAATAATAACTTTCTCCATACCAAGAGCTTCTATTTATAGTTCTACTTAGCTCTCCAGAATTTCCGACAGATGATTTATAGGATTTTCTAAATATACTCCTACCCCATCTACCATCATCTTCGTCATCATAATCCTTTCTTTTCCACCAAGGATTATATGAGGTTGAAAAATGTTTACTCATAATCTATTAATAAGATAATATTGTTTTATATACTGTACTTCTTTCTCCTTCCAAATTAGTTCCTTCATAGATTGGAAGATATACCATTTCCATAGCACTTTTCACACTCCAACCATCTGATACTAACTCTGAGATCATTAGTGTTTCTCGAATTGATATAGAAGTTGAGATCTCCTGTTTCTTTGAGAGTGATCTAATATTATTCGCTATCTTCACAATTGATCTAGCTACTTCTTCATCAATTCCCGTTCTATTAACCAAAACATTTACTTCTTCTGTATCTGGTATAATATTAAGTTCAAGAGGAAAAAATCGATTAAGAAGTGCTCGGTCTATCATATTAGTTCCAGTATATTCAGAACCTATATTAGCTGTTGCAATAAATGTTACCTCTGGATGAATTTTAATACTTCTAACTCCTTTCCCACAAGCTATTTCAACATTCAATTCCCGTCTATCATCTAAACAAGGAAACAATACATTATTAGCCCCAAGAGAAGAACGATTTAACTCATCTAAGAGAATTACACACGGTTCTTGAATTACTTTAGTGAACTTAGCATAATCAAATATACTTTTTCCATCTTCTAAGCGATGAACTCCAAGTAAATTTGAAATAGGATCAATCATAGAACCCATATCAAACACATGAAGAGGTATACCCATTCTAGAACAAACTTCTTTTACACAACTTGTCTTTCCAGAACCTGTAGGCCCTATAATCATCGTATTAACATGTTTTTTTATATTTCTCACTAAGATTCTCCAATTATCAGGGGTCATATAAAATCCATCCTTTGTAGAACTTGGAGAAATTAGTGATGCATCTTTAAGAATTGTTTCGAGAATCGTAGCTTTCTTTAAGGGATCTACGAAATCAATTCCAGTCAGAGTTTTATATTCTTTTTTAGCTTCTTCATCTTTATATGTTAATCTTTGAAATCCCTTTTGTGTATAAAACTTTCCACCTGAAGAACTAAGATTAAGAGAAGTTGAGATAAATATAGTACCTTCTGAATAAACATCTCTTATCTTCTTAGGGCATTGTACATAAAGACTTGTAGATACATTAGAACCATCCTTCAATTTTTGTCCAGGGAGTGCTTTTACTTTCAAATTTCCTTTAACTAATACTGTCTCTAAAAAATAATACTTACTCATAATAATTTTTTCTTATAATAAATTAATATTTCTTTTATAATGAGATCAAGAACTACACAATAAAAATTCTTGATCATTAATAAGGATTATAGGGTTCGAAATATTTTCTTGAGGACTAAGGAACCTGGATTGAACAAGAGAGTAATTGAAAAAACCTATAGGAAGTATAAATAGAAAATAAAAAGATAATATAGAATAAGAATTGAATAAAGAGATATTAGGATTTTTAAAGAAGGATTGAAAGGAGAGATAATGGTTCTTAAAAAGTATCTAGTCCTAGCTCTTCCGAGTGTGAACGAGGTAAAGAGCGTTATGGACGATATCTTTTTAAGGTTCACGATAAATATGAATATAATATTAGGTTTAAATTTTAATCTATCGTGAACCTCCTATAAGAGACGGCTTTTACGCCTTTCCCTAACGGGAGGCGAAGCCTCTCACTATGTTCGCTCTTATAGAAGAACCACTACTATGCAATTTTTTTTAATAGAATAATATATATAGTGTATGTATGTTTATTTATAAATTTAAATTGCTATTTTGCTCTTCTTATCCTTTCAAACTCTAATTAATGAAGTTAAGGTATCCTTAGTCTTCGATTTTATGTAACTGGATTCTGTATTAAAAAAGAATCTATTATTAATTAGATAATAAATTAAAAAAAATTAAATAATATGCAAAAAGAAAAGATTAAAGTACCGTCTGGAATTAGATATATTTCAGAATGGAATGAATTTAATTTTAGTAAATTTCCAAGTAAATGTATAATAAATAAACAATTACCTGGTTGTGGTTTTACTGAATACTGTATTAGAAGTAATGAAAATATTATTCTATGTAGTCCTAGAAAGATGTTACTTAAAAATAAAAAGGATCAACATGAATTTGAAGTCTATTTAGTGGTAAATGAGTTAGAGAAAGAAGTCAATATTGATAAAGATCTTTCCAAAGTAGATAAAACAATAATAAAAGACACCATAGAAACTTCAGAGGAGAAAAATAAAAATATTTATAAGAAAATATATCATGAGATAGAAGAATATTGTATATTTAGATCTGTTAATGGTTTACCTTGTAAAATATTAGTAACCTATGATTCATATAGAATTGTTAAAGAAATTCTTGAGAAATTGGAACGTTTTCAATATTTTTATACTATTATAGATGAGTTTCAAAGTATTCTACATGATTCTAGATTTAAATCAGATACTGAATTAAGTTTCCTAGAGTATCTTAAACAATCACCTACTGCATACTTTGTATCAGCTACTCCTATGATGGACGAATATCTAGAAATGTTAGATGAATTTAAGGATCTCCCATATTATGAATTAGATTGGGAAACAGAAGATCCATCTAGACTTATAAAACCCGATCTTAATTCATATGTAATGAGGACAGTTGGTGAAAAAGCATCTGAAATTATTCAAAATTATCTAAATAATGATTTCGAAGAGATAGTAGTTCTTAGAAATGGTATACCTACTAGAGTAATATCAGATGAGGCAGTATTTTATGTAAATTCAGTTAATCACATTACATCTATTATAAAGAAAAATAATCTTACTTCTGAACAATGTAATATATTATGTAGTGATACTCCTGATAATCTTAAAAAAATTCAAAAACGTTTAGGGAAGAAGTTTGTTATAGGAAAGGTGCCATTAAAAGGAGTTAAACCTAAAATGTTTACCTTTTGTACTAGAACTGTTTATTTAGGTGCTGATTTTTACTCTACCTGTGCTAGAAGTTTTATATTTAGTGATAGTAATATTGATTCTTTAGCTGTTGATATCTCTGAAGACTTGCCTCAGATCTTAGGAAGGCAAAGACTTTTCGAAAATCCTTGGAAAAATTCAGCCAATTTCTATTATCGTTCTATTTGTGATTATAGAAAAGTTAGTCAGGAGGAGTTTGATAAAGAGATAGAAAGAAAAAAACGTGAAACTGAAAGCTTATTAAGATCATACTCAACTTCTTTGGATGAAGATAAGTTAACGTTAGCAGAAAGATATCAAACACTTGCAAAAACTCAAAATTATAAAGATGATTATGTAGCTGTGAATGAGTATCAAGGAGGAGTTTTAATACCTGTACTTAATAATTTAGTATTAGTAAATGAGATTAGAGCTTTTCAGATTCAACAATATGATTATGCAGATAGATGTTCTGTATTTAGCACAGTTCATAATAAATTGACTCCTGATGATATATCAAATCAAAAAGTTGTAGAGTTTTTAAGAATATATAAAAATTTAAAAACAATATATGATAAACTTAAAATGCTATGCGAATATGGATTATCTGAAGTGGAGATTGATATTGTTTTGGGACAGTTGAATGATAGCGATGAAGTTAAATCTTATTATACAATTTTAAAACCGGAAAAATTAAAAAATTTATATTATAATAGTACTAATATTAAAAAATATCTTGGAATAGTAACATTTAGTCCTGAACTTTTAGTTAATACTATTCATCAAAATTTTAACCCAGGAGAAAAATATAGTTTATCTAATCTCAAGGTTAAATTAGGAGACTTATATTCTAGTATTTCTTATACTGCAGTACCAAAAGCAAATGATATTCTTAATTATTTTGAGGTAAAAGAGTATATGACTACTGAGGTTGTAGATGGAAAAAAGAAGAGAGTAAGAGGTTATGAATTGTTAAAAAGAAAGAATAATTAATTAATGAAATATATAAAAATATTCAATTATTTTTCACTTAAAACTCTAATAAATGAATAAAAAATAAATAATTATGGAGAATATAATAAATAGCTTTTTTATTAAGCAGAGCAGGATTACGGAACTTACTTTTGAATTTACAGAGAGATTATGGATTCAGTCAGTTCAATATGAAGTTAGTACGGTAGAGCATATTCCTTACATAGTAACAACAGGAGGACGAAATAAACTTTACAAACTAGAAGAAAATCCGGATGTTACAAAATATGGAGAGGATTTATATCATATTAGAAGTATTATGAAAGATTCTATAACGGCCGAAGATGTAGAGATAAACGTTATGTACCAGATTGATAAAGCAACGAGAAATGTTTTTAAGGTTTCTCACTTATACGTTGCTTTTGAAGATGGTACAAAGAAAATACTCTACAATGAAACGGCCGAAACATATATGTGTATCTTGAGAACTCTTCAAACTAGATTTCCAGAGTTAGTTTCAGGATTATTTGTTAAGATTGGAAATGATTATAAGTATTTCTTAGATATTGAACTATGAAAGTAATATTATCTAGTCATCTTCCTGGAGTTATTGATATCCTAATTCCGATTGCATTGCCTTTTAGAAATGTAGTAGAATTAGCAGGAGATTTACAGACAACCATGAAATATATAGAAGAGAGGGATTGGTTAGCTCAAGGATATTATCTTAGTTTATCAGATAAGACTTGGAAGTGTTCTGATAGAGATAGAGTACTATTTGTTCAGAATAATAAACTTCCTGATATAGCTTGTAAGAAGATAGGAATTAAACGATTATCAGATCTATTGTATGATAAATTTCTAGATAAACGTGGTCTTGATATTACTACAGTTGATAATCCTATGACTATTGAAAGTCTCTCTAAAAAAGAATATCACATCGGAAAATATAACCTCAAGAATGCAGATATAATGAGAGATTATCGTAGTGATATTTCCAGAGAAGAATTCGAAACTAGATCTATAACTGATAAACTTATTATAACTATAATATTAAAGGTTATAGATAAACATGGAGTAGATAAATTCTTTGTAGGGTAGAAAAACGATGGGTTTGAAAAGACGTTAAATTCTTATATATGAGAAAATAAATTCTTTAAGATCAAAATTCATACACAAATACAACTATACAAAAACAAAGAAAATAATGAATTTTGATCATTAATTTTTCGCCGTTAAAAATCGAATGGTTTAGAAAACGGTAAAAGCCTTATAAGAGATAAGATAACAAAAATATTAACAAATTATTTTTCTAAAGAACAAGAATTATGGAAAAAGAAGAAACTAAAAAAGAAAAAAAATCTGGTTGGTTTAGTAGAAATAAATACACAATCGGAGGAGTTGCCGTTGGAATGGTACTTGGTGGAATAATAGTTAAATACCACAAACCAATAATATCCACTGGCAAGGGTATAGGAAATGCAGCTATAGGTCTTTTAAAGAGAAAGAAATCAGTTGCAACAACAGTTACCGGTATAGGAGAATCGGATATGATTCCTGAAGTAAAGCCGGAAATAACATCAGCCCCTACAAATGGAGGCAATGGTGGTTACAAGAACGGTGGTTACAGAAGTCTCAACAGCCACCAAAGAGTAAATAATGTTAACTTATAAGAAGGAGGATAAGAAAATGAAATTGACAAATTTTTTATATCTTGCAGTAGGATTTGGAACCGGAATAGCAGCAGTTAAGCTAGAACAGAAGTACGGTTACTGTGAAAAATTGATTGGAGACGTCAAAAAGAAGATCACTGGTGACGGTATTGAAGAAGTCGAAGAAATTCCCGCTGAGGAAAAGAAATAAATTTTCCTTCTTTTAAGTTTAGAGTATAGAGGTATTGAATTGCTTCTATACTCTTTTTCTTTATTTAGGTTATGAAAAACACAATGATGAAAATAGAAGATGATGAAGAAAAAGAAGTAGAAATAGAACAAAAACATAATTCTTGTTTATTGTTATCTCAGGGGAGGGTTCTGGAGGTCCATCCAGTTCCCTTCTTATAAAGAGATATTAAACAAGATAGATGAGTCAGCATCTATAAATAGCATATTAAGCTGACTGCGTTAAATAAAGAATTATAAACTTAAAAGAAAAATGGACATTAAAAAAAGAGAAAAAATAGCGATGGGGAGTTACTCAGTAGCTAATGTATGTCTCCGTGGTATAAAGATAGGTAGTCAAATTATAGCTCTTATATACGTAATAGGATTCGGAGCTTCACTTATTGGAGACTTTCAAACAAAGAAAATTAGAAAAATTAATTCAAAAAGATAAAAATATGATAAATATTGGTTCGTTACTTGGTGTACAGAAAACAAGTACTACATTTTTAAAAGATAATAACAGTACTAAAACAATAACAGCTGAGTATTCAGAAAAAAGTTCTAAGATAATGATAGGAGTTGCGATGCTTAGCATTTTAGGAGTAACATTATTAGGTGTAGGAAGTGCACTATTTTCTAAAAACGGATCTATTAGTAAGCCTCAGGGGGGAGGAAATAATAGACCTCCCAAAAAAGGAGGAATGGTTCGTGGGATTAGCAGTGGACAAAGGGGATAAAAAGAAAAATAAACAAACTTAAAAGAAAAAGAAATGAAACCTAAAAAATTAATACTAATTGGTTTAGGATTAGCCCTTGGTGGTTATCTGCTAGCCAGAGAAACAAAAAAAGAAATAAAAAAATTAGAAAAACAGAAAAAACAAGTCGATAATGCACTTGAAGGTCTTGGAATTTCTTCAGATATATTAAGAGAGAAATCTAATGAAATTGTCAATTCCTCCGAAGAATATAGCGAAGTCGACGAAGAAAATGACGAAAGTGATAACTTAGTACTAGCAATGTATAACGTTATCCAATTCGGCGATAGAAAGGGAAAGGTCAATCCATGGGATCTTGATCTTATTCGTATTCGTAATATAGTAGAAGAAGATAGATGGGGTAAAAAAAGGATAGTTAAGCAGGGATTATTGGATTGCGAGAACATCATTCACGTAAGTCAATCTGACACTAGGTTTGGAAAAAGGAAATTAGAATTTATTTTCGAAATTCCAACAACTGCTTATAATAAAAATCTATCTGGTTATCCAAAGATAAATGATTATAAAGATACGTTTAGTGAATTAGGAGATACCTTAAATCAAGAGTTTATAGGTACAGAAGATGAAAACATTGACCGTTTCTTTGTTGGATATTATATACTTTCTTATAAAATAAAGGGAGTAACGTATACAAAAGTAGTAAATGAAGAGACTGGTGAAACTCGTACTTATGAAAAAGTATTTCAGGCAGCAGTGGAGATTCCTAAGAGAGATTATGAATCTTATAATGTTTATTGGCCTGATGGAAGACTTAAATATAATGGTTTTTCAGAGTTTATGCAAGACTTATTCGATTATACAGATGGACGTAAGAGTTTGAGTAAAAAACTTACGGGTCATATTTTCGAGAATATTGCATTTTTCAGTAAGGAACTAAATGATCTTGGAAAAACTCAAGAAGATGTATATGATGTAAAAATAGCATCTACTTTTCTAGGGTATAAACTAAGATTTCCGATGAAGGATGAAATAGATGATGAACCTGGAGTAGATTTATATACAGCTCTTGATATGCTTCATTATGTAACTATTCCTGAAAACTTGACAATCTACAAGAAAAGGAGTAATTTATATGGAACATACTCAACAGAATATAATCACATAATGTTTCAAGCAAGAGATACGAATCCAGTGTATAAAGATCTTGGGTTTGATATCATGCTTTACTATACTGTGGATATAGAAGATGAGGATAAGAAGGATTTTGTAAATCGAAAGATAGATATCGAATCCATGGAGTATGAACTTGGAGAAGAAAAGTCCCTGGAAGAAAAAGCCGAAGATGAGGAAAAGAAAAAATAAAATAAAAATTAAACTAGATAGAGGTAAAATTCTATCTAGTTTTTTATTCTATAACTGAGAAAATCAATTATCAAAAGAGATCTCATTTATTTTATTATCACTTTCTTCTTTTAGTCTTTCTCCTGGATCTTTTAATTCTTCTTTTATATACTGATTATCTATAAAAGAGAATACATCAAGAGGATATTTTCCAACAGATCCACTATCTTTATATTCTTTGATAGCATTACTTAGAGAATAAAGTGGATCTTCTTTCTTTTTGTTCCTAATATTTTCAAAAAATTTGGATATAATTTTTCTTAGGGTTCTTACTTCTTTATGAAATCTAAAATCTTGTTTCTTTTCTTGAACTATTATTTCTATGATTTTATTAATAATTACTATAACAGAATCCCCTGCAGTTAACTTTTTATTTCTAAGTCTCTTAAATTCTTTTTTAAGAAATGGTTTATAAAGATATAATATTCTTCCATAAATCTCTATATCTTCAGGTCGAACAGATTGATTTATTCTTTCAATAGTTAATTTAACAGTATGAATATAGGATTTAGTAATACCTATATATCGATGTTCATTTTCTAGAAATTGTGTTAACTCACTAAATAAAAATCCAGTTATATCAAGTAATCCTTCTAAGTACATATCCTCAGGAACTTGGATATTCTCAGCTATTCTTTTTTCAATATCTTTCATATTAGTATAATTTTAGTTTTACATAATTAAGATTTAGGACCTTTTATAATGGCAAAATCCTTATTAATGTAAGTAATGTAAAAAAGTAAAACGATTATGGCATTAACTAGAAGTCAGAGAGAAATAATAATTAATGAAGTAAAAAAATTGTATATTAAAGAGTTTGATGAAAGTAAAAAACTACATAATGAACTAGTAGATTTTATTTTTGATGCGATCTTGGAATGTTTAACTCCAGAAGAAAAAGAATTTACAATGAAGTATCAGGATTATTTAAATAGTGTTCAAGTATTTGATTTTACAGGAGATGGAGTATTAAAAAAAGAATTTCCTGAAGAAAATATAAACTGTTTAAATTGGGGGGATAATCTTTATTATTTTTCTAAAGGAATAAGAATTGAAAAACGAATAGATGGGAATTTGATTTCTGCTCCTAGTCTATTTAAAGGTAATGAGTGGAGTAGTTTTAAACATCAAAGTCCTGAATTATATAAAGAAGCTTTGGAAAAACTTAGAGAATATGTAGTAGTTTCTAAAAGAGCATGTAATAAGTTATTCGAGTTAGAAGAAACTTTGGAAAATAAAAACTTAACTCTAACTGCTTTGAAAACTAATTTTATAGAACTTTATAATATATTAAAATCATGATTCTAGATAAAGACAAAAGTAAATTAATTTCGAGAGATATCTTATTATCAACTTATAAAGAACTTTTAGATAACTCAGGTCTTAAGAAAAAATTAGCAAGATTAGAAAAACTAATTAAAGAATTAGTAGTTGAACTTTATAGAAAGTATGTATTTTCTGAAGAGTTATTACATTTATTTGATAAATCTAAGAAAATTGCAAAAACTATGAGATCTATTGATGTAAATTTTCAAGTTCTAGGATTATGTGACTCTCCTCAAGGTTACTATCCTAATAAGATATTAACATTAGATTCTGGAACACCTATTGGATTTGTTGTAAGTATAAACAGGTGGGTAAATATAGAAGATGATTATTTAGAGAGTTTGCCTATGTGTGGTGATGATACTTATAAGTTAATGAATGTTATAGATAAGTTTACACCAGAAGAAGTAGATGTTCTTAAAAATGCTTATATAGATCTCTTTAAAGCAACTTATGCAATAAGAAACTTTAAAGGTGGGCAAGATAAATACCTTCCAGAAAATATAAAAACTTATGGACAACTACATGATTATGATATAGAAATCTTTGAAATAGCTTATAATAAATTTATACAACAAAGAGATGAATTAAAAGCAGAAAATGATGAATCTCGCTTAGATAAAAATGATATTCCTGGAAGTTTACAACGACTTAAGAGAATACTTGAACTCTAAGAAGAAAATAAAAAGAGAGAAACCTATTAAGGCCTCTCTTTATTTTTTTTTAATCTAGACTATTAACACTAAGTATAATTCTAGTAACTGCCTCATCATCCACATCTCTATCAATTCTTGGATAATGAATTACTTCTACTACAAAAAAGTACATAGTCCCTGTGTTTTTGTCTAATGACATGGATATAATATCAGCATATTCTTCTGCATTTTCCACATCATTTGTCATATTTTCTCTTACATACTCTGCAATGTTTCTGCTGAGTACTACCTTATCCCCTTTTCTTGGGATGTTTTCAAATTCTAGGGTGATGTGGATAAAACATTCTCCACTAATTCCCATAAATGAACAGTCTATTCTTTTCATAATTTCTTGTTTTTCTCAATAATAAGGCTTTGAAGGTAAAACTCTTATAGATGTAATAAAAATTAAAGAATATGAATGAAAACTATGTATTAGTAAGATGGCCAGAATCACAAGAATTTATGGAATGTGATTGGTTTAGAGATGAAGCAATTTTAGCTTTGGGACATGAAGATCAGACTGGAAGTAGTGCATATTTTATTCCAGAATCTAGAATCTTAACTAAAGAGTATGTTCAACAAAGAATAGCAGAACTTTGTAGAGATTATGAAGTTACACTAGAAGAAGAGGATTATTCTAGTAAACAATGGTGTGATGAGGCTTTCCCATATGAAGGTGGAATGTCTTTAAAAGAATTAATTGTAGAAATTGCTCTATTAGTAAGAAAAAGATCAACTCTTCAAGACGATAAAAAATACGACGGAGAGATGTAAAAAAAATTGAGAGGAACCTATTTGAATGGTATCCTCTCTTTATTTTTATCCTACTTTTCCAGTTCTAAATGCTCTGGACTTTAAAATTTTACAACCTTTCTCTCCATGATAAACAATTAAATCGAATTTATCAAGATCCGGTCCAGTAAAATTTGTATGACTCAGGTTCATCATAGACAAAGTTACTTCACCTGTCTTACAATGTAGGTCATCATCTCCTAAAATTAATGTGTTAAGTACAAATTTATTCATTTCCTGATTCTGATATTAGTAAATCTAGATTTTCTCTAATTGTTTTCTCTGGATGTGAACCTACTAATCGATTCTGAAGTACTCCATCTTTAAAGAATAGTAGTGTTGGAATGTTTCTTATACCAAATTCTGATGTAAGTTCTGCACATTCATCAACATCACATCCGTAAATATTAACTTTCCCTTCATATTCGGTTGCTAATTTTTCAACGATTGGTTTAATTACTTGACAACCACCACACCATTCAGCAGAATAATCTACTACTACAAGTCCTTCATTAATCAGGTTTCTTTCACTGTCTTTTAACTCTTTCATAACTCTAGTTTATATAATAATTCTAATTGTAATCTAGTTAATACAAATACTTTAGTTTCGTTCTCTACCTCTCTACATATTAAGTCTTTTTTTGAACCTAATCTGATAAGAGGAGATGTACCTGTAGAGTCTATAATCTCTACTCCACCTGTACTAGTATCATGAGTTTCTAATGTTACATTACCAAGACCATCTATAAATGTAACTTTACTCTTATCTGAAATCCAATCAGGCACAGATCCAACTCCATATTCCCAAACTTCTATATATTCTGGATAAGCTGAATTTCTTCCTGATTGTTTATATCTTTTAGTCATAATTTTCCAATATCTAAATCCTCTATGTTATAATCTAAACAATCTATTCCACTTGCCTTAACTAATCCAGCAAGAAGATATCTAGGATCCGGATCAGTAAAAGTATCAATAAATTCTTTATCTACTTTTTCCAAGAATATTCCGATTGTTGTGTTTCTGAAATAAAGTACTGAAGAGTTAGATCCCCAAGTACAATATCTACAATCTATATAATCGGCAGGATCAGGAACATCTACTCTAGTCCATGGAAAAATAACAGACTTCAGAATATGTCTATGATAAAAATATAAACATTCATCAAAAATACATTTCCATTTCTTCTTTCTTTTTTCTTCAGACGGTGTATAGTAGAAGTTATATAGTTCTGTTGATGATAACCTACGAATCTTAAACACTGGCTTAATAATTCTAGACTGATTTATTTTTTCTAGGTTTTCAAAAAGTTTAGGTGTAGATTCTTGTAAATCCTGACATCTAGATATTGTTATTCCGATGTGCTTCCCAAATATTTCTTTATCATATTGTAGAGCCTTAAATATAGTTCTCGGTAAATTTCCAGAACTATCTATAAAAGCACAAGCCTGATAAAGAGTTGTTATCTTTTCTTTACTAATCTTAGAATTGTCGAAATGGGAATCAGAGAATATGAATACTATATCACTAATCTCAGAAAGTTTACATAATCCAGTATGTATATTATCTGGAAGAGGGTAGTAATCATAATCCATTAATATAATTGATATCATAAGATGACGTGGCTGATTAACTACGTACATCTCTTCTTTTGTTGGTTTCTTAATCATAAAATACTTGTCTAACTTTTTCCCAATCTACATAAGGTCTATCACTAAAATCTGGATTATATATAAGAGGACATCCAAGAGCAGCATCATCTATATAAAGATCTGCATGTACTTTTGGAGAACTAGTCCATCTTCTTTGTCCAGGATCTTGATTAACTCCATATAAAGGGATATCATTTTCTTTAAACCATTCAACTGCATCTTCGAGTTCTTTCCCTGATCTCATAGTATTTAAGATCAATTTATGACCTCTTTCTACTAGCTCTTTAAGAACAGGAACTGCACCAATATCCTTTCCAATTCTAGGATAATCATGAGTAACACAGGTTCCATCAAAATCAATTCCAATTTTCATAATTTTTATAATTTTTTAGATAAACTCCAAATCCAATGTTTTCCAGATTCAGTCCATTTCTTTTGATTCTTAATATGTTTATTTCCATGTTTATCAGTTACAACCGCTGAAGTAACTTTTGTATAACCTTCTTTATCGTAGGGGCTTGATAAATACCACCCTTTTATTCCTGGACGACGATAAATATATTTCTTTTCTTCAAGTTTCTTAAGAAGTATCTTTGTCCCATACCCAAGTCCAAGATCTTTACAGAGTTGTTCAGTAGAATACAAGTTTTCTGAATATGCTAAAACTTCATTATAATAATTTACCTGAGGGAGAAGAGAATTATATCTATCTCTTTCCTCTTTTAAGGCAGTAGTAAATCCTATCCTAAGAAGTTCATCAATCTTAGAATCTACCCAAATCGCAAACCTTGGATCTAACCACTGAGCATATCTAATTGCTACCCATCTATGCATCCATGTACCAGGTCTAGTTCCATTTGAATAATGCCCTTCTATAGTTATTACAGGAGTGATGCGCGTCTCCCGCGCAGTACTTTCTTGATACTTTTCAAATGCTTGTAAATAATCTTGAGTATCCTTCTGTCTCAACCATTGATAGGGCCTTTTGTTAGGTCCGAATAATTTACCCATTTCAGTAGCATTAATCATGGTATCAAAATCATCTGATTGTGTAAACTGAATTAATGCTCCATTAAATTCTAAGTTATCAATAATTGTTTTCATAATTTTTCTATTGTTTGTTCTTCAGTATCTAATATAAAACATTCTCTACAATCTAAACATGCAAATGTCTCTTCTATTCCTGGAGATGGTCCAAAAAATTCCTTGGCTAATTGAGTATGACCAAAAATCTGAAATACTCCAAGAAATGTATTCTCAAATTCTCTTACATCAGACCATATACATGATCCATAAAACCCATAACCACCTCTAAGTCTTGACATATACCACAAGTGATTATACATTAGATGTTGTTCCTTAAGAAGTGTATCTAGGTCATCACAACCACAAGTAATTTTCATCCACTCTTCTACAACACCTGCATGAGAAAATAAATACTTTCCTTCTTTGTATAATACTTGAAATAATTCTTGATTATCATTAAATATCTGTTCGATTTTTTGTGCATTCCTAAAGTCATATCTACTACAAGGAAGTATTTCTTTTAATAGATTCATATAGTGATAATCATGATTCCCTATTAACAAAATAACCTTCTCTAGGAATTCTTTTTTGAAGTCTATTATCTTCTTTAATTCTTCTATTGCCTTCTTTGGTGAAATACCCTCGACTGGATATGGGTCTAGATAATCTCCTAGAAATACAACTTGATCTACTTCATTAATCTTTTCTTTCGCTAGCCTCCAAAACGTCCTACCATGAACGTCTGGAACAATTATTATTTTACTCATCTTGATTAATTATTTTATATTCAATAATAAGGAAAGAAGGTCTGTCAGAGAGTAAAATAAAGACCCTAAGGATTTTTTCCCTAAGGTCTTTTTATTATTTAATCAAGTCTTTCATCATTATACTTACTTTTTACTAATTCACCATTAATATTATGCCATATAGTTTGATTAGAAGATCCTCTAAATCTAAGTTTTCTATCTTTTAATTCATCTATATATCTTCCATCAACTATATAATCACACAAATTAATAACTTTCATTTGTTCTTCAGTTAATTCAGAAATATAAAATCCAGTCCATAACCAAATCTCTTTTTCTGGCCAAGTTTCCTTTATTTCTTTTAATAATTCACTAAGTTCTGTAGCTTGAAGTAAAGGTTCTCCACCTAAAATAGAAACTCTCTTTACTCCTTCTATTAATTCAAAAAATTCTTTTTTTTCTTTCTCAGTAAATTCTTTTCCTCCATCCAAAGGCCAAGCTACTTGATTAAAACAATTCTTACAATGGAATAAACATCCTTGTAAAAATAATGAAACTCCAATGTAAGGTCCATTAGATATATCTATTTTTCTAATAGTTGCGTATCTCATAGTTTTCAGGGATTTTATAATTCATGATCATCTAGATGAGTGTATCTATCTCGTATCTCGGCTGTACGCCCTTGATTCCAAAAATTGGAACCAATATCAATAATTACTATATTATTTATATAGTTTAAGACTATATCTTTTAATAAAATTTTTATTAATTATTATACTTAGTCGTTGAACAAGTTTATTTTTACTTGATGCCGATTTATATTAATATCTTTCCGGCAATTTTAATAATTTAACGTGAGCTAAATTTAACCCACACGTACGTCTAGATACATGAAGTTTGTGTTGATCTTCACAGCCACATTGAGGACACCTCCAAGACAATTTATTATCCTCATCTATAATTTCTATCTCACCATCATATCCACAGTTAGAACAATAATCTGATTTTGTATTTAACTCTGCATAAGAAATATTATCATAGATGAACTTTATAACTTCTAAAACTGCTTCGATGTTAGTACTGATATCTGCAGACTCTATGTAAGATATCATACCACCAGAACTATATGGTTGAAGTTCTGCCTCAAATTTTAACTTATCAAGAGGATTAATTTCTTCTTTTACATTAATATGATAACTGTTAGTAATATAAGATTCATCAGTTATGTTCGGTATAACTCCGAATCTATTCTTAAGACACTTTGCAAATTTATAAGTTGTACTTTCAATTGGAGATCCGTATACACTATATCCAAGACCATTCTCCTCAGATTTCCACTTATTACAAGCATCATTTAATCTTTGCATAATTTGTTTTGCAAGATCGATATGTTTTGTATGAGATTCCCCAGTTAATGCCATAACGCACTCATATAAACCAGCATAACCTAGAGAAATTGTACTATACCCACCAAATAATAATGGATCAATCACTTCTCCTGGTTTTAATCTTGCAAAAGCTCCATGTTGCCATAATATAGGAGCTACATCTGATTTAATTCCAAGTAAACGTTTATGTCTAATTTGTAATGCTTTATGACATAATTCCAAACGTTCATCTAGAATTTCCCAGAACTTATCAATATCTCCTTCTGCAGATAATCCTGCATCAGGAAGTGATACTGTTACAACACCTTGATTTAGACGACCATAGAATTTATAATTTCCATTTTCATCTTTCCAAGGTGATAAGAAACTGCGACATCCCCAAAGTTAATAATTATTAACTTTTAGACTATATCATATTCTTATTGCTATTACCACAAATAAGAACCCTACCATTTCAGAATTTATTATTAATAATAAATTCTTACGATACTCATTTCCATATTAGTATTTCTCTAATATTTATTTTCTCTAGTCGTTAGGCTTTTATATTAAATATAATAAATATCTTTTATTTTATACTTACGAAAACCTTTATTTTTCTTTTGTAACCAGTACTTAACAGTTACTCTAGAAATTCCTAGTAATTTTGATAAGTCTTCTTTAAAATTATAAATTTCTTCAAGTCCATTATCATAAATTATCTTAAAAGGTTTATAATTTTTATGTTTAGATCCACCAACTTTATAAGAATGACGTTCGTTTTGTTTTCTAGTACACCACTCTAAGTTATTTACATTACTATTTAATTTATTTCCATCGATATGATTAACTTCAAGATAATTATTTGGATTAGGTATGAATAATAAAGCTACTAATCTATGTCTAAAGAATCTTTCCTTCTTTATAGAATTATTTTTATTATATAGATAAATTCTTGGATAACCTGCATTATTAGTATCTCCAATGATTAGTTTCTTTGTTATTTTATTTCTAACTTCTCCAAGTTCATTTATTTCATAATAATTTTCCCAATTAGGTATATCTTTCCACATAAAAATATTTTATATTTAATAATTTAGCACGGTAAGTTAGCAATTAATGCCTTCTCCGTTTAAGTAGGTTTTTCGAGTAACATCACTGTTACAAGGCACAGGATACTCTATGCTCGGGAAACAGTTTCCTTCTTTAAGTTCCTTCATTTTCTTTTCAGAAATATAATCAGGAACTAATCGTTTAGCTGAACACTTAGCAGCGAGTTTAGTAAGATACCAATATTTACTATTTTCATGTATATTATCTTCCTCAAGAGCATATATCAATTTAGGAAATGCAGGAGTTACAAATACTCCATCTTCATTAGGCATTCCTTGGATACGTTGTTCTAGGAATTCTTGAATTAACATGGCTAATTCTTCTTTATATTCTGAAGTTTCGCCTAGATACATAAATACTGTTAAAAATGGGGACTGCATTTCCCCCGAATTAGACTATATCATCAACCACTATTAAATGGTTGGAGAGCGCTTCGGAATAAGGAATTTCGCCTTAAACCTACTCCTTTCGGATAGTCGTTTGACCTTCTAGAAACTTATTCATTTTCTAGCTTGGCACAGGATTAGATTTTAATCTTTCCCTGTTAGCAAAATTTTAAACTATCATTTCCTATAGTTCCGTATTATTTACGTAAATTTTACACCTAAGATTTCTTAGTTCACTCTCTACATTGAAAAATATTACTACTTTCCCGGGCCAGTAAAATTCGACCATTTGTGTTTGTCATACTATTAATTTGATAATTAAAAGTTTGAACTGAGTCTTTAACTTCTTTTTTCAAATCAATAGTTGCTAATTTCTCGCTAAGTTCTTCATCTAATCCAGCATCTTTATATTTTTTCAGATAACCATTATAACTATCTCTTACAAAAGGTGCTAGATGTGTTAATGTTATTGTACATCCTCCATATTGTGAAGATGATACTGCAGTAATTATCTGCGTTGCAATTGTAGTAGCTGTAATTAATTTATGAGGTTTAAATATTTTTGTCTTATTTATACATGTTCCATTTTGAAGCATGTCCTCAAGATTAATCAAACAGCAATTATTCATCGCAAGTTGGCCTATATAGTCAAGATCGTGTATGTGAATCAGGCCTTCATCATGAGCTTGGATAATTTCAGGAGGGAATATTTTTCGTCTAGCCATATCTATACTAACAATTCCAGCCATATAGTCTCTCTGAACTGTTAAGAGCATAGAATCTTTATTAGAATTTTCAGACTTCCAATATTCACTATCTCCTGCTAATAATTCATTTATTTGTTCATCGATAGTATTAGATTGTCGTTGAAATTCTCTAACACTTCGATATCCTTCATAAGCTTTTGCAGTTAACTTATGTCCTTTCTTTATTAACTTGTCATATACTAAATTTTCAATCTCATCGATAGTACATGAACCTTTTTCTTTTAATTCTTCTTCAATTTCTTTAGAGATATTAAAAGCTACTTTTGGACTTTTAATACCACTAGATTTCATTGCATTAAGAATTGCTTTTTCTATTTTTTCAGAATTAAATTTTTCAGATTTACCATTCCTTTTAGCAACTAGTAAATCTGATACTGTATTTACATCTTCACTCATATGTTTTTATTTTTCTTTATTTGTTATTTCTTACTAGGATCAAATTCAAATCCCAAGTCATTTACATATTTTTCTGCATCTTTAATATTAATAACTTCATCAATTTTATTATACTTTTGTGTAAATTCAACATATGCATCTTGATGTTCCATATATTCTTGAACCCCTCCTGGAAATTCTTTTGCTCGGGTAGGTTCTCTAAGAATAACATCTCTAACAAAATCAAAATCTTTCTGAACTAATAATATTCTCCTTGGTGTATAGTACGAATTTTGCTCACATAAGATATCTTCTTCATGAACTACATCCTTAATCCATTTCGAATTTTCACCGATTTCTCTATTATTCTTGTAGTAATAATAAAGCATATCGGATACTCCCCTTTCTACTAAGAGGTTATTCACTCCAGGAGGCCAGTTATTTTTTATAGCATTCCTCAAGTTACAAAGATGAAGAATAGCATAATTTCGATCATCTTGCTGTGTTCCTAAGATATTTTCCCAATGTTTCCAAGGTTTAATATCAGACCACATAACATTATACAGTCCAGGGCATCTTGTTAATATTGATTCTATGGTTGTTGCTTTAAATGTACCAGAACACCCATAATACATAGTTATAAATCTAAACATAACGTAAATTTTCTTAAAAAATCTTTCTTTTCTCTTACAAATATTTTTCTTTCACTCTCAGGAACTTCTACATAACCTTCAGGAGTACAGTGTTTATACTCTTGATAGATAATACAGTTTTCCCATTCTCTTGTTTCTGGATTTTTCATTATCGCATTTTCTTGAAGTACTATATAATGATTCTTAGTACCTTCATATTCTACTATTTTTTCCATATTTACTATTTGTTTTAGAAATAAATTGGGAACCCACACAACACGAATCCCCTTTGCATAAATAAGGAAGTCACGGGTCGAGAGATCACTTTTCATCGATTTGGAGGAAAGATAAAAAAGAGACTGGATTTTCTCCAATCTCTTAATGTATAGTATATATTAACTTTCATATTTAAGAATATAATAACCTCTTATAGATTTCGCGCCGTACAATTTAGCTCCCGATCTGGATAGCTTTTGTGTTACGTGAAAATATGTGCTACCTCCTCCCGAACTAACTCTTACTTTCTTAGGTTGATTCGGCGCGGGAGTCACAAGGTCTTTTTTCTGATACCCTGGCGCTACTACATTCCAAGGTCCATTCTTAAATACATTATAGTAACCTTTATTATGATTTTCATTTTTGAATTCATAGACACCTGGAACTGGTACATTTAGTTCAGTTCTCTTGCCTTTCATCATATTCCCAACAAATTTACTGTCTGGGAGTGAATTATAAGCTTTATCTCTTCTTCGGTATATTGCATATCCTGCTGCAACACCAAGAGATAATACTGTTATGATTTTTAATCCAAAAATCAATCTATCTTTTGTTTTCTTTTTCATTCATTTATTATTTATTATCATTTATAAGGCTTTCAGGGTTCTCTTTTTCCTTCTCTTCGAGATATTCTATAACTCTCCAAAGAACATAATAAGTCAATACCGCTAAAGAAAATACTATTAAGATAGCAAGAGTAATCTTTATATTTTTTATTTCACTATTTAATGAAAAGAAAGCAACTAAATCAACTGGAATTAAATAAAATAAAATAATATTGTTGCTTTTATTTCTTCTCTTACGATTTCTCTAATTTTCTTTTTCATAATTTTCTATTTAAATTTTAGTTTTACATAAATAAGGTTGTCAATCCCTTATATTTGCAATGAAAATTTAATTTTATATATTATGGTAAATAGCGAAAATTTTATTATTCCAAAGAAAATTAACGTCGGATATCAAGAGAGATCTGACTGTTATACTAAAAAACTTGGATTCATTACTTACACAGACTCTTCGACAGGGATTTTGAAAAAAGAAAAATCTTGGAATTCTTGGAGAGATCATAAAATCAAAGATGATGAATTTGAGAATGTTCCGATGGAAGGTTTTATAGTGAATCGTTCTGTTGGTGGTGGAAAAGTAGGTTGGAATTATAGACAAGCTTATTGTAGAATTTGGGATCCAAGGGGGTTTGAGATTGAAATAGGAATTGATAATTTCTTATGGATATTAGATTATTGTGATAGCTTGGCTGGAAAGAAAATAATCGGAAAATGTGTTTATTCTTGGATAGGGACAGAATTAGTTCTCCTTCCGATTAATACAGAGGAATATAGAATTTCTTCTGAGATAATGAAGAAACGAGAAGTAATAACAAAAGATCTTAAACCCGCCGAACTTAAACCTGGATCTTTATACAAACTTAAAAAACTACCTTGGAAATATTCAGGAATTTCTAAAAACTATGAAGAAAGGAAAGCAATATTTATTGGAGAAGCTAAGTTTGGAAAAGAACTAGGGAAGAAATATGAAACTAAACTTTTATTTTATGATCCAGGGAGTATAGAAAAAGAGGATTTTGTATTCACTGAAAGTATTAAAAGTGTAGAATTCGAAGTTTGTCCTAGGGTATTATCAGATGGAGAGATTAAAGAAATCATGGATCGTTTTGAAATGACAGCTTATTCTTGGAAATTCTGGAATAGCCCTATAGGATTTATTGAAGAATTTTATCGTCAAGATTCAGCCTTAGAGAGTCGATTAAAGAATGATCATGAAGCTGCTGAGAAGAAATGTCATGTTTATATAGATGATCTTGGAAAAACTATTAATTTCTATAAATCATATATTCAATACTACAATGATAATTCAGGATATACCTATAGTAGTTATATCAGGACAAAGAATATTTCAAACAAATATTTATCTTATAAGTTTGATTTTTCTGGTGGTAATATAAAAGTTTCTGAAAAAATTTTAGACTTGGGAAAAATCTTTAATGAATATTGGAATTATTATGGATTTAGAACAGTTCCATTGAATAAAACAGTATATCCAGAAGCTACAGAAGAAGATTGGATTAATTTAGGTGAGAATTTAAAAAATTCGGAAGAAATTCCTAAGACTTATATATTTTATAAGACAATATCTGGATATTATTCAGAATCCCTTCAAAAAGTTCTTTCTCAAGAAGCAATAACCTCTGGAAAGTCCTTAGTTAGATCAGATCTTATTATTTATCTTCCTATTAAAAAATGAAAAAACCAAAACTATATTGTTACAGTCATACAGAATTTGAAGTTCTTGTGGGTGGAATGATGATAATCTTCCGAGTAATAGTTGTTTTATATCTATCATTGGGACTCCTGAATGTCAAAAATATTATTTAGAAGAGGATGAATTACATTGGTTTAAGAAAGATAATTCCTCGGTTGTATTAAATCTAGAGTTTGATGATATACCTTCTCAAGAAATAGAATGGAAAGGTCATAAATTTTTAGGAATAACTCAAGAACAGGCAGCCGAAGTAGTAGATTTTATAGAGTCGAATCTAGGAAAAGACATATATGTTCATTGTAAGGCTGGAAGATCAAGATCTCAGGGAGTAGTTAGATTTATTCTTGATATGTACCCTGAGATTTATGATGAATCTTGTACTCGGCCGGAAAATAAATGTGTCTCTCCTAATATATATGTAGTTGGAGAACTTAAACGGGCTTATTATAAAAAACATGAATTATATGAAACAGATAATTAAAAACGTTAGAGATTGTTATAACCACATCCCCTATACTTGGAAACATTGGATTGCATTTATGAAAACAGAGAAAAAACTTCTTGGATATCATTCACACTGGTTTCATGATTGGGATAAGTTGATACTATTTATATTCTTTCCATTCCTAGGCGAAAGAATTATAAATCAATTTCATCAGAGGATAAATAAACACCATCCTACATATACTACCGGAAAGGATTGGATAAAACAATTAAAATCTCCAAGAGAAATAGATTGGGTAGAAGCTGTAATTGATTGGGAATGTGCAAGAATAACAAAACCTGACAAACCACTCAATGCTAGACAAACTCTCGAGAAATATTATCCACAGTATAAAGAATTCGTTGAACCAATCTTAAAAGAACTTGATTTATGATAGCGTTTTATATTGGAATTATAGTATTATACTATATAATAAAATCTGATATTGATGATACAAAAGGTTTTATAATAGGAACTTCTCAGTATACTCCAGAGAGAATAATAAAAATAGAAAAAATATTTCTCTCTGATCCAGGTACTAGAAAAACAGAGAGAAATTGGGATAGAAGTATTATTTTAGTAAAACCGATAGATGATAGTAAAGAAGGTAAATGGAAGAAAGATGATATTCTAATCTTCAGAAAATATATCGGACAGTCGATAAAAAAGAAATACATTATCCTACAAAATCGAAGAAAAGAAAAGAGAATAGCTTATTGTACAGCGGAATCCCCTGGTTTTCCTCCGATTTTTGATGGCTCAGAGACTTTAATAGAATACGAAATTATTGGAGTTTTAGAGTCATTCTATACACCCCAAAAGCCTTATAATTGAAGAAAAAATATAGTTCTTTATAAATGGTATTAATTTTTATGAAAACCTACTTGTTCGTGATGAATGGGTAGGTTTATTTTTTCTTCTAAAAAGAATAATAAAAAAGGAGCGTAAAAGCTCCTTTAATTTTTTTTTTAAAACTTACTTAATATTTTTTCATACCAATTCTTATCTTCTTCGAGTTTAGATGATACATACTTATCAGTTAGTTTATTTCCGTACTTAATAACAAAATCTCTAAACTCATCAGAATTCATAGATCCATTCTCTCCAAGATATAATGCAACTACTTTTAGTAATTTTCTCTCCTCTTTAAGAATATTTACTACATCTTGTCTAAGTTCTGAAAATCTATGAGCTACCATTTTGTTAAGATATCCATTATATTCTTTATAAGGATGTTTGACATATAAACCTTCATTATCTAAGAATCCAGAAGGTATACCACCTGTACTTTCTTCTGTTAAATGATTCGTATATGAATAAGGTTCAAAATACCCACATCTATAAGCCATCTCAGAGAAAAAATCCCATGCGTTTTCAATATCACTTCCAGAACCCATTAAACACTTCTCTGGATATTTTCCATAAACTAGATTCTCAGCTTCATAACCAGCGAGACATATCCTAACCTCTGAATCAACATCTCCTCGACTATCAATTTCTCCTTCTTTTTTTGGATCATAAGTATTACAAAATCCTCCATCTCCGGTAGCGACAGAAACTATATTAACTGGATAAACACCAGTCTCATGTAAGGCTACTATTGCATGTCCAGCTTCATGTACAGAATTTATAAATCTTGTTAATCTTCTCTCTGGATTCCTTAATTCTCCAAGTTGTAATGGAATTTCTATATTTACTGTTTTTCTTGATTCGCCAAAAATAATACTTAGTGACGTTTTATCTATTTTTAATTTCTTTTCTGTAAGATCTGTTTCCTTAGTAAGAGTTATCATCACTTCTTTATCTTCAGCGATACGATTAATTAAAATATCACTTAGAAGAGGAGTTAATAGAGTTCCAATAGTAGTATAAACCGGTCTTACACCTTGTACTGGAAATACTCCCTCTGAATACATAAGATCAATTATATTTTCAGCATAATTAATTTTTATTCCTTCAGTTTCTAAAAATTTATCTGCTATTCTAGATAATTCTTTTTTAATAATCTTAATAAAATGTTCTTTCTTTAGTGTCGGATATTTTATTAAATTATTTCCAAGTCTAGCTATTTGTTCTGCTCTGAATCTTTGTTTGAGAGCTTCTTTAATATCTGAAATTGATACTTTACTTGTTTTATCATAGAAAGTATTAGCATCCATATCAGGATCTAAATCAGATTCTACTTTAAAAGCCTCATCTAAATTTCCAAGAATAAATACTAATGATCTTGAACAATCTAATTCTTTCGGTTTAGATATAATTATAGAAACTTTTTCAAGAATATGACTAAATTCAGATATATTTTTAGAGTTATTTAAATTAGTGATTATTTCATACCCGTATCTAGGTTTATAAGCATTGAGTTTTTTTACAATTGTTCTCATATCTCTATCTTCCAAAAGTCTAAGAGGTCTAAATATATCTTCTTCCTCATCTTCATCATCACTAGTCTTTATGAAAGGTTTTGATACTTTTACTTTAGCAGAATCATCACCATTTAGAAGCTCTGTTACATTTCTTCCATAATAGAATAATCCAAGATTTTCTAAAACTGTCTTAACTTCTTCTCTAGAGGTTACTTTTCCAGAATCTAATTTTATTTCTGGATGTTCTTTAGAAAATTGTTTAAAATCTTCTACAAAATTTCCGAAATGTGTTATATCATATCTATACTCTGAAACACTAACTTTTCCATTATCTATAATATTCCAAATTGGTCGAAGAGGAGATTTAAGAAGTTCATGACCGTTCTCATCTAAAGTTCTTGCATACTGAAACTCATCAAATACAAAAACTGCATCTCCAAGTTTATTTTCCCCTGATGAATTAAGAGAATCAAAATCGTCTTCAATATCAAATACTTCTTCTATTTTATCTGCAATACTTCCTGAAGATGATTCATTTGCTTCAAGACCACAATCAAAGAAAGCTGTTTTCCCAGTAAGACCAAGAAGTTGAACTAATCTCCGAACTACGCTTGTTTTTCCAGTTCCAGTTAATCCCCATAATGAAATAACAACTGGTCTCTCTATTATTTCTGGAGTTATATACCAAGGAATTATAGATTTTTTTATATTATCTATAATATCATCTAATCCTACAAATTCTGATTTCAATATTGCTACAGCTTCATCTAATTTTTCTTGACGAAGCTCTTTTGTTTTTGGAATTGTTAAGTTTTCTAAATTTTTCTTCATATTATAAGTTTTATATAATCTACATGTATAAGGATTAGAGGTTGAAAGAGGAGAAAAATAAAGAAAGGGATTATATTTCCCTTTCTATTGTTGCTTATTAGTATTCAGGTATTACTTTCACTCCTTTTCTATTACTAATTCTTGGAGTGGTAATATTATAGAACATTGTGCTTCTGTTCATCTTTTTGTAATATCTGCCCCAGTATCCATATTCTCTTATTAATATCTCCAATTCTCTTCTATTCTTTGGAGCTTTAGATAACCAATTATAATTTACTACATTAATTATCAATCTCCAAGTAAAAAATTGGAAAAATTCATCTGGCTTTTTAATATCTGGATCTTTTAAACAATCATCCAGAATATCTACAATAATTTCCTTAATAGGCTCAACATCATTCACGATTTTTGTTCTACTTGAATCCAAAGATAACTGGGATCTTTTTTCTTCTCCTTTCTTTTCATTTCCTTTACCAGTTTTCTCACTAGATTTCAAGGGCTCACTTGGACGGATTCCTATTATCCACCAAAGGACTTCTGTTAAACTTTTGAGTCTCATAGTTCAAATCCTTTTTAAGTAGTTAAACAATTTATATATAGAATATAGAAATACTATAATAATTGCTAATAATCTTAATAAAATCCCTACATTATTGATCTCAGGTACATATTTCATAAACAATGCCAATCCAATTAAACTTCCTATGATTGGTAATACATATTTACAAATTAATAATCCTGTATTCAATGATTTAACTACCCAAAGCAAACCTTCATTTTTAATTCCCCATAATTTTCCTAGATTAAACATCGCATATTGACCGTACTTATAAATCCAGAATATTTTTTCTATTCCTAATATAAGTGCTCCAATAAAACATAATGCCATATATATTCCTAGGTGTGTCATATTATCTGGGGAGGTAACTTTGAACACGTAAATTAAGTAGATACATAAAAAGTAATAAGCAATACTTCTTATACTAAATGTTAATTCAAATTTTTCATTTAATTTATTTTTCTTTGTCATAATTCTTTTGTTATTGTCTTAAGGTTTTTCTGACACTATAGATAATAAATCATAGTGGCACCCTACTCCGAGAGAAAGCATAACATATAGGAACGCTCATCTCTCATTGCTACATTTAGTTTCACAACTTTAGTGCTAGTTGTCTTCTACACCGCGAAGAGGTAGTAGTTTCGTAGAAGAAAAATACTAGGGATATATAAAATCAAACTCTAAATTATATATTATATTTAGTTAATAAATTTTTACTATTCTATCATAAATACATATATGCGCACTAACGTATTTAATTAAAAATTTATTAAAGTCTATTTGATTTTATATTCCCTAGTGAACTTTACCTGTTTACCTCGAGAAGATTATACTTCTCGATCTTGATACTCTGGAAATTGTTACAGTGATCAATTAATTTATACTCATAATTATAATTAGAAGTAACTAATAACATAAGCCAGTTATATCCAAATAAAATTCAATTATTTATTATTATATTAATAAGTAGTCTCCGATCAGTACCATATTTTCATCTGATCTTTACTACATATATAAGAATTTGAAGGTTTCTGAGGTATCTTATTTTTTTATTCATCTAATCTTTCTTGCTTAGACTTCTTAGATATCTCTTCCTCATCCAAATCTCCATAAACTTCCGGAAGCCATCTTTTTAAAATACTGGGAATCAAATCATTTCTCACAACATCCTCTAGACCAAATTCAACAATACCTATTTCATCCATATCAGATAATTTTTCCACAGCATATTGTAATCCTTTTTGATTTTTCCCTGATTTTAAAGAACTCGAATCTAATTGCATTTCATCAGAATTAAAGATATATTTAGAATTAGTTCCTATTCTAGTTAATATCTTAAGAAAAGTATCTCGACTGAAGTTCTGGCTCTCAGATATCAAAACAATTGAAGAATCAATATTGTTTCCCCTAAGAAACTGGCTGCCTTTCACTTCTATTTTACCAGCATCTACTAACTTTTGAACAATTTCTTTTCCATTTTTTCCTGAAGCATTAAATATCTTCTCCATCGTATAAAAATCTGCTTCTTTATACGGCGCGAGCTTTTCTTGCAAATCTCCGCGAAGATCGAATAGGCCTATATTAATTATATAGACTACTAGACTATATCTTAAAAGCGTTTTTATTTTCTCTTCTTCACACATAGTCGTTGAGAAACTATTTAGGTTAATCTAATTAATAGTTTTTGCTGATTATACTTTAATTTCCAGCATTTCTTGAAGTTTTCCTAAGTTTTATACACCTAGGGGACAATCTAACTTATCCAATATTTTCGTCAGGATTAGTAGCTACAGGATAAATAAATACTATTTTTTCATAACCATTATCAGGATTTTTTAATAAATCAAGGGCAGCGTAAACAGAAACGTATGATTTTCCAGAACCGGCAGGACCCTTAACTATTGTAATTTCGTGATCATAAATAGATTTAAGAAATTCTTTTTGATGCTTAGTTTTGCATTTAAAATTAATTTTAAAATTCAAAATACTATCTCTTTCTTTTCGAATTAAATCAAGTTCTTCATCCACACTTGATTTAGTAACAGCTTTCTTTTTAGCCATAGAGTTTAATTATTTTTTATTAATACCAACACTAGATATCTCGGATACAACCTGACATCTAGAATATTTAAAGTCTTCTAGGTCATAGGAATTTGTATATGACATTGCTGATCTAAGATAGGAATCCATGTTTTTTGCCCACCCTGCTAATGTATATTCAATTTCTAAGACCACGCTTTTTCCTTCTGAAGTTTTTAATTTTTCTCTGTCTACAGTTTCTATTGATTTTCCTAAGATTTCTGCTTGTGCTCGTTTAGTTGACATTCCATAATACTCTCGATAAAACTTTTCTCCTCTGGTTATATCTATACTTTCTGGAAGGGATTCATAATATTCGCCGTAATATTCTCTTAGCACTGGACCGGCCGCTTCTAATGCTTTTCCAAATGTACTTCCCATCATAACATAATCTGCTCCAAGTGCTAAGCATTTAATTACGGCCGAAAAAGTGCTAATTCCTCCATCGGCGATAATTTTAGTATTTCCTGAACATTCTCTCTTAACCTGAAAAGTATCATTAATTAAAGAACCCATAGGATAATGAATACCAGTCTGAGTAGAAGTAATACAACCAGCTCCACCACCTATACCTACTCTAAGATAATCAAATCCAGCTTTATCATATAACTTATAGGTCTTAGGGTTAGCTATATTTCCACCCATGATTTTTATTAATGTTCCATATAATTCTCTAAGAGTTCGACCAAGTTCTATCTGACTTTCCATATGTCCATTAGCTATATCAATTAAGACATATAATCCAGATCCTGTACTTTGTTGATGCTGTTCTATAAAATTTTCCTCAATCTCTTTCATAGAAAAAGCACAAAATACTTCAGAACATAATTTGAGTCTTTCAGAGAGAGGTACATTTCTGGGGATAATACATGAAATTAGATTATCATGAAAAGTTTTATAATTTTCTGGACTAACCACTGATGCCATAGGTGCTGCAATAACTGGAAGGAATTTGCTATCTTCTCTGCCATCTATTTTAGGAACCCATGGAATACATTGAGATCTACTATTTATTCTTGTTACTACTTCTGGAATGATTGTTATCTCTTCAAGTGAATACAAAATAGTTGGTTTATCTTCTAACATAATTTTATATTAATTTTGGTTTCATATATAAAGCAATTAAGGCATGGGGAGAGCAAAAAGTAAATAACCTTAAGGAATTTCTCTTCCCTAAGGTTTATCTTACATTACTTTTTTATCTCAATGTCCCAAGAAATAAATAAATATGTACTATTCTTAAATTCTGGAACTCTTTCTTTGTCAAGATAAAAAGTTTTAAATCCTTTTTCTGTATAGTGAGTTTTTATTAAGTCATAAAGATCTCTTTGATCATCCGGAACGATCAATGCTAATAATCTTTCTTTATGACTAAATTGAAGCTTACTTGTTATTTGTTCTTCAATTTCTTTAATCTTTTTCTTAGCAATTTCTTCTAAGCTCGAATACCCTTGAAGATTAAACCTGCTAATAATATTAGCCTGATCTGCTGTTAATTCTTTCTTTTTTCCGATTGTCATAATTCTCTCTTTAAGTCCTAATAAACTATTAATCATTCTCACATTATCTTCATCTTGTTTTTCTAGTACTTTACTTACCGTTATTTCTTTCATAACTTTTAAGTTTTTTTATTGTTTACACCTATAAGGAATTTAATGGCTCTTAAGATTCTTATATATGATAATAAAATAAATGATTATGCAAAAATTTATAATTAGTAAAGAAGGAGAATTAATCCTAGGTAATGTAGAGTTTCACTTTGAATTACTTGGAAAGAATTACGCTACAGGATGTTGGGGAGGAGGTTTTTGGAGAGTTGATAAAGAATCTAAAACTTTAATCCTTGCCGGAAAATCAATAGACTTTGGACCTCCTAAGTGGGAATACTTCAAAGAACCTCCTGTAGGGTATGAAGATTATAAAATTACATATGAAGGAAAAGAAGTAATGATCTCTAAAAAAGAAGATCCAGTAGATAATTATACTAAACATGTAGATAATAAAATATTGGAGGAACTTAAGAAACAAAAATCTTATGATCCAACAAAAGGTTTATTTAATAATTTTAAATTTAATGATGGTTATGAAGTCAAAGCAAAAAATAAAAAAGACGCCACTAGAAAACATAACGCTTGGAAAAGAAGAAATAAAAAAGCCGAGAACTAAACAAGAACGTCTAGAGGCAGGAGAAACGTTTGTAACTTCTGAGAAAGGAAATTCAATGACTCCTCTCATCATGTCTGGTCAAAAACATGTCTTAGAACCTGTTCCTGGACTAGATTCAGTAAAAGTTGGAGATATAGTTTACTGTAAAGTTCATGGAAGATTCTTTACACACTTAATTAAAGCAATAGATCCAATTAAAGGTGCTCAGATAGGGAATAATCACGGACATATAAATGGTTGGACTAAGAACATTTATGGAAAAGTAATAAAAGTTTTAAAACCAGATGAGAAATGGGAAAAATAACAAAAGAATCCATTAAAGAGTTTTTAGATTACTTAACCGAAAATTCAGGTTCAGGAGTTAGAATAACAGAAGGTTCAACGAGTGAGATATATACAATTCATTTTCTTGGAGCAGCTATTGAACAGATTATCTTATATGAAAAATTCTATGGAGTAGAGTTAGCATTTATTACTTTAGAAGATAAATCTGTATATACTCAACACAAACAGATTACAAATCAAGAATCCCTAGAGAAAGAGGTATTATGTTGGATTCTAAAAACTACTGAAAAAGTGAAACAAAGAAAACGCTTGAAAACCTTATATGTGAATGTAAAATAGAAACACAACAAATTTTTAAACTCATGAATTATATAGGTTCTGGTCTGTGAAGATCGGAACTTATTTTTTTATTCACAAGAAAAAAAGAAAGGCCAGGATTAATTTCCTAGTCTTTCTCTTATTTTTATTTATTCAATTCTAATAATGATTTTTGAACAATATAATTATTTCTGGTTAGATCTTTTACATTATATAATAAATCTTCTAAAGAAATATCTATTAATTGTAAAGCTTTTGGATTAGATTCATAAGCATTATGCACTTCATATTTAGATTGTTTTTTATCAACAAAATCATCATAACTTGAATATTCATCAAAATTATTTCTATTAAGTAAGATAAGATTTTTAGTAAGCTTTTTACAAATACTTAATGGAAATTTAGCAAGAATTAATTCAGCGGTTGTAATTACTTTATCATCTCCTACTAGATTATCCCAAGATTTATTATAATCGAATAGATTTACATCTAATGAATTCTCTAGTCTAAAAGCTCCTTTATAGACTTTTATTAGTTTAGATACTTTTAGTGAATACTTAGATCGAACTACTTTAAATATCATAAAATAGTAATTAATCTAGAGAACATTTTTTCAATTCCAGCAAGATCAAGGAGCAGTGGGTAAGTTTTATTCACTACTTTTTGTCTTTTCCATTGAATTAGTGGTATCTCTGGAGATTCAGACGTATATAAATCGAGTCTTTTCTGACCTGGAATATATACTAAACATCCAAAAATACTTCTTTTATTTTTTACTAACAAGGCGAGTTTATAAATTGCTTGACCTTGTGCTACACTTAAAAGAATCTGATCTGCTCCAAGTCCCCAAAGAAGTCTTGTATTATTATAAAGAGTTCGTAAAGGTATCATTTCTTTTGGATCCCCTGTTTTAAAAAAGTCTGTAGGATTCTTTACATCTGCAAACTCTAACATATTATATGTTATATCCTGTAACATAAGTATTAGTATTATTGGGATTTATATTAGTTGATATTCCTGATGCAGAAGATACAACATAATCTGAAGAACATGTAGATGTAGTTGTCTGATGAGAATATGGAACGAATGGGTTAGCTGAAGAACTATCATACCATATTCTTCCAGAATCTGTCATAATTGGATTAGTTATCCACTTTCTATTTGCATCATTCAGTTCTTCCATAAGTTTTTGTAATGTTTCGCTGTCTAGGTTAATATAGTCTCCAGCATTATAAATATCTTTAATCTTATCTATAATTTCTTCTGGCATCGTAAAATATACCTCAGGACATTCGGGAGAAACTATAACTAAATAATCTCCTATATTTTGAATAATACCTATCCTAAATTCTTCTACCCAAGCAATGGATTCAGTTTTAAAAATCTTTATTCCACTAGAAATTAAAGTACCATATTTTGGAAAAAACTGAAATGTTCCTAAAACTCTATATCCAAAGAAATCACTAAATTCGTTAAATCTCTCTTCTTCTAAGAAATATTCTTTTAATTTTTCTTCACTCATCGTATTAATTATTTTATTGTAATATTTGTAACTCCTGAATCATTTAATTCAAGTCTACAAGTTTTATTATTAAATGAAGTAATAGATTCCATATGACTAGAAATCATAATACATCCAATATTCATACTACTAATCATATCTATACAATTATCATGATTTTCTGGGTCTAGGTGTTTTAAGAATTCATCCATAATAAGCAGTCCCATTCTAGTTACTATCTTACTAAGAAAGTTGATATCTAAAACTGTTTGTTGACCTGAACTACATGCATCATAAGAGACATAATTTCCATTATTATTAAACCTACTAGTAAGGTCAAGATGATCCTTCTTTCTGAAATTATATGTATCTACTGAATATTTAACTTGATTATCTGTAAATTGTTCAGCTAATCTTGTCATAATTTCTTCATAAATCTTTCCTGTAGGTCCTGTAAGCTTAATATACTCTTTAAGATCTACTAAAGCATTCTGAATTAATCCTAACTCAGATTGTGCCTTTAAGATATTTGCTTCTTCTACAGCTCTATCTTGGATTAATCTTTCATGATCCGTCCAAGCTTTTATTCCAGAATCGATCGAACTCATAATTTCCATAAAGTTATCAGGAAGTTCTACTTTTTCTGGTGTTCCTAAGTTATTTAATTGAGTCTTATAATTTTCTAAGAGAACTTCTGTATTTTCTATATCTTTAGCTGTCTTAGTAATTTTTTGTTTCTCAGACATCAACATAAATATTTGATTCCCCAAGGTCTTAACTTTTTCAGAGGCAATTGAAATTAATGAATCAGCCTGTTGTTTTTTTTCAGACATTCCTCTAAGTTCATCGCCGATTTTTATAGCCTCGGATCTAAGTTCTTCAAGTTTTCCTAGGATTTCTTGTTTATGACGGTCTAGAGATTCTGTATTTTTCAAAGCCTGACCACAACTAGGACACACTTTACTTTTTTCGAGGCGTTCTAATTCGGCGGTTGTTTTCTTTCCTTCTGCACATACCTGATTATATCTATCCAACTTTAAAGAATATTCAGATTCTATTGTTCGAAGTTGTGATATTTCTTGATTTTTATTATCTACCTCGGCCTGAAGATATGCAATCTCTGAATCTATCTCTTGAAGATGTCTGTAAGTAGATTGTTCTTTAATTAATCTCTCCAAAGTTTCAACATAAAGAGAAACTTGTGCTTGAAGTTTTCCAGAATCAGCTAAGTAACTCATCCATTCTTTATTTTTTCTTTGTAATTCTAAGCCTTCCGATCTTAGTTGAGTGAGTTCTGTTTTTGTTTGTCCTGGAAGTTGAATATTAGAAAGATTAGTATCTATATATCTTAAGATTTCTTCTGACTTTTTAATTGCTTCATTCCATACACTTGAGGATTTAGTAACTTGATCTAAAAGAATTCCAGCTTCTTTATTATAAGCATCAATTCTATCCATTTTATAGAACTTACTAATTATCTCTGACTTTCTTTCAGGGGTAATATTTCCAATTAATTTATGATGGTCTGAATCAAATAAGAAAATATCCATATATCCAATAAATGGAAATCTACGATACATATCTTCTTCGAATTCTTTCTTATTATTATACTTAAGAGGTTCATCATCAATCCAACATCCATATTTTTTATTACCTCTCTGAATCTTACACTTCTTTCCTTGATACATAAATTCTACTGCTAGGATACACTCTTTTTCTCCGAACTGTAAATAATCCTTAATATTTCTACACTCTAAGAAAGCATATTTAAGAGCACTAAGCAAAGAACTTTTTCCAGAACCATTTTTTCCAGTTATCAAGATCTTATCACCATCCTCAAAGTAAATATCAGCTTCGTCTATACTTCTCCAATTTTTACAATATAATCTAAGAAGAGTAAATCCAAAATCAACTTCTTCAGAATCTACATCTTTAAGATTTCGAAGAACTTCAGAATGAATTCCTTGAAGATTGTTTTCTATTATAATATTATCAATCAAGTTTCCAATTTCTTCCCATGCTGGAATTTTAATATCTCTTACTCCTCCAGCAATACTTAAGTTTTCTGGTTTATACACACTCCAAGTTCCAGTTCCTTGATTCCAACCTTCATCTTCTCTGATAGGTGTATAAACAAACTTCATAAGGTTATCGTCTGGATTTAGATCTACCCATTTAAATTGTTTAGATACACAATCATATACAACTCCGGTTGATTTATCATAGTCAGACATTTTACATTTCTGTGGAATACCTATACTAACATATTTCCCAATCTGAGCTGGTCTATGAATATCACCACAAATAGCTAATCCAAATTTAGACTCATCCAGGACTTGAGATTGTATTTTATCTGATCCACCATAATTAATAGTAGCATGTGTAAACAAAACATCTACTTGTCCAGAGATCCATGAAAGATCAAATTCAGGTCTCCAGTTACTAAATGCTATTCTAGAATTATCAATTACTAACTCTTTCTGATCAGCATAATATAGATTAGGGGGTAACATCACAGCAAGACATGAATCAATAAGTTCAGAATCTACTGACTTATTATCTTGATCATGATTCCCCCAAATTATATATCCCTCTTTAAAGAAACTCATTAAAGTATCAAGGAATAATTTAACTTCTGCTTGAACATAGGGTCGGAGAACTGATTTTTCGATAACATCTCCTGCGATCACAACTCTTTCAGCTCCTTCAATTGTAGCAGCTTTTATAATATTTTGTGCTACTGTTCTTGCTTGAGTTAAACGTTGTTTATCGTAGGAATTTCTTTGTGGATAATCAAAAATATGAATATCCGAAATTGCTAATATTTTACTCATCTCTTCAAAAATAATTAGTCATTATATATTCTACAACAAATTCACTATTTACATAAAACTGATAACTCTTATAACAACCATATTGGTAAATAATATCCCAATAGTCATTATTAATCTTATAACCAATAAAACTTTGAATATTAAATCTATTTTCAAATAATGTTGCTTTGAGTTCATCAGATTCTGAACTATGACACTTGATATCAATCGAAATAACTAAGTGATTTTTTAATCTAGTAAATGTAATATTAGATGGTAACTTAAATGAACCAGTATATTTTGCTAATATTACTTCTGTATCTCTATTATCTATAAACAACAAACTATAATGAGGTTTTAATTCTATCATTAATTTTATATAGTTTTCATTATATTTTGGTAATTATTCACTAGATACTGTAAAGCTGCCATAGAGTGTTTACAAAGTAGAGTTGTCGGCGTTTTATCTTTGGGCGCTTGAGTTAATGCTGGACCGAGTTTTATTTTTATACGATCCGACAAAAACAGCGTATTATTCTTGCCCAAAAGATACGCCGATCTAAATTGAAAATCTTTACACTCACAATAAACTTTACATTTCGAATTCTTCCATCCACGTATATCATAGTCAGGGGAAGTTTGAATTATGACGTTATAAGTACTACCTGTTTTAGACGTTACTTCAAATTTAAAAACTAAGTAATAAATCTTAAGTACAGTCTTCCCAAAAAATACAGATCTTAGTTTATCCATGATCGACTCTTCTTTGAGAACATGATATACTTTTGTCAATCTCACTACACATTCAGAAGCTTTATCTTTTCTTCCTTGGTCGATGTTCATAATTTCTTGGATTGAGAGTTGTTTTCCAGTCAATTTTCCAAGAATTCCTCCTAATAATCCTGCCATAATTCTTTTTTAACTTATTGTATTAGGATCTGTTACTGGAGAAATTTTACCATTAAGAGTTAAGATTGAACCTGTATCTTTGAGTAATATTCCTCCAAAAACCGGCTCCCCTGAACTATCTCCAAGGTAACTATAGACCGGTTCTGCTTGCGATGATGTTAAAACTTGACCTTCCTTAAATATTCGGCCAGTTCTTTCATCATAGCTATATTTTATTCCACGTAGGGTTACAATGTCTTTCATTTTATTCACAATATAATTTTTGATCTAATCTCCCAATGAACTCTGAATAATAACTATCTGAAATTCCTGGGATATTATGAGTTCTACAAAACATTCTAAATTCAGAAACATCTCCAAGGGAACCACATACTGGAAGATAGTTATTAATCATATCCCTAGCTTCATCAATCCCTGGGTAACTGAATATATCGAAAGTTTTATATTGTTTTTCAAAAAGTTCTAGATCTGTTAAGTTCTCGTAATTTCCTGATAAAACCTCTAAGATTACTTTTTCAGACTTCATTCTAGGTTTTACAGTTTTTCTTAGATCATTATGTCCATACCCTAGACTATCTTTAAGGCTGAGATATTGATATAATCCGATTCCAGCATTTCTAATTGATTCTGGAATTGAATAATACATCTCATCATAGGTTATTATCCTAGGTTCTTCATTTTTTCCTGGGAGACGAAATAATTGAGTAGCTGGTGATAAACAATACATCCAATCCGAGTCTTTAGTAACAAAAAGACTAAGGAGATCTGTTTTTCCATAGAGCTCACAACTTAATAGATAAGCCCAATTATCAGCTTCCCAGCCACTTCTCCCAAGCATTCCGATTCCAAATCTAGGTAACTCAGAGATCATTGTATATTTAGCTGTCTGTTTTACTTGATTTTGATATAATTCCCATGCAGCTTTCTTTAGGTCGTCGGGAGAAACGGCCGGATCATTTTTCATACCCTCAAAAATCGTTTCATCCATATAATGCCTTGTGTCTTTATATTGTCCCCCTAAAAGATAAGATGTATAATAACCTCCTATAGATTCATCCCACTTATCATAAACTAGAATCACTTTCCTAGCACTAATACCATAATCCCTAAGAACTTTATTGATCGTCCATATACAGGTTCTGATTAATTCCCCGGCCGTATATTCTCCGATGTCTTTTCCTTTACTTATCACGAAGAGGGACCTTGTCAAAATTAGTGAAAAATCTAGGAAACAGTAGAAATATTGTTTATTATTCATTATTATTATTTCCAACTTTAAACAAATAAAGGTAGAGGAAATCTGTTAAAATCTCTTCTACCTTTTAGTTTTATTATTTTATATTATTCCTTTTCAGATCATTAAAAAGGTAAATCATCTCCACCATTATTACCTCCGAAATTTGGTTTCTGGAAAGGTGCTTGTTGATTACCTTGTCCAAATCCTCCCCACTGTGGCTGTTGTCCACCACCGAATGGAGATCCTCCACCATTACCTGGATTTACAGGGCTGGCTGTTACGGGATCACTATGATACACGGGAGGAGTCTGAAAAACCTGATCGTTTTTACTCAGATCAACTTGAGGTGCAGAATTTCCACCTCCAGACAGAGAAGCTAACATCGGATCATTTGTCTGACGAAAACCACTTTTATCTGTCGGAACCTGTTTTGCAAGAACTTCATTATTAACTCTTGTAACAGCTTCTTTAAAATCTACACTTCCCTGAGATTTAGCGAGTCTGATGCTTGCTAAAATTTCTGACATATATTCAATAGACTCTTTAATCAAGGTCGCATTGAATAAACGTTTCTGACCAACAGGAGTATCGTTATCTCTATTAGCCTGCCAAGACATAAATGATTGCAATGGATCTGCAGCCAATTCCATATCTTCTTCTGAAATCTGAATTGACTTAAAGTTCTCATTACCAACTTCATGTGTGGCAGTAATAGCAAATCCGGCTGCTCCGTCTTTCTTCTTTCCGATACTAAACATCAAGAATCCAGAACGTCCTGTAGCATCACGATTATAAACTTCTGAAATCCAGCTATTATCTCCACCTTTCATCAAAGATTTTTCTTGAATATTATCTTCAACTACTGATGTAAACATTTTAGCTGTCGCAACGAACAATGCCGTAAAATTCTGACGACTAGGGTTACGATTTTCATTCGGATCCCATTTATTAAGACAGAATGCATGGAAGATAGTATAATTCTTCAACCGGACTAAGTTTGTTGTTAATTCGTCGCGGTTATTCTTTGCATCCAGTTCTCGATAAAGTTCATCAAAGATCATATGCGCTTGTGATAATAATTCATCATCTGCGGCGGTCAATGAAGAAACTAATCTACCTGTCATATCTTTCATTACATAAGCACTTTTCGGTAGGAGCTTAATCCACGCATTATAAGTGTTTTCAGTTCCATCCGCCGCCATGTTTTTACGAGGGATATTAATTTCACGAGTTCCGAATAAAGTAACAAACGGAAAGTCAGTTACTACACTATCCAACGGAAATACTTGATATCTACCAAAATTTCCTGGAAAGTTAAGATAAATTTTTTCTAATGATCTGTTTTTCTGCTCAAAATTGTTTTCTTTTGCTTTTGGTGCTTGCGCTGCCAATTTACTCAAAAAATCATCTACTCGATTTCCCATAATTTAAATAAAATAATAAATTAAAAATAAATGTTAGTTAAAATATAATATAAAATTTGTATATAATTCCGCGCAACACAATAATACGCGGATCTTTTTTTGAGATTATTTTATTCCTCTCACATCTATAAGATTCTTAGTGTTTCTGAGAGGAGTATTTTTACTTTCAATTATAAGAACCTCAAGGGGATGGAAGTACCTTTTTATTGATTAGAAAGAAAATATTCACATAATTTCTCTACCTCATCACTATCACCTAAATTCCAAGACTCTTCAGAATAACATAACAATTGATCTATATTTTCGATAATCTCTGTTACTTGTTCATATCCATCTTTATCAATGAAATAACAAAAATAATCTAAATGTAATGACCTGAAAGTACAATCTATTGAATCTGGATTGTGAAGTCTATTACTATCATTTAGAGCTTTTAACCAATTAATTTGAAAATATTTCTGATTTCTGAAAAAATAGTTTTTAAGTTTTTGTTTTGGATAGCCATAAACAGGAAAGTCTCCAATAAAATTCATAAAATTTTTTAAACTATCAATTCTACCTGTTCTTGAAATCCAATAAAAAATATTTTCAACACCAATTAATACTTTTCTATAGAGATCTAGGTCTGATAAAGTAAATAAGTAAATGGAATCATAAAGATTTGATATATGAAAGTTTTTAGAAGATAATACTTTTCTTACACTTTCACTCATTCGATCTAAAAATAATACATATATTTTCTTTTCTTTAATTATTACTTCAACTAAATAATCTTCTGTACTCTCTTGATAAACTATTTTCATTTTATTATTATTTTATTTCATTAATTAGAGTTTCGAATTGTATAATTATATTTACTATCTTTATTTGGCGTAATTCTTGTTATTTTGAATGTTTTAAGTTCTGAGGATTTTCCACCTACTCTACTTAAATTTATAGCTCTTCCTTCTCTTGTTCCTGGAAATAAACTAGTATGTAATTCTTCGTTTTCTCCACTTCTTTTAAATTCAATATCTAAAGTAGTTCCTCTTGGTAAAGTTTTTTCTGATTCAGCTCTATAATCATTCCACCATTGAGATTTTACTGACTTAAATGGTTTAATACTAACTGAATTATTTTTTAGATTATACCTGTCTTTTTGTGGATAATCAGTTCCCCAATACTCTATATCTCTGAATTTATGATCCCAACAATTTTCAAGAACAACTCTAGATTCATAATAAGTTCTTCCATCTTTCGTTATTTGTTTTGGTTTGTATATAGAATAATTAAATCTTAATTGTCCTGTTACTCTTTTACTATATACTAAATGTGGATAATTTCCTGCATATTCATTAAAATCTTCTAGACAATGAGTTTCTTCTTTAGTAGAATTATCTGGATCATCTTCATAAATATATCCATTCATTAAACTTTCTTCTAAACGATCTACAAGTTTTCTAGCATCTTTTCCGATAAGTTCATATTCTTTCTTAAATCTATTAGTCTTTTCTATTTTAGGATATAATAAAAGACTTGGATTAGGAACAGGCCATCTAATAACCAATCCCTCATTAAAATACTTATATCTTAATATAATCATTATTTATAAAAAATTAAAACCTAGTAATCCTTTCTTCCATGAATTACTAGGTTGTTTTGTTATTTTCCTTTCTTACCTATTCCTCTAATTACTTCTGCAACTCTATCTCCTGCAGCATCTTCTATTTTATCTCTTTGTTTCTTGAGATTATTTCCTAAACCGTAAACAGCTCCTATTCCAGCTCCAATTGCTGCATACTTTCCAACTTTTTTCACTGGTTTATATAATTTCTTTCCAGATTTAACTGTCTCGTTTAATTCCTCTAAGGGTTTATCTAAAAATTTCTTTTTATTATCTAGAAATTTTAAACCTATTTCCTTAGATTGATGTTCATTTCTCTTAGTTTTCTCAATAAGATCTGATTTCTTTCCAGTAACTATATCTTTTACTGCCTGTTTAGCATTACTATATCTATGCTTCATTTTTAATTTATCAGTATCTCGGTTACTTTTCTTTCGATATAATTTCTTTATAGAATCTTCTGTTACCTCTTTTTGAGGATTAAATGCTTTTTCATAGGATAATCTCCCAGAACCTGCTATCAAAGCACCCATTCCTGCTCCAACGGTTACATCAGAAGTTATATCAGATTTGCTTCTTTCTTGTTTTTCTTCTTTAGAAAATAATTTACGTCTTATGATCATAATAAAATTCTATGTTTAATTTTTATATTTTCAAGTTCTTCTGTTTCAGGCCCATGTAAAAAGATATCCAACACTACACAATTACTTATTTTATCTCCTAAAAGAGGATCCTTATAAATCATTGCACAGAGCTCTAAATCATTAAATAACTCATCATATCTTTTCCTATAGTTATCTAGATCTTTCATAAGTTGTTCACCTCTTTTACTAGGATCTGAAACTAATTCCGTCATGATTATAGCATCATTTTTATCTCCCTTAATGAGATTCTTAAAATCTTCAATAATTTGATATTTTTCATATGAAGTAGAATATTTCTGAGTATCATGATTATCTGTAGAAATTAATTTTAAGAATTCATAATTACTTTCATTAAAATCTGATAAATACTCATTAAAGAATTTCTTTTCATATTTTGCCATCTCATTATTCCACTTTACTATCTCTGGATCTTTTCTTGATAAAGTATTCCGAGTAGCTTTAAAAATAGCTGATTTAATTTTATCAAACATAATTAACACACCTCCTTTCTACTTATTATATTATATATCTTTACCACCTTCTTAACCCCATCTATCTCTACTCTGGCTGAAGACTCCTTTACATTAAAGTAATTTTCTAAGTCTTTTGCCTTAGGTGTAGCATCGTAATTAATGGACTTATATAACACTTCAAGTCTAGATTTTATATCAGATAATGTTATTTTATCTCCTACTTTAAATTCTGAATATATATTAGACTCTAGAAGTTCTTGACTAAATGTTACTACTCCTAACTCCTTTTCTATATACGTTTTATTATATCCAAGAGCTCTAAGCTTTTCGGGACCAAGTGCTAAGTAGTAAGATTTAATATTATCATGTTCTCCAATCTGATCTAATATTATATTAGTCATAGTATCATTAAAACTACATTCACAAAGATACTTAAGTTTAGATTTAAATGTTCCAAACTTTTGATATTGCTCTAAAAATTCTGATACCTCCCGATTATCCTCTGGATTCTCACAATATACACCGGTTTCTCTACACTCTAAAAGATATTTGCATTTATCTAAAATGTTCTTATCAATACTTAATTCTAAAAATTCATATACTAAATCTATAGAACGAAGTTTTCTATTAAATACCTCTTTATATAGGTACTTAATATCGATACTTTTATCAATTCCCTTAAGAATTCCTAGAATAGTTTTTACATATTGCTTTAATTTAGTTAATTCTCTATGCTCCAGAACAGGACACTTAGGGAGAGATTTTATATTTTCTATTACATTAGAATCACTAAAGAAATCTACTATCTCTTTATTATATTCAAACCACTCCATCCCATACTCTGAGTATAAATACTTTCTAAACTTATACTGAACATTCTTTTCATCTTCCTCTGTTAATCCAGGAACCTCACAAAGAACTCTATAGGTTGGATTGTGAAGCTTATAGGCCGTAAATCTACCATCCCTACAATTATCTTCAGTATAGCCTATTTTTAATAATCTAAAATAATTTATAGTATCTTTATCATCCACACTATATCCTGAACTTTCTATCAAATATATCATAATCTATTATCCTTTCTTTTTTAATAATTCATAACCTTTAATTTGCTTTCTTGACCCATTATCTTTTTTTTCATATATCACAATAGGTCTTACTTCAAAAAATTTCTCGAGATCAGTTGCTTTAGGAACAGCAGTATAATTAATACTAGAATATAAATATCCAAGTCTATCTTTTATTCCAGACAACGTTAACTTATCTCCTACCTTAAATTCATTATAAACGGTGGATTCCAATAACTCATACGAAAATGTAACTATTCCAAGCTCTTTTTCAATTTTATATCTATCATATCCTAGTGCTCTAAGTTTTTGTGGTCCAAGAGCTGTATAATAAGATTTAATATTATCATGTTCTCCTATCTGATCTAATACAATACTAATCACATTATCATTAAATCCAAATTCACATAAATATCTAAGTTTTGCCTTAAACGTACCAAGTTTCTGATATTGCTCCAAAAATTCTGATACCCTCTGATTTATTATATCATCTGAAGATAGTGAATTATGAATAGTAGAGAACACTGTAAACCTATCTTTGTAATCAATTTGCTGAATCCTGAAAGCTCTAATTTCATTCACAAGGACTAAATTATTGAGAACGGGGATAAGAGTACCCCCTTGATGCTCGTTTACAGCTATATAATCATCTTTATAATTAGAAGCTTTAGCATCCTTCTGATATTTTTCTGCTAAATCAAACTTAGCATCATCAGGGGCAGATTCAAAAGATCTAAGTAAATTATTTGTGGCTCTCTTCTTTCTCTCTATCTCTTTATCAAACTCCTTCTGACTAATCTTTCTATAATCACAAGTAGATCTATAATAGAAGATAGCCTCATTCTTCCATGGATTTGCAAATAATCTCTGTCTACCTAGTATTTGTGGGAGATCTTCAGATATATCAACAGCCAAGGAGTCAATATTAGAATCACTAAAGATAAACGATCTTGCACAGAGACTATAGAAATCTGCTCCGAGGTATACAGTTCTAGTACAAAAGGTAAACATCTTTGGCTTCTCTCCCTCTAACGGTACTTCACCTATCTTAAACTTCTTCCCTAATTTTTTCTGGATTTTCTTAAGATTATCTGGAGTATCTGAACACAATATATTAACCTCTTCCGGTTTAAGTTCACACTTCTTTATGATAGATGTAATATGATTGACTGAATTAACATAGAAAACAGCCTCATCAGAAATAATTTCTCTAGGGTAACCATTAACCATTCGAATTGCTCTCTCGAAATTACCATCCTTATATGATTGTATGATTTCTGGAAGCTTTGTACCAACCGACTTCATTGTAAGTACTTTAAGAGAAGGTCTAAGAACTCGAGTTGAATCTTCCTTACCCCAATCCATATTAATATAGGGAAGACCATCGAATTCATCCAACATATTCAGATATTCTTCAAGCATGGGGGTAGCTGATACAAATAAAGCTGAATGAGATTGTTGTAGGTGATATAAGAAATCTAACTCAGTACTACTCTTGAATTTTGAATCGTGGAGTATTGTTTGGAACTCGTCGATTACCGTATAAAATCCCTCAAAAACTCCGAGAGAAGTTAGGATATCTTTTACAATTCGATAAGAATCGTATGTAACTAATATCTTCGCCGGTTTTCCTAAGTATCTTCTTTCTCCTAAGTAATCCTTGATCTCATTCATCAATCTATTATAAACCGTATCCTTCCCATGAACCATTTCTTTGAGTGTATCTATAAATGCTTGAGACTTATCTACCTTAGAGAGATCTTTATCTACGGCTACTTCTTTTTCTAGTTCATTCACAACTAAATAAACCTCTCTTCCATGTTGGTCCTTTTTATTCTTCAATAACATCTTTCTAGGGGAACAGAGTATTACATTCTCAGGACCTCTCAAGCAATATTCAGTAAATCCACACCCTGGAAGTTGTTTATTAATAATACATTTTACTGGGAATTTATAAAATCTAAAATCTGTTCCTAGTTCTGATATAAATCTAATCCCTCTAGGAACTACATAATCATTTAATTTATTAATCATAGGTTTTATTTATTTAAGTTTTTTATTAATATTTTTCTAGAACTCAATACAGAGTTCAGTTAAATTATAACATAAAAATGAAAACACAGGAGTCTCCCTCTTACATTAATAAAGATCTGAAGCTCTCATACTCGCATTTTGATTACTTTAAATAGAGTAAAATAAACCATATACTATATAATAAATTTATTGAAAAAAAGTAATCACTTTTATAATGGAGACACCACCCCTGGCCTGAAGGGCCAAAGGGGTGTCAATAATAATATAAAAGTATAATAAAGTTCATGGAGTATATTTTAAAGATCCTGGGATATCTTATTCAGTCTCGAGGCCGAAGGCCCCCGTAACGGAATGTGTGAACATGGAGTGGAGGGACTAGAGGGAAGCTCCTTTGTCTTCATAAATAAGTTACCGAATTTTCATCAATTTTGAAGATAAAAAATAAAAGTGGGTTATTTTGGCTCATTTTAGGGTAAAAAGTAGTAAAAAACATCAAAAATAACCCACCTTTTGAGGGTTAAATTTAATATAAGCCTTATACATGAAATATAAGGAGAATCTGTGTCCTTCCCTCCTTTCCAAACGTGGTAATTTTGTTTTTCATATCCATATATTACTAATAGCGATTAGTTTTCTACTAAGTAAGTTCTTTTTCATAGTTGTTAATAATTTGTTTATTTCTCACATATAAATGGACACAGATTCTTCCTTTTATACTAAGAAATCGATATTATATTTTTTAAGATAATAATTGTTTTCAGGGATTAGGTTCGGCGCTAAAGTTGCTGCGGAGATGGGTTAAGTAGGTTACTTAATTTTGTATCCCGGGACTTAGCTCCGACCTCTTCTTTTTAGTTCTTTGTAAAAATACTATGTTCATATGATAATAAAGAGAAAAACAAAAAGTGTCTCCGATCTGTTCTATATATCATCAAGACCAGACTTAGATGGAGAATATATAAAACCGAAAATTAATTTGTACCCAGATGTAGGATCAGCACTTTCAGGAATATCAGCAGTTCCGGGAGAGGATACGAACATAGAAGGAGCTACTTATTATATATACAAGCCGCTAATGGGAAGAGCCGATTCACTAGTAAAACCTGGAATAATAGAATCTCCGAAGGTATTAGTTCTCCCTGATGAATATTGGTATCTACAAGAACTCCGGCTCAGATTTATAGCGGCAGTTAAAGTCTTGGGGAGAGAAAAACTTATTGGAACTTATAGAACTGGAACTAGACAAACTCCATCTAGAGTATATTCTTGGAGTTGGGAAGAAATTTTAGGGAAATATCAGAAGAAAGGTAAGTTAATAGAGACTGATAAAACAAAGAAAACGTGAATAATTTATTTTCTAATATTTTTAAGAAGAGGAAAAAAGTTATTATTCCTTTGCAAGAAGAAATAGAGAATTTAGAGTTTTTACTTAGAATAAAAGAGAATAATTCTAATATAAGAGATGAGAAGGAATATATAGATTTATTAAAAAGATTATATAATAATATAAGTACATTTGAAAATTTTTTTAATAATGAGATATTTATTAATATAAATAATCTGACTGAAACATTAAAAATATTAGATCTAGATTCTTTAAAAGAGAAGATTATTAAAGAAAATTTAATAAGAGATAAAGTTTTAAATGAATTTAGAGTTAATAGAAAACTAATATCTTCTACTCTATTAAATGAATTAGATTTGGATTTTGGAGATAGAGTAAGAGGTATTCTAGGGTTGAATTTTTATAAAAAGAATACTGAAGATTTATTAACATACTATTCTTATGTTAATATCCATGGAGTGTTTGAATTAGAATATCATTACAGCAATAATTATAAAGATACTTGCGGATTGGATTAATAGAAAGGTAAACTATGATGGATTACTTTGAAGATGTTTTTTGGTTTACTGAAGAAATATTAACAAAGGATTTAAATAGAGAGTCAGGGAATATCTACAATCTGTTCCCTAATCTTACATCAATTAGATTATTAAAAGAACAATATTTCTCAGAAGACAAGGAAAAATACTGGGAAACTATAAACAAATTAAATCAATATGAAAATACTACGAAATAAAACATATTCTGATTCTGACAATGAAACTCCAAAGAAAGTCGGAGAAGCTATCGGAACTGCACTAGTCGGAACAGCTGGAACTGTAGGAGCAACAGACTTAATAAAACGTGGGGCTAAGAAGTATATAACCAGTCAGGAATCAAAGAAAGCAAAAAAAGCATTTAAAGAAGGTATTAAGAAACTTGATTCAACCAGGAAAGCTAATAATTTTAAAGCAGAAGTAGCTCGTGGTGAAACTAATTCAGGAAGCGCTTTAGATCTAATTTTCCACAAAAGAAAAGTCAAGAAAGCAGATCAAGTATATAAAGCAGCTACCTCTAAAAATAATGAAGCCTATAAATCAGGTGTTAAAGCTCTTAAGAAAACTTTAATATCTAATAAAGATGCAAATATCGCCAAAAGAACAGGAAGAGTTGGAAAAATAGCTACGACTGCTGGTTTAATTGGAACAGGTATAGCAGCTGGAATGAAACTTAGAAAGAAAGATAAATAATAGGAACGGAGATAGTAACCTATAATGGAATAGGGACTGCCTGCTAAGCAGATCGATCGTGTTTTACGATTAGAGGTCGGAACTCTACATCTCCGCGATAAGTTAACGATATGAATCGATTCCTTATTAATTCATTTTGTGAAAGATAGAGAGCTCGACGGGGCTCTCTTTAATAGAATTAATAAGATGTATTGTTTACGATTCACTGGAAGTAACTTAGTTATTCACAAAATGAACGAAGGTAAATTAAGTAATGTAACAAAAGAAGAATTAGAGAAGTTAATCTTCGAAGAAAAGCTATCCTATGAAGAGATAGGTAGAAGATATAGTGTTTCTGGTTATGCTATTGTAAAAAGAGCTAAAAAGTTAGGGATAGAGCTACCTAAGAAAAGGAAAATAAACTCTAGTGAAACATTTAGAAAAGGAGTTTCTAAGAAGGAAAAGGCTATCTGTAAGAATTGTGGAAAAGAGTTTACTCCTAAGAAAACTTCTTATGGACTCTATTGTTGTAATAAGTGTCAACAAGAGCATCAATCTAGAGAAAAATATGAGAATTATTTGAAAGATCCAGAACCATACTATGGAAAAGAATGTATGAAGTGGACTAAAAAATATATCTTAGAAGAGCAAGATCATAAATGTGAGATTTGTGGTATGGAAGACTCTTGGAACGGTAAACCTATTACTTTTATATTAGATCATGTAGATGGACATGCTAATAACAATTGTAGAGAGAATCTTAGATTGATATGTCCTAATTGTGATTCTCAGTTGGATACTTATAAATCTAGAAACAAAAATAGTGATAGAAAAGAAAGATATCGAAAAAGTAAAAATAAAGAATAAAAATATAATCTATAGAGTTATTGGTTTAGCTCTATAGAACGACTTAGTGATTATTAGTTAATTTCCCCTTAGTTCAGCGGATAGAACCTGGGATTTCTAATCCCATAACGTGTGTTCGATTCACACAGGGGAAACAAATAAATATAAATTACAACTAAATTTAACTAATAAAAACTAAATTAATCATGACAACAATTTTTAAGAAAGTAATCTTTAACCCTCTTAAGAGAGCGGTTAAGTGGTATTTTACTCAGTCTGCTAAAACAGGAAATTATATCTGTATGACTGGAACTTTTCCTCAAGAGTACTATGAAATGATGTATGAAAAGAGGAAAGATCAACAAAAGTAAAAGACAGTAGAAATTTATGGGATATAGGAATTTCCTATATGCCCTTCGTCGTGGTGGAAAATAATAATACATAATATAATATCGCGCCGTAGAGAAGTAGTCATCTCGCCATGCTCATAACTTGGAAATCGGTAGTGCAAATCTATCCGGCGCAACTAAAACTAAATATAAGTTTTATGAAAATAATAAGAAACAATATTATTCCTTTCCCAGGTTATAAAGCAGTAAATATCTTTGGAATTTTATTTGTAAGAAAGAATGCTAATATAAAACCAGAAGACTTAAATCATGAAGAGATACATACAGCACAAATGAAGGAAATGGCTTACATCGGGTTTTATGTATGGTATTTCTTGGAGTGGTTATTATGTCTCCTAGTTTCAGGATTTAGCTTTGGTTATGCTTATCATGATATTAGTCTTGAGGAAGAAGCACACTTAAATGATAAAGACCTGGAATACTTAAAAACCAGAAAACATTATTCTTGGTGGTCCTATATAAAACTAGGAAGTTGGAAGAAAAATAAAAATTAACCATATATACATAAAAAGATTATGATTATACTTAGAAATAAAACCTATTCGCATGAAGAAGAAATTGCGAATATTGCGGCAGCTCCTGGAAGTCCAGAGTATAGCCATGAAAGAGCCGAAATAGAAAAGAAACCGGCTCAAGAAGCATCAGCAGTTCAAGAAGGTTATGAAAAAGCATCTCAGGAAATTGATAAAACAGTAGAAGAAGTAGAAATAGTTCCTGAAGCAGCTGAAGAAGCAATCGAAACAGAAGCACGTGAAGCTGGAGACTCTAACTTGGACTCTAGAAATGATGCATTAAAAACTCTTAATGATTTCTTAGGTAATATTCATTAATTATGATTATCCTCAGGCAAAAGAATTATTCCGGCCGAGAAAAAGTACCTCAGGCTATAGCAGAAAAGGCACGAAAATCTGGAGTAGTTCAAAAAGATTCAAACGGTGTCTGGAGAATTATTAGCCTGAAAACTTCTCCGGCCGAATATTGGGATGCACACTATGATACCCGTGAAGATGCTGAAAAAGCTCTAGCCGCTTATCATGCAAATAAACATTAAGAGAATATTATAAAGTGTTAGAACTTTTTATCTAACACTATTTTCGGGGATGTGGTGGAATTGGTAGACACTCAAGACTTAGGATCTTGTGCTAAGAATGAAGGCGTGTGAGTTCGAGTCTCACCATCCCTACAAACGTCTAATATCTATACTAACCTCTTTTCCTCTTAATAATTCTCTCTAAACAAGGGGGGGGGTAAAATAATTAACACTTTAAACAATTATTATGTACATAAGAAGAAAAGTATTCTCACTACTACAAGACGGTGAGACAGGAGAAGAGAAGTATTTTTCTACGACCGATGTAACTTTGGATAATCTTGAAGAAAGAATTTTTAGTATTTCAATTCCAACTGAAGAAGAATTAGAACAAAGAGAATTCGGTGCTAGACAGAGAAAACAGAATAGAAAATTAGCTAGATCTATTCACAATGCCGAAATGCAAGCAAATAAAGCAGCTAAGGCACAAGAAAAAGCAGCTAAAATAGTTTCTAATCCAGCTAATTTAGTTGATGAGAAGAAAATGGAAGAAGCTCAGAAACTTACTCAGAAAGCACAAAAAGCAGTTGAGTCTTCTAATCGTAATGCAGGTCAAGCTTCTCAACAAGTAAAGAATATCTCTAAAACTAGAAAGTCAGTTGCGACAAATCCGGGAGGTCTTGAAATTAAAAATCAAGGTGCAGGAGATATAACTGTTAAGAAAGAAGGTGGTAATGTAACTGCTCATAAAATTGCTTCTAAGAAAAGTGGTCAGACAACAACTACTGTAAGAACAACGTCAACTAAGCCTGATGTTGTAGTTGATAAGATGACATCCAAAGGTTCTAAGAAAGTTTCTACAGAGGCAGTAAAGAAATCCGCTGAGAAAACTCAAAAAGTTGCAGAAGTAGCTCAAAAAACAACAAAAGACTCAAAGAAGATTCTGAATGGGGCTAAAAAATTAATGAACACAAAAGCTGGTAAAATAGCTGGAGGAGTTGCTTTAGCTAGTGGTGCGATGATCGGGGCTAAAAAGTTATATGATCATAAAAAGAAATAAAAAAGATAATCTATAGAGGTAGTGTAATCAATCTCCTCTATAGAACTTAATATAAATATTATAAAATATGAAATTTAATAAAACTCTTGAAGCTGTAAATATTATGGTTATGGCTTCTTATCCGGCCGCTAGATTCTATGAAGCGCAAGGTATACTAATTGAAGAAAATAATAGTTTTATCCCTGAAGTTTCTGGAATGGTAATTGTTTATTCATTACCTCTTGGAAAAACGCTTCTTGTAAATGTTGCGGCCGAGTCGGAAGAAGCCTATGAATTTAAACTAATCAATGAAAACTGGCTTGAAGATAGATCTATAACTCCTTATGTAGGTATGACTCTAGAAGATGCTTTTCAAGAATTAGTTAAAGCAGAAAAGATTATTAAATCTAGAAATGTAGTTCTCAGACATCCATTACATCCATCTTATACTCGTCCTGTTTATATATTTGGTGATGTTCGGCGAGGAGGTAATAGTGTTGATGTAATGACTGGAGAAATAAGAGAAGAATAAAAAGATTTGCTTTAGATGATTTAATAATATTATGATGAAAGTTAAAAGATTTTCTCAAACTCAACCAGATATAGAGTGGCATAAAAACAATATAAATCCAAACTCAGGTAGCAATCTGGAAGATGGAAGTACTCTTTATAAAGCAAAATCTGGAGATTATCTTTATTTGTATAAAGATGGTGAATGGGTTATTATGAATGGTGTTAATAAATTTATGCAGGATTCTAAATTATATCAAATTTCAAAATTCGATAAAAACATTCATAATAAGATTGGAGCCGCAGGAGCAGTTATTGGTGGTTTTGTTGGGAGTTTGCCTGGATTAGCAATGGGTAATTTAAAAACAGCTGCTACAGGGGCTGTGATTGGATCAACTATATCTGGATTATATAATAGAAATAAAGCAAAGAAACGTGCTGAAAATATAGTAAAGGATTACGAGTCTAAGTATGGTAAGAATGCTTATACTACATTTATGAAAAAGAAGTAAACTATCTTTAATTTTAAATTACTTTTACTATAATTGAATACCTATTCCATTTTAAGGATGTAGTAAGGAATGATATTCAGTTTATTATATATTTCTAATAATAAAAAAATGAGATACACTATTCTCACGAACTATGTATCTCTTGGCAAGTTACTACAAAAATTAATGTAGCAAGTTTAATCCTCATAAAAAATGAGAATTAATTTTTTAAATCATATATAAGGCTTTGAAGTGATAAAAATAATACTGTCTTATTTTCACAAACTGTACTGCCTTTTACGACAAATAATAATAATAAAATTACCTTACATAGGTAATTAGTATAAGTTCCAAGTTTTATTGTAGTAAAAAACTTATACTGATTTATTCTACTACATACCTTAATGATAAAAAATGAGATACACTATTCTCACGAACCATGTATCTCTGCGTAGCAAATTTAATCAACACAGATTGTGAAGATTAAATTCTTATATTAACATATATAAGGCTTTGAAGTCTTATTAAAAATGTGGTCCTATCGTCTATCGGTTAGGACGCGAGATTTTCATTCTCGAAAGAGGAGTTCGATTCTCCTTAGGACTACAAAAGTCAACGATGAGATATCGCAAAGACTTATTTAGACATGTTAATAGTGAAAAGGATAGAATTAGCTACTCTATCCTCTCACTTTAAATCTAAGTAAGGTTACGTAATAATTGATATCTCGGGAAGTGATAATTAAATAACATGTCTAAAAATGATAAATTATTACCTGTACCATTAAAGTACACCTATCCGGTTGTAATGGAAATTTCTCCAAGTAACAAACCATTGAAAAATTAGACATCTATTGTAATAGGTGTGGAAAGTTTTTTAAACAAACAGCCTATGATCATGTTTATGGATCTGGATGTCCTGATTGTAATAAATTAGGAGGAAAAAGCGCATTAAATGTATTAAAGTGGTTAGAAACAAATCAAATTGATTATACAAGGGAATATTCTATAAAATTAAATAATAGGAACATTAGAATAGATTATGTTTTTAATTATAATAATTGTTGTTTGTGGATAGAGTATAATGGACTACAACATTATAAGAAAGTAGATTATTTTCATAAAACAGATGAAGGTTTTCTTAAACAATTAAATAGAGATAATGAAGTTAGAAAATATTGTAAAGAGAATAATATCATCCTTATAGAAATTCCGTATACATATAACACTTATGAAAAAGTAGAACAATTATTAAATCGAGTAATTTTAAATGGAGAGGATATAAACTCTATTATAGATTATTCAAAATTATATAAAATATGAAAAAATCAGAAACAATATTTCAAAAGTTATTTTCAGGAATTAGTTTTGGAAATTCACGTATACCTTTAATTATGTAGTAGAGGCTTAAGATAGAATAAAATCTTAAGAAAATACCTTAAAATGCTGGAAAATATAAAATATAGATCAGCATCTCTATTTATCGATTAAAAATAGAGTTCAACGACTATAGTAGGTACTTAGATAATATAGTCTAAATTTAATAAAATATATTAAAATAAATTGTACGTTCAAATGTATTTAGTAAAGGTGGGGGAAGAGGGTATTCTGTTATTGGAGGAACTGGAAATGGAAGATTCTTAGATAATGAAAGAAATTCGCCCTTACTTGGTAATTCACAGCCTTCTTCTAGGTTATCCGGTTATCTTGATAGAATGGCAGAGCTTAGGTCATATTATCTTTTAGATATTACAAAGATGGCTACAAATTTCTTTTCAGATTATGTAGTTAATTTTATATCTCAAGATACCCAACAAATAGTTTCTGTATTAAATCCTGAAGATTCTACAAATAATGAAGCTGTAACTACTCGATTAAATGAGATTCTTTTAAAAGATATTAAAATAATTGATTATATACGAGACCATATAAATGACTATGTATTTTATGGAGGTTATTATAGTATGCTTCAAACTCAAAGAGATGAAAAAGGTCATCTTGTATTTAGAATAGAAGAACTTAATAATCCAAATGCAGTAGTTATAAAGAAGAAAAAGAACGAGGATGGAAATATAGAAGATATATTTTTAGCAATCGGAGATGATGGAAATCTATATGAAATTCCTAGTACTGAGGTAATATATATAAGTAATCCTAAACTTCGACTTACAAATGATCTCGAAGAAGGATGGAAAGAAAAGTCTAAACCAGAAAAGCCAAAATTAGGAAGAAATAAGGGATCAGAAAATAGAAATAAAGTTCTTAGGAAAGAATCATTTATGGCTTCTGAACCGTTATTTTATTCAAGTATTTTGAAGATAAAAGAATTAGTTATAAAAGAGCTTTTGATATCTCTTATTTCGTTAAGAGATCTTTCATCGCCTCAATTATTGGGATTAAATACCGATTAAAATTTGTCGGATTAGATAAATAAAATCTAATGGAACTTTGTAAATTGCTGGAAGATCAAGTAAAGATAAATCAGCAAAAGATAGTAAAAACTACCTTCTCAACGACTAGATACAAAGAGAGAGTTTATATATAAATTCTTAAAGATATAGTCTAGTTTAACTAAATAATTGTTAATATTCGAAAAGTGTCCCTCTAGAGACAATGAACGAATTATGCGCTCGATTACAGAAACTTGCAAACAATACGAATGAGTTGTCTTCATTCATCACATCTCAGTTCGATGTCACCTCGTTCATTGAGTCTGCATTAACTCAAAATGTTAAGGTTTTTCCTGACTATAATAGTACCATTACCTCAAGGACTTCACTACTCCCACTTGATAAATTAACAGACAAACTTTTAGATCTTATACAGAATCTTGATTATGTAAGAAATAGTGTTCTTTCTCCTCTTGGATTACCATCTACTATATTAGATGGAACATCTGGCAGTAAGTGGTTAATAAATTGGCCGTCTAGAGAAGCAATTCTTTAGATTATTAGTAAGTAAATTTGGTGAAACTATTAATACTAGTAATACCAAGCCTTAGATTAATCTAATTAAGGTATAACGAATAAAGACTTACCAACTTATAAAAAGTTGAATTTATATTCTAAACTATAATAAAAAGATTATAGAGATATCATTGCAGTACTTCAACAGTCAGAAAGAGCTAATTCAAGAGTAACATCATTAATTTCAGGAATAAAAGATTCAATAGTAAATCTTGTTTGTAGTATTTATAAGGTAATATATAATGAAGATTTAGATCCAAGTTTAGTTCAAATTCATATATTCCAGAAAACAACTGTAGAGTATAACAATCAGATAAATGAAGCTGAATCAGTTAGTGGTTTAGTTCAAGGTATCTCTGGAGTTTTATCTAATGCACTCCAAACTTTAGAACAAGCAACTCCATTAATTGAACCAGAATCATATTTAAGTTATATTCAAAACTTACTTAAAGATATTGACCCAAGTACAGAATCTCTAATAAATGAAGATACGATTAAGCAGTATATAGAATTTCTTAATCAAAAACTTCAGGCACAACGAGAACAGCTTGGACTCAGTTAAAATTATTCAAAGAAGATGATAATTAAACGTAAATTATTTGCTTCTAATGATCCCACTCCAGAACAGTCTCCAGAAATTGGTCTAGCTAAACAAGAAATGACTTCTAAGGACTTGCAAATAGAACAAATGAGACTTCAACGTCAAATCCTAGAAACTCAGAGAATGCGACAGAGAATGCAAGCTGAGGAAAGAATGCAAGAAATGAAGCAAGTCAATCAAACTCAGAAACTAGAACAGAAAAAGGATGAAGCTCAAAAAGATAATCAATTAAAAGTAAAGAAAATTGACGCTCAGAATAGTAGGCAGGAAGTAAATAATATAGGATTGTACAAAACAAAATCAAAGCCTACGCCAACAGTATCAATGAAAACAAACTTGTAAGATTATGATTAAAGAAAAGACATTTACAGAAGGAGTGGAAGATTCTAAAGAACAAGAAGAGAAAGGATTTGATCCACTAAGACCGTATATAAAATGAAAATTAAAAGATTTTCCGGTTATTCAGAAGCTGCCCCTGAAGGTGTAACTTATCAAAAATCAAGTCAGGTAATTACAAGATATATTCTTGATCCTCTTGATTCTAGTGTAGATACCTTAGAAGAAACAGATAAACTTGGGGTAACTAAACGAAAGAGTGATAGAATTAAGAAGGTAATAAAACCTCTTAAAAAATATTTTAAATATAAATCAAATAAAAACAGTAATTAAGTATGTATATTAGACGTAAAGTATTCTCATTACTACAAGATGAGACAGGAGAAGAGAGATACTTCTCTACTACTGATGTAACACTGGAAAATGAGGAAGAGAGAACCTTTAGTGTTGCAGAAGATGCAGAAAGTTTGGAAGAAAAGGATTTCTCTGATAAAAAAAAAGAGGAAGATGATGAGCCAAAACTTACAACTAGTGATAAGATTAATATTAAGTTGAATAAAGCTCTGACTACTAAGAAGGATCGCGAAGCATCTGTTGAAGCTTTTGAAGATGGAAAATCTCATAAATACGGAAAACAGGCAGCTAAGTATGCAGCAATTGGTAGTGGTATAAGTGGCGGTATATTAGGTGCTGTAGTTGGTGGTAAAAAGGGTGCAGCTATTGGAGCCGGAATTGGCGCTGTTTCAGGTGCAGCAGGATCTTATGCTGGTACTAGAGCAGGTGTTGCACTTAATAAGCTTGCTAGAAAACATAGTGGTAGTCTTGATACTAAAACAAAATTAGCAGTAGATCGAGTAAAAGTAGCAGATGGAAAAATGACAAAAGAAGAATTTGCTAAAAAATGGAGATCTAAGAAGTAAAAGAAATAATCTATAGAGGTAGTGTAATCAATCTCCTCTATAGAACAAACGCGCTAGATTTTTACAACCGAAGATTAATCGCACTAGGTGCAAAAAGTAAACGGTTGATAGTTGTAAAGCGCGAGAACTATAAAATAATAAATGTATGATAGGAACAGTTAACCCATTTAGTGACCCTGAATTTAAGAAACAAATTTTAGGGAAAGAAGGGAGAGCTGTTGATGACCCGGGAGATTATGAGATTTTGCAGCCGGAAGAGGATGTATCTAAAAACCTAAAAAATATTATAGGGTCAGCTCCAGTACTCCCTAAAACGGCTCGCAATATTATTATGGATGCTAGTGCTATTGCGAGTAATCAAAAAGAACAAAAAGCACTAGAATTAACTCATAAATTGAATGAAGTCTTTACTAGTTATAATAAAGAATATAATATAGATCTTCATGTTGATTTCGGAAGCCTCTCAAATACTTTAGTTAATGTGGCAGATCCGAAGTCTAGACATATCTTAGAATTATATGTTTCTGAGGTATTTCAAAGTATAAGACCTATTTTAATTCTCAATATGATTTCTAAACTTTGTCTTTGTATTGATTATATACTCGATCCAATGAGACTCTTTGATAGTTCACAAATGACTTTACAAGATTCATTTATTGCCGTTAATATATCTGCGGCTTAGTTGAAATACTAAGAAAATTATACTAAAATGCTGAAAGATAGTTAAAACATAAATCAGCAAAAAGGATTACTAATATAAATCCTTTCTCAACGACTAAATGTATAACTAAATTTGAAATATAATTTAGATGATATAGTCTAATTTAATAAAATAAATATTAAAAATAGATATGAGAAAAAATTATGCAATTTATTCAACAATTAGAAGATATGAAGAGTCAGATAATTGTTAAAGGTTCTGATCTTGAATTGAAAAAAATTGCAGAAGAATCTGGAAATGAAGAGTTGAATAGTGAAGAGTCTAAGCAAATAGTAGCAGACTTTATGAGATTATTTCAAAAAGAACATGGAATAGAATAAAAAATGAGATACACTATTCTCACGAACTATGTATCTCTACTTTAAATTATGATAATACCTACTACGACATAGGTAATTAGTACTATTTCTATATAAAAAGTGTAGTAAAGAAATAGCACTCGTTTATTCTACTACACATATATAAGGCTTTTAAGTTTTATGATATTTTCTGATTTATATTTCATAATTAAATCAGAATTGCCTCTTTAGCTCAGTTGGCCAGAGCACGTGATTTGTAATCTCGGGGTCGTTGGTTCGAATCCGACAAGAGGCTCAAAAATAATATTCTCCGTTAGCTCAGAGGCAGAGCATTTGACTGTTAATCAAAGGGTCGGTATATCGTAATTACCACGGAGAGCTGTTTTAGGAGAGGTGGCAGAGTGGTCGATTGCGGCGGTCTTGAAAACCGTTGTACTGCGAGGTACCCGGGGTTCGAATCCCTGTCTCTCCGCAATAATTTTAAAGATAAGAAAAATTATAAAAAAAACAATTAATTATGGGAAAAGAGAAATATAACAAAGAAGAATTAATAAGATTATTAATTCATGAAGGAAAATCTTATAAAGAAGTTGCAGCTATGCGGGGTGATGGAAGCACTGGAGAAGCTATACGTAAAGCAGCAAATAGATACGGGATAAAAGTATCAGATAGAAAGAAACTAAGAAAATGTGAATATTGTGGTAAAGAGCATGATGGTTCTTTTGGTTCTGGAAGATTTTGTTGTTCAGATTGTGCAAAGAAATATTCACTTAGTTTCAGCAAAGGTAAAAAACGAGGAAATTCTTCAATTAGTAGTTTAGATGCTAAAAGAATGAATTTAAAACGGTATAATTCTCATAAAACAAGATCTTTGGAAGTAACACCTACTGCACCTGGACAAAATGAGTGGGTTAAACGTGTAAAAACTAATGGACAAGCTAGGTGGGAAAATAATGGGTTATATATTCCTGGTTTTGAGAAATTATAAAAAGAGAAAGGATCAAAATTATGATTAATTTCACAGACCATTTTGATCCCACTAAAAATATAGAAAAAGATTTAGCAAAAGTAGATCTTAGGGATCAATACACATCATTAACAGAAGATGAAAAGATAATGGTATTTCTTCGTCTCAAAGGATTCACACATAGACCACCTACGATTGAAAGATTGTATTCTGATGATTATTATCTAGGAAGTCAAGAATTTTTTGATCATGGAGATGTAATATTTCCTTTTTGGAAAGATGGATTAAAAATGATTTTTCCAAATGAAGTAACAACAGCGAAACCATTACTCTGTTTGTCAGGAGCTATTGGTATAGGTAAGTCTACGGTATCTAAATTAGCTATGACAAATACACTAGCTAGGTTAAGTTGTATGGCTAATCCGTGGAGAACATTTAAATTAGGTAAAAAACCACTTAGTTTTATCATCTTTCATAGAGATGAAGATGTAGCAAATGCTGAATTTCGAAGATGGATGCTAGATGATGTATTAAAGCAGAGTCCATTTTTTAGAAATTTACCACACAGACATAATATAAGAATATTAACTTCTGGTCCTAGGGGTAATGTAGTATAAAAAGTTGCCCTCCATATTAAGAAATTATATGGTAATAAAGTAAGTAAATTCGGTGAAAGGATAATCCCAATACCGAGTCAAGGATCTTAGATAAATCTAAGTAATCTTTGATGTAACGAATAAAGACTTACTAACTTATATAATTATATAAGTTAAATTTATATTCTAAACTATAATAGAGTATTATAGAAATAGATTGGCAGGTGGACTAGGAACTGACTTGATTTTTGCAATCATGTCTGAGGTCAATTTTTGGCCTAACGAAGAAAAAGCCATGGAACGTGTAAATAGTACGTATATTCGTATTACATCTCGTTTTGATGTAAAAGAAAGTTTAACATTAGCCGGAAATCTAATAATTGATAGTTCTAGTAGAGGTGCAGGTGGTCCAACTGAAATATTTCTTGAGAATGCAGAACCTCAATTTACTTGGGATTGTAGACCTTCTCATTATGAAGTTAGAAAAAATCTGTACGAACGTTCAAGGGGAATAACTTTCTCAGTTTATACTGGAGATGGTAAATATCCTCCAAGAATATTAAATAAAAATGATAAAGAAGAGAACTATAAATTAGAAGATGATCAAGACCCTGATAGAGTGGAACATGTACCTATTCAATTATTTGGAGAATTTAAATCTGATTTGATTAAAGCTCTTCAAGATAAATCTGGTATTAATACAGGATCATCAGATAGTTTTTTTGGAGGTACTATAGAACACTTATCTAAATGTTCAACAATAAAGAATAGAATTCCTGAAATTATTACAGTTGATTTTTATGATAAAGAAGATAGGATTATTAATCATGTAGAAAAAATGATTAATCTTATTCCAAGAGGTACTCCTATATGGCTAGGTCTTGACTTAGGTGTAGTAGATGATACAACTGGAATAGCAGCAGTTAGTTTTGATCATTGGGAAAATATAAATGGTACTTTAGTTCCTAAAATTAAGTGTCATTTTGTTTTAGGTGTATCTAGGTTAGAAGGACAAGAGACGAGTTTATTTCACATAGAGCAGTTTATAGAAGATCTTAACAAGAAATTTAATATTATAGTTAGTGCTGACCAAGCTTTTTCTAAACAAATACTTCAATATTGTGAAAGAGAAGGAATTAGAAATAATGGGAGAATTTCTACAGATAATACTCCTTGTGAACCGGCTCTTTATTTGAAGTATATAATAAACAATGAACTTCTTGAAATTCCTGAATATAAAAGATTACAAAGAGAGGCATATGATTTAAGATATGTTGGTCCAAAACGTAAAGTAGATCATCCTAAAAAAGCATCAATATCTCCATTATTTGATAATCCTGATGGTTCTAAGCCAGGAAGCAAGGATTTATGGGATGCTTTAGCTTCTAGTGTTTATTCTTTAAAATTATCTATTGATGAAGGAGAAGAGATGGGATATTCTTCAGGAATAGCTAAACAACTCGAATCTCTTACTAAAATAACAGCGGATCCAAGAGAAGAGTCACAAAAAGAACTTCAAAACATGTTGGAAAATATATTTTAAGATTCTTTTTCCATAATATATAATCAATTCCTAGGATGGCCAGAGGAAAGTGGTCTATTGTTCGATCAAGTCCTAGGAACAGAAAAAAAAGAAAAGAGATATATTTCAATCTCTTTCTTCCATACGTTTTACAAATTCCCATTCTTCTGGAGTAACATAATCCAGAACGCTTTTTGGAATTTCTACTTCTCTATCGTTTAACATTAATTTAACTTTAACAAATAATTTATTAGGAGTAATATCTACATCAGTTACTACTCCATAAAATCCTGTTTTACGAGATTTAACTTTATCTCCTACTTTTAAATTTTTCATAATTTTCTATATTTATTATTACACATATAAGGTTTTTAGAGCTTATGATAATACTACGAAAACAAAAATATAAAGAACTTCCCTGGACCAAAGAAAATATAGAAAAATATAAGTCACAGGAGAATATGTTAAAGCACGCAAGAAATACACCAGGAAAAACGGCTGGAAAATTATTAATAAACCCAGCCAAAGATGAGTTGGTGGGATATATAGCGTGCGAAGAAGATACTATTATTGCTCTAGAAGTTTCTCCGGGGTATAGAGGAAAAGGAATAGCAACTGATTTGATAAATTCTTCTGGGGCTAATAAACTTACAGTATCAAAGAAAAATATAAATGCGATAAATTTATATAAGAAACTTGGATTTGAAATTATATCAGAAACTCCAAAAATATATTTTATGGAGAAATGATTGAACTATAGTATAATTGGCAATACACCAGATTTTGGTTCTGGGATTTCCTGTTCGAGTCAGGATAGTTCAACGAAAGAAAATAATAATAACTAATAAAAACTATGTTGAGAGTTAAAAGATTTAGTAAAGTTACTGATAAAGTTAAAGAAATAGGAAAATCTATTGAACATACAGTAACTCATCCTAAAGAAACTGGTAAGAAGGTGGTGGAGTATGTAAAGAAACACCCAGATGAAGCTATAATTCTTGGAACATCTGATATTGTTCCTGGAGTTGTTGCTGCCAAACTTGCAAAAGCTGGAAAAACAAAACAAGCAGCTATCGCAGGAACTATTGCAGCACTTCCTATTGGTGGTGCATATGTATCAGGGAAAATAGCTATTCGAAAATGGAATGAAAAAAGAAAGAAGAATAAATAGAATAGATTCGAGATGTAGTTCAGTAGATAGAACGCTTGGTTTGGGACCAAGAAGTTGCACGTTTGAGCCGTGTCATCTCGACCTAGATAAATAGACGATGAGATATCGTGGAATTTATATTTAATTTTCATTTATTCAAAATCACTAAGGAAGAGTAAAAGTCGCGAGTTACTCTTCCACTAATGAAAATTAAATAAATTTAGAGTTTGATATCTTGGGAAGCTATAAGTAGAATAAATGAAAAGAAAGATTGATTGGAACAAAGAAGAACTGGAGTATTTATTATTTGATAAGAAACTAACATATAAAGAGATAGCTAATCATTATGGAATTACAAGTGAAAGTGCTGTTCATAAAGCTATAAAAAGATTTGGAATTGATATCTCAGAAAGAAAAACTATAATATCTAAAGAAGATATAGAAATACTTCTTTTTGATAAAAAACTAACTATTTCTGAAATTTCTAAATTATATAACTTAACAGAAGGTGCAACTAGACTTAGAATAAAAAGATTAGGCATTGAATATGAAAAGAAAAATATATCTTTAGTTGATAGAAATATTAGCAAAGAAGATATTGAAAATCTTATCAAAAAACATTTAACCTATAAAGAAATCGGAAATATTTATAAAGTTTCTGCTAATACTATACAAAATTTAGTAAAACTTTATAAAATTAATAGACCTAAGAGAGGGAATGAATTTATTGTAGAACGGATAGATTCATTTGAATATGTAGATAATGTGATAACTAATGAGTCAATTGATAATAAATTTTTACCAGTTCCAATAGAATTATCAGAAAATTATAAGATAGTATTAACAATAAAAGAAGGAAATAAGTTAGTTAAATTATTTTATGTTCCTGAACTAGGAATTTGGTATAATAATTTTTCAAAATTAAAACACTCTATTGAAAATAGATTAGGGATTAATTTTCTAGAATGGGAGTGTAGATGGATTTTAAAACTGCCAATAAGTAAATTATATACTGAATATTGGATAGATAAGAAAATAGAGTACTATTATTCAGATAAGTATTTTCATACTACTGAATACATAAAGAATAGATTAAGAGAAGATCCTAATTATGTTTGTGATTTTCTCATGATAAAAAGTGATTTAATTGAACAGTTTAATTTATCAAGGGAATATTCAGAATATAAATATGAATATGATTTTACGAATACATGTGAATTTATTAAAAATAAAACTAGTAAGTTTTCTGTATTTGTAAATGAAATAAATCCTTTTACTGGAGATACAATAGGAAATTGGGAAACTAATTTTTTACATTTTATTGTAGAAAAGAAAGATAATTTTATATTAGGAGCTTATAAAAGAGCTATTAAACATAAAAAGACAGATAGTCAATTTTTGGTAGAAGCAAGAAAAGTACATGGAGATAGATATACATATTTAGATGATTATATCAATTACGTAACTCCAATAACTATTTTAGATAATTGTACTGGAGATGTATTTAAAATGTCCCCAGTAGATCATATACATAGAAAAATGGGAAATCCTATAATCAATAAATCTACTGGAGAATTATTAATTATAACCTGGTTAAAAAATTTTCAAATAAGTTATTTAGATGAAGTAGTTGTAAATAATATTAGAAAAGATAAAACTAAATCTGTTCGAATAGATTTCTCTATAGTAGTAAATAATCAAACTTACTGGATTGAATATCACGGAGAACAACACTACAATAAATTTAAAAATTTTTATAATTGGGTAGAAGATGATTTTATCAAACAGTTTCAACGAGATACAGACGTTAGAGATTATTGTAAAAATAGTAATGGAGATATTATTCTTTTAGAAGTTCCGTATATATTAAATACATATGAAAAAGTATCTGATTTTTTAAATAAAACAATAAAATATGGAATAGATCCAAATACATTAATAGATTATAAAAGTTTATATAAAATATAAATAAAAAAAATTAATTATGCGCTGTAGAGTTAAATTATTTTCAACAAGCAGCCAAATTTTAGCAAGTGATGGGAGTCATATTCCAGCACAAGTTCTTCAAGATTATCTCAATAGTGATGCTTATAAAAGCTCTATTGAATCGAAGAATATGTTGGGAGGTTTAACTCACAGAGCAAGAAATTTGGCTAATGCAAAAAACTCAGGAACAGCATTATCTAAGACTGTGGGTAAAGATGATATGATGTTACTTTGTACAGAGGCTGCTGCTCCTGTATTTTATGTAACAAAATTAGAGCTTATGCCTGATTCTTGGTGTTATGCTGAAATAGAGTTATTTGATGAAGCCTTAGCAGATGATGAGGCTGCACAAAACATAAAAAGATTAAAGTACTTATTAAAGGCCGGAGTTCGTCCTGGAGTAAGTGCAGTTATCCTTAAACAATATCTGAGGCATGAATTCAAAGTTAATTCATGAAAATGTTTTTAATTGCTGGAAAAATAATAAATTAAATCAGCAAAAACTATTAATAAAAATAGTTTCTCAACGACTAGAGTAAACACTAAGAAATTTTCTTAGATAATATAGTCTACAATTAATTATAAATTAGTTAAATAATTGGGATATTGGGATTCATCTACTTCTGGAGTAGATACATTACGTAAATTAGTAAGTATCAAGGGATTAGATGTTACTTTGAACCCTTCTTGGAAACAAGCTCAAGTAGTACAGACTTGGGATGATGAAGGAAATCTAATATCTGATGGGGAAGAAAAAAACTTTTCGGATATAGAATATACTCCAAAGGATTTTGAATTTAAAGGACTTAAAGTAAAAGCTTTCTCTGATTTAAATTCTCTTGGATGTGGAGATATGTTAAAATCATCCAAGATTGATGGAAAATTTACAAAGTTAAAAGCAAAAGTTTTCTCCGCAGATGGAATGGTAGAAGAAGTTTTAGAATCCGTTAGTAAGATGCCAAAAGAACCTGTTCAAAAAGATTTCTCAGTAATTGCATTAAGAGATAGAATTCGTGAATCAAAGTATTCAACTCGTCAAAGATTTCGTGTATTGATTCTATCTTACAAACAACTTCTAAAACAGCAAGGCGGCCCAGAGAAAATAGATCCAGAAACACTTAAAATCATGAAGTCTTTGTTTACTACAGATCTTTTGGATATTATGAAGTCGATTACACCAGAAATCATGAATGGAAAAAATCCAGGAACATTACTTGGTGCTTCTAGTTTAGGTAAGAATGTACGTAAATAATATGCGTTTTTTATATGAATTGCTGGAAATATCTAAATGAGATAAATCAGCATCAAATCATACTTAGATAAATCTAAAGAAGTGATTTGTTCAACGACTATGTATATAAACTGTCAAAATAGACAGAAGATATAGTCTAAATTATAAATAAATTTTATAAATACATTGATAAGTGTACAAAAATTGTTCTTACCATATAAGATGGCTATGTCTGAGGTATCTAAAACTAATGCAATATCTAAGGCAAGATATCAAAAAATTCAAGCTGCTTATTCTGACTTTGTTAATGCAATGTTAGAGGAAATATTCGCGCCGAAGAATGGTACGAAGAAAGAAGAGCCAGTAGAAGAAGAAAACCCTGAAGAAAACAGTTAAAAAGATTATGAAAGTAGAAAGACGTAAATTATTCTCTTCTTCGATTTCTCCACGGCGCAAGTTATTTTCAGGTGGAGTAACTCAGGCAGAATATAAGAAAATTCAGTGTAGAGATTGTGGTTATATTATGGATACTTTAGCCACTACAACTAACTTCTTATGTCCTAAATGTGGAGCTGTAAATAGATTTAATGTTTTAGAAGTTACACCAAGTCCTGAAAATACTCCTGAAGCTGTACAAGTCGAAGTATCAAAAATTGAAGAAGTAGAAAAAGGATTCTCAAGACGTTCGTTATTCGGCGGAGATAATAATGCCGCTGTACAAAAAGAATTTTCAGAACCGTCGAACGAATTTGAGGTAAAATTAAAAGAATTTTCTGGCAAAACTTTAAATGAATCAGAAGTTGTTAAGGCATTTGGTATTTCCGCCGAAGATTTAGTTGAAAAAGGTTTTGCTAGTATTGATGAAGATAATAAAGTTACTATTCCTGAAACTGCATTCTTACAATCTAAATTATTCTCTAAGTTAATCGTATCAGTGACTAAGATTTTGGATTTAGACCCAATAGAAGGACCTAAGGAAGACATAATTAATATGTTAGAATCTAAAGGATCTTTAGGACCGAAAGGTATAATGCTAATTAAAAAAGCTCATTCTCTTCCACTTGAAGAAATGAAAGAAGTTGAGTTTTCTAGCACTGAAGAAGTAGAAGATTGGATTGAAGACTCTGGAATTATTGGAGACTTAAAGATAGAATTTGGTAATTCTGCAATGGGAATCAAAGAATTTACAAAAATCCTAGAAGAGAGATATGATGATGCTCCAGATAATATAATAGATATATTAATTGATCGTGGAGTAATCAAAATTCAAGGAAATCAAGTTGATATAATGAAATAAAATATTTATAAAACTCAGTATGAAAAATACAAGATTTATGGAAGTCCTATTCTCAGCTGTAGAGGATAAGGATGAAGAATTAGCAAAGCAAGTAGCCAAAGATATTGAAGATGCTAAGGCTAATGGCTCTGTTGATACTGAAGAAGTAAAATATGAAAATATCGGTGACGGTAAAGTTTCAGTAACAGACAAAGAAAATGGCGAAGTTACTATCGTTGAAAAGGCTTCCGATGAGGACGATACTTATGATATGTATCCAGCTGAACAATCTGAACAAATCGAGGGATATCTTCATCCGGAAGGGGATGGAGTAACTCCGGGTAATCAGGTAGGTGCAGTTGACGAGGAAGTTGAAAGTCATATGGATGGTAGTGCTGTTATTGCACCGAATCTTCCTGATGGTGGTTTAAATCCAGCAGCTGGTCATGAAGAAAGTGTAGAAATTACTGCACAAGAAGGTCCTGAAGCTGTAGAAGAATACGAAGAAAAAGAATTCTCTGTAAGTACTGATAATAGCGTAGTTCTTAGAATTTTCTCAGATCAAGAATTTTGTGAAAGATTATTCTCAGAAGTTATTGAATCAGAAGAAACAGCTAAAGTAGGTGATCTTAAAGTAGAGAAAACTGGTGAAAATGAAGTAGTTGTTACATCAGAATCTACAGGTGATCAAGCAAAGGTAGAGTTTAATGGTGAAGATATGGATGTTACTGAGCTAGAATCTAAGAATTTTAGTGAAGCAGAACAGTTTGATCCGTTGTTTGTAGTAGGAGTAGATCCAGTAAATCATGTTATTGTAGATGCTCCAGAGTATGACGAAGCATCAGCTCAAGAATTAGTTCAGAGTTTAACAGAAAAAGGAGTAGCAGGAGTTAGAATTTTTGATAACCCCGAAGACGCTCGTGAATATGCTATCGATCTCTTGAATGGTCTTGGTGTAGTTGAAGATGAACAACTTGGAGAACCTGAACAAGCAGAATTTTCAGATCATACTATTTACTTAACTGAATTCCAAGCTGATAATACAGACTTTATGTGTCGTTTCTTCTCTGAATCTGTAGATAGTATTAGTGCAACTCAGGATGCTATTGAAGATGCTATTGAAAATGGTGATGAGATTGAAACAGATTCTGAAGTTATTACACCTATCGATTCTAAGACTGCAGTTATACAGGATAAAAATAAAGATGAATTTACTAAAGTTAGTTTAGAAGGTGAAGAAATGGAGCTTGAAAAGATAAGCGAAGATCAAGCAGAAGAGTTGACAGATCATATCGTTGTTTCTGAAGAAGAGGAAGACGAAGATGAGGAAGAAGAAAAAGAATTCTCTGATGTTTGGTGTGACGAAGCAGAAACTAAATTTTTCTCAGAAAATGAAGAACTTACTCAGTATATGATTCGTTTGTTCTCTGAAGAAGCTGATTCTGCTGAAATTGAAAGCGCAATCCAAACTGGCGAACAAGTAGAAACAGATAAAGAAATTATTACGCCTATCGATTCTAAGACTGCAGTTATACAGGATAAAGAAAATGGCGAATTTACTAAAGCTGAGATGGATGAAGAAGTTCTTGATGTTAATCCTATCTCAGAAGCAGAAGCCGATAATCTAACAAACAGTATTGCAGTAGAAGATAAAGTTGAAAATCATGAAGAAAAAGAATTTTCTGAAGATATCTACTGTAATGAGGCAGAAACTAAATTCTTCTCTGAAGGTGAGGAATTTACTGAATATATGGTTCGTCTATTCTCTGAAGAAGATGGTCATTGTCCAGTAGAAAAAGCTATTGAAACTGGTAAGAAAGTAGAAACAGATAAAGAAATCATTACTCCAATTTCAGCTACAGAAGCAATTATAGAAGATAAGGAAAATGGTGAATTTACTAAGGCTACTATGAGTGAAGATGATATTGAATGTCATCCATTATCAGAAGAAGAAGCTGACAAACTTGAAGAACATTCTATTGATAAAGAAGAAAAGAAATTCTCAGGAGATTATGAAGATCCTATTCTTAATAAATTCTTCTCAGATGTTGTAGGTGCAGTTCCTGTTCCTGCTGGAGAAGTAGATCCTAATACTCCTGTAATTCCTTTAGCTGATCCTAATGCTGTAGCTCCTCAGGAAGTAGCAGTTCCGGCAGGTGTTGCTCCTGCACAAGGTGGTGCTACTAGTGTTGAAGCTATTGAAGATAAAGCACTTCAGGCAGTTCAAAGTATCCAAGCAGTAGCAGAAGAAGCAGCTCAGCAAATTATGGAAGCAAAACAAGCTCCTGCACAGGCTCAAGAACAAGATCTTCAGGAAGCTCAGTTCTCAGAAAAGAAATTCAGTGATACAAATGATACTCTAGTATCATGGTTGACTGGAAATAGTTTTCGTAAGTAATTAAATATAAATAGATAGGTTTATGGTTATCCTCAAAAACCATTTTACATAAACTAAAAATAATAAAAACATTATATACATTATGAATACACAGTATTTGCAAATGATGCAGACTCCTTCAATGATGGAGGCTCTTATTAATAGCTCAGTATCAGCAGAAGATGCTAACCTTCGTTCTCGTGAATATGCTAAGATGTTCTCTCGTAACGATGAAATGAAAGATTTGTTTGGTCTAGGTAATGCAGGTAATTTGCTGCAGAAGACTTTCTCTGGTTATGCAGAAACTCCGTTGCTGTCTACTCAGTATTTCAATGCTTCTGTAGCTTCTTATATAAGCTCATTCGCAGGTTATATGTCTATCGAACGTGACTTTGATCAGCCTAATGGTTTGTTCTATTGGTTCGACGTTTTGGGTGTAACTGATATGCGTTCTGTTATTCCTAACTTAGGTCCGGATAACTATCAGGATATTCAAGCTATGGGTAACTTTACTTTGAATATTACTCCGACTACTAATGCTGACTACTCTTCTTTGATTGGTCGTAAGATTATCCCTGGTACAGTACGTGTTAAGATTGCTACTGCAACTGAAAAATTCGAATTGATCGATAATGGTCAGGGTGCTTTCATGGCTGTTGCTGGTAAGATTTCTAACGGTACTATCAACTATTTGAATGGTCGTGTAGAATTTACTTTGGCTACTGCTTTGGCTGGTGATGCTGCTACAGAAACTATCACTATTGTAGGTAAGGAAGATGTTACTGGTACTCCTTGTAATACTATTGGTGCTTCTAATGCACATGCTAATGATAAGAGATTTATCGCTAAGATGCAACAGCTTGGTTTGGCTACTGTACCTGATATGTTGGTAGCTGAATATAACATTGCTGCTTTAGGTGCTATGAAGAAAGCAACTGGTTCTGATATGGCTACTTTCTTGTTCACTAAGCTTCGTGAATTGTATACTAAGGTAATTAACTATAAATTGGTTTCTACTTTGGAAGAAGGTTATAATGGTAACGTTATGGCTGACTTGGATTTGACTCAGGGTGCTATGACTGGTCAGTTCATGGATTATCGTTCTAGAGTTGACTTGTTCGATGCTTACTTGATTAATGTTGAAAGTGCATTGGCAACTAAAGCTGTTAAGGGTGTTGATGTTACTGCCTATGTAGCTGGTAATATGGCATCTAATCAATTCCAGAAGGGTGGAATGATTGGTAAATGGGAACGTAATACTAAGATGACTTATATCAATGACCTGTTGGGTTGGTATAATGGTATTCCTGTACTTCGTTCTACTGATATTGCTGAAGCTCCGGGTGAAGGTACTTTCTATGCAATTCACAAAACAAAAGATGGTCAGATGGCTCCGCTTGCACGTGGTATCTATATGCCTTTGACTGATACTCCGACTATTGGTAACTACAATAACCCAACTCAGATGGCTTCTGGTATCTACTATCAGGAAGGTACTAAGTATATGGCTCCTGAATTGGTACAGAAGGTTACTTTCAAATTCGGTATCTAATTAAACCATAAAAAATCATTTGGATCGTTAAACTCTCAGATCCCTAAAGAATAAAATGATTTTAAACAAAGAGAGGGATTCCCTAGGTCTTATAGACTTAAGGTTCCTTCTCTTTTTAATTTTTACAATTATGGCAAGTACATTTAGATTAAAGAGAAAATTATATTCTGATGATAAAGGCGGAATGAGTACTGGGAAAAAATTAGCTTTAGGTGGCCTCGCAGCAGGTGCAGCCATTCTTGGGGCTAAAAAAGGTGCATTTGGTGCTAACATAATGGCTAAAACTAATACTGGACTAATGAAAGCTGGTAAAGCTGTTGGAGGAAAAGTTGGAGATAGAATGATGATGTCTGGAGCTAAGGATTTTGGAGTTGCACGAGCTAAACAAATTGATAATGCACTTTTAAAGAAAACAGGATCTCAGATGACAAAACAAGCTTTTAATGCAAAAGCTGATCAAAAAGGTATGCAGGAACTTGGAAAAATTATGAAATAATTATGGCAACTTATAAGCTTAAAAGAAAAAATTTTGGATTATTTTCTCCATTCGCCAAAACAGCAGCAAATTGGAATGCAGCAAAAGGAGCTTTTAAAGCAGGAGAAAATGCCAAAGGTTTTAAGAATTTAGCTTCTACTATGGGAAGAGGTTCTATTGGACTAGGTAAAGGGTTAGGTGTTGCTGCTGCTGGTACTGCTGCATTAGGTGCTGGTACATTCTTAGCAGCAGAAAATAAAGCTAATAGTTAAAGAAGAAGTTAATCCCTGAAAATTAATTTTAAAATATTAAAATAAGTTTTATGAGTGATGTAATTTACAGAGGTCTTAAACTCTCTTCTAATAAATGTAGGTATTTTCAAGTAAAAGAAGGACAAATAAGCTCTATAGTAGAGGATACTTCAAGATCTACTCTCACTCTAACTTATTCTCCAGGAAGTACTTCTGGAAGTTTATCAGATCTTTTAGGAATACCATGTACTGAGAAAAGAATTGACATGCTCCCTACAGGACTTCCTAAATTATTTAAAAATACTTATGTTACATTAAATGGACTTAAGTTAAGAAAATTAACTTATGATCCACATACTATTAATATAGTTATTGTAAATGACTCAGAATCCAGAGTTATCCAAAACTATAATTATACAACAATAGTAGTTTCGGAAGGAGATTATAAAAATCCTGAGTTTATAAATTTCTTATTTTATTCTGGAAATCTTATATATCTTCAACCTATTGGACCTAGACCAAGCTGTTATGAGATAAGAAATTTTCCTAAAATTATAATTAGTTCAGATGATGTTACACTTGAATCTGAATCTGAAACAATATTTACATTAAGAAGGAAATATAATGATTATGTTATAAGGGCTGTAGATTATCAAGATCAATTTATTCTAGAATTACGTAAAATTTTAGATGATTATGGTTTAGAGTTAGTTAGAATTAATAAAGAAACTACATTAACTAAAACATCACATGTTGTTTATCAATTTCTTCAGACTCCAGTGAAAGATAATCATCCTAAGTATTCTGATGATAAAGTAATGCAGCATAAAATACCAGTTGAATTTTATCTAAGAAGTACTGATATGCCATTATTCTTTGACTTTAAAAATAGATATATGAATGTCACATTACTTACTAATTTCTGTGAATTCAAAACATCAGATAGATATGGACAAAGATGGACAGCTGCAATAAAATGGGGAGGAATAACTGAAGACTTTAACCAGACATATCAACAAGATGATAATTCAAATTTCTCTTATCAATGTCAATTCAGATGTGAACTATTTTTCTATGAAGTAATTGATGATAGATATAAATTCCTAGAAGAGATAGTTCAGAATATAGAGTTTGAACGAAATAATCCAGATTATCATTATGAAGTTCCGGTTGATACTGAAACAACAATTATAAACAAAGGGTTATGATAAATTTTAGAAAGAAGAAATACCTTATCCAAAATTTAATGCCGGACGCTATTGAATATTTAAAGAAACAAGGATTACGGCCTAATATTATAACTCCAGAGCAAGCAGATAGCGTTAGTAGAGTTAATTCTAAGGCTATGGTTTTAGTTTCATTTATAAAAAATGAGTCTGGATATTATCAAATTCAAGTACAGGATAAGGAATTATACAATTATACTCAAAAATTAATCAAAGATATTTTTAGAATGAGAATAACTGATATCAATAAAGAAACTAGAGTAATCACAGCAGAAACTGATCACTTAGGAATAGCTTTTGATATTATAGAAATTCTCGCTACAAAATATAATTTATCAGTTGTAGCATGATTAAATTTAGACAGAAAGAATTTACAGAATATGATGCAATGAGAAGTCTTTATGTAAAACTTATGCGATATTCTGATAGAAATAAATTCGGAGTAATAGATACTAGTGCATTAATTCCTGTTCTTAGAGGAAATAATGTAGTAATCGAAAGATTTGTAATTAGTACTTCTATGTTTGGAAAAGATAAATATAGAATGTATCTAAAAATTGGTGCCAAAGCAAAGTTACCAGATGAGGTTAGACTTCCAGGTAAAACATATGATAAACGTCTTGGAAATATGCAATTAAACGTAAGTCATTCTATATTTGCGCCAAAAGATAGTGATCCAAATTGGAATAATAACAATAATGGAGGAAATAATAATACTTCTTTAGGAGACACTTCTGGACCTAGGAATGATAATCCTGAAGAAAGAAGAGGTGGAAAAAAGAAAGAAAAGAAGTATTCGGAATTTCCAGGATCAATTTTAGAGCAAAGAGAATTTAAGAGTAAAGGCGGTGATAAACAATATCCCTATCTATCTGGTTCATTCTCTCCTTCCTTTGATCTATCTTATGAAGTTTCTGAATTGCTTGGAGAGGCTATCAAATATGATAAAAAATCAAGATCATTGGTCTTAGAATTCAAATCTATCGAAGATGCTATTAATGCATTGAATATATTACCCTTCGGATTAGGTTATAAAATATATTTACTTAATGCATGATGATTGTAAAGAGATTTTCTCAAACCAAGATATTAAATACTAATAACCCAGCTCTTGGTTTCACTAAAGGGAGAAAATATGATACAGATATGGATAGACTGGGTAGAATGAATACTTCTCAACGTGAATTAGCTGGAATCGGTAATTTAGGAAAAGAAATGAGAAAATTAAATCAAGAATTAAATCGTGGAGGAAGAGGTAAATGGCAAGATACAGATTAAAAAGAAAATGTTACAATGCACTAACTGAAGCTGCCGGAAATACACTTGGAGGAGTTACAGAAGGAGTTGGTAAAGCTCTTGATAATAAAGTAGCCGGAATCGCTGGTGGTGTTTTAGGAGCTACTAAATTAGGAGGAACTATTGGAACAATGATAGGGGGACCATTTGGAAGTATTTTAGGTATGGGAGCTGGTTATCTCTTAGGTTCTGCAGCTACTAGAGGTCTTGGAAAAGGTCTTAAAACTGCCGGTCAAGATATGCAGACTTAATTATAGGAGGATTTAGATTATGATTAAGTTTAGACAAAAAGAATTTTTTTGGGGAATGGCTTTAAATGCTGCAGGGGCTATTGGTACAGGTCTTTCTCTAAAACAGGGTTCAGATCAAATGAAACAAGCTGAGGAACAAGCAGCACAGGCAGAAGAGCAGAATAGAAGAATGACCAAAGCTTTAAATAAAATTGCTGAAAATGCAGAGAATAATCCACAAGCAGCACAACAAGCAGCAGATGTAATGGGACAAAAACAATTTGCTCAGATAAATTTTGCAAAACTTACGGCAACTCTTAAAAATAATAAAACTTTAGGAAATGCTAAAGGTCTCGCTAAAGATGTTGGTAAAATTGCATGGAAAGAAAAAAATAAGCTGATTGGTGGAACTATGATGGGAGCTACAATGGCAGGAGCTTCATATCTTACTGATAAAGCAATTCAAAAAGATATGAAGAAAAATGGAATGCCTCTTGAAAAAACCTACTCTGCTGGATCTATAATGAAAGCAGTAAAAGGTACTGGAAAGGTTTTAGGAGAAGCTGCAAAAAAGAATAAAGGAACTTTGATAACAATGGCTGCTCTAGGTTCTGCTCCCATGGCTCTCGGATACTCTGCTGAAAAAGCTCAATATAAAGATCAAATGGCATCAACTCAGAGAAACTATGCAGTTCCTGGAACAATGGCAGTTAAAAGATTACTTACTGGCGCTTCTAAATCTGTAAGAAATTCACAGATATTTAAAACTCCTGGACAAACAATTTTAGGTGGACTTTCTAATTTATCTGGCGGAGGTGGTCGAAAAGGTGTATACAAATTCGGTCATCAGTTAAATAGATATGGAAAACACTCAGGTTCAGTATGGTCTCAAAAAGCAGGTAAATTCATTATGGATAACCCCAAAACAGCCTTAGCAGGTAGTATTCCAGTCGGTGCTGCAGTTTTAGGAGCAACATGGGGAACTGGAGAGAAGATAGTAAATAAAACAGCTCGGGCTCTAGATAAAGATGCTTTCAAATATCAAGATTCTAAAAATCAAGAAATACAATGATTATAAAAAGAAAATTATTCACTAAATACGACGATACTGATAATCTTAAGAGAATGAAAGATTCAGATATTCTTGCTGAAAAACCAAAACAAGCTCCTGGATATGGTTCTGTAGCTGGTGCTGCTCTTGGTGGTGCTGCTCTTGGTGGAACAGTTGGTGCTGTTGCTGGAGCTTTCGGAAAGAATAAGGCAGGTCGTAGTTTACTCGGAAGAATGGGTAAAGGTGGAAAAACTGGATTAGTTGTTGGTGGTCTTCTAGCAGGTGGAATGGCTCTTCGAAATAGAAATAAACAGGCTGAAAATAATGAATGGTATAATAAAAGACTTAATTATGCTCAAAGACAGGCTAGACGAAGAGAAAAACAAGATTGGAAGACGAATATGACTCAAAGAGATGGTTATTCCTATTAAAACTAATAAAAATTATGGCAAAATTTAAACCAAAGAAAATAATCAGAGATGTAAAGGAGTTTTATAAAAATAATCCTACGGCAAAAATTACTACTGCCACTGCTGGATTTTCTGGAACTAATCTTGCTATTAATGCTACTAGAAAAAATTCTGATAAAAAATATCAAGAAGAACAACTAGAAGCAATGGATAAATTAACTAAAGCACTTGGAGGAGTTAATAAAACTTTAAAAGAGGTAGAAGTAAAAGAACCTAAAAAGACAACCTCTTATAAATTTAAAAAAATCTTTTCCGAGAAAAATGATAATAATATGATTACATTTAGAAGAAAAGACTTTAGTATATTATCTGATACTGTTAAAGGAGCTATAATTGGTGGAAACGTAGCTACTCTAAGTTTACCATTATCCGGAAAAGATGCTAAAAATATTAAATATGAAGGAAGTAACCCTACTTTCCGAAAATTAAATACTCTAAGTCCATTTGCTAAACGACTTGGAGTAGTAGCCGCCGGAACATTAGTCGGAGCAGCTCTTGGAGCCTTAGTTGGTACTATAAAAAAAGGTGATGAGGCTATTTCCAGAAAGTTAACAGTTGACAATAGATTAATGGATAGAGTAGTAGAGGATCTTAAGAAAACAGGTTTTAAAGAAGGCTCCGATTTTACAAGAGATCCTAAAACGGCGGATTCTCTTAAATCAGCAATAAGTGTAGCTATAACAAGAAATTCTGGTGAACTTAGACTTCTAGTAAATACAATAGCAGATAATAAACTAAAAGATATAACAAAAAACATAATACGAAATCTACCAAACTCAAGTGCAGTAACAGAAGAAAGTAAAAGTAGATATAATGAGATTTCTATAACTACTATATCTGATGGAACCGCTGATGTTGGTTTAATAGCTGGAATATGTGAAAAATTTATAAGAAATAAATATCCAGTATATCTCGTAGAAGTTGGTTAAATAAAACAATTAATTATTATATTTAAATTATGGCACAATGGACTGAAACTCTCGAACCGTATGTAAAAGTTATAGAGAGAGTACATACCGCAGCTCTTAATCCTACTGCAGGTGAAAGTTTAATTATCGGAGTGACTTTAATTTCTGATGCAGGCCCAGCAGTTCCTACATTGATTTCTAGTCAATCTGAATTCTTAAAAACTTATGCTTCAGGAGACTTAACAGAAGATTATATGGCATCCTTAAATAATCTTTATCATGATGCTAATAATACAGGAGATAAAAATGTAGCTGCAACAATGTGGATGAATGCTTATAGATTAGCAGGCTCTAATGTTATGCTGGTTTGTAGAGCATCTAAAGCTAACGATATCTACTACGCTAAACCCATGACTAAAACTGATTATAGTACATATATCCTTAGAGATGGTGCTTTAATGAAGGGATTTAGAGATGCTGATAAAGGTGTCGTTAAATTTGTTCTTGATATTGATGGAGATGATGCAGAACATGATCAAGATGGATGGTCAATTAATTTGAATGGAGTAGGTATTCTTGGTAATCGTACAACTGATGATGGTCCTCAGTATGACTACTATGTAAGAACTCTTCCTGACTTAGTAAATCAGATGAATGAAACTAATAAATTCTTCTCTCCATCTTATAAATTCTTCACAGATCCTAATAATATCGTTCCTGAAAATGAAACGACTGATCCTGATAAAGCAAAGGCAGTTGTATTCTATGAACTTTACCTAGGACAGGATATGCTAGATACTTCAGATTCTAGATGTCCACTAGGAAAGCAGTATATCGTAATTTGTGAACCTGATTGGACTAGTGATAATCCTAATCAAAAACTTATAGATATTAATGCTTCTGCTTGGTCTGGTTTCGAAGAACAAAAATATTATGCAGTTAATCAATATAACTCTAATACTGATCTGAGAGTTAGAATTAGACGTTTTAATCATGATGCAGTAGTTACCAAAGAATTAACTAACCCTGCTTTGAATGAAAACTCTGATTCTCCTTATATGGTACTATCGGCCGTTCTAGATACCTATACCAAGAAAGGAACAGTAGAACCGTCAGAAAGTATCCTACAGCGAGATTTTTATGAAGTCGCTGTTCTTGATCCTAATATTTCTGACGAAGTGCAGTTCTTTAATATAGGTAAAGTAACCGGCCGTGGAGATATGGAAGTATCAGAACTCAATGAACTTCTAAGTATGATTCAACTTCAACTCCCTGACGACATGAGAGAGCTTGGATTGAACTACTATGGATACGGAGCTGATGATAAAGTATGGGTAGAACTTGATCCTAATGACCCAAATGCAGGTTCTTATAAACAAACAGTTTCTTCAATGACTGATCTTTACAACTCAAAAGGTATGTCAGTTGGAGATGTTTACCGAGTTGGATCTGGAAGTTCATATAAGTACTATGAATATCAAGAAAATGGTGGAGATCAAGTTTATGCAAAATTAGGCGTAGATCCAACTGAAACAGATATTCTTGATGTATCTGAATCGGATCTTAAGAAAGCACTTGACGAAATCAACATTCAGGAAATCTATGTGGTTGAAGGATTATGTGACCTTGGAAATACATCACTAAGTTTCCAGAATTACTTGGCTAATATGGCTATCAATTCTAACTATTTCTATCCAGTATCAACAGTTCAGAGCACAAATTATATGACTATCGCTAATAATGCAACTAAAATAGCACAAGATTCATATAAACTCTATCTGTCTGCACCTTGGGATATCGACTCCGGTACATTTGGATGGAAATATTATTGCTCACCTGCTGTTGTTTACTGGGAAGCTGTAGCTAGAAACCGTAGAAATAATGCAGAATTTGCTCCTGTACTTGGACAAACTAATGGTATTGTTCAGTATCAGAGACCTATGACAGAGTTTAATAAAAAAACTCGTCAACTTCTATTATCTAAACGAGTAAATACTGTACTCTGGAATTATCAAACTAATGCTTGGAACATGAATGATAAACAAAATTGTCCAATTTATTGAAATTGAATTTTTATGAACTGCTGGGATTTATATAAAAAATAAAAATCAGCAAAAAGGATTACTAATATAAATCCTTTCTCAACGACTAAGTATAAAAGATAAATAAATTTTATTATTTTTCAAGATATAGTCTAGCGAAATTACCAAATAATTTTCTAAAACGAATTATACTAAGCAAAGTGTGGATAATATTGTTTCAGATGAAGGTAACTCTCGTTTAGCTATTCGTATCTCAAAAGCTATGCCTATATTACTTAAGCAATATATAGGTTGGAGAATTGCACCAAAACTCTGGGAAAGTGCGATTGGAACTATCGATTACTGGTTTAAATCAACTATTCTCCCAATGTCTTATAATATCGATGATTACCGTATTATCATCGATGAGACAAATAACCCTGTTCAAATTCAGCGTAAATAATTGCGCCTTGGATTTTTATATTACCAAGAAAAATAAGAGAATTGCTGGAAGATAATAAAATAAATCAGCAAAGAAAGTTTACAAAAATTTTCTCTCAACGACTATGTACTTATTAAAATGATATAGTCTGATCTTAAATATTAATCTTATATTTAAGTTTAACAATAATGCAGAATAAAATGGTGGTTAACGTTTTGGTTAGATACCAGAGAGCTTTGAAATATGTCATCGTAAAGTATATGCGATTATTATACCAATTGCTGGAACTTAATAAATCCAAAGAATCAGCAAAAATAGATATAATTCTATTTCTCAACGACTAGATGTATAATTAAAATTTCATGAAGATTTTAAAAGATATAGTCTGAACATGAGTAGATAATACTTAGCAAACATATTGATATCACGACATTTTCGACGTTGGTATGCAACTTGCAGTCTCAGAGTACGAAGATACTAGAGGAGCAGCCCTTGAATAATAAATAACATGATAGTATGCTGGAGAGATCTGGCATACTATCCTTTATAAATAATAGAATATGCAAAAATTTACAAAAGATGAAATAATATATAATATTATTTCAAAATTAACTAAAGATATTGAATTCCTAGGATTAGAAAACTATTCAAAAGATATATCTACAAAAAAATTAAAAATTATTTTAAGATGTAAATTACATAATATAAGTAAAATTATAAAATATTCTAGTTTTATATTAAATGGATGGCATTGTCCTGAATGTTCAAAAATAAAAAGAACACTTCCAGAAAATATAGCAATAGAAAGAATACAAAAATCCATATTAAAGAAAAATAATGAAGGGAGTAATATATCTTTTTTAGGATTTGTAAATTTTTGGAAAGGCTCATCAACAAAATTGATTTTAAAATGTAATATTCATAATATTATTTGGAAAACAACGACCTATAATGGATTTATTTCGAATAATTTAATTGGTTGTCCTGAATGTTCAAAAGAAAGAAAAAAAAGAAAATTAACTAATTTAGAAGCAGAAAATAATATAATCGAATTTCATAAATCATCTTCTACAAATGAATCGTCAATATTTTGTAATATTCATAATAGCTACACAGGTTATAATTCTCCAGTTGAATTAGTTTGTTATAAACATGGAAAATTTTCATGTTATTATAGTTATTTAATGACTGATAAAAGTAGAAATATTATACTATGTCCTAAATGTAGAGAATTATTTGAACGTGAACAGGAAAAGAAAAGATATCATAACTTAATAATAGATAGAGTAAATCATTTAAATAAAAAATATAATATATCTTTAGAATTTTTAGGATTTAAAGAAGAATTTAATTATCAAAATACATATCTAATACTAAAATGTAATATTCATAATCATATTTGGGATACTACTAGACTAGGTATATTTTTAAAACATGAAGGAAAATACTGTATATATTGTTCAAAAACTAGTAGTATTTCGTTTATGGAAAATTCTTTATACTCTATTTTAAATAGTTATTATTTAAACATAATTCGTCAATATAAATTAATAATAAATAATAGAATATTTTATTTAGATTTTTACATACCAAAATTAAATGTAATAATAGAGTATGATGGAAAACAACATTATGAATTTACTTCTTTCTTTCAACCCACATATCAAAATTTCGTAAATCAAGTTAACCGAGATAGATGTTTAGAACAATATTGCAAAGAAAATAATATAAAACTTCTTCGAATTTCTTATAAAGACAATAATAGAATCCCTGAAATCATAAAGATATTTTTCGAAGAAGGAAAAGATATAACAACAAAAGTAGAACCTAAATTATTACCAGTATTATATCATGGATAAAACATTATTAATAGATCTTAAAAAGAAGTTATTTATCAGGAGTGCTCTTATAAGTTTGACGTCTCTTGATGAAATTTTAGCCTTGAACGATTTTTTGAGTCCAGATGAGATATTACTGGAGATAATTAAGGAGTCGTTAAGAGAATTTGAACATACCTTGCCATTGATTCTGGAGATGAAAATGAACCGTTCTCAGATGTGTAGTTGTGAGAACATGGGACTTGAAGGGTATTGTGAGATTAAGAGTAATTTTACATTATTTCTTGATTGTAAAATATCGGAAGATCAGATTATATTAATTCCAAACTCTATTCCTATGTACAGGGTGGGGTCTATATCTTATCCAGCTCCAGGAAACTATACTTACTTCACAGATTATAGACGTCCTTATGTTTTTATGATGGATATGCCCAGTTACGATCAATTCTATATTAGAGGAATATGTAGTCGACCAATAATTCCTGACTTTCTTCCTGATAAAACGTTTAATCCAGGATCATCTAAAGCAGCTATTTATTGGCTGAATGTAGAAGAAGGGTCGAGAGGTACATTTTTTATGGATCTCTGTATGACTCATTTACTAGACTATATTAGGAACCTAAAGGCTTCATTAATGTTACCTAATGTTGGTTTGGAAGTTCTTAATAATATCGATGCTGCATATCAAGAGCTTAGATCTAGGTGTGATAATTATATACTCCAATCTGGATGGTATGGAGATTTACTTGTTTAATATATAAATTTATGATAATAAAAAGAAAGTTGTATTCTCTTGCAGGAACTAGAATATTAGCTGGATTTAATAAAAAAGTTCTTAGAAAGACTCCAATGGCTGCAAAAAGATCCGCCATAAAAACACAAAATAAAGTCTTAGAAGCTACAGCAAGAGGTTTAAATAAGATAGAAGGAGTAAAAATGGCGGCAAATCAAGCAGCCATTAATCCAGGAAGAGTTGTAAATACTAAAGTAATTCAACCATCTATAGAAGCACCTATAACTTCTGTAGCTATGAAAACAGTACCTATTCCTGGAACATCTGCTTTAGTTAGTGTAGTAGGAAAACCAGAGAAAACTATATGGAAAAAGATTGGAGTTGGTGATAAAATGTCTAAGGCTGCATCTAAGTATGTAGATAGTAAAGGAGGTAGAGTTGTAGAAGATGTAGTAAATAGCTCAACTAATTATTTAAAAAATCTTATGGTATGACAAAATTTAGACAAAAACAATATACAATTCCGGAGGGTCACTATACAGGTCCAAAGGATATGGATAAGGTTCCAGGAGCTATAGAAGTAATCGGAAAATCTGCCTTAGCTGGTGCTGGTATTGGAGGAGTTACAGGTAGTCTCCTAAAAGATGCTAGTATTACCAGTGGTGCTATAACTGGAGGTAAATATGGAACTATAGCAGGTGTAGTATTAAAATTCTTCTTAAACTATTTACACAATCCAATGTCATCTATTAAATTTCAAGAAGTAGATAAATTAATTCGTCGTGAGTTTGGTATTTATAGAGCTTCTGGAGTAACTATAGGAGATTCATTAGATAAAAGAGCAAAAATAGATGAGAAGTTTAGTTTTAATGATCGAAATGTAACAGCTTATAAATTAAATTTTTCAATACAAGATAATTCCATTACCATGTATACTTTTGGAATGACCTCTAAGGAATTGGAAAAGACTTCAGATAGTTTAGACTATTACTGTAAGAAGTATACAGGGATGGAATATAGTAGTTATGCAATCAATTCTAGAAATAATTCTTATTCAGTGGCTATTGTATTTACAAATTATCAAGTTATAGCCAACTTTATAATGGAACTCAGTAATACTCTTGGAGTAAAAATAAATCTTCTTGATAACAAAGCTTTAGTTGAAAATAGAATTAAGGAAGTTGAACAGAAGGATTTTTCGGTTAAGTCTTTAAATAAATATGATTTAAAGAAATTTATTGGGAAAACGGGAAAATTTCTATTTTCCGGTAAATCTGAAGATCTTATCGGTTTAATTTATAGTGCTGCAGTAACTTTTTCTAATGATCCTGATATAATTCCTACATATCGAGGAGACTTTGGAAATAAGTACTTAGAAAATAGCCTTAAAAGACTTCGTTATGTTGAAGGTCTAGATTATACTGTTGGAGAATTTGGTGGAGATATAGGTATTAATATGTCAATGATCTCTGGAATATTCGTAATAACAGTAAATAAAGAGGATACCAACGAACTTAAGAAGATTGATTCTATTTTCTGGAATCACTTAAAAACGATAGTAAATAGGGTAGATACTGGAAAAGTAGTTGTATATAACTACACAATTAAAACAAGAAATGAATTTGATTTTATCTTAAAAAAATTCATGTCAACTGATGTAAAACCTAATATATTTGAAAAATGATAGTACCTAGAATTCGATATTTTTCAGATTTACAAGCTAGAAAGATGATAACGAAATTAACAGAGAAATTGGATAAAGATCGTATCGGGAATTATGAAGTTTCTAGTAAAATTCCCAAAGATGTAATTAGTATATATCCTGATCCATCTTCAATTAAAATATATATTCCAAAAGATCTTGAATATAGTCAGTACGAAATTGATGATTTCATTAGATCTATGGCAGCTCATATTAGAACAATTACGATCCTAGAGAGAGATATATATGTAATGAAACTATCAGGATCTCTTACTTTTGAACAGATATATAAATTAATACGTGAGATAATTGATACAGAAGAATTTTGTACTATTATTGACTGTGATTAATCTTTAAACTAAATATATACTATTATGGCGGATATGATTTCAAAAAACTTAGATAAGGCAAATAGGCTTTATTCTATTGGAATGAAAAATATAAAATTACAATTAAAACTTCTTGGGACTGAATTTGTAGTACTCAGACCAAAGAGTAATTCAAAATGGAAAAATGTTTTTGGAGGTACATATTCATCAAGTAGTACATTAGAGAACGATTATGATCAATTTACTACAATATTGATATTAAATCAGAATGAACTAAGAGATGTATGGAATCGAAACAGAGATAATCTAGAAGTATATACAGATGATGGATCTCTTGAAGTAGGGGATGAATTACAATATACTCGTGGAAAATATACATTCAGATTTAAAATATCTCTTAAAATGGGTTACTCTGAAGTAGCTGAAGTATTCTATGTTTATACATTGAATAGTATTATTGAAACTTTAGATATGTAATTATGAGAGAAAGAAATATAGAAAATGAGATTCTGAAGCAAAATAAAATTCCTGGATGTGATCAACTTACTAGACCTGAGGAAGTAAAAGCTCTTAGTAAATATCTTAAAAGTATTAGAACAACTCAAGAAAATCATACTTCCCTAGAGAAAGATAATCTAGAACTCCCTGGAAGAACAACAGGGAGGATTCCAGAAATTAATTCTCTCGAAGATTATATAGAGGGATTAGATGGGGTTCGTGGTATTAAAAGTCTATATAAAGAATCATCACGAGAACCACTTTCTGATAATAGAAACTCTGACTCGGCGGAAAATCATGGGTTGTATACAGAAAAGACACGTGAAAATCTGTATGATCCTAGGAAAACGGAACTAGAGAAACATCGTGAGGATATAGTAAATAAAAAAAATATCCTTGAACCAACCCTAGAAGACCGCCGAGAAGAATTAACTGAGGAACCAAAAGAATTAAAATCTCTAGGTACAGAAAAGTTAAATCTAGAAGGAGTTAGAGATGTAAGAAATCTTTATATAAATACAAAAGAAAATCTTAAGGTTCCAGAAAAAGATCTAGAGTTAGGAAAAGAAAGAGAATCTCTTATTGATAATCACAACCTAGAATTAGATCTAACAAGAATAGACCTTGAAGGATTTAAAGATTTATCATACAAAGAACAGCTCGAAGTAGATTCTAAAAATGAATTAGATACTACTCGAATATCTTTAGAAAAAACAATTGAAACTTCTGAATTATCTAGTTATAGAGAAGATCTTAAAGAAACGCCGGAGGAATTAGATAAGTTAGAAGATCACAGAGAAAAATTAAATAGTGGAAAAGATAATCTAAAAGAACTTGAAGATACTAAAGTTAAACTCAGAAATCCAGTAGATGATGCTGAACTTTCTAAAACCAAAGTATCTTTAGAGAGAACCGTAGAAGATAAAGAGTTAGAAACTTATAGGGAAAATCTTAGGAAAACGCCGGAGGAGTTAGATGAATTAGAGAATCATAAAGAGTCTCTTAGAAGTGGGGAAGAATTAAAGAGTTTACCTGAAGATAAAATAACTCTTGGAGGTACTGTAAAGGTATTAGAAGAACTTGGAAACACTAAAATAGATTTGGAAGGTACTGTAAAGGTATTAGAAGAACTTGGAAACACTAAAATAGATTTGGAAGGTACTGAAGAATCTGAGATATCTACTTTAGAGGATTATAGAGAAAACCTAAGTGTAGAAGATAATAATTCTCTTGAAGATACTAGGGTAGATCTGAAAGGTACTGTAGAATACGAAGCTTCTGAGTTAGAAGATGCCAGAATCAACTTAACCGGAACAGAAGAATCCGAACCTAAAAGTCTCGAAGATAAAAGGATAGACCTAGAAGATACAAAGGAGTCTGAACCTAAAGCTCTAGAGAATGAAAGAATTGATCTAGAAAATACTGAAGAGTCTGAGATATCTACTTTAGAGGATTATAGAGAAAACCTAAGTGTAGAAGATAATAATTCTCTTGAAGATACTAGAATAGACTTAACTGGAACTAAAGAAGCTGAGATGTCTGAACTTGAGGATTATCTTGATGATCTAGAAAATACGAAGGATTATGAGGCTTCTGAGTTAGAGGACACTAGAATAGATTTAACCGGAACTAAAGAATTCGAACCTAAATCTTTAGAAGACGAGAGAATAAACTTAGAGGGTACTAAAGAATATGAATCAAGTTCTTTAGAAGATGAAAGGATAGATTTAAAAGGTACAGAGGAAGCTGAACCTGAAAGTCTTGAAGATTTTATAGATAAACTTGAAGATACTAGAGATTTTGAGTTAGAAGATGAAAAACTCGAACTCCCTGAAACTTCTGGAGATGGATATGAAGGTTATACTCCATTAGGTCCGGAAGAATTAGATAGTCTTGGTGGAAATATCAATAATTTCTATGATTCTCTCCTTGAAGTTCCAGAAATAGCTGATGCTCCTAGACAATCTGGAGATTATACTCCTCTTGGCCCAGAAGAGTTAGATAGTCTTGGTGGAGATCTTGGAAATTTTTACGATTCTATTCTAGAAGTTCCAGAAACAGATAATGAAAATTATCTTTCTCCAGAAGAAGTAGAAAAAATCATAGAAAATCCAGAACAACAATATAATTATAAAGATAAGTTACCTGAAGTAGCTAAAGGAAATTCAGCTCCTAGAGTAGAAACAGAAGGATCATATAATTATCTTTCTCCAGAAGAAGTAGAAAAAATCATAGAAAATCCTACTTATTTCTATAACCAACAAAAAGAAATTCCAGAAACAGATAATGAAAATTATCTTTCTCCAGAAGAAGTAGAAAAAATCATAGAAAATCCAGAACAACAATATAATTATAAAGATAAGTTACCTGAAGTAGCTAAAGGAAATTCAGCTCCTAGAGTAGAAACAGAAGGATCATATAATTATCTTTCTCCAGAAGAAGTAGAAAAAATCATAGAAAATCCTACTTATTTCTATAACCAACAAAAAGAAATTCCAGATGCACAAGCTCCTGATGGACAAGAAATTTATAAATATTCAGAAAATCCTGAACTATCTTCTGAACAAGTAGAAGGTCCTCCTATGAAATTACCTAAATTTGGATTAGAATCTCTTAATTTAAGTAATTATCTTAGATGGACTGCTGAAAAAGCCGTGGGCTGGACTGGAGTACATGGAGAGGCAAGACAACTTCTTGTTAATGAAACACTAGCTGGTTTGGTAGTAGCTAGAGACGAGCTTGAAAAAGTAACTAAATCAAATCGATATAGACTCCCTGGAAATGATGGCGGTTTATTGGGTGATTTAGTATCTGGAGGAGTTTCTGGTGCACTTGACAACCTAGGAGACAAGCTCGGAGATGCTGTTAATAGTATCGTTGGAAGCAAATCAGTAGATATATCTAATCCTTTGAATAGACCAGATGAAAATAAATTTAAATATAATGGATTTGAAGAAGCGAATACACGATCAACTAGTAGTAATGCTTCTAATCCTATAAAAAGTCAATCTGTATTTTCTTATGATGAAATCGAACTCTTAAGTAAAATAACTAATGAAGGAGCAAAGAAAAATTCATCATCATCCTTTTGGAAAAAAGCAGGTAGTGCTTTAAAAGATATGGCTTTAGGATCTTCTGGAGGAGAAAGAACATACAGTTTTAAAAATAATTATATTTCAGGTAAAGGTATATTAATTACTCTAGAGGAATTATGTGGGATATCTAGCGATACTGACGATACTAATACTGTAGAAGGTTTATATAATGTATTAAAATCTAGCCCATTTATTACAACTCCAGATAAATTTACCTCAACAGGGTATTCAAATTATAATATTCAAACATTAGATACTAATGCTTTCTGGGAAATTGCTCTTGAACCTTATGCAGGGCCTGAAAATGGAGATCTTAATTATCTTCCTGGAATCCACGAAATAAATATAAGAAATATCGTAATGCATGGAGTAAATACAGCTTATAATAAATGGATTCCATTTACTAGTTTTGATCTTCAAAAATCTAAAATGACATCAAAAACACTGAGCTTGTATGATGGTGAAATTAGTTATCCTGTTTCAATGGAATTTACTAATGAACTTCGAATAACTATCGCCGACGATCAATATAAATCTTGGAGACGATACTTTGAAGAATGTGCTAAAGCTGCAATTTATAATAGCGAAGGACATACATCTGATTATTATATACTGCCCCCGGATGAATATTCACTTACAGCAATAGATACTAATAATGTGTGTATTGCTATGTATAAAAATATATGCTTCAGATGTAGAATATATGTTATGACACCACAATATAGTACAATTCAAAAATTTGATTTGCTTTTAGTAATGAAAGATTTCTCTGAAGAGTATACAGGGGATATTGGAGACGGTGCAGGAGATCTTACGGTATCATTTAGTATCGTAGGAGAGAATCCAAATGAAGGAAAAATTCCAGAAGTTAAGGTAATACAACATAAAGCTCCCGATAATTCTTCAAAAACAGATTACGGTTCTATAGTAGAAAGTGGAGTAAATTCAGTAATGAAACTAATTAAATAATATAAAGCTATGTATTTAAGATTAGGAACAACTAATATAAAGTACTCCACTGAACAAGATGATTTTACAGTATTTTCTGAAGTTGTAGATTCTAAGATGTCATATGAGAAACCAATACTTGTGAGAACTCCTGATGAACTTGATATTTGGTTTGGATCAGATTTTCCAGGGAAAGATTATTATGATGAACTTTTAGAATCTGGAGTTACTTTATTCTTATATAGACCAATTAAGGTTGAACAAAATACTAATGCTCCTGACTATGTTGACCTAAAAGAGTATTCTATAGATCAAAAATTATACTATAACTTAACAGAACTTCCAGAAATCGGAGAAGATAAAGTTTTGTATAAGGTAGTAACAGGAGAAGGCGAATATAAAGAGGGAAATTTGTGGTATACTCTTTATATATATTATCTAGGAGAATATATGAAAATCCTAGAATTACCACAAAATCTTGACACTAATAATACGAGTTCTCTAGAAAATAGGGATGTATTAAACATAAATTATCCAGGTTTTATTGGACCTGAATATTGTTATCCGAAATATATAGAGGAAGGAGATGTTGATTATACTGAAAAAATTAATGAAGAAATATTATTATCTCATCTTCCTGACTTGCTAAGAGTATCAAAAGGGTATGAAACTTTAGCTTATTCTTTAGTATATAACCCTGAGATAGATTTTCACCCGATAGACGAGGGATTAACTTCTAAATATATAATCCTGAAAAAACTTAAAAATGACTCTTATGAAAATATAATGATTTGGTTTAAAGAGGAAATTAATAGTATCCCTAATATTCCAAGTCAGTATTATGATGAAGCAGTCGAGGTCGAAATCAAAGCCAAAGAAAGTAATAAGGAAATTTTCAAGAGGTTAGTAGAAGTTATAATTCCAAGTCAATTAGGTTATACAGTCGAAGGAAATATCTCGGAGGGTTACAAAATATACACATCATATTCTGTTCAGGTTACTTATTTTACTAATATTACTGATCTATTATTCGAACCAGATTTTAACACTACACACAATATACTATCAAAAATCTCGAGCGGAAGTACTAGAGTGAGATTTATATCTAAAACAACTGGTACTGAAGGTGGAGATCCCGAATACTTAGATAGTGATATTAGTGTAAATATTGAGAAACTGAAAGGAGATGATAAGTATAGAGTAACAATCGAGAGGTATAAATATCAAGAAATTTATGAAGGTGGTTTATTTACTATTGGACAGGAAAGACTTGATACTATAATTACTTCAGAGTCTAAGTTAGTTAGATGTATTCTCTCAACATCTTACATAAATCGAGAAACAGGTGAAGAGGTAGAATATAAAAAAGGTACTAAAGAATCTGAATTACCTTCTGGAACATGGTATCTTAAACGAGCCTGGAAAGAAACGGCCGAAGATATAAATGGGGAATATTGGAAAGCGGCAGAGGCTATTTTTGGATCTGACAACGCTGGAATTATTGATTATTTCTTAGTCCCTGATATCTATAAATACTCGGCCGGAATGAAGACAGGCTCAGAGACTAGTTATTATCCAGAATACGAGAGATTTTTAGGGTATGCAAGGAGTTTAGGTTTTCAAGTATTATTCCAAAATTCTGATAATGGATGGACCTACGTAGAAACTCAAGAACTCCCATCGGCCGAAAATATAACCTCAGGAACAATTTATATAGTATCACAACCCACTGGAGGAGTAAAATTCTATAAAGTGGAAAACGGAAACTTAATAGAAACAACTGATCCTGAGGAAACTAATACGGCCGGAAATAACTACGTCTTTAATTATACCTCTGATACTGATAATCGACTCTTATATTTTTATCGAGGACAAACAATTTTCGGACAAGATAGACCTGGATATTATTTACATATTAGAGGGCTCTTACAAGATATTTACTCAATAACTAGCGATCAGATCTTATATCAAACACCTACAACAGATCCTTACACCTTTGAATCACCAGAAGAAAAACTTGAAGAATACAAAAGTAATTATCTAGTATTTAATAACCAGATATATTATTATAAAAAATATCAAAATGGACAAGACTTCAATACTTCAGGGTGGATGAGATTCTGTATAGGAAAAGTGGCTAGAGAATTGGAAAAGAATAAATGGAAAATTCTTAGTACTAAATCAGCCGGAGATATAAGAGCTAGAATAGAACAGATCTTAAATAGAATATCAGCTGGGTACTCATATATAGATTCATTAGTTATTACTGGATTTTACCTAGACTTACCAAATAACAGACTAGGACTTGAAGTGGAATCTAGAATGAGCGACTTAGTAGATAATGATATGACGATCGATATAACTTTAAATTACGATAAAAAATAATAAAAACTATGGCAAGCGTAGCAAGTTTAGTCCGCGGAAGTGACGGATACATGAAATTTATTGACTATCAAAGTACATATAAAGATAATAATAAAGAATTCCTTCGTGGTGACATGTGGGAACTTCAATTCATTAATGTACCTAAGATAAATAATTGTCTTAGTAAAACTTTGTAAACTGCTGGAAGATCAAGTAAAGATAAATCAGCAAAAATAGATAAAAAATCTATTTCTCAACGACTATTAGCAAAGAAAAGAAATAGCCATAGATTTCTTTTATGATATAGTCTAAACATAGAACAAATGTTTGAGTTTATTTCCCTGGTACTGATATTTTCAATGCTAGATTAAATGCCGTTCAGGTAGGTATTGATTATAGTGTATCAGGTTTTGAAAAGAGAATGCGTGGTAATTATACTATCATTCAGAAGACAGGTCAAAACACAGCTGGAACCCTGTCGTTGGCTTTTGTAGATAAGGAAGATCAGGCAATTACTTACTGGTTTGATAATTTAAAAGTTGTCCATTAAGAGATTAAAAGTTCCTTAATGAATCTTTGTGAACTGCTGGAAATATCTCGTTATAGTTATCTCCATCGCTTAAGATTTAGGATTAAGAGCGATGAACCTAATATAACGAAAAAATAATCAGCAGAAATAGATATGATTCTATTTTTCAACGACTAAGTACAAAGAAAGAGGGTTAAGCCATAGTTCCTCTTTATGATATAGTCTAGTATGATTTAAAACAAAAACCATAAGGACTATCGCCAGAAAATTGCAGATCGTGATACTAAATATTCTTTCAGAAAGGATGACTTAGTATGCGACCTTAGATTAATCTTAACTAACTCAAGCCGTATCAAAGTTCGTACTCTTAATTTCTATAACTGTATTCTTCAGGATGCACCGATCGACGAAAATGGTTAAAAAAATTTTTAAGGCCCACTAGAAATAGTAATACTCTAGAATGTAGTAAGTAAATTCGGTGAAAGGATAATCCCAATACCGAACTGAGAACATAAAAATTCTTAGCGTAACGAATAAAGACTTACTAACTTATAATGAAATATAAGTTAAATTTATATTCTGAACATATAATAAAATATTATAGTAACCTATTGCAAACAGAAGACGGAACCGATTAATTGCTTAGTCGCCTATTATATAATAGGAAAATTATACTAAAATGCTGGAAAATGTAAAACATAAATCAGCAAAAACTATTAAAAATAGCTTCTCAACGACTAAATGTATAACTTAAGAAATATTAATTCTTAAGATGATATAGTCTATAATATATTAATATATATTAACAAATGCGAGCAGATATCCAAGTCAGCTTTTTCAAATGAAGAAGCATAAAGTTTATATTACTTTATGAAAATTCTATTAAAATGCTGGAATATCAAATAGATAATCAGCAAAAATTAGAAAAGATCTAATTTCTCAACGACTAAATATAGAACTAAGTTTGAAATATAATTTAGATGATATAGTCTATTCATTGATAAAAATAATTAATGACTTTAAAGCAATTTGAACATTTTGGAAAATTTCATGGTGTTTTCTACAAGAATTGCTGGAAAATTTGTATCTTTGTATACAAATAATCAGCATCCTAGATATTAACATAAATCTAGGTTCAACGACTATGTATGTAGACTGAGGAAATTCCTTAGGTGATATAGTCTGTCATGAGGTGAAACTCATTGATTAACGTATGAAAGAACTTTTGATAATATTTAATTAATAAACTAGAAGTATCTAATTTATTATTTCTTATGATTACAGTAGGGAAGGGTGGATCTGATCAATCTACCCTTCTTCATAAGAAATAATATTAGAACTTCCTAAAACTGTAATCAATATGGAACATTTAATAAAAGATACAAAAAGTTTTATTCAAAAAAGTAAAGAAGTATATGGCGATTTACTTGAATATGATAAAACAAATTACATTACTTGGAAAACGCCATTAATATTAAAGTGTAAACATTGTGGACAATATTTTGAAATGACACCAGCAAAACATTTAGGAGTATTAAAGAAAAGACCTAAATATGGAATAATTGGATGTCCAGAATGCAATATGAGGCATGGATTAAATATTAGAAGAAAAAATATATCAGATAGATGGTTTAGCAAAGCAATAAGTAAATTTGGAAATTGTTTTGACTATTCCGAATCAAAATACATAGATAATGATATTCCTATAAAGATATTATGTAAAAATTGTAATAATTATTTTTGGCAATCCCCACTAGAACATTTAAGAAAAGATCGAGATTGCTGTCCTAGCTGTGAACGATCAAATAATTTTATTAAAAAATCCATAGAAATATATGGATTAGAGAGATATGATTTTACGAATGTAAAATATAGGAATTTAGAGACATATGTTAGAATTTACGATAAATTAAATAATGTAGATTTTTTAATACTTCCAAAAGATTTTTTAAATGGATACAATTACGAAACTAATGGAAAAAGCAGTGGAGAAAAACTAGTACTGCAATGGTTTGAAGATAAAAAATTCAATCTATCCGATGAAGTTACTATAGAGATAAATAATGAATTTAAAGTTAGAGCAGATTTTATTATATATTCATCCACAAAAGAAGTAACATTTTGGATAGAATATAATGGAGCACAACATTATGAATTCGTAGATTACTTTTATAGAGATAAGCGATCCTTTCAAAAACAACTAAAAAGGGATGAAAACGTTAGAAAATATTGTAAGGAAAATAATATAATTCTTATAGAAATTCCATATACTTACAATACCTATGAGAAAATATCTGAAATCTTAAAAAGAATTCTCATAGGAGGTGAATCCCCTGATATAATAACTCAGCCAAAAATAATACAACCAACATAAAAACACTAAAGAAGAGTGGCTTTGATCGGCTACTTTTCTACTAAACACTAAAACAAATTATTATGAATTTATTAGATATATTATTCCCTAAAAGAAAGCAAGAAAAAGAAGAATTAAAAAATCTAGAGCCAGAGATAAAAAATCTAGAAATTACTTTAGGATTATATGGAAGAACTAATACTGAAGTTTATTACGATCCATTATATGAACGAAATAGAGGAAGAATATATGATCTCAAGGGTAGAAAAGAATACCTAGAAGATCTTAAAAAACGGTTAAGGAATAAATATAAAAGCCCTAATGTAATAAAAGCTCGCGGAATATTCTCACCTAACAGTTCTGAAAATACTGGTTTAATATTTAATCCTATTATAAGAAATCTATCTGAAATTAATGAAATAGTATATGTAGTATTAATAAGGAAAACTATTAATATTCCAAAAACATTAAAAATAGAAAATAGTACTAAGTATAAAATAAAAAGTACAAACTCTGAATGTGATAATATAGAAAACTACTATATTATAAAAGAGTTAAACGAAGATACAAAAAAATTTATAAAAGATTTAATAAGAAAACATTAGGATAAAAAAAGAAGATCAACTTCTCGTCAATCTTCTTTGTATAGGAACTATTTAAGTGATTCTCTATGTTCTTTTATCTCTTTACCACATTGATAGATCAATTCAGAAACACCTTCTGCACTGTTTAATGTATCTGTATTATCTAATATATTAGATACAACTTTACACCAATGTCTATCTTTTTCAGAAAGAGAATCTGGAAAAATAGCTGAAAACTAAAAAGATTAGCTTCTAGACGAGGACATGAAGTAGATAATATTACACATACTAGAATAGGACCTGCATATCAAAATAATAAAATTTATACAAGTGGAACAAAAGCAGCTGATGTTTTTTCACATGAAATGGGACATGCTCACTATGATAAAAGAAAAATAAAGTCAGTAAGTGATGCTATTGGTAAAGTTGCTCATAAAGCTTATCTAAAAACTGGTGGAATGTTGAATCATGTAGCTCTAGCTCCTACAGCAGGAATAATAGCAGGTGTTAGATCAGGTAAAAAAGCAGCAGAAAAAGAAGCTGCTGGAGAAAAAGAATCAAAACTCTCCAGACATAGTGGATGGGCAACTGGTTTAGCTGTTCAATCTCCAGGGTTAGTATCAGAGGCTATGGCAAGTAAACATGGTCTAGATTTGATGAAAAAAGCTGGTGCCTCTAAGAAATTAATGAAAGCTAGTCGAAGAAACCTAGGTGCAGCTTTAGGAACTTATGCTGGACTTGCTGTAGCTAACGCAGGAACATCAGAATTAGCTAGAGGAATTGCATATAGAAAGAAAAAGAAGAAATTAGAAAAGGAGAGAGATAAAAAGAAAGATGATAAATAATTAATACCATCTTTCTTATAAATCGTAACTAAAATATCTTTCCAAAATGACGAAAGTATTTAAAAAAGTTACGAAAACTAATAAATAATTCTAATTCTTTCATAATCTTATATATTTTATTTATTACATATATAAGGCTCTTAAGGAATGTAGAATGTAAAAAAAACAATAATCCTGGGAAAGTTTGGGATATAACTACCCAGGAACTAAAATTAAAATAAAGAGCTATATGATAATTAAAAGAAAATTATATACCAGACAAGAAACTAAGGCCATGAAAGAAATGTATCAGGCCCTAAAGAAAGGAAATATTGGTAGAGGTTTATCAGCTAAGAAATTCGTTAAAGCTAGACATGTTAGTAATGAGACAATAGATGCTTTAACTGGGAAAGATCAGGTAGTAGATTATGCTAAAAATTCTCAAGCAATTAATAATATAGGTCTCCCTGAAACAGCTAAGGCCTACAAAAGAATGATGGAAAAATATACTAATCCAGAACTTCATGAACGATTTAAGAGAATTCAAGCTGCTAGTTCTAATAATAGGTTACGCGTTGCAAGACAGAAGGTAAAAAAATCTGGTCAGTATGTTGTTGATCCTTTTACTAATCTTTCACTTGATAATAAAAAATTCTATAAAGAACGAAAAGCAAAGGGAACTTATGATATACGTGAAATTATAGAAGATAATTCGAAACAAAATAGAATAGATTTAGAAAAGTTAGATAAAATCAAAAAAGAAAGAGCTGGAAAAAATTATAGATTCAAAAGAAAAAATATTGAATCTAATTATGATAATGAATTCTCAGAACTTGAAACTAAATACAATCAAGCTAAGAAATTAAATACTACTTTAGGATATGATCCTGAATCTGCTCAAAAAATTTTAAAAGATCTTAAAAAAGATAATATAAAAACTGCAGTAGGTTCTAATTTAACTACAGAATATAATTATAAAAATGATACTATTAATATAAATAATATACATAGAAAAAATCCATATACAATTCTTCATGAGGTTGGACATCGTGTAAGTGATAATAGAGAACAATTAAGAGGAGGTAAATATTATGGTAATTATAGAAGTTTGGATAAAAAAGTAAATACTTCACATAATTTACATAATTCTATTATGAACAATGTAGGAAATTTATCTACATTAATGAATGAAGCTAATGCATCATATCATGCTGTTGCATTAGCGAAAAAATATAATCTTCCCAGAGAAATACAAAAAGCAGGAAATAAAAGTCTGGATTATTCCTTTAGAACTTATGAATCTAATACAGCTAATAAAATGATAACTGATAATACTGTAAGATTACTCGGAAAATATAAGAATAAATAAAGAGATTTGGAAATTAATCCAAATCTCTAATCTCAATAGCATAATAACCTTCAGGAATATTCCATACCCCTGGATCTAATGCATTTGTGGGTATTTCTGTATTTTCATTGATAGGATACAAGTCTACTCTTTTATGATCAAGCCAATCTGAACAAGGAGTTTTTGATGTATTATGATAATCCTTTAAAAAGATTAATTCATTTCTTTTTACTCTCATACTTTTATTAGATTTATTAAGATTTTCTACTATTTTTTCAAATCTTAGCATAGGATTTTCTATAGAGCTAATATCTTTATCATCCATAATTTTATAATATTTAAATGTTAATTTCAATAGTGTAGTAACCTTCTGGAATATTCCATATCTCAGAAGATAATGCATTTTTAGGTACTTCTGTATTTTCGTTAATAGGATATAACATTACTATTTTATAATTACATTCTAAATGAGATCTTATTATATCTTTCTCTTCATCAGTAAGTTTTTTCTCAATTACCGCTTCTTTGACTATTCTTTTCATAATTCTACGTATTTAAAATTTATATTACATATACGAGGCTTTCAAATTGATAAAAAGGAGGTTTTATATAGGTTTGTCCCTTATTTATGAGGACAAAGGAGTTTCCCTTATCCTACACCTCTAACCGCTACCGCTAGAGGTGTCTTAGAAAAGAAACATTGAATAAGATATATAGGAAATTTTAATATAATATCATTTTAATTAAGTTGACACCCCTTTGGCCTCTGGGGGCCAGGGGTGGTGTTTCTAGATTAAAAGCTCATAGAAATCCTAAACATAAATATTCCATGTCTCCGACATAATCTTATGTTCTTTATCTATATGAGCAAGTGTCGCAAATTCTTTAGATAATATCTTTTATAGTGGAGAGTCAAAAATAATAAATTAAATCGACAAAATGCGTATAATATCCTTTCAATCCCTTATGATTGAAAAGGGAATTCTCCTATGTCTTCAATTTAAAGAGACATAGAAATTCTTTTAACTGGATTCTCTATTAGATTATAATAAATTTAATAAAAAATTATACGTATATGTCAATACTAAAATTACCTGATATCATAGTACCTAGAGGTATTAGATATATTTCAGAAATGGATAGTTTATTTAGATTTTATAAACTACCTGTAAAGTGTATAATAAATAAGCAACTACCTGGATGTGGTTTTACAGAATACTGTTTAAGAGGACCTGAAAATGTAATACTTTGTTCTCCTAGAAAGATGTTACTTAAAAATAAGAAGGATCAACATGGTAGAGATGTTTATTTGGTTGTAAATGAACTTGAGAAGGAAATAGAGGTTGATAAAGATCTCTCCAAGATAGATAAAATTAGATCTCAAGTATTTATGGATACTCTTAAAGAAGTAGTTCATGGAAAGGATACAGTTTATAATAAATTAATGAATGAAATTAAAGATTATCTAAATGAGAGGAAGTACTTAGGGGATAAGCCCGCTAAGATCTTAGTTACATATGATTCATATAGAATAGTAAAAGATATTCTAGAAAGTCTTGGAATATTTCAGAGTTTCTATACAGTAATAGATGAATTTCAAACTATCCTACATGATTCTAAATTTAAATCAGATACTGAATTAGAATTCTTAGATATTCTTAAGCAATCTCATAGTGCATTATTTGTATCAGCTACTCCTATGTTAGAGGAATATCTTAATATGTTAGATGAGTTTGATGGTTTACCTTATATTAATATGGATTGGGGTAAGGAGGATTCAACACGAATTATTAAACCAAATCTTAAGGTTTTATCTATGAAATCTACTGGATCTAAAGCAGAAGAGATCATAAAAACATATAAAGAGGGTAACTTTGAAAAATTTATCAAAATGGTTAATGGATATCCTAGGGAAATAATATCAGATGAAGCAGTGCTTTATGTAAACAGTGTGAATCATATTATATCTATCATCAAGAAATGTGATTTACAACCTGAAGAAGTAAATATCCTCTGTTCTAATACTCCAGACAATCTAAAAAGAATACAAAAGAAATTAGGAAAGAAGTTTGTAATAGGGGAAGTTCCATTGAAAGGAGTAAAATCTAAAATGTTTACATTTTGTACAAGAACGGTTTACCTAGGCGCGGATTTCTATAGTTTATGTGCTAGATCTTTTATCTTTAGTGATAGTAATATAGATAGTCTAGCCGTAGATATCTCAGAAGACTTGCCTCAGATATTAGGACGTCAGAGATTGTTTGATAATCCTTGGAAAAATAATGCAATATTTTATTATAGACCTACATGTGACTATAGGAAGGTTAGTCAAGAGGAATTTGATAGAGAGATTGAGAGAAAGAAAAAAGCTACTAATGATTTACTACTGTCATATAGTTCAACTCCTGATGAGGCAAAATTAACGTTGGCTGAGAGATATCAAAAAATGGCAAAGTCATTTAATTATAAAGATGACTATGTAGCAGTAAATGAACACTCCAGGTCTACTCTAATTCCTGTTATTAATAACCTAGTTCTGGTAAATGAAATTAGAGCCTTCAGGATACAACAATATGACTATAAGGATAGATTTACAGTATTTAGTTCAGTACATAATACACTAGATACAAATGATCTAATAAATCGAGAGGTTTCTGAATTTTTAAGTATGTATCAAGAATTAAAAACATACTATGATAAAATAAAATTACTATGTGAATATAACTTATCTGAGCAGGGGGTTAGAATAATATTAGATCAGTTAGGAGGAGATGAGATAGCATCTCACTATATAGCATTGGGTCCTGATAGATTAAGGAAACTTTATTATAATAAAACTAACATTAAGAAGGAACTAGGTATAGTAACCTTCAGTAGGGAACTCTTAGTTAATACAGTTCTCTCCAAGTTTTCTATTGGAGATAGAATAGGTCAAGCAAGGATAAAAGAAATTCTTAAAAGTCTATATAATTCTATTGGATATTCTGCTATTCCAAAGGCTACTGATTTGGAAGAATTCTTTAATATAAAAAGAGCAAAAGTTAGTGAAGTTCTTTTAGATGGTACAAAAAAAAGAATAGATGCATTAGAGATAATAGGAGTTAAGCCAGAGTATCAAGGAATATATAATAACCTGAAAAAACAATAAAACAATATTTTATGAGGTAAGTGTTCGATCTTACCTGAGACATAATAATTCTCATTCGCCAGTAAAGGTGAGTGGGAATTTTATTTTGAATAAAATTAGTACAAGATATGATAATAAAACGTAAACTAATTTTTGATAGTCCTGAACAAAGAGAGTTTGGGATTCCTTGGAAAAAGTATGCGAAATATGGAATGAGGTCTGTTAAAGACCACGGGTTAAGAAAAGGAATAAGAAAACTTCGATTTAAGATTTCTGATGATATTGATAAATCAATTAAAGCAAATGAAAAGGCTCATAAGGCTCTTGATGAATATACTAATAATACTGAATTTCCCAAACGATCAGAAGTAATGGAAGCTTTAGGTCAAGAAGCAAAGAAAAGAGGAATAGTTGTAATAAAAGGTAAAAAAGAATATAAACAGATATTGAAAGGTGGAGAAAAAATAAAACGCTCTTCTTATGATAGAAGTGAACCTTGGGCAGTTCCTAAAGAATATATAAAAAAGAAAGATATAATTAAGTATACTAAATCTAATTTTCCAGAGGATAGAGAACTTGGAAAAGCATTATCTAAAGGAAAAGCTGTAATAAATCAAAAAGGAAGTCAGGCAGTACTTGCTCATGATATTGGACATATTATGAATCGAAGTAAGACAAAAACAGGGATTGTATCTAAAGTAAATGATGTAACAAAATCGATTTATCAAGATAGTAGAAATAAAAAGGGATTAGGAAATTATTTACTAACTTCTGCAACAGGAAAGATTTTATTAAAAGAAGAAAAGAATGCTACTAAAAATGCAATGAGTCTTTTAAAATCAGCTAATGCAACTCCAAATGAAATGATTGCAGCCAGAAAAGAATTAGGAGCAGATTTTGGAACATATATGCATGGTTATAAAGCAAGTAAGGGAAGAATATTAAAGGGAGTAGTAAAACCGAATAGAATAAAGAAGAAAAATAAAAAGAGACGTTAGGCCTCTTTTTCTTGAATTTTAGAAATTAAACTATTAATATATTTTTCAGCTAATTCTTTTGTCTTAAATTTATTATTGAAAGATCCAATAATATAATATTTCTCTGGATCTTCTAGATTTATATTATATAATAGTTTAAAAGTTTCTAAATCTTCTTTCTTAATATTTAATATTTTCATATCTTTAGGAACATCGTATTCTTCTTTAGATACTTGAATTAATGTAATAAACGAAATCCCTTGTTCAAAAACTTTAGCTGTAGTGAACATTTTAGATATCTGTTTATTAGGTTTTACAATTTTAATAATATCTTTTTTCATATTCTTATATATTTATCATTACATATATAAGGCTTTTAGTTTATTATATTCCGTTCTTTATTTATGATCGGAAAAGTAAAAAATCATATTCTCTAAAGGGGGGGGGTATGAAGTTTAATATTCCCCTTAAATAGTATATAAATAGTATGATAATAAAAAGAAAATTATTCTCTAAGAAATTAACAGCCGAAGAGAGAAAACAGAGAGCTGCAGATCAGATTGATAAAACTCGTAAAGGAGTATCTACTGCGCATGGAATTTTAGCTGGTGGTACTGTAGCTGGGGTAGGTCTTTTAGGTTCTGATATTGCCAGAAATGAAGCTATGTATAAAGTAACTAAACAAACTAATAAACATGTAGATAAAATTAGCGAAAATTATGGTAATAAACTAGATAAGATAAGAAATACTGGAGATAAAGTTCGAGAATTGGCTAAGAAGAGATTGAAGAAAACTGGAAATCCTATAAAAGATCTTGCTAATGAACTTGATATTGATAGAAAGGTTGATTATGTCGAAAATGTCTATAAAACAGGAGCTGGAGAAGAATATAATGCTAAAATCGAAACTCTTAAAAAAGCTTCTAATAGATTAAAGGATAGAATTTCAAAGAAAGCTTCAAAGAGAAATAAGAAGATCTTGGTAGGAGCAGCTTTATTAGGAACAGCGGCGGGATTAGCTTCAAACCATTCAATGAAGAAACGTGCAGAAAAACTTAGAGAGAATAAATTTTCTAAGGCTGATAATGATTTAGATGAAGAAACATATCTTGGGATGTCAGAAGAATTTGATGATTCTAAATTCTCTCGAAAGTCAGATAAATGGCTTAAAGAAAGAGCTAGATATGATGGTGGCTTAACTGATAAGGAAAAAGAAAATATTAAGAAAAATAATAAAAGACTTATAGCTGTTACTGGTGTCTCTGGAGCTTCGATAGGTTTAGCAAAGAAATTATCACTTAAGAGAGGTTTAGTAGGAGCTGGTATAGGATCTGCTACTGGTGCTGCTATAGCTACGGCTGGACATCTACATCATAAGTCTGAAGCAAGAAAGGCTCGTGAAGAATTGAAGCGTAGGGGAAAAGAATAAGTGATATAAAATGAGAGTTTAATGTAAAATTTGATAAAATTATGAATATATTAACAGCACAATTGCCATCAGGAGGATATGGTTATAAGTTTCCGAGTGTTAAAGTTAGTCCTATGACATTCTTAGAGATAACTAGATACCTTGAAAATCTACCCTCTGATGATCCGTTAGAAAAATACTTATATGATATTAACTTACTTATTCAGGAAGATGAAACTATCTTAGATTGTTACTTAATGGATGTAGATTTCCTGATATTCTATAAGAAGCTATGTACTGTATCAGGGGAATTATCTTATGAAATAGAAGTAACATGTCCTGAATGTGGTAAGAAGATGAAGAAAACTATATCCTTCGAAAAAGATATTCACTTTAAACAGATCGATCAAAAGATTATGAATGGTGCTTTTATTGAACTTGGAGGGCATAGATACGAGACTATAGTTCCGACAGTTAGAGAGTTTATGAAGGTATTTCAGACTTACCTTAGATATCGAACTGTAACTGACTTGAAGATGATTAAAACTATAGCCTTGATTAAAGATTTTGATTATCAGGGAACACAGATCGAGAAAGATGTCTTAGGGGCTACTCATGGTGATGTTACTCTCTTGCTTGCTCTTCGTGACTTATATTACGATAGACTTGAACCTATTCAACTATATTGTCCTGAATGTAATAAAGGAAAGAAAGCGAAAGAAAGGAGGAGTGTGGCAGTAAGTGTAGAATCTCTTACTGTCGACTTCTTTCGAGACATCTGTAACAATTCCCCAATTGATGGATCTAAAATTTTATTTAAATAAGTTTCTCAAGGCAGATGGGATAGAAGGTTATACTCTGAGTTCTCTTAAGGCGCTTCGAGAGTGTTATGAGAATTTCCTTGATACTACTGAAGGAACTGATCCAGATTTCCCACTTCTTAATTTTGGTGGAAAGAAGGGGCAGAGGCTTAAGGGTATATCAGCAGCACAACGTCAAGCCTACTATGAATCTGAAGCTGAGAGAAAAGAAATGATGGGTGAGGGAGGAATAATAAATGTAAACCTCCTAGACCTATAAAATATAACTCCCCTCTATTAAAAGTTGATCTAGTGGGGGGGTTATATTAGTAAAAATTCCCCTAGATCTTTATTATAAAATTATGATCATTAAGAGAAAATTATTTAATATTTCGGATCGAGAAGAGTTAGAGAGATTAAAGAGTATAAAGCCAACACTAGGAAAAAGATTGGCTGCTACTGGAGCTTTAGGAGGAACTGGTGCTCTTCTAGGTCTTGCTGGAGGAAGAGGTGGTGCTTTATTAGGTGGAACTATAGGAGCTGCTACAGGTGCTTATGTAACATCTAACTCCATCAGAAAAAGAAAGATTAAAGATTAATCGAGAAAATAAAATAGAAAACTTGAAAAGATCAATAAAGTCCGTATTTAAAAAGAAATAATATGATAGTAGATTACATAAAGACTTGGATTCATATAAAATCTATTGAATTTTTTCTTGGAATAAAAAGATCCTATAGTATAGAAAGAAATAATCTTAGTAGATATTTAAAAGATTTAATCAATTTATCTAGTGAAATTGATAAATTAAAAGAAGAATTTAATATTAGGATTAGTTTTTGTTTGGTAGATACTAGTAACTTCTATCCGGATATAAGTATAGTAACCAATATTAGGGAAGAACTAGAGCAAGATAATAGAGTAAGAGATATTTTGATAGATAAGTTAGATTCCGATAGTGTTATAGATTTTAAATTACTTCACAATACAGGATATTATTTTCAGGTATATTATCTTATGTGTATGTTTGGGTATGAGTATATAGATGATGTTGAACAAAATGAGATGAATAAACTTATACCTTTGAAATATGAGAAGTACTATTTTCATAATAATAAATATAGATTATTGGATTTATCAACTTATCATAGTATGTTCTTTTATAATGATTAATAAATAAACAATGGCTGCAGAAGATATAGAAAATAAAGTAAGAAAAATGTCTTCCCAGAAACCAGAGGATGGGAAAGACTTACAACAACTCCAAGAAGCGCAAAACCAGATTGTTCAGATAAATGCAGAACGTCAGGGAAACTTACAAACAGCTAGACTCGAAAATAATGCTGATGCGGCTAATAATGAAACAATGAGTCAGGCTGTTGAAATGGCTGCACTTGGAGGATTAGGTGGAGCAGCAGTACAACAACAAGTACAGGCAATGAATCCACAAACTCAGGCTGTCTTAGGAAAATATGGACTTGGACAACCTAAAGTACAGCGAACATCTTCAAGGAGTGTACAAGTAACTCCACAGAAGATAACAATAAATAATAACACTACGAACACAACGACTAATAACGTTGCTGTTCCCGCTGCTAATATTGGTGGTCCTGTCCAAGGGAGAACATTAGCAGTAAAACAAAATCCAGATGAAGGACAAGCTCGATTTAAAACTTGGATATCTAATGCCTTTGCTAAACAGAATCAACAAGCAGCGGCCAGAGAAAAAGAATATCAACGTCGTGAGTGGTCCTTGACAAGAAGTACTAATAAATTAATGAAACACTTATCTGACTTAGGAAAGAGTGTTTCAGAGAGATTAGACCCTAGGAAATTAGCATCTTCGGTAGGTGGACAATTTAAAACTATTCTCTTCCTCTTTGGTACTATGTTCTTAGCAAAAAATTGGAAAAGAATTATTAAATTTGCTGCTAATGTAGAGACTTTCTTTTTTGGAGAACCTGATCCAAATGATCCCAAAGCTCCAAGAGGCAGATCTGGATTTTCTAAAATGTTAATTAGTTTATTTGGAGGAGATCCTAATAGCAATAAATCTACTATACTAGGTTCATTAAAAGACTTGCTTTATACAGGTGATGAAAAGCGTCCTGGAGCATTCGACTACTTATTTTTAAAGATAAAGAATTATTTTTCAGAAGGTGCAGAGGCGATAAAAAATTTAGAGTTGCCAAAAATAGATACAGATGATCTTTTAGGTTCTTTAAAAAATATAGTTGGATATTTTGGAAACGTTATATCTACGCTATTTACTGGAGCAGATGGATTAAAAAAAGGAATTGATAATCAGATAAAAGAGGTTTCTAAAAATTCTAAATATGGATTAACTAGTGATGGTAAGAAAGATTTATCGTGGATAGATGATCGTGCGGATGTTAATGAAAAATTATCAAATTTTTATACACAACATTTTAGAGAATCTTATGGAAATTTAAAAGGTTATGAAGACTTAATAGATTCTAAAGGTAGGTTAACTGATATTGCTAGAGGAGATATAATTCATACAAGGGATAAAGATGCTAATAATTATGTAAGATATTCAGATGTTACTGAATCAGGAGAATTGACTGGTACTGTAGGTTCTACATTTAGAGCTTCTAATGCTGTATCAAGTATGTTAGGTGATAAAAAAACTGTCAATACTGTTGGAGTTACTAGTTTACTTGGAGATATTGAAAAGGCAGTAGATAAAAATGAAGAATCAGGAGATAAGAAGGGTATAGCTATCGAATCTTCAGAATTTTTAACAAGAACAGGACTAACTTTAGATGATATTGATGAATTGAAAAAACGTGGAGATATCACTGAAGGTAGTTTTAAATATGTTTTAGAACCAAAAACTTTAGAGGAATTAGCTTTTGAGTATAAAAATCAACCCCCAGGACCAGAAGAGGCTGCATTAAAAGCTGGATTACAAACTCATTTAGAAAATGTTACTGGTATAGGGGATTTAAAGAAATGGGGTTTTAGATTGGCAGGGTTAGCTGGAGGTATTGCACTTTGTTTTGTTCCAGGAGGACAAGCATTAGCAATTCCTTTGATAGCTGGTGGATTAACTGCTGGTGAGTTAACTGCGCAGGCATCTCAATCACCATGGGTTAGAGGTGGATTAGCTGCTTTAAATACAAAAAAAGCAAGAGTACTTCCTAGATATACTATGAGATTAGTTGATGTAAATGACCCTAGACCAGGAGTAGATTTAGGTCGTATGGGAGATATGTCAACAATTACTGTACCTAAAAATCAGAAAGATGCTACTATAGTTAATGGTTATAGAATTAAAAAAGGGGTAATAAATAGGATTAAAGACAGAATTGGTGGTTTTAAAACGAAAGATAAAGATGGAAATGTATCTTATAAATCATTTGATATAACTGATTCTGAAATAAGAACTAATATGGATAAGCATGTTAGAGGCATACAAACAGCTCTTCATGGAAAAGTGGCTGAAAATGTAGATTATGATTTGAATAATTACAAAGGCATCCAAAATGTACTGGATCTTAAAGCCAAAAATCGTGCTTATGAACAAGAAGTATGGAATAATTCTCCTATGAAAAAAAGTGGCGAATATATAGGTGATGCAGTAGATGGTGTGAAAGGGTATATTACAGGAAATAGACCACCTGAAAAGATAACTGATGAGGTGAGAAAGGCTAGAATACTAAAAGCCATGGATTTTGCTATGAAGGAACTTGGGATGACTAAAGAACAAGCTGCCGGGTTAGTTGGTAATTTTTTAAGAGAGTCTCAATTAGTTACTACTGCTAAGAATCCAGACTCTCCAGCAACTGGAATAGCTCAGTGGTTAGGAGTTAGAAGAAGAGCTTTTGAACATGGTAAACTTAGTGAGAAAGAAAAAAAAGCTGGATGGAAACATTATGATGGACCAGGTTCAGGTAAATCTTTGGGAGATGCATCCTTTGAAGAACAACTTCAATTTGTTAAGTGGGAAATGGAAAATATTCCGGCTTATAGAGAAGGTTTGAAGAAAATAAAAGCTTCAAAAGATCATCTTGAAGCAGCTCGAAATGTTTTTGGATATTATGAATTTTCAGCAGGTCCAGAAAAATCAGCTCAACATATGGAAGATAAAGGGCAAGATGGTTTGGGATCCTTGAAAAAAGGAGAAAATTTTGCAGGAGATGCTTTATTAACTTACAACTCTTTTAAAGGTGATACTCTAGAAAATACCAATACTAATTCCACAAATTCTGAAGAGTCTATTTATATGGCTGATGCTTCATCTACAACTCCAGATAATTATGTAGAACAGAGAACAGATAAAGGATCTAGTATATCTACTTATGATTGGAGTACTGCAGGTGTTAATTCTTTTGGAAGTGATTCTGGATTGATAATGGCTCAGAGTAGTATTTTAGCTCCAGAAAAAGTTACACCAACTACACCAACTTCAGAAAAATCTATTCCAGGTAATACTTCAGAATCTGCTGGACGAGAATTAATAGCTGATGCAGAAAAAGATAAGACGGAAGATCTTTATACAAAAGTTTCTGATATTAATGAAAATATAAAACTTCTTTCAAAAACATCTATAGCACAAGCAGAAGCAATTAATAATGTTTCTACAGCCATAGCATCTCTTAAGTTTGGAGGAAATATAAATATGGGTGGTGGAGATGGAAGAACTAAAGTACAGAGTATTACTACTCCCCCTTATAGAGGATAAATTATTTAAACAATCATAATTATGGCTGGTATTACTGATGAAGAACTAGATAGGGAACTAGCAAGATGTGGATTTAACCCTAAGGATGATAATAGTGGGGCAGTTGTTTCTAGACATCATGCATTTTATTATGATAGACAAATAGATAAAGTTCTTACTCATATAACTCTTCATGCTAATTCTTATTTAGATGGAAAAGGGGAATGGCAAAAAATGGGTTCATCCTATTCTTTAGATGAAGAAGGTTATAATACAGTACCTCTTTATAAAGGAATTCTAAATGAAGATTTTATTGTTCAAGCTGGTAATTCCTGGACTGATTTTGGAGATGATCCTATAGGTGGTATGTGGAATAATCTAAAACCTTATGCTCCATATGCGAAAGAACTTACGAAAACAGCTGAATCAATGTTGAGAGATACAACTGGAGACAGTACTGTTGAAAAACTAGCAAAAAAAGTATTATCTGGTATAGCTACTGCAACTGGTACAGCATCTAAACTTCTTAATAGATCTCTTGTAACTCAGGGGTGTAGATTTTCTTACTATTCTGGAACTAGTACTAGTTTTGGAAATTTAGCTATGAAATTTACAGTACTTCCTGATTATTCTGGTGGAGTATTTAAAACGGTTTTAGAACAGCTTCAAGAGTTATATCCATATATAATGGGTAAATATACTCAAGGAGTTGTTGATGAAAATGGAACAGTACTAGGATCAAAAATTGAATCTAATAAAGAAGGCGTTAATACTGGAATTACTGGAGAAGATGGAAAATTGCTTAATACATTTTTTAGTTGGCAAATGCCTCCTGCTGGATATGAGCCGGATCTTTTAAATATGGATACTATCTTAACTGGTACACTCAAGCTAAAATTTGGGGCTTTTTATGCACTAAATTCTCTTGTATGTACTAATGCTCAATTTAGTTTTTCAAAGCAAGTAGTAAAATATTGGGATGCATCAAAGAAAATGAATACTTTAAGTCCATTATACTGTGATGTTATTCTTAATTTCCAACCATCTACTAAATACTCTGATATATCACTTCAGAAATTTATTAGTGGACAGTCTACAAAAGATTTTATTACTGCTGCGAAAAATAATATGAGAGATGGTCTGAAAAGAGAAAAAGATAAAATAGATAACTTATTAAAATAATAATATGCCATTAAATACAGCAGAAAAACCGGGAAAAATAAAAACTCCTAATCCTCCATCATTAGGAAGTATGGTTAAATCATCTCCTTCTGCCCCAAGAATTGAAGTTCCACAACAAAAACATTATGGAGAAGGAATGAGTAGTGGAACTAAGGTTAGTGGATTTTACTATGATACTAATCGTGGTAATGATTTAATGTCAGTTTCTCTTCATTATAACTCTGTTCTTTATGATGATGGATCTTGGGGTGAATATCACGGTGCTAAAGACGATGATGGGTATTCTTATGAACCATTATGTAGAGCTATTATGACAGAGGATTATCAAGCTGCTATTTCTAATTCTTGGTCTGAATTTGGAGATGAGAAGATTAATGATATATTTAATCAATTTAAACCTTATGCACCGTATCTATCATTTTTCTCCAAAGAACTTGAAAAAATGAATAGTGCAGAGGAGGAAATGAAGACTGGATCAGAAGAGGATAGAATGGCTATATTTAGTACTATCGGACAAATATTTGATAAAACAACTGATGTTCTAGAGAAGTTATCAAAAGCAGGAACTGATTATTTAAATAGAGCTTTAGTAACTAAGACTGGAAGATTCTCTTACTATTCTGGAACTGGAGTTGGATTTGGTAATCTAACAATAAAATTTACTATATTTTCTGATTATGTAGATGGGAAATTCAAATCTGTATATGATCAGATTATGGAATTATATCCATATTGTTTTGGAAAATTAGTTAAGTTTTTAAATGATAGTGGAGAGCCAGCAAGTAAAGATGATACTGAAGTAGCATTGATAAAAGAATTGGTTGATAGATATTTCGGTTGGCAGATTCCTCCTGGTGGATTTAAAGCTGAGTTGGATAATATAGATAAAATACAATTTGGAACTCTTAAACTTAAATTCGGCTCACTTTATGCTATTGATAATCTTGTTTGTGAGAGTGCTACTTTCCAAATGTCTAAACAAATGATGAAGAGATGGGATACTGGATCTAAAGAAAATGATCTATGTCCTTTATCTTGTGATATTACAATGACTTTCAAACCAGCATCTAAATTTACTGATGTTAGACTTAAGAGATTAATAGGAGGAGATGCTACACAAAAAGAAAGACAAGCGATGGAGTTAATATTACAAGATAATATAAATAAAAAAATAGAAGAAAATAAAAAATTATTAGGAGGATAAAATGTATACTAAAAAAGATGAGATAATTAGCAATAAGGAAAATCTTTCAAACTATATAGATGGAATAGATGTATATAACTCTAGTATATTAGTATACTTAAATAATCCAATTATAGAAAGAGAATCTTATGAAATAACAGCATATGAATATAGACCAGATCTTATTGCAGAGGATTATTATGGTTCTACTTCATATGCTGGCCTCCTAATGTTACAGGCTGCTAGAGGGCTTGAAACTTATAAAAGAGGCGCAATTTTAAAATTAATTCCAAAAAGAGTATTAGATAACATATTAGGAAGTTTATGAAATATATTAATTCTTATAAGGTTTCTATTAATTTCACTCCATGGTTTGACTCCGGATATAAATTTGATAATATCCATATGTACGAAGAACTTGGTGGAAAGATAGCTAGTGGGGAAATTAGTATGTCACATGATGGTTCTGGGGAAGCTCTTAAATTAATTACAGATCAATATACTGGACAGATAACTTTGGAGAAGGAAGGTGGAAATATTTATACTATTGATGTTTTCATAATTAATAAAAAATATTTTAAAAACTTTTTAACTCTAAACTTTATCTGTATAAAAGATAAGAAATTTTATACAGAACTTATACAAGCTGAGTGGGATGATATTACTTCAGCTATTGAATCTTTATATCCAGGGAAAAAGGATATAAGATGTAAATGTGATATTAATAATAAACTTACAATTTTCCAAAACTCGGAAACAAATCAATCATTATGCTCTAAGTTATCATATGGATTTAAGAAAAAATCTATATTTGCTTATGGATGGGAAGGGTATTTAATGAAAGAGATTATAGGTATTGATCATGGAGGAAATCAAGAACCATATTATAGCATAGAGGGTTCTTCTGAATTCTTACAATTAGATTCTTATAATCTAAACTATAATCCTTTAATTTATTATACTCCAACTAATCCATGGGAACCAGTTAAAGGAGATGAGAATAATGGAGAGCAAGCAAATAACAGTACAGATGATTATACAGATCTTCAACCTAAAAATTCTAGAACTCTCCAATTTTATGAAGATTATACAATTGTTGGAAAAGATTTTGAACAACTTATGCATAACTATTGGAGAAACTTAGGATATATGAATTCTGATTTCTTCACTGCATTTAGAATAAAAGATTTTGATATGCCTAAATATAAACTTGGTGATATCTTGAAGTATAAACGTGGTGAGCAAAAAACAGAATTACCATTTAAATTATTCTTAGTTCGATCTAATGAATTATTTATGGCTATTGAAGATTCCAGTTCTGTAGGCCCTGATGGAGAGAGTTTTTCTTGGACTTCATTGTTATCAGGTGTAGAAGAGAAAGAAGAAATATTACCAATTGTAGATCCAACAAATTAAATAGAAAAATATGAAAGAAGCAGATTTATACTATACTGGAACAATTGTAGAAGTTTTAGATAAAGTATTGTATGAAATAAAGGTGGATATCCCAGGAATAAAATCGGGAGTTAAGGCATTTCCATTTAGAGGAGAAGTAGATGAGCCAAGAGTAGGTGATTTCGTATTTCTTAAGTGTCTTGATCCAGTATTTCAGAGTTATTACTTATATCAAAAAATAAAAGAAAATGATTATATAGGTTTTAGAAGTAATGGAAAAATGGTAGATATTACACCTGATTATATAAGGGTTGCTATTTTTGATCCAGGAACTGAGTATAATGATCCAAATAATAATCCTAGACCTGAACCAACTGATTGGGTGACTATAGATAAAGATGGAAACATGGATATTAATATGAGATCTAATGTAACTATCAATATAGGAAAAAATTGTGATGTTACTATAAATGGGAAAACAAATGTAGAATTAGTTGGATCTGCAGTAGTTAAAGGATCTGATATTACACTTAAAGGTCCTGGAACATTAACAGTAAAGGGTAAAGTAGTAGCGGGAGGACATACAGCTCTCGGACCTTTTGTATTATCACCTACTTTCTTAACTCCAGGATCTCCTATACCTACATCAGATACTATATTATTAGAGAGTTGATATATTATGAAAAATTTATTAAGTGCATTGTCTGCTAAAGCAGCTCAATCAATATCATTAAAGAAATATCAAGATTCTCTTCCTGAGTTTAAGGATGAATCTAATGAAATAAAAGATCCTGAAGCAAAAAAGAAATATAAAGAAACTCTAGATAATGCTAAGGAGGATATGAAGAAAAGAGGAGAGGAAATGTTGGATAAAGCTAATGAAAAACTTGGTCAGATGTATAATCAAATGATAGAAGATTTCAATGAGCTTGGACAAGATTTAGGTCATCTTTCAGTAGGAACAGCTCAATTTGCTGCGAGAATTGCAATGGTTCCTCCAGCATTGATTTCTGTAACTCCTATGGGTCCTGGCGTTTCTGCTCAATTAGCTCCTCCATTACTTCAACAACTTAAAGCTGAAGGAGATAATCTTAGTGCAGTTTATGATAGAGTTGATGCTAAGGTAAGTAAACTAGGATTAAAATCTCTTATGGGAACTATACCGGTCGTTGGATCTGTAATGAGTATTGTAGAAACTACACAAACAGTTGCTAAACCATTAATTGCACTAGTTGGAGCTAATGTTGGTGATATCATTGATGATCTTCCTATTCCTGAAATAGAAATACCAATACCTATTCCTGACTTAAGTGCAGCAAATTGTTCTGCTTTTTCTCCAAAAGATTTAGATCTTACGAATATATCAGCATCTAACTGTAGTAAATTTGTAGCTCTCAATGATGATGATCCTACAGTTAAATGTAATAATTGTAAAAATTATAAATCAAGATTATGAATTACCTACTTTCAACAGGTCAAATAACAAATCAAGTAGAATACTATATTATAGATCTTTTCAAACTCTACTTAAATATCTGGCCAAAGGATATTCCAGGAGCATCTAAGATTGGATTTAACTTTATTTTTACTAATACCAAGAAAAAGGATTTAGCATCTGAAATTACTGGTAGAGTAGAACAGTTAATAACAAAAATAAAAGAGAAATTTACAAAAACACTCGATATAAAAATTGTTTCACTCGACCTAATAGATGAAACAAAAGTAAAACTAGTAATAAGTGTTAATCAGGTAGAATCTGACGATATACTAGTTGATATAAATGAAACAACAGGATAATTATTATGAAATCATTACAAGATTATATAGATATTTATAGAGGAATAGCTAATAAACTTAATATTACCGGAGATTCTGTAGAGATTTTGTCTCAGATGTTAGCTAATGCATCTTTTATTAGTGAAGTAGAAAACATAGCCTATACACAAGAAGCATCTCTTGAGAAATCTACACTTATCAATTCAAAGATTCAACACTGTGTGGATGATATGTATTCGGTATTTCGTGGTAGTTGTCCTCGCGTAATTCTTAATATAAAACCTACTAAGTATTTAAGCTTTAATATTTATGATGAAATTATAAGTTCTAATAGTTTTAAGGCTTACTATTTAGGGTATTATGATAAAAACTATACACGGCCGGAAGGTTATGGAGATGATAAAGACATAGCTGGAGATGAAGGTTTTGTATATTCTCCAATTACAATGTCTCCGGCCGTAAATGATACTGATACTTATACTATTATATGTCTAATTGCAAAAGAAACAATTTCTAGGAAGTGGATCTTAAATCAAAACAATACTTACTATGTTAATTGCTTAGAAAACGACCTATCTGATGATTTTTGGGTTAAAGTTAATGATAATTTTTTCCCAACAACTAGATTATTCTCAGGACATATTTTAGATGGTAGTATTTTTGATCTTACTCTCCCTGGATTTGGTTCTAGACTTTATGTAGCAGATATTTTTAGAACAGTAATGGAAAGAGAAGAAACACAGACTCCAGCAAATACAACAATAGAAGCTCTTTATTATAAATTCTCAACACTCTCGGGATATAATACTTCAGAACTAAAGAAGCTTAATATTCGTGGAGCTGAGATGGTAGAATTTGATCCTTCTTGGTTGAGTGGACGAAATTATGAGATCTTAGGAACTGGTCTTGCTAGTATGTCTGAAGTTGATAGAGATAACTTAATTACTATTCATTACAAAGCTAATCGTGATAGATATGTAAATTCAATTTTACGTAGTAATTCTGATATCGGTACTGTACTTGAAGAAACTTATCCAAATAAAATTATTTCAGGTGGAACAACTTATAGATTTAGTAGTTCAGCACAAAGTAATTCTATCACTATCTACTATGTTCCATACTCTAATTCTACAATCCTAACAGAAGATGAAAAAACTAATTTCATTGAAACTAAAGGAGCTTACTATATAACTGATAAAATTACTATAGAAAGAGGATCTCAATATACAGCTATCTTTAACTTAGATGTAGAGATATATCAGAATAGTAGTATAGATTCAGAAGTTGGTGATATCTTGGATAATTATAGTAATAAGTTCAATATTAAATTTCCAGAGTTAACAGAAGAAATAAAATCTCTTATAAGTAAAATATCTAATGTAAAGAGAATAATTGACATGGAAATAACTTATACTAACGAAGATGGTTCTGTAGTTTCTCCTGAGATTGTATATGGAGAAGAGAATGTTGTATACTTCTCAATTAACTACATTATTAATTCAGTTATAGAATCATGAAAATATATATACCTAAACACTTAAGAAATATAGAAATCATAGATCAGCTTTATAGAATGATTGAGGATTACGAGGAACAATATTCTTCGGTAGTTTCAACTCAACAAGGTTCATTCGATGATTACTATATTTATTCTGGAAGTGATCCGGTGAAGAATTTCTTGAGATTATGTATTCCAAAATCAAGTCTCCCAGATAACCAAGATTACGAAGAAGTTATAAACTATCTTAGTAAATTATTTTACAGTGTAAAGGGAACTATTCAAGTATTTAATTATATGATACAATATCTTCCCTTAGATTTTGATGGAGAGATTATATATGACTCAGGAGAAATAACAGTAAACTTTGAGAACTTAAGTGTAGAAAATGAAAGCTTATTTTACGAACTTCTTAAGAAATTTTTAGATGCACTTATATACTATACCAGACTAAATACTAATATAGGTTCTGGAAGTATAGATCTAACAATTCAAAGTAAGTTCCAGAATTATATTGGAGCAAACTTAAGAAGCTATAACAAAATGACAGTAACGCCCTATGAAATTGATTATTAATAATAACAATTTTACGGATATCGGAACAGTAGTGTTTTACAGTCAAGATGACCTAGATAACCGTGAATACAGTAAAGTCCAGTACAGATCTAACAGTTCTTTACTTTACAATAGAGACTTTAGTGAGTATGACTTTTCGTATAATATCACTAAAGATAAATTTAATGATAAGTTTTTAGTAAATTATCTAGGAGAAAAAACCTTGAAAGAAATCGGAGAGACATCAAATTCCCTAGAAAAAATAGAATCAATAATATTCCCAACATCCTCTAGAGAAAATTTAACAGAGGAAAATGATAGATATTTCGGAACTACTATAATATCCAATCAGGTATTCGCGCTTTTTAAGGCCGCCGCTGGAATTAAACGTCTGGAGTTATACGAGGGGATAATCGACAAGAATAATAACAATTCTAAAGGTAGTGACTTTATAGATACTGATTCAATGGCCGCTGCTGGAATTAAACCTACTTCTACTCCTAACTTTATATTGATTTTAGGAGAACCAGACGAAACTACAAGCGGCGAGGATTTAGTAAGCGAGAAAGAACTCCTCGATGAAGTTACTGGAGAGAAGATGATTTGGATGCTAATTTCTAATAACTCCGAGGTGGAAAGTGTAAATCTATCTTATAAATCATGGGTAGATAGTACGAATCCTAACAGAAATATGAATAAATATCTTCTTAGAAACGATGAATATTGGTCTACGATAGATTCAGTTGGGATAATAGAAACTGTTGAGGATGTTCCAGAAGTTTTAATTGATGCAAATTCTAGTACTCTCTTAGGAAATGAGAGAATAGAAGATAGTAGATTATTAATTCTAGGTAATAAACGAGGATTAATTGAAATGTATAAAGGCGCCGAAGATTACCCCAAGTATTTTCCTTTTACTACATACAAGATTGGAGATAAGGTAATTCTAGGTGGAAAAGTTTGGGAATCAGTATCAGATAACAACTTTAATAATAATCCGGCGCTTTCATCTAAATGGATTCTTTCAGAGTTTCTAAATATAAATAAACCAATTAGAGTGGTTGTATCAGTAACTCCAGAGATTGGAGGAACTTGTAACCCTATCGGAATAATATCTATCCCTTCTGTCAAAACTCCTATTGATTTTAAGATATACCCTAATCCTGGATATGTTTTGAATGAAGATGTACCGTGTTTACTTGATGTGAAAGATTTAATTCCATTTCCACCAAGTAATAACTTTAATTATAATATTCCAAATAACCTAATAACAGTAACTAATTGGGAAGAAGTTCTAAAAACAAATCACCTAATTTTCAATCTAAAATATACAGGTTCTTATATAATTCTGAAAGCTAAAATATCAGGAGAAAGTGATGTATACGATTATGGTGAATGGAAAAGAAAATTTGGAGAAAATAATTTTATAGTATCTGAATTAATTATAGGTGATGAAACTAAATATGATCCCTTTATACAAGAGGATGGTAAAATAGATGTCCTAATTAATCAGAGAGCAGAAATTAGAATACCAGAACTTTCAGGGTATATTATTTCAAGAGTCTTAGCAAAATATGAAAATGGAGATCCAGATGCGCCAGAAATATATTATCCGGAACAAATCAATACTACTAACAGTATTGTAATTCCCGAAGTTAATTTCTCGGCAGCTACTCTTACATTAGAACTTAGCAGTAAACGAGTAACTATTAGTATTATAGAGTTCTCTGGGTTTGAAGTATCTAATAATTCATTAAAGATAAATTCTGGAGGTAACGCTGTATTTAAGTTTATTTCTGAAGATTATCCAAATAGTAACTTAGAAAAAGTTATTATAGAAGACTCTCAAGGAAATTCATTAACTATTAATAAGTTTACAGCAAACGGAAGTATTCAAAGTTTCGGTACGTCTCAAGTATCACTTAGGGCTGCAAATATAAATACTCCAGAAGAAGGAGAGTATACCTTGAAGTTAATGAATATATATTATAATACAACTATAAAACTTATAAAGAGATAATATGATACTAAATAATACGCACGTTCAAGGAATGTTTTTGTATTCAGAAGAAACTGAATATGAGAAAGGGGATTTTGTTGTCTATGGAAATACTATCTATATTTGTACAGCTAAAAATCCAACTAATAAAACAAATAATACTGTTTCTGGTGTTATTCCTGAAGAAAGTTCAGATAATTACTCACCATATTTAGGAGATAAATTAAATAATATAGAAGAGTATTTTAATTATATAAATCATTCTGAAGAAGAGCAAGGAAAGGAAGATAAATTAATTACTGCACATCTTTTATCTCAAATTTTATCTACATATATGATAGGATTTGATGAAAAGGGTATAATTTCTGAATACGTCTATCTTAATTCAGGGAACGATTCATTATCCATTTCATCTGAGTTATCTGATTTTTTAAATGGAACTGGAATTGATTCTAAAAACGTCTTGTCAATGATCTTAATCTCTCCGGAAATTAATAATGCTGTATTTAAGATATCGAGAAATCTTCCGGAAATAAGTGAAGTTATATTTAATGATGCTTCTAGTATTTATCCAGAAGATGCTAATTATGTAATTCTACGACAATATACTTATACTAATGAACCTAATTCAGATTCTATTTACAGACTTCAGGAATTAATAGATCCTATGGGTTCAGTTGTTAGGTATAGGTACGGAAAAGGTTATAATAACGGAGATCAGAATACTTTTGATAGTGTTACTTCTTGGTTGCCTAGTAGTATTGATAAAGAATGGATGGAGAATATAAAAAAACTTGAAAAACTTTACTTGGATAAAATCGAAGAATTAAATAACTTAGAAAAATCATTAGTAAATAATTTCCGTTTTAAAGAATATCCAATTCCAGAAACAGCTAATGTAATAGAATTTCAATGTACTGATAATACAAAAGATAATTACCTTCCTGTATCTGGATTTGATAAGGAGTCATTTATTCTTACAGTAATTACACAGGAGAATAATATAAATACAACGATTTCCATAGATCTTCTTGACGCTTATATGAGTCATGATGCAATTTCTAGTTATTATTTAACAGATAGTAGTGCTCTTGTTATAGTTCCTGGAAAGACAGAAGGAAATAAAGGAGAAATTGTTAGGCTTTATGTAACTAGTGGAAACATAGTGAATATATTTTATAGAGATAAGTACAAGAAATGAAAAAGATAGAATTAATAACCACTACTTCCGATAATATTTCTATATCACAAGTAACAGGTCAAGAAGATGAGAAAGAATATTACTTAACTGGAAATAATCGAGCATTAGTATGTAATGATTCAAATTACAGAATGACTAGAATATCTGAGCTAAGTAATAAATTAAAACTCAGAGATTGGAATGTAACTAATCGGAGGTTTGTTATCCCAGGTGAAGATGGCTCAGAAGGGAATTTACGAGTATGTATTGATGATTATTCTAAAGGTTCTGGAATAATAAATGAGGTTGATGAAAATACGAAAAGTATTGAAATTGATAAATATGAATTAACTGAAAAAGAAAAATCTCAATTTAATTCATATCTAGATTACCTCAAGAATAATAAAAATAATTACTTAAAAGAAATATATAACTTATATAATAGTATGAATAATAACGAAATTTATTTGTATAGTACTTCAAAAAATGTGGTTGATATTCTAAACAATTCTATTACTATCGATGTTATACCATTCAATTCTGATATCTATACCAATACAGTAGATTTAACAGAACTAATGAATTACTCTGTTAGTCCTGGAGTTTCTACTAAAATTGATCTTGGTATTCAATATTCTAAGTATGAAACTAGATATGTTGAAGATCCTGAAGACAAAGAAAAATTAATCTTAGTAGGTAACGAAAAACTATACTCTAAAGAAACAACATTCTCCGGACCTAGATATAATAAACAAGGAGAATTAATTTCCAAAGATTATATAGAAGAAATTGGATCAGATATTGTAATTGAATGTGTTAATAATATTATTAGAGTTGTATCTAAATCAACTGACATAGATGAATGTATTATTAGTAATTGTACAATAACTTATGGAAAATTATAATACAGGATATAGTACTTACGTTATTGGAAATTCTAGTAATATATCCAATAGCTTAGAAGTAATACTATATAATAAAAATGATAATTGGGATCCTAAGTTACCAAAAATATCTCTCTATAATATCGAACAAGTTTACTCAGGACTACTTACTTCCTCTGGCGGTAATTATATCAGATTAAATCGAACTACCCCAGAGGAACCCTTTAAATATGAAAATAATCTTCCTTCTGGATTTACTGTAATAATTTATATGAGTGTAATAGATAACACTCCTATTGGTTATACAGAGTTTCTAAATTCTCAGGGAAAAGGTAGTAATATAAATATTTATATATCTTTAGACTCTAGTATATCTAGCCAAATCCAGATAAATCTTAGTAATTCCTTAGATCAACTAAAGAATAACTCAACAACTGGGAAAAACTTCTTAGATAATGTAAATTTGTATAACTACTCTGGAGCACAAACTATAAAGCAAGACCTAGGAGCTGATAATTATCCAAGATATACTTCTCACGTATACCATATTCAAGATAATGAACAAATGAATCTCCTCTTAGATTATGGTATTGGGAATAGTACTGGTTTTCATAAAATTAATTTGAATCATGATGTTAATATAGATCCATACTCACATAATTATGAAAATCATCAAATTGGATTTTATGGAAAGGATATTGTATTATATTCTTGGACAGGTAATAAGTATTCTATCAAATCTTTAGTGAAAAAAACAAGATTTGGTAATCCTGAGGTATATACAACTTCATCGGGGGCAGACTATTCTATTTTCGAGGATATGAGAAGTAATCAAGAAATATTCTATTTTTCAGGAAGATTTATAATTACTATTGGAACTAATTATCCTAGTACTCTTGAATTATATGATATAGAGAAAAGTCAGTGGATTTCAACAGACTATCAAAACTTTTTCTTAGATACTCTTGATCCTAGAAGTAGAATTATATCTACTCCTGGAAATATCTCTAATAAAAGTATTACTAATTACATTCCAAGTATTAATAGTACTTTTCTAAATTTAACTGATTATACTAAATATACGAACATTAATATTATCAAAAAAGTTGGAGATTGGTATGTTTTTAAAAATAAACAATCCTCACAAAAAGATTTTCATATTTATAGTTGTATTGATAGATTAGTATATACAGTAAATACAGATGAAAGTCCAATACTGATTAATAACAGTCTCTTAATGATTCATACAGTAGATGAAGATCTGGGGTTAGATTATTATACTATCTATTATGAACCAGGGATTAGTTATTATACAGAAAAAGCTAGGGCAACATCAAGAAATTCAGAATTAGAATATTCAGAAGAACTCGGGATATTAGTTAGTAAGGATGAAGAGTTTGAAAAGTATAAGGGGTATTATAATGAGGGAAAAATATTGGTAATTCATCGAAATAATCCAACAGGTATATTTGGAACTATTCTTACGGGATTTAGAAGAAGCTATTTCAAAGCATCTCTTAAAACAGAAGTACCGAAAATTATAGCATCTATCTCTGGACTACTTTATTATATCGATGAAGATGGGTATTTAAATTATATATAAAATTATGAGAGTTATTTTTGAAAAAGAATTCTTAGAGAGTATAAGGAGGATAGATAACACACTAAAAATAACCAAATATGTAATAGGAACAATTTATAATTCATATACAGTTGGAGAAGAATTCATGGAGAAATTATTTTCAGGATCTTATCTGTATAATGATGTTAGAAAAACCTCAGAATATCCTCTAAATTCAATCTGGGATAGTAATAAAAAACTCTTAAAGATTAATATTGATATCCCAGAAGAAGAAAAAGCTGCCTTAGTTGAACCTAGCTCAGAGTATTGTTTTATTTATTGTTATGGTATATATCCAGATCGATCGGAAAGAATAGCATTTATAATAACTGAGCTAGAGGCTGCTGAAAGAAAAATAATTAAGTTCAATAGATTAGATTTAAATATATCATCTAATCTTTTTGAATTATCTTTTCCAGAATATACAGAAGCAAACATTGAAACAATAGCTGATAGTGATACTGTATTTTTGGAAGGTATAGGAATTAATTATGGAGTTAATATCTTTACCTCACTGGAAGAAAAAATAGTAACAAAAAAATCTTACTATAAGTATATAAGAAACAAGAAAACAAGTGGATATAGTAGTTCGTTCTTATACAATAATATATCTGGTGAGAAAATATATAATAACTCTGTGATTAGACAAATTACATCTATTCTATCGTTTTCAGCATTAGAAGATACTAGTAGTCTTAAAAAATCTGGAGGGTATATAAATCTATTAGGAACATTAGAATGTGATATGTATAGATTGATAAATGATTATAATATTTCAAAAATAAAGGAAAAGGTTAAAATAGATATAACATCTCTGCCTGTAATTGAAATCTTGGTGAAAGAAAGTAATGGACTGGAGTTTAAAGTAGATCAGGTGAATAAAAGATTAATATATTCTGCTAATACTACTGGAAAAGAGTTAAATTTAGTGATAGTCTTAAAAATTACTAATCTAGATCCAATAACAAAAAAGACGAGTACTATAGAATCAGGAGAGATTAGGTTAACTCAATTTGCAATATAATAAATCATGAAACTATCTTTAAAAGAATTCGTTGAGGCTATAACAGAGATAGATAAAAACATAGGATTTTCGAAGTTCGTGAAGTATATTTTTATCTTCTGTTTAGTCTTAGCTATATTTAATTACAAAACTATAATAAAGGATACTATAGAAATATATTCTGAAATTTCTGATAAGATACACTCCGAAAAAATGGAACTTAGGGATCAGTTATTAGCAGAATTAAAACCTCTCCTTACAGAATTTAGAAGTAATTCTAGAGCTGATAGAATATTATACTTCGAATATCATAATTCTAAAGAAAATCTAGTATCTATTCCCTTCAAATACGTAGAACTTCTCCAACAAGATAATGGTTTTGCTGTACTTTCCATAGATCCAGAACAGTATAAAAATATAAATACTGGATTAATTACTAGTATCTATGAAGATATTAAGTTTGGAGAAATTGTATATTGTGATGGTCCAAGAGATAGCGTATTTATGGAAAAATATCCTGGAATATATGAATTAGTAAATAGTAGAGATGGTTCTAAAAGACAAATATTTATTAGTATTCCTGGAATTAATCAACCTATTGGATTAATTATTCTGGAATGGATAAATGAATCTAATATAGAGTTGAATGTAGAAGAAATTAAGAAAACTGCTACTTATAATTATATACCACGAATAAATGCCTTAATTCTATCAAAGTCGCCCGATAGAAATAAGTGGTTATAATTATGAATAAAATAAATAACAATAATTTTTATAAAACAAAAACTTATGAACGAAGAAGTTAAAATTTATGAAGATGCTGCTTGGGGTAAGTATGGAAAAGATATTATTCCTAGTAGATTTTATCAGGTCTATAAAATTGAAGGTCCTTGGTTAGGAGATGATGAAAGTACTTGGTATGAATTCGATAGTGAAGATAAAAGTGCTACAGTTTTAGAACCTGTATATCCTAATTACGAAGTCAATAAATATGGTTTGACTGGTGATAAAGAAGTGGTTAAAGTTACTATTACTCCTAGCGAAAAACTTAAATCACAATATCCAGATGCTTTAGTAAGTATTGATGGTAAATTCTATGATCTAGGTATTCTTAATAATCCTGTTGAATTCTATATGGATAAAGATCATAAAATTTCTATTATTTGGTCTACTGCAGAATTAGTTGAATCTTTCCGAATTATCAAAATTAAATAACAGAAATTCTCTTCTGAAAGCTTCAAAACCTAAATTATGAGAATAGACTTAGAAAAATTATAAAACTAAGTCTATTCTTTTATTATTTTATTCAATTATAAATAAATAATTATGAGTAGTTTAAATTCTTTTCAAATACAAATTTCCAGAAGCAAATACATAGAACGAGATAGAAGTATAGCAAGATTAAGATTAAATCAACATGAATTCTTAATCGGAGAGCCTGTTATGGTTAGATATTATTCTAATCCTGAACAAACAGAAACAGATACTATATTCGCTCTAGGTATTAAGAATGGAATAGAAGAAGACTGTTATCAAGTTGTTACACTTGGCGGATTAGATTTAGTTCGAGATGTAGTAACTGAACTTCCAGATGTATCTCTTCTTGTACATGGAGAATTATATCTTTACAAGGATGAAGATGGAATTTGGAATTATGTATACGAAACTGGTGGGGTTAGACAAATAGAACCTATAACTGGTGGTCCTTTCATTTTTAGTAATATAGAAGATAAGTATAGATGGTTTTATCGTGATGGAGTATTAAAACGTGAAGATGATTTTTATACTAAGTCCGAAATTAATGAAATGATTTCTGGTTGGGATGTTAGTATTCAAGATGCTCTTAAAAGTCTAGAAGAAATTAAGGAGTTAACTTATAAAAATCATTCAGCTACATTCCCATTAAGAGTTAGTTTTTATGATTCTAACAGACAAGATGATGGCACTACTCCTCTATATCAAACTGGAATTAGAACCGCTGTTAACTTCTTAATCAGAGTAACAATCCCTGATATAGATATAAAAACAGGTGAAGCAAATACATATGAAGTTACTAATGATTGTATTTTAGAATTAAATGGTACACAAATAACTCTCCCTGAAAGTAATAGATATACAGTCTTAGGTCTTACAAATACAACAGAATATAGATTATCTGTTAAATATACGGATCCAGATACAGGAATTATAAGAACTGCAACTTCATATTATACAGTTAAGTTTGGTTACAATTTCTACTATGGACAAATTCCTGAAAGTGGGTGGAATATAACAGAAGCTGCTTTAAATTCTCTTGAAAACACTGTAGTTGGAAATGAGAAATCAATTGTTACTTTCCAAGGAGATCTTAACTCACAGAAAATAGCTTTTGCATATCCAAAACTGTACGGAAATCTTATGAGTATTTATGATACAACTTCTGGAATGAATCATATAACTGATTATTCAATAGAGTCTTGTAAAGTAAATGATATTGATTACAATGTTTATGTAAAAGATGTTGCATTAAATTATAATAATTTTCAACAAGTTTTTTCATTCTCATTATCAACATTCTTCGAAGGAATATCTACAGAAAATTCTAGTGTAAATGCAACTGACTTAGAAAATCTGAGACAGGAGATTTTAGGTGGAGCTAGCATAAATTATAATACTCTTGGAAAACTTGAACAAATTATTAAAGGATTATCAATACGTGAAGGCTTTATTGGTGGTCCTGGAATTAATTTAGTACAACTTGAAGATGGTAGTACAGAAATTAGAGTCAATGTTGATAATTCTAGTATTGTAACTGATTCTAATATGTCTATAGCTGCTAAGAATATAAGCGGTGGAAAATATTAATAAATAAAATAAATTATGGCAAATAAAATAGGTTCAAATTTTTTATTACCCGCTAAAGTATTCCTAGATAAAAGACAAGGTATAGTTAGTGGAATAGGAGAATTAGGAACATGGGATTATGATAAATACCCTATTCCTGATGGATTTGAAGTATTTGTAGATGGAAAATGGTATACTTACTATAAGGATATAGAAAAAGATTCAATTACAGGCTTTTTCAGAATTCGAGGTGGTATTAATGTACTTCAAACCACAGGTTCATCTGAGGATGATGTTATGTCTCAGAATGCTGTAACTAATGCATTAAACGGATTAAATGAGAGAATTCAAGATATTATACACAGTCTTGGAACAGTTCTAGAGATACGATTACTTCCAGATTATACAATTTCGGGTAATCCAACAGTAGATGGAGGGCTTTATGAAAATGGAACTAGAATACAACCCTCTTTTGCTTGGGAAGTTTGGTATAATGGAATGAAATTAAAAAGAAAAGATGTTAGTGTAAGTATATATATAAACGGAAGTTTTTATTCTGGAGGAATGAATAATCCTAGCGAAGATGAAGATGAGTATACTTTGGTATGGATTTATAATCAAAATATTTCAAGAGATACTGTAATTACTCTATCTGTTTTATACGGTAATGGTAGTTCATCAGACTCTATTGGATCTGTTAGTATCTCTAAAAACATTACCTATGAATTTATTAATTCTAGAATTTGGGGTAAATCTAAAACAAACGATATTAGTAAGATTGTAATTGACGGAAAAACTTACGGAAATAGAAGTCTATCTAAAGAACGTTCAATTGTTTTAAATAATGTAGATTGTAGCGTAGATGATGAAGGTAATGATTATACTTCAGGATTATACATATATTACATGATTCCTACTGAAATTTATGGAGAAGTTAATGAAAGTGAAGATCCTATAAGACTTTTAACAGGAAATATGGAAAATAATGCTTTCTCTTGTAAATTTGGTGAAGAAGATTATTCTGTAATAGTATTTGATTATCCTCAAACAGGAGTTTTAAATATAGAATTTAAATAATATGGAAAAAAATAAAAAAGGTATAAATGTTTCAGCTCCTATAGTTCCTTATACTGATCAAGATACATACCCTACCCATGAAGCAATTTATGGAAAAGGTGGTTGGAAAAGTGTTAGAACAATAGAAGATCTTAAAGCTATTCCAAAAGAAAGACTTGAAGATGGCTGTATAGTAAGAGTTGTGGAATCAAGTAGCTCTTCAGGATCTGCAGTTGAATTTTATTACGATAGTAGTATAAAAGATGGAGCTTCAATACCTAGTTCTATCACTGATCCAATTGAGAGAGAAGTTTATCCATATAAGTTCAGAAAATGGGCTCCTGGATATCTTCCTACAAAATTGAGTGATCTTGAGAACGATATGGCTTTTATTGCAGAAGTTCATAATACTGAAGAAAATGGAGATTACGTATATTTAGATCCAAATAATGCAGATGATAAGAATGCTATTGAAAAAATTCTAGTAGGTAGAGCTAGAGGTATTTATCAAGAATTAGCATTAGCATTTTTAAATAAGAATTCATCTACTACAGTTAAAGTAGATACTAATGAAGATGGCGTAGTAGATGGAAATGATAATAGTATTCCAATTCATGGTTTAGTTACAGTAGATGATACTGGGAAAATACCAAATGATCTTCTGGAATATCCCGGAAAATATGTAGAATCTCTTGTAGCAATATTTCCTGATGATTTTTGTTATGATCCTCTCGATCCAGCTTCTTGGTGGGATACTGATGACAAAGGAGTACTTGTAAAAGTTGCACCAGGAGGACCAAAACCAGCAGATTATCCAAATTCAGATCAATCTGAAGCTTTAGGTTGGGATCATCCAGAAGTAACTGAAAAGGATCAAAAATATTATATCTCTGAATATTACAAAAGCAGTGGAAATAGTAATAGTATAGTAGATAATGCTTATCGAAATAAAGTAGCTGTTGTAACTTCTAGTGATCCTAACGATTTTTCTTGGACAGCATCAGATCCAATCTGGAATGATATTATTTATGTAGATGAATTTAGAAGAACTGCATTTATTGTTAAAAATGATGGTATTATTGTAGAAAAAAGTATTGGACGTGATTTAATTCGAACTATAGAAGAATTAATGAGACCAGCTACGATTCTAGAAGTACCTACAGAATGGAATAACTGGGGAATATCTGCAAAAGTAGCTTATCAGATTCTTCTTGAAATCGATAAAATAGTTGCTTGGGGAGAAGATATATCCGATGAGAGAAATCAGAGAAAAGAGGCTGATGCTGCAATAAATGCTAGAATTGATGATCTTTGGGATAAACTTAATGCTCATATTCAAGACAAAAATAATCCTCATAATGTAACTCGTGAACAACTTGGTGTTGGAGAAAGTGATGAAGTTACGTTCTCTAAAGTTACAGCTAATGGATTCTTTATGTCTGTCGGATCTGCTGGAAAAATGGCCTCGAAAGAAGTAATGATGAGTGATCTACCTGCTGAAGAAGAAACTCACGAGGAAGAAGTTATTAGTGCCGTTAGCGAAAAAACATCCTCGGCACAACTATTAACTCCTCGTGTAAAAATATCCAGCAGTAATAATCCATCACTTAGAGTAGGCCCGAGTGATGGATCTTATGAATGGCAGGAAGAACTTAAAAATGAAAAAGAAGAACGTGAAGCCGCTGATGCTGAATTAAATAAGAGAATTGATGAAGTAGAAGCAGCTATGAACGCTCACATTGCTAGAAGAGATAATCCTCACGAAACTAATCGAGGACATCTTAAGATTGATACTACTGATGCTGTTGTATTTAGTAAAGTTAATGCTCCTAACGGTTTCTTCCAAGCTAATGGAACTCCAGCAGTATTTAAAGTAGCAACTCTCGATCCAAAAGAAGAAAAACTTAATGAACTTGAGTCTAAGATAAAAGAACTTGAGGCTGAAATTGCAAAACTTAGAAAGGTATGATTTCAAAATTAATAAAAAACGGAGAAGATATATTTCTGCAAACAACAACTAATGCAGTAATTGATTCTAGTAATAAAACTCTAACTACTATCATTCAAGACCTAGAGAATAATATTTCAGCACTTGAAGCAGAAAATGAAAAACTCAAGGAGACGATAGAGACATTAGAGAAAACACTTACTGATAAAATAACTGAACTAGGAACTAATCTAACTACAAAAATAGAAGAGGTAAATACTAACCTAACTACTGAAATAGGTAAGATTAATACTAGTATCACACAGATTAATGGTAAGATTACAACTCTTGAAAATAATGGAACTGACTACGAAGAAAGATTACAGATGCTTGAAAAGAAAACTCAGAGATTGGGTGAATCTGGAAACTTTAATCAACAAGTTAGCGCTCCAGGATTTTTCGAAAGATAATATAATGGGGAAGAACGATTATAAGTTCTTCCCTTTATTTTCCTTATATATGTTATGAAAGAAATTTATATAAACTCGCCATATTCGATTTGGAACGAACAAGAAATAATAATTCCCATAAAATTTCCATTCAGATCTAAAAAACATATGATGGATACTATAGGATCTCATTGGGATGATCCAGAAAAAGTACTTAATATTCTAGATAACAGAATTAAAAAGGGAATACTCTTCGATATGGTCTTAAAAGTTAGTAATCGAGGAGGACAATATAAGAGATTTGGAATTAAACAATTTAGGTACTGGATATCTTTTCGACCATATATATTAAAACTTGAGGAACTTAGACTTCATGAGAAAAAGATTAAGAAAGGTAAGTATATCAAGTACCTAATTCCTAATCCTAAACAAATTTCACCATATAAGATGGATCGAAAGACTTTCTTGGAAGATTACAAATATATGAATAAATATTATGATTCTGTTTTATTTAAGTATTCTCTTCACTATGTCTTATATAACTTAAAAGCCTTATAAGTGTATTATAAACTTAAAAGAAAACAGATATGGAAAAAGAAGAAATTTGTTTACGTCTCATGGAATTAATGAGGGTAGAGACAATAAATCACAACTTGTTTTTAGCTAAGCAAGGAGATTATGAAGAAAAATCGGGGAAAATTAAAAGAGAATATTTCTTCGAGAAATACAAAGAGTACAAAAATGGAACTTTCAATTCATTAGAGAAAACGAGGAATGACTTCAAAAAGGAGTATTTTGATAGGATAGAGGAAGTAAGAAAAAAGTACAGTGAAGATTGCATAAATTTTCAAAGAAATCACGAGATGCTTATTTGGAAAATTAAAGATCTGTTACACACTGCAAGATTTAAATGTCCTGATGAAAATGTTATAAAGGATGTTGAAAATTTCTTAAAAACCTGTGAATTACTTAGAAAAGTAGCAGAAGAAATCAGCCTTGATCAAATTGATAGTGAAATGAAAATGGAAAAACTTAGGGAGCTTTTATAAGCTTCCTTTTTTATTCTCCTCAAAGCCTTATTAATGATAGTTTTGTTTAAATCAAAAAATTCCCTGGTCTGTGAAGATCGGGGTTTTTGTTTCATTCCTTGAAAGCCTTATATATGTAAAAAGAATTTAAAAGAATATGGAAAAAGAAAACAAAAAGAAAGAGAAAAATTATTGGAAATTAGCATTTATAGGAATAGGTCTAACATGTGCGGTTGTCAGTATAATTAATTCACATAGAACCCAAAAAAAGTTAGACATTGTCCGTGGAGAAAATCAAAATCTCCAAACAATAAATAAATCCCTTCTGAGACAAATTCAAAATTTAGCCTATCAGAATGGGAAATTGACACAAAAAAGAACTTAAAAATAAGAATATGGAAGAAAGTGTTAAAAAAGAACAACGTCAGTATTGGGCGGTTAATAGAACTTTTCACAGTTCTATGTTCGAAGAAGTATTTAAAGTAGGAGGGAAAGTAATATTTTATACTATCTCTCTTGAAGAACTAAAAGAAATTAGTGAAAATACTCCAATTAACATGAGATTTTTAGGGAATGGAGTCCCTTATAAGAACGCATTAGATAAAGTTGGAGTTAAGTACAAAACAATAACAGATGATGTAGTGTTATCTCCTAGTCGTAAGGATGTACTTTACACTATTATTGGTAACACAACTGTTAAAGAAGATCAAACGGAATTTCCTGACTATACGATCATAGAAGTATATGTTTGTGAAATATGCCGTTAATTAAAGTAAAACAATAAAAATAAAAAAAATGGAAAGACTAGAAAAAAATGCTTACCAGAAAAAATTGGTAAGAGGTCTGTTAAATTCACTTAGAGAAAATAAAACTATCTCAGACGTACATGTAAAAAACTTAATTAGCGAAGTTCATAGTGAAATTGGAAGAAGCTTGGATAAAGCTTTAATCAAGAGAAAAGCTGATGAGTTGTTATTCACATGGATGAACAGTGAATTAAATATAGTGAAGAAAGAAATGAAAGGAAAAAGAACTCCACTTGTTATTAAGCTGAAAAATGAAGAAGCTATGAATGACGAGGAGTTTGAAATCTTCACTGAAAAAATACTTGAAAAGGTATTAGTAAAAGAATCGGGAAGAGTAAGAAAAGAGCCGGAAATAAAAGAAGAACCGGAAGAAATAACTACTCCCTCGAAGAAAAGGAATAAAGAAGAAAGAATTAGAATAAACACCTTAGACAATATCATGGAAGCGCTAAGTTATTCTATTACATATAACAGAGGTGACGGAGTAACTGGAAATAATGTTGCCAAGGTATTAGGTGTGAAAAGAATAAATCAAATCCAAATAAAAACTTGGGTAAATGGTTTATCAAAACATTCAGTAACGCTAAATGTATATTATGACGGAAGAAATGATAAGTTGGTATTCAGAGAAGCGGAAAAAGACTTATCTATCTGTTGTGAATTATACAGAAAGATTACAGGAAAAGAACCAAAAAGAGAATATTTAAAACTCTTAAGTGGTAAAGAAAAACCGAAAGTATTAGTAAGTAAGACTAGTTCTGCAATAGTAATGAAGGAATCAGTCATTGATAAGAAAATGATTAAAGAAGATTCCTATGAAGATTTATATTATTACGCTGCAGGAATAATTGTTGAACATAGCTATAAAGCGGTAGATATTGATTCATTGTGTACTAATTTGAGAAAATTAGGATATGATGTATCAAAAACTGAACTTCAAGGAATCCTAAGAAAAAGAGTTGAATTTTCTGTAGTAAGATATGGAGCAGCAGTAGGATTAAATGAAGGAGGATGGAAAACTTGGGATGAAATCAAAGAAAAATTCAATCCCAAGAATAACATAAAATGGGTAGATTGTAGACTATCACTAACTCTGGAAGAAATAAAAAATATCTTTCCAGAAACTGAAACATTGTCTATGATAACCGAAAGAGATGGATTTTATAGAGTATATTATAATGGATCGCTCACTGAATTAACGAAGTGGATCCAATTAGCGACAATATCCATCGGAGCAGAAAACTTAAGCAGTTATATATTTGATCAAGATTTAGTTAAGAGAATCAAGACAAGAATAAATCTGCTTAATGAATTTATGCTGAAAGAGGAATTAGGATGTAAATTAGAAACATTATAATCCCACTAATAATTGATGAAAACCGAAAGTCTGTGAAGATGAGTAGGTTTTTATTTTTTGTCCCCTCAAAGCCTTATTAATGTATAAATAATTAAATAAAAATTAAAAGATTATGAAAGAAGAACAAGACGAAAAAAAGAAGAAAGGATTAAGTAAGAAAACAGTTAAATTACTGATCTTTGGCGGAATTGCAGTATTGGTGATCGGAGGAATTGTGTATAGGTTAAAGACTTCGAAAGGAAAGACGAAGTTGATCAATGAAGGAAAACCGCTAGATTACTATTACAGACAATCAGGAAAATATAAACTGGCTCCTCTTACAATGGATACAGGAGTCGGAACATTAAATCTTTCAAACCTAGAGAATACAAACGGAGACTGTTTTTCTTTAGGTTATATAAAAGATGTAAAACCTCTTGGAGATGCAACAATTGAAGGAGGTGATGTAATTAACGTAGAATCTGGAAAAACTACAAAAGTGAATCTAACAACAAAAGTAGTATCACTTGCCAGATTATTATGTGGAGCAGAGTTCGTTAAAACAAGTTTTGAAGTAAGAGGACTCTAATAAAATATAGAAGATAGGACATTCAAAAATCCTGTCTTCTTTTTTCTCCTCCCCGAACAAACAAAAAGAAGAAGATATTTTGATTTATCTTCTTCTTAATTTTATTCTATATTACAGTTCCTTAAGAGCAGCTTTTATTGAACCTTTAATCATCTCTTGAATTCCTTCTTCAGTTGTCATTGCTCCTGATAACGAGAATTTCCAAGAGTTTCCTTCTCCAGTTCTAACAAAAGTACCAAGAACTAATGCTTTCTTACCAATAAAGTCTGGATTATTGTCGATCTGGAAGTCGGCGAAAGTCTTAAGTTGATTAATCTTATTACTATCTGTTACTTTCATATCCGAACTATAGATCTTCATAGTCGCCGAAGGAATATGATCGAATACAAGCGCTTTAGGATCTCTTCCCATGTGCTGATAAATATTCAAAATCACAGCCATATATTTTACTTCCGGCGCAACTTTTCCAAGCTCCATTCGAATTAACTCATTATCACCTTTTGAGTTATTCTTTCCAGTTAAGTCATCACCAAGTAAACTAGCAACTGAACCATCTTTAGAAATTTGATGTCCGTAATAAACAATATCATACTGTTTCTTAGACTTATCAAACATTACAACGCTAGCATCAAGATCAATATCAAGTTGTTTATCAGGTCGGAGTGTTCCAGGATTATCTACTACTTCAGTTTCGATTATCTCTGATGGACCTGTACCAAATAGTTTTTGAAAGAAGTTACCTGTCTTAACTGTCTTTCTTTCAACATGAGTCTTTCTTCCAGTTACTCCACCTTTGATTACTGCCGGAGCCCATCTAAGCCCTACATAAACATAATCAAAGTTTTCACCTTCTGTTTCTTGATTTTTTCTTAGGCTAATTGTTCTTGTACCATTTTTTCTTAAGCTAATTACTCTTTCTTCCATAATTGTTTATATTAAATTAAACTGTTTTAATAATTTCATTTCTAAGTATATCCCGAAATTAGGAGTTGTTTCTGGGTTTATTAAGATTTCTAGAAGTGTTTCCGGAGTTTCTTTTAAAAAATCTACTTCATCTTTTGAAATAATACTTTTAAAGAAACTATCATCATTGATATAATCAGAACTTATCCATTCCGCATAAGAATTTCTAAGTAAACGACCTAAATTATTTCCTAAAGCTTTGTGTGAATGAATCACAAACATAATCCTTTTAGAATAATCATTATACCATCGTAACGGACCTGCATTTTTATAAATATTCACAATACTATCACTATATATTCCAGGACGTTTTAAAGATTCTACCGGAAATCGCAAAGAAATCTTATCTAGGTTGATATCTTTCAAAAAATCATTATATCTAGCTTCAAACAAATCTCGACGATCTTTAATTTCCGAGTGATCAGTATTATAATCCATACCCCACTCAACCTTAAATTCCGGAAAAACTAGGTACTGATATATACCTCTAGTACTCCCTAAAAAACATGTATAATGAATCGCCTTCATTAAATATCTGACTCTTTGAACTTAAGGCCATATTTTACCAAACTCTTAAATAAAGTTTGATTAGACCCTTCTCCGAGTGCTGTAAAAGTGAATTTATTACCTTCAATTCTTGTCATTTTTCCAAAGACTAAGATTGTATCATCCTTATAATCTTCATCAAGTCGATATACAAGTTTAGCAATATCTTTTCCATCCTCATAAGCTCTAACTTCCGCACCCTTAATCATCTTAAAGGTTTGTTTTCTAGAAGTTGAATCATAGATATTAATTAAGAATACAATATCTTTTACTCTTGAATTGAGCTTTCCAGGATAAATAATACACTCCTCTCCATTTCCAGAGCCGTCTCTATCATCACCTGAATGCACCACACTTCTTTCAGGATCTGTAAATTTATAATCCTCTGTTTGTTCAAGACTACCATAGAAAACTAGATGATCTGGAGATAATGCACGACCTCGCTCATCTAATTCTACTATGATTAGGTCAATATCAAAATCTTCATCACTACTAACAGATCTCTTGTTTTCTTCCCAAACAACTTCTACTTTAAGCTGTTTAAGTCCTTTTGTTAATGAAATTTGTCTTCCCTTAACCAAAGAAATTTCTCTTTCTTCCATAATTGTTTTATTTTTAATACATTTATAAGAATTTCAAGGATTTATTAACCTAAACCAAATATTTAACTAATTTACCTGCTGGATCTGGATAACCTTTAAGTTGATATAAACAATTTGAGATTATTTTAAATAGATAATCAGCGTTCATATTCATTATTCTCTTCGAAAAATTTATTGTAGTTCTAGATATAAGATGTAAATCCTCCCAAAAATTATTATAAGAATAGTCCATTTGTCCTGTTAAACAAAGAGCGATATACTTGAAAAATGATCTGTAGGTTTCTGAGTCATAAGTAAATCCTCCTCTTGCTTTTATAGCACCTACATATTTTAATTCTCCAGAATTTTTCATCTTAAGTATATCATTCTTTAGACTATTTATATAATCTATTGCAGAATCTTCAACATATTTTTCCACAAAATCAGATCCTAATTTACTTTCTATTACACCTTTATCTTCAATTTTAATAAATCCGTATTGAGGTGAATTAGATGGAACAGCTAGTTTTCCTTGAGTTTTAATCCTATCAATAAATCCATCTATTTGCTCCATCCAGTGTTCTAAATTACTATTCCTTTCATCATAGAATTCTGCCATTTTGATTAACTCATATCCTATTTCATCATTATATTTGGACACGCAGTATAATGAATCTGTTCTAGTTTCTGCAAATTCCTTTTGAATTAAATTTCGTTTAATTATCATATTAGTTATATAAAAATAATAAATTGAAGAGAGTAAAATTAATTACTCTCTTTTCTCCAAATTTCTTCTTGATCTCTCTCAGCTTTCTCTATATCTAAAAATCCTGTCTCCTGATCTATGTACTCTCCTACAATATGACCCGTTCCTCTAAATGGATAACTTGATAATACTTTCAATAACCACCTCTTAGCTCTCTTACACTTATGTTGCAAAAGAACTCTCATTAACCCATTTAAATCTTCTGAACAAGATATAATTGAATGATCTATTAAGCACATACTACGTTCAGCTACATAATCAGTATAATTTAGATACTTATTTCTCAATAACTCTATATTGATGTAGTAAGTGATATGAGATTCTGAAAAACTTTTTTTTGTAATCTCTATTAATACTTTTCGATCCTTATAATAATCTGTAAGTTCATGATCTTCAAATATTCTTCTCTTCTTTTTCATATTTTATTAATTTATAATATCATATATAAGGCTTTTAATGTTATTTTCTTTTTAATAATTCATAACTACGAATTCGTTTCTTTACTCCATCTACTAACATAGTATTTTGAACCTCTTTTACTTCGAAATAATTAAGAATATCATTAGCCTTTGGAGTTGCTGTATAATTAATATTGGAGTATAAATTTCCTAGTTTTGTCTTAAGATCTGATAAACTATACTTTTCTCCTGGATTAAAATTTTGATGAATAGTATTATTAAGTAATTCTGGACTAAATGTTACTATTCCAAGTTCTTTCTTTATTCTGGATGAATTATAAGACAGAGCTTTTAATTTTTGCGGACTTAAAGCTAAGTAGTAAGATTTAACTTCATCAGAATCTGCTATTTGTTGTAAAACTAAATCTATTACTTCTCTAGAAACAGGGTATTCACATAACATCTTAAGCTTATCATAGATAGTTGTTAATGTATCATAAATACATAAAAATCTAGTTACATCTCTATTTACTATATCATCTTTTGTTAAACTAGAATGAATTGAACTAAATACACTAAATCTATCTCTATAATCTACTTGTTGAATCTGAAAAGCTCTAATTTCATTTACAAGAACTAATTGATTAATAACAGGTTTTAAGATAATATCTCCATTAGAGTTAATTATGTGATTGACTGCTATATAATCGTTAAGATAATTTTTAATTTGTACTGCTTCTTCGAATTTCTTAACTAATGAAAATTTTGCAGTATCAGGTGTAGATTTATAAGATAATAGTAAATCATTTGTTGCTTTATTTTTTCTATCTAGAATTGCTTGAAAATCTTCTTTTTTCATTTCTCTATAATCTGCAGTAGTACGATAATAGAAAGTAGCACTATTTTTCCAAGGATTATTGAATAGTCTTTGTCTCCCCAAGATTTGTGGTAAATCTTCACTAATATCAACTGCTAAACAATCTGAATTAGAATCACTAAAGATAAATGATTTAGCGCATAAGCTATAAAAATCTGCACCTAAATAAACGGTACGTGTGCAGAAGGTAAACATCTTTGGCTTCTCTGTTTTCTTAGGTACCTTCCCTATTGTAAAAGATTTTCCTAATTTTCTTTTTATTCTTTTAGCATTATCATCAGTTCTAGAACAAAGAATATTTACCTGTTCTGGAGTTAATTCATTTTTCTTGATAATAGATATAATATGATTCACACTGTTTACATAAAATACTGCTTCATCTGATACTACTTTTACAGGTTGACCATCTCTCATTACTACTACTTCATCAAAGTCTTTTGAAAGATACTTTTGAATAATTTCTGAAGCTTTTTCACCAACTGATCTCATTAGATAAATATCTAATTTTGGTTTGATTACTCTACTAGAGTCTGAACTATACCAATCTAAATCAAAATAAGGAAGATCTTTAAATTCATCTAACATTTCTAGATACTCATCCATCATAGGAGTTGCACTAACAAAGTATGCCGTTGGAGATTGTTTAAGATATTCCATAAATCTCATTTCAGTATTACTTTTAAAGCGAGCATCATGTAAGATACTTTGAAATTCATCTACTACTGTCACAAATCTTTCAAAAATCCTTAATTTTTCAAGAATATCTTTAACAATCCTATATGAGTCATAGGTTACGAGGATTTTGGCTGGTAAACCTGATAAATATCTTTGATAGGTATAAGTATCGATCTCTCTATATAGTCTTTCATAGATTTCAGAATTATCTTTTTTCTCTTCTACTAATACAAATTCTTTTGGTTTAGTATCTTTACTAATATCCTTATCAGAATCTGGATCCTTATCCATTTCATTAACTACTAAATATACATCATTTTCATGCTGTCCTTTTTTATTTTCTAATAACATTTTTCTAGGACTGCATAGGATAACATTCTCAGGACCATTAATACAGTATTCAGTAAATCCACATCCTGGAAGTTGTTTGTTTATTATACATTTACTTGGAAAATTAGAAAAACAGAAATCTTTCCATTCTCCTATATACCTAATTCCTCTAGGTACAATAATCTTATCTTTAATCATAATTTTATAAAGTTTTAATTAATCTATTATAGATTCCAATACAGAATCCAGTTACATAAAATTGAAGACTAGGGATACCCTTTATAATCTTCATTCAATTGTAAGGATTTAAGGTTAGTAGAAGAGCAAAACTACACTTTAAATTAAACATTTAACCTACGTACTCTATATATTCTTCTAAATAAAAAAAAAGTGCATCAATTGATATATTCGATCTCCCTTTGGGAGGAGATCGAATTCTTATAATCTATTTATTCCCTATATAGTTTATTCAATCTAGAGCCCGTAGGGCCCTGGAGTGAACCCTTTAGTGGTGAACGGAAGGTATAATAATGGGTTCCTTTGTCTTCAAAAATAAGTTACAATAGATTAAAAATCTTATAAGTGTTATGAAGTTACCAATAAAATTTTACAAGTTTATCTCTAATATAGATTATTTTTCAGAGATACACAAATATCATAAACATGAGAATAATGAAGATATGATTATTGATTATATGATAAGTAATCTAGCTTTTCTTCTAACTCCTTCTAATTTTAACCAAAGAGCGTCTTATTGTTTTAATAATTGGTTTTCTATTCTCTTAGAAATAGATCCGATTAAGTATGGTTGGGTAAAGAAAGTTGACCTACAATTCTTAAATAATACATCTGTAACTAAACAACAGATTATAGATTGGGAAGTACTCAATTTTACAGGGAAGAATAGGATTTTCACAGTAAAGAGAGAAAAATGAAGTTTTGCTACTTTAAACTTCTAATTTCCTTATATGTGGAAAAAAGAGCCCCAGACTTAATTGTCCAGGGCGTATTTGATTATTTACATAACCAAATTGAAATTGCTTTCAAAGTCTTTAATAATATTTTTATTAAAGTTGAAGCTATGAGAGATATCACTAAGATTCTCCCAAGAGTCATGAACACTGTAATGAGCATGACTGATGAATAAAACTCAGGTGTTTGCATTTTAATTGAGTTTTTTAAATTAAAAATATAAAAGATAGATCGTCATTATATCCAATTTCTTTCAATACTTTAGGATTTTATGACCTCATGATCTATCTTCATATATAAGGCTTTGAAGCATTTCTAGAAGGAAGGGTAGTTTTAATACTATTCTTCCTTTGATTTCCTTATAAGTGTAGTAATAATTAAAAAATATAAGACTATGGAAGAAAAGATCGATTTACCAGAGAAAGGAATAGTAGTTGGCTTTGAACTTGAGAACTTAGAGGATTACTTGAATTGTACGGAGCATTTAGTACAGGTTCATGGAAAGTTTGAGGTCCTAGCAGAGATCGAGAAAAAAGTAAAGTACGAAAAGATTAGACACCTCGCCAAATTTCTCATGACGGAATATAATCCAGAGTTAAAAAGGAATGTGGTTTTTAGGTTGTCTAAGTTTAAAGAACGTCATGAACACAACGGCGAGACGGTTTATATAGCTTATTATAGGTTTGATGGATTTGTATCACTTTAGGAAATATAGGGAGAGACTTTTAAGGTTTCTCTCTTTTTTCTTTCAGGTACAACAAAAAGAAACTACACTTATCCATCTCGGACCAGTGTAGTTTGATTAGAATTATAGTATTTTAAGAAGTTTATCTGAGACATTATCGATCTTTATAGTTTCGTATGTTCCATCTCCTTTAAGCCAAATTAATCTTCTCCCCAGGATCTTTAAGCCAATTGATTCTAACATTAATTGATACATGCTAAATTGTAGGGTATAATGTCCTAGGGGTTCATCTATTAAATTATCAAAAGGAGGATACATTGTGATTCCCTTCGACCTCTGATAATCTTTCGTAAGTTCTTCATTTGTTTTCCAGTCTCCTATAATAAATCCAGGGTTATCAGGGGAATCATAGTAGAATAGAAGGTCGGTAGTTCCACAAAATTTAGTATTAATTTCTGGGATATACTTTGATGACATCCTGAATTCTGCACCGACCGGAATTATCGAAGGCGGTAACTCAGAATAAAATTTGAGGATACTTTCTTCTTTAGGTGCGAAGGGAATTAACCAACCCTCCTCTGGAATATATTGCCTTCGGATATTGGTCGGAATTAATTCAGGGTAACCACATTTTATCCATGTCATTGCTTCTCCAAATTCATGATACTTCGTTCCTTGTGTTACTGATTTTACATTTTTATATTTCCATTCTCTGAGGACATCTTCTTGAGTTCTTCCATTCTTTTTTGCATATCGTTCTGAGATTGTATGTTTATCGAAGGGTCTAACAAAGTTTTCGATTATATTAGAAACTGGTGTATATTCTTCAGTTCCTATAAAATACTTATGTCCTTCTTCTATAAATGTTATATCAGAAAAATGTTCAGATATTAAGTTTCTTGTTGTTTGTATAATTTCTTCTGTAGTCATATTCTTTTATTTTATTATCATATATAAGATTCACTAGTGCAGAGAAGAGCAAAATCCTTACTTATGATATGAAAAAGATGATAAGTTTTGCAGATTTTGAGTATATACTAGAAAATCGAGTAGAGTTTAATCTGCTAAGTAAATTTAATCGTACTAAAGATCCAGAATTAAAAGCTATAATTTCTTTAATTCTTCTTGCTGAATCAATATCTAATGGAGCAATAATAGCTTTAAAGAAATTAACATTTGCCACTGCTCTAGAGGGTATAGATTTATGGAGAGGGAAAGTTAATACTAGAAGTTATGCGAAGATTAAAACAATAGGGGATTTGAAAGAATGGTTAAGATGTAATTTAGTTGGAAAATTGATAACAATAAAAAGACATGGAAAAAACGAGGTTAGAGTTATTGATTTATTGTTATCAAGAGAAGAAAATTAAGATCCGACTTTCACAAGCCAGATCTTATCAGAATGATTTATATAATTATTTTTTATTTTTTATGCATATATAAGAGTTTGGAGGATTGAGAGATGATATCAATAATAGATGTTTTAAATAATGGAGAAGAAATTGCAAAGTATTTAGAAGTAAGATTTCATACAATTAAATATGCTGATGACTATTACCATAAGTTTATCTTAATTCATTCTTTGTGTAAATATGCGAATAGTTTAGATCCAGTTTATCACACTCTTATAGTATATCATACAGAGTTGATTGGGTGGTCTAGTGAAATCGATCTTAATAGTATAGGAAGTATAAAAACTAAGGAAGATTTAGCAATATGGCTTAAAGATAATTTAGTGGGAAAAATAATAACACTTAAGAAATATGGAAAGAATAATGATTTCGTATCCTGAATTTTATAAACATCTGGATCTTTTATATGAGAAAAGATTAGATTATGAAAATTATAATAATTATATAAAGTCTTTTAAGGAAAGAATGACAGAAGATGAACTAGTATATTATTTACTATCAAGTATATCTTGCTTTATTAAATCTTATAATAATCAAGGATTTCTTTATATATTGGGTGTAGTTATGATTTTTATAATTAAAGCACTTGAAGAAATAAATCCAGAAAAATATAAGAATCTAAAATCTCCAAAAACATTTCTTGTATCAAAAACATTTAATTCTCAACAGGAAGCTCAAGATTGGATTTTAGATAGATTTTTAGGAAGAATATTAACATTTAAGAAAAATGGAAAGAATATTAATTTTATATTCTGAATTCTTAGAAAATCTAGAAGAGTATAAAAATAAATACTCTGATTCTAGGGTTCACTTCAATATAGAGATAAAACAGAAATTATGTTGATTCAAAATTTAATATTTCGTAAGGAAGTGGTTAAATTTTTTTTATTGAGAAGATTTTTTCAATTAAAAGAATAAATGAAAAGAGATCTTATACCATTTTTGGAGTTTCTGAAGATAGCAGATGATCCAGGAACAGAGACTAGAAGACATTTGTTAGATCAATATTTTCCTTGGGATAGATATTATACAAAACTATCTGAACGAGGAATGTTAATTGGAATTGGAATACAGTTAATAAACTCCTATATATTTTTTGATGAATCTCGTAAACTTTCTAAGAATGCACTTCAGAATGTTAATAATATTATAGGTCATCTTATATCAACATTTCCAGAGAAGTATTCGGGGTGGAAGAAGATGATCCCAGAGATATTAAAAATTTCTGAAGATCTCTTTGAATATTCTTCGAAAAATGAATTAGTATCTGAGATAGCTTGGTTATTTACAGGAAAACTTTTTAGATTAAAAAAGACAAGAGTTTAATTCTCTTGCCTTTATTTTTTGAAGAAATAAAAATGGTAATGGACCAAACTTATTTCGCAATCCACTACCTGACCTGATAAATATTCCAAAAAGTTGTACTTACTTTAAGTTCAATTTATCTTAGCTAACCTTTATCGCTACAAGGGTATATCTTTTTGAAGTTCTAATAGTTAATTTCTTAACTATCATGAGTATTTCCCAAAGATAATAATTACAAATACCTTTATAGAATTTTACAGTGACCTTATAGGTATATAAAATTTCTATCTTCTACCATATATAAGAATTTCAGGGGTTTAAAAATACCCAAATTTTTGTAGATTATTTATTAGGTCTTGTACATTATCATCTATTTTTTCTTTCTCTATATTATTCCAATTAACTCTATCATTCTGTTCTGGATTACCAAATATTTGAGTTATCCAATAAGGGATTTTAGTTCCTCTTATATTATCCCATCTAGATGTGTTTGTTTTTTCAGAAAGTGCCCATAATACTTCTTCTATTGTATATAACATAGATTGGTGAATATGTAATGATACTTTAAAAACAGATCTCATTATTCCTATTATATTATCTAGGAACATATTTAATTGATCTTTATTAGTAAATACTCCAAAATTTCTCGAATCTATATTATAAATATCTCTCAAAGTTAGTATTATTCCTTTTCTAAACTTAAAATTATTATAACCTCCGATATATCTATAAAGTTTATCTATGAATTCTAAGGCTCCTTTATTACTAATGATAAAGTTATTAACAATTATATCAGAAAAATCAAACATATAGTTATTATATACATTTAATCCAGATAAACTACTATAACTATTTTTAATATTTTTCTTGATAGATTTATAGAATTTACCTCTTACTATAGTACTTTTTCCATATTCATAAAAACGATATGTAGGAAGACCATATTTGAAGTACATATAAGTATCTCTAACTCTATCATCAATAGCTTTTTCATCATGAAAACTAGAATCAATTTCTACAATGAATTTCGCTTTATAAAAGAAATAATCAGAAAGTATATAATGTTTCTCCCAAAGTTCTGTTCGAGTTTTTGGAACTTTCTCTTTAGTTAATATTTCTTTCCAGAGCTCTCTATCCATTATTGGAACGGGAAATTCTTTTATATACTTTGTAAAATCTTTTTCTTGCGTTAATTCATTTTTTATTTTTTCTATATCTTCTTCAAACTTTTTTGAAAAACTACTTTCATTAGCGATAAGAGCATCTCTTCTATTTTTAATAATAGAGATGTGAGTGTTATCTTCTTTTAAAAGATACGTTGGAATGATATATCCTTGTTCAATCTCTTCTGCATAATATTTGCATCCCATAGCAAATATCTTAATTAGGTCTGTATTCATAAGTTATATTAATTTTATTTCTATTTATAAGGTTTAGACCAGAGCCTTATATGTGTAGTTTATTACATGAAAAACAAACTTAAAAGAAATGAAAATTGAACAAGAATTAATCGATGAATCTTATAGAGGATTCGTAAGAAGAGACCTAGTAGATCTATACCAAAGATTTATAGGTGAAAGAAGTGGAGGAAAAGTACATAATTCATCATTATCTAATGAGATAACTCCTGGTAATGATGTAAATGTTAGTGAAAGATTTTTAAATAGACAGAAAAGGAGGGGGGATTAAATTACTAAGATTTCCGAAAACTATTCATATAATTAAAAGATGTTATGAAGAAAGGTTTGGTGGTTTTATTGAATCTGTCTATACTATTGAATATGGAATTTTGCATTTAATGTACTTTGATGAGAATGTATTAATTGAATTCTCTAAAACATTTCGATCTCTTGAGAATGATAATATAGATGTATTGAGAGAAAAACTCAGAACTGTATTATCTGGAAAAATTATAGGAGATAATAAATTCATTTCTGTAGATAGAATAGAAAACCTAAGAACCAGAAAATAAAAAAAATTGAAGGAGACTTTTTACAGTTCTCCTTCTTTTATTTTTCTTCTTAGGACATAAAATCTAGCTTTTTCGTTTTTACTAGATCTAAGTCATTAAATGGAGTACCTTCGATAAGATTTACTCCTGTTTGTTGTAAAATCCATCCAAGTCCGGTCAAGTTTCCATATTCATCTACTACAATCTTTTTATCCCATATTGTTAGTTTAGGGAAATATAATTTGTAGTCCGGGAAAATCATACTCCATTCATCTTCATTTCCTTCTAAAAATTTATCTAGTTCAGGGTGAGTATTTATTTTTTTTGTTCTCCCATTCCATATCACATCAAAACACGGCCGAAGAATATATGGACAAACTTCGACTCCCTGACACTCTCCTGGTTCTGATGTTCTAGAAATAACTTTACATTTATTTCTTACCAGAGTCATTATTTTGTCCATTGAGTAGTCGGCCGTATTAATTATCACTATCTTTCCGGTTATATATGTTGGATTCTTTGGGTTAACGTGAATTAGACTACCTACCGAAGGATCTATCTCTTCTTGTAAGTAAATAGCCTCGATAAAAGCATCTAATCCATTCCCATAATATACGGAATTCATTTTTTTATCTCCTTCCCTAGTAATATCCCAGCAAATTCAGTAAGATCTACATCCCTAACAAATACATCAACTGGCTTAATGAATATAACAGTCCTTTCTACTATTGTCCCATCTTCTCTTACTGCTGATACATTATATAGGTTTTTTGATATTTTAGGGAGAAATGATTCAGGTACATATTTCCAATCAATTGCCATAGCTTCATCATCAAACATCTCTGATACTAGGTATTTTTCTTGTTTCATATCTTATATTTTTTAAAGTTGATTAATAATTTGTTCAGTATATGCTACCGGATCGAATTTCTTAAGCTCTTTCAATCTTGTCTTGAGCTCTTTTATACGATCCGAAGTATCTTTATTTTTTCTAAGGTAACTGATAGGCTTTGACATAACAGAACTAACTATTTCCTGAGGCATTCCAAATACTTTCATAATCTCTTCGTCAGTTGCTTTTGGATTTTTGTTTAATATATAATCCGAAATTAATGGAATAGCCTCTAAAACCGCAATATCAAAAGTAGTTTTTTCTATCTTCTTCTGATTTACTTTTACAATTAGATCTATGTAATTTTTATAAGTATAATCTAACCAATCATATAAACCAATTCGAAACATTGTGGATCCAGTAGTTACGTTTGTTGTGTAGTTTGTAGCACTATAGCAACACTTTCTTGCTAGATCTTCAATTTCTTCAATAGATATTCCTCTTGCTCCTGGAACTTTAGATATTACCATTTTAGGACCATTAATATCAGTAAGATCTTCCATATATACTTTTCCTTCTTCTGCAAGTTTTTTAAACTTTTTAAAATTAGGTGTAAATAAGAAAGTATCTCCTTCAAATAATATTCCTGGATTACCAAAATCATCAGTTACTCTTGTTAATTTGTATGAATATATTACTCTACCTTTACCTGTTTTCCATAATCTATCAAGTTCTGAATTTTCTTTGTCAATTATTAAGTTTGCATTCGGTTCTAGGAGTAACGGGTTATTATTTATATAGGCTTGGTATAATGATTTCGGACTAAAATTCGGATAATCATTCTTAACACCTATGCACAGACCAGTTACCGATGTTTTCATGTAAAGACATAATGGTATAGGAAGTGGAAGATAAGATATTTCCATTGGTCCTACTGGCGATTCTACCATAGGAACCTCTTTCCACAATTCTCCAAGTACTCTATTGTATACATCTGAAACCATTTGTTTTGTATATCGAGGAGCGGCATACTGATTGTATACACCATTTATTTCCGTATATCCCCATGAACCGTGACCTTCAAAAACTCCAGTATGTACGAGATTAGCATTAAGTTCTTCAATACCGGAAAGACTATGAGGATGATAGTTTGCTACACTTGAAATTACTGTAGTACTAGGTATCATCTTCCCTTTTGGAAATTGAAGAGCTGAATATATTAATCTTCTATAACTAGGTTTACAACCATCTTGTATAAATGCTGTATGTCTTTGATTATTAATATAATTACCAAAATCTAAAAAAGCATCTCTTGCTATTTCTCCAATAGCTTTTTGTTGAATTAATTCTTCTTGTGTAATTTGTGGTAATTCTATTTCTTTCTTTTTTCTAGCCATATTATTCAATTATTCTAAATTCGTCTAAATTATACCAAAAATCTTCAGATACTCCTGCTTTTACTGAAATCGATTCTTCTGAATTAAGATTTGTTATTTTTATTGAGAAAGACATAATTCCTCCTCTAATTCCACTTTTAGATATAACTACTGGTGGATATTCTAGAAGAATTAGGTCTCCTTGTTTAATATCTCTTATAAATTTTTCAAAAGTTTTACTCGTACTGTAGCTCATTTCAATACATTTCATTGAAATTACCTGAACTGTATATTTTACTGTAGGTAATTCTTGTATATTGAAATTTCCCATTTTAAATGTTTCCATGATCTATTACTTGTATTTCTTTCATAGCATCCCAAAACTCATTAATTGCACTTTCAGGAACTATTATTGATTTATTACTTCTAAGATTTGTTATCTTAGTTCTTACAGATTTCATTCCTGACTGTGAATTTCTTTTAAGAATAGGAGGAATTTCTAGAAGAATTATATCTTCTGGGTTAATTCCATCTAAAAATATTTCCCTTTTCTTATTATTTATGTAGTAAGTATTTTTATCCATCTTAGAAATTACTTTAATAAAATATTTCATTGTTGGTAATACATCCCTACTATTTTCAATACCATTAATTTTATAAATCTGTAAATCCATTATCAATTATTTTGAATTTCCCGAAATAATAATATAAGATATTTAATTCCAGAGTGCTAAATTTCATACTCTTTTTATTCTCTAAATTAGTAACTGTGACATATCCTTGAAGTAATAATGAATATGAAATCATTACTAAATCTCCTTCATTCAGATATAAGTTTATGAATTCTTTTTTCTCCTTATTCATTAACCTATAAATTTCAGAATTTTTATTAGTTAATATTTTCTTAGCTCTATCACAACATATATTTTGTGGTTCACCAAGTAATATTACTATTTTAACTTCTGGAATATTTGGATATTTATAAGTCTGTGAATCCATATGGATTAGTTATAATTCCGGCATCAAATAATAGTTTTTTTCTTTCTTCAATATCTTCTGTCAGTTTCATACTATAGTCGAAACCATCCGGAGTTACTTGAATTAATTTTCTAGTTGCCGGATTATAAAAGATATCATAAATATCTTCAGAATTAAAAGCTCCTAGACCTTTTCTGCGAAAAAATGGTTTACTCGGATCTAATCCTATCGGAAATATTCCATTATCTTGTAATGGATCTCCAGGATAGAACTTTTTATCACCTTGTTCAAATATTGGTGACATTATTTGATAAACCATTCCAAAATCTATCAAAAATCTTCCGAATTTTCCAAATAAATATAGAATTAATTTTTTTATCTGTTCGCCATCAGGGTCCGCATCAACTGCGATAACAATTTTACCATAACGGCTGTATTTTTTTATCAATTCATAAGCTTCTTCAAAAGATTTTGCATCCTTTGTTACGTTATTTACATCCATACCAAGTCCAATTACTTTGAATATAGTATGAATTTCTTTATTATCTAGTGCCTGATCTACAGTCTTATCTAGCACCGAAAGTATCTTACCTCTTAACGGGAGTACTGCGTGGAACTGAGTGTTATGTCTTCCACTTTTTAGTGATCCTGCTGGACTTAGACCTTCACAGAGGAATAATTCACAATCCCATCTGTTTTTTCCAGTTGCGTCACTAAAACCCTCTATTAATTCAACCCTTGACTTAAACATATTTCTTCCCTGAGCGTCATCAATCATTTTCTGCGCTTTTTCGGATGCACTAAGAGATTTCATTGAATCAGCTAAGTAGTTTAACCTAGCTACATGTTCTTGCCAATATTCTGGATTATTTCTGAATATCTTTTGAAATTCTTTAGTAATATCTCCAAAATCAGACTGTTTTACTTTAGATATTGATTTTAGACGTTCTTTAGTTTGAGAAGAGTAAACAAGGTCGCCAGCTATAACTATAATACAGATTCTAAGTCCATTCAGAAGATATCTATGTTTTATTTTAAATTCATTTTTTAATGCCTCTTCATAACAAGTCTCTATATATGAAATATGAACTCCTTGATCCACTGAAAGACCACATGCCGATCCTGCTTCTACTTTTTGTCCAAGTTCTGGATCAACTTCAAAAGTAGTATATACAGTTACAGAACTATTTTTACTTGTATCTGCTGGAATTATTGTTTTAAATATTTCAAACTGATATGGTTTAAAAGTTCCATTAACTAATTTTCTGTTAGCCATTACTTCTACTTTTTTCTTGTATAATTTTTCTTGAATAAGTAGAAAGTATTGAATGTTTTTAATGGGAATATTTGCACTAGTTGATTCAAATATTTCTGGATCAGGTTTAAACATTGTAATAGTACTAAATCCCCTAGGTAAAGGTTCATACGGTTGCCCAGAAGCTCCAAAGATCATCTTTTCAAGATTATCTAATTTATCACATCCTTCATAAAATTTTTTTCCTTTTCTATAGGCTACAATATAAAAAATATCTTTCTTAGATCTTGGGCCATAAGAATTCCATGCTTCTTCAACAATAGGCAAGGAAGTATTATAATTCTCCTGAGTTACTTTAGACATTATAATAAATTCTTCCGATGTTGAATTAACCGCAGTTAACCCTATCCCGTTTTGACCACTTCTAGCTATATTAGTATCTAGAAATTTGCTTCCAGAATGAGCATAACTAACTGCGGTATCACAAGAAGTTTGTCCTGGTTTATCTTTCGACATTGAAATTTGAATTCCTCTTCCATTATCTCCGACAATAGAATACCCATTCCAATTCTGATCGATAAATATTTTATCACAATGACTACAGCTTACACTCTCGTCCGCTGAATTATCCCAAACTTCTTTCATTAAGATATCTGCATTAGTAACGCCGCCGATATACATCTTTTTGTTAACTATAATAAGATTTATTATAGAACAGAATATAAATTTAACCATATTATTTTTTATGGTTAGTAAGTCTTTATTCGTTATACTAATAAATTACTTAGATAAAGTCTAAGACTATTAGCTTGGTATTAGATTACTTAGATACTAATTCTCTAAGGTCTTTCACCAAATTTACTTACTAGTAATTTAAGATATTACTATCTTAAACGGCCTGTATTTTGACCAGGGCGACGTCTAATCGCTTCAATAATGTCTAAAACTCTAATTTCATTACTATTTTCTTCCATAAAATAAAATTTAGTTTATTAAATTTTTTTTAATATTAAATATATTTTCATTATAAATAGTGGGAAGATAACATAATTATATCTTCCCATCTATAAGGTTTATATGCCTAATGGTTGGTTGTTTTTAATATCATAAATTAATTTATCTATATTATGATAAATATAATATGGGTAATCATAATTTGATAAATTGGTATTTAATGAAATATAATAGATTTCAATAGAGTTATTTTTCGCAAATCTATTTTTTATTATATCATGTTTTCTACATATTAGAAATTTTTTATATACTTCATCTTCATTAAATCCATCTTTATGATAATCTATTTGCATAAAATGTCTAGGTCCTTGTACTTCTATTAGTATTTTTCTGTTATTATATATAAAATATAAATCAAAAGGTAATGATCTTTTATCAATGCACTCAGTAAATTGTTTCTGAATTTCTAAGTTTTGTATCTTCAGATTTAATTTTATTGATTCGCATACATACATTTCCCAAGAAGATCCATATATTGATCTGGGAAATGATAATTTATTTAAAAATCCTTTATTTCTGCATTTTTGCCATAATCCTCTAAATCGTTTATTAAAATCACCTTTCCCAATTATATTATTATCGTTTATAAATTGTTGAAATTCTTCAATAGTATCAATATCTTTCCAATGATTAAATATATTTTTTGGTTTTCTTTTAAATACTAATTTATCTAAAATATGCAATTCATTTTTACATTTTCGAAATAATCTTCTATATTTTTTATGAAATTCGTATGAAGATTTTATTCCTTCAGAGTCAATTAAATTTTGTACTTGATCTAAAGTTACCGTTGAATAATTCACTTGAGGGTTTGGAAATATTATATTATCTTTTCTCGGATCTTTCCTAAAAATATTATATATACTTCCAAATCTATTTTGTAGATCTTTTTTATTTTTTATATTATTCTTATCTATAAAATCTTGAATAGTTTCTGTAGATAAGAATATATCATCATACTTACTCATTGTAGTTTAAGTTTTTTAATTAATTCTGTTTTTTCTTTTGCTGTAAGTCCTGAAGAGAGATTAGTTACTTCTATTTTTCGGCCGGCAGATTCAAGTAACTTAGATATTAGACCGAAAGAACTCAGGCTTATTCGGTCCTTTCCTTCAGTTACTATAATATCAATGGCCGAAGATAATAGTAACTTTTCTAATTCAGGCGTATCTTCTGAATCTAGTCCAATATTCTCTTCGACTACTTGATTTACTATATATCCTTTAGCTGAACAATATAGTAATAATCTCTCTTTTTGCTTTTCTAATTCTTCTTTTTCTTCAGAGCGCGTATATATAGCTATTGTTGGATTAAGTTTCTTAGGATCTTCTTCAATGACCCAGACTCTACCCTGTCTATCTGTTTCCATTGAGATTATACCTTTTTCTTTCCAACTATACACTGTACCTCTTGAAATTTTTTGAACTTTACAATACTCACTAATTCTATATTTCATAACACAATAAAATTAAAGATTAAACAACTCTGTACATATATAAGGCATGCATTGTGGAAGGGTAGCGAAATGTGGGTTATTTTTGATGTTTTTAGCCATCTTAACCTATAAAATGAGCCAAAATAACCCACTATCCTAAGAGAGGTTGATTTTGCTCTTACAGATGGTTGAGTTCCTTAATAATGAAGTTAAAGAAAAATAAAATCCCTAGAACCGTTTAAGTCCTAGGGTAAAAGAATTAATCTACTCTTTTATTTTTTAATTTATCACACTCTATTTTTGTTCTTGCCAAAGCAATAGCGTGATTGAATATATCTATGAGAATGTTATCATCCTCTAGAAATATCATCATTAGTGTCATGATAATTGCAATGATGATATGTTGAATAATTTCTTTATTATTCATAGAAATAATCATTTTAATTACACCTTTTTCTACGGATTAAATTTATTCTATGAATTTTTCTTTAACTTTAAAAAATTAATGCTAGCTTCTTTTGTATATCTGCAATATATACTTTAGGAGCTAGCTCATTTATTTTAGGATTAGCCTTAGTAGCTAGAGATCGAGAACTAGTAAAATTCGGTAAATCATTTATTAATGGGGTTAAGAAAGTAGTTGTTTAGAAGAGGGATTAATTTCCCTCTTTATTTTTCTCAGGTCCTCAAATTCTTATATATGATATGAAAACTTATATAAATAAAATTAATTGAAAAAAATTATGGGAATTGTAAAATCAATTTTAGACACTGATTTATACAAATTATCAATGTCTTATGTTTATGCCACGTTATTTCCAGAGGCAGAGGGTGAATTTACTTTTATAGATAGAAATAACCTTGAATTTGATGAGGATTTCGTGGATCAACTTAAACAAGAATTTTACGCAACTAAATCTTTAGCGTTAACAGAAGAAGAGTTTAAATGGTGTTGTAAGAAAATACCATATATAAGTGAATTTTATTTTGAATTTCTTAAGTCCTGGAGATTTGATCCAGATAAAATAAAAGTCTGGTTAGATTCTGAAAAACATCTTCATATCACTGTTACAGATAAGATGTATCGTGCGACTCTCTACGAAGTAATGATTTTGGCAATAGTGTCTGAATTATTACATAAACGAGAGAATAATACAATTAACATGGAAGAAATTATAGAAAGATTAGATAAAAAAATTGAAATATCTAATCAAAATTCCATGAAGTTTGGTGATATGGGAACTAGACGTAGATATTCTTTTAATATACAGGATGCCGTTATTAAGCGTGTGAAGGAGAAAGCAATTTATACGACTGGAACTAGTAATGTATATCTTGCAATGAAATATGGTATGACTCCTCTAGGGACTATTGCCCATGAACAGTACTCCTTTCATGGAGCTTTATTTGGATATAAGGAAGCCAATTTCTTAACTATGAAAAATTGGAATAAAGTATATCATGGTTATCTTGGAATTGCTTTAACAGATACATTCGGAAGTAAAATCTTTTTTGAGAATTTACCAAAAGATACTGCGCAATTAATTTCCGGTGTAAGATGTGATTCAGGAGATGAATTTAAGTATGTTGGAATGGCAATAGCACGTTTTAAAGAACTTGGCGTAAATCCACTTCACAAGGATATAATCTTTAGTAATGCTTTAGATTTTCCGAAGGCTTTAGAATTACAAGAATATTGTAAGGGTAGAGTTGGATGTTCTTTTGGGATAGGTACAAATTTAATGTGTGATATTCCTGGAGTTAAGCCAGCAAATATAGTAATGAAATTGTCAAGGTGTAGAATTAACTCTAAACGTGAGTGGTCTAAATGTATTAAAATTTCAGACGACTTAGGAAAACATACTGGTGATCCGGCCGAAATTCAGTTATGCAAAGATACGTTAGGAATAGAGTAAAAATAATGAGCCTGGGGATAATTTCCTTGGGCTCTTTTTATATCAATGACTTATGTTAATAATATTAGATCCAGCAAAAATTAATCTTAGGGATGCAAAAATTTATACAACACAAGAAGAATTAGAAGAAACATGGAAAACGCCTTTAGATTCCATTCTTCCTTCTCTAGGTTATACTAGGACTTATTTTGAATTGATGAAGTCGAGTTTAGGAGGCGTTACAATAGGATCTGTTTATTATCGAACTGTGGAGGATCAAAATACGGCCGGTGATATTATTGAAAGAAATACATATATAAAAGTTCAAAATATAACTTATACATATTCGAGGTATTATGCTTTTTTAACAATTATAGAAGACGCGGCCGGAATAATATCTGTTTGTCAAGGTTATGTAGAGGCAGAAAAATTATTATCTGATCCTTGTATTGTTGAGATTGATAGAATTCCTATATCTATACGTGAAAGAATTATAAAACTTATTAATGTATGACAAAAAAGCGTGAAGTATATAATGAAATAAAATATGGTCTATGTGAGCTATTTCCGACAGAACATGGAAATTTCATGATTAATAATTCAGATTGTTCATTTACATATTCTAAGTTTTCTGATTCTGGAAAAATTTTATTTTATGGAGAGATGTCGATAGGTGATAAGATAGAATTTTCAGTATTTAGAACTAGGGAGGATTATCCAGATTGTATTGTTCTCTATTTTTCTTGGATGAATGTTTCCGAGATGAAGAGAGATGTACAAAAAACAGAAGAATGGTTGGGAATATTAAATAATGGATTTGAGCATGAAAAAACTAATAGAGTCTCCTAAAGAATGGCTTGAGTTTTATAAAAAACTAAATAAACTATACAATTTTCATCTTGAATACTATGGTCCAGAAAATGATTGTATTAAGGGATATACAAATCCTTATTTCTTACCAATCAAGTATCCTGTTATTATATCTGGATATAGTTATAGTACTATTAGTGGTATAGATAATTGGACTACACTTACATTTACATTTATTTATTTAACTGACTTTTTTAAAGATGAAGACTGCTAAAGATTATATAGATTTCTTAGTACAGCGAGGATATAGTTCTGCAGGAAATCAATTTATATGTGGTTACTTAGAGTATACCGATTTAGAAAAGAAAGATACTTTAGGGCATGTTACATTATTTACAAGATATACAGAAGAATATACCAAAGAACTAGAATCTCTTCCTGAAGGGACTGAATTTGAGATTGATTTTTCGAGAGTAGAAGTCACAGGAGCATGGTTTAAGACTTTGATTACTTATCCAGAAAAGACTAATTCTTTTTGTGATGAAGGAACTGGAATAATAGTAGAAGGTAAAGAGTTCGAAGATAATTTTGAGAAAGTATTATGGATATCAGAGAACCCAACCGAACATGAATTAGGAACTATTAGAGCACATTATAGAAACTTAGAATACTTTATGAAAAATTTTAAACCAATTCTTATGAAGTATGATTTTTATGAGTGTTATGATTCATTTTGGGATATCACCGAAAGACATTCCTCGGCGCCTAGATTTGATTATAGGCATGTAAATACTAGATCTGATTTTGATATAGATTTTATATTTACAACTAATCCTATAACTGGAACTCTTGAATGTAATGCGCCGAGTAAATTATTCGGTGATAAGTCCAAGGATTTATGTAGTTTATCTCCTGAAGAATTTGAAAAATATTTAATCGAGAATTATTTTAAGGATAATTTAAAATTTGAATATATTCTCAGTTCTGATCCTAGATATACAAAAGATAGTTACATTGAGATTATGAAATTAATGTTTTCTTTGAGATATATGGAAGATGGAATAGGTCAAGTATATAAAGATATAGATTTTGGGAAAATACCAGAAAAGTATAACGATTTAATTAAAGATTATAATGAAAAGAGGTGATATAGGATTATTATCTATTGGAATTAAAAGAAGATTTAATCCAATTATAGGAATAGGATCAAGTCAAAAAAAATATAGTAGAAGTAGAAAGTTTATTAAAAATTCTAGCCGAAGAAAAGAAAGTACAGAAGTTTATAGATTCTTTACAACCAGGAGATATTATATACTGGAAAGATCTTGATGTGATAGAACTTGCATGGTTTGAAGTTAAATTCCTAGAGGTATTTGACATAGAAAGACGAGAACTTCGAATACAAGAGATTCATTCTTTTAAACAATCTGTTAAATTAATCAGTGCTTATGATTATCTTTCAGGAAGTTTATTAACTAAAGAAGAATATGATAATCAGACTATATAATAGATAGAAGAAAGAAAAAGAGAAGAACAATTAAAGTTTCTTCTCTATTCTTTTTTTACTTCAAGATAAATTTTGAAGTTGGATCATCTCCGATCTTATATTGTAACTTTCTGAGAGATCTGATAAATGCTTTTTTAGAACCGTATGTTGATCCTCTTTCTAGTATCATTGTATCTTCTGTTTCTCCTTTCCATTCTAAAATTTCAGGATCATCTTGAGATATAGATTTTTGTGTTCTTGCTATCACTACATTCTTCTTCCATGCATTCCTTCCATTCTTTAAGTTGATTCTTTTTAGTGAATTTACTGGAACTATACACCTAGGATTAAGTACTAATAAGCATTCTACATCCCAACCATAAAGATTAAAACTTTTTCCGTTATAGTATAATCCATTATACTCAGGCATTCTAGTTTCATTTTGACCATTCTCTGTAAGTAATATTCCATCATAACCTTCGGATACCATCTTTTCAAAATCAATTAAATAATCTGAAAGAGCAGGTTGAAGTTTTAATATTCTTTTAAACGGTACTTGATATAAATCTTCTAATGTATCAATGATATAAATTTTAGCTGTAGAAGAAAGTTTGAATTTAAAATATGTTTGTAGATCTTTCTTCCAGGATTCCATTACAGATATTATAAAATCTCTCCATCCCCATTTAGAGTCTATCGGAGAAGCCCATAATCCAGCTTTAGGTTTACACCATCCTTTTCTGTTTTTAATTTTTCTGAATTTCTCTGGGTTAAATTTCTTTTTCCCATATACAACAAATTCTTTTTCCATACCTCTCTTTTATTTTGTACACTAATAAGGTTTTGAAGCGAAAAATAAAAACCATAGGATAATTTCCTATGGCATAACAAGTTCTTTCATAAGTACGTTGTATAATAAATTTATTATTTTCGGAAGGCATTTTTATACAACGTACATATATATTTCTTCTTTATTGGGTGATGTAGCAATTAATTAATCTTTAGTCCTTCCTTTCCTTAAGATTTTATAATCGACCATAATATCTTGGATCTGGTGTTGACGAAGCTTCAATGATGTATGGAGATATTCTATTCCAATAAACGCCATTTCCCATATCAATAGGCTGTCGATATCCCCAAGGGTCACCATAGTAAGGTTGACTTAGATAACTATTTCCATCATTTCTAAATATTCTGCTAAAATTATCTACTACCATTGTCAATGATTGAACGAAAGTAAATAATCTTCCACAAGTATCCTGAACATTTTTCATTTTCTCGACAATATTACTATCATTCCTATCTCTCTTTACTTGTTGGATCTGAGTATTGTTATTTGATTGAAACTCTGATCCTGAAGAGAAACTTGGATCGTCAGGAATACTTTTTTGTCTAAAACCACCATTTTGATTGCCATTATTAGTATTGATTTTATCTACACCAATAAATACAGCTACGCCTGCAACTGCTGCAACTAATACTTTGAAGCCAACGCTTAAGATTTTACCGTAATTCATAAAGCTACTAATTTTTTTTTATTAAAATGTTATACTACCTCTCAGTAGCTTTACTCGTGGCTTCTCGTTTACACTCACCCGAATTCATACTAAATTTTTAGCATCGATTTTACTTGTTTTTTAATCACTAAATTGTTAATTTTTCTATTTGTTTTATAGACAGAAACTTTAGCGCTTATTTTTCGTCCATATATAAGAATTTCAAGGTTTATGCTCTTTTTGCTTTATTTTTTAAGTGAAAGCCTAATTATTGATAAGAAACTCTGTTTGAAGAGTTGATTAATAACTAAAAAATAAACTATCTAATGATTTATGGTTATATACGAGTATCTACAGAAAAACAAACAGTAGAAGTACAGAGGTACGAAATAAACAGGTATCGTAGGGAAAATGGAATTGAAGTAGATGCATGGATAGAAGAGAGCATCTCAGGGGCTATAAAACCTAGTGCTAGACTTCTTGGAAAATTAATATTAGATCGAATAAAGAAAGGGGATTTAATATTAGTTACTGAAATTTCTAGACTTGGAAGAAATGTATATATGGTGATGTCAATTATAAATCATTGTATGTTAACTGGAGCTGCTATCTTACCTATCTGGAAAGGGGAAATAATAAAAGAAGATTCCCTGTCCGTATATGAAACTTTCTTTGATATAATTAGTGCTCAAAAAGAAAGAGAATTAATAAGTCGAAGAACAAAATGTGCATTAGCTATGATGAAATCTAATGGCGTTAGATTAGGTAGGCCTGTTGGAATCCCTAGGAAGCGTAAATTAGATGGAAAAGATAGTGAGATTACGAAATTACTTGAAAGAGGATTGAGTAAAGCAGAAGTAGCTAGAAGGTTAGGAGTTAGTCAAACAACATTATCAGAGTTTATGAAAATAAAACATTTATAAATTAAAAAAGTTATGAATAATAAGTTTATTTTGAATTTGGAGAATCAATTTCATGGTATACACACGAGATTGAAAGAACTGCATTTCTCAGCACCCACTATGAGCATCCATAAATTAATTGATGATTTTGATGGTGAATTTCAGGATTTTGATGATGCTCTTATGGAAAATGCTCAAGCTCTCTGGGGATTTATCCAACCAGGAACATTAAATCCTATTCTTCCAGAAGCATTAGAATTTGAAAATCTCTTAGTAGATATTAGAGGATTACTAACTGGAATAAAAAGAGAAGCTGGAGATGATTTAATGTGGTCAGGTATTATTAACAGAACAGATGACTTTTTCGAAACTGTTAATAAATATATTTACTTGATCAAAATATGTAAACATGACGCTGCAAAAAGCGAATAAAAAAAAGAACTAACCTTGGAAATAAAATCCTTGGTTAGTTTTCTTTCTCTTCTAAAATAAACCTTTTTCTCTAGATAGTTTAAGAATAGAATAATTGTAATTGCTCATATAATAAGCAGTATTATCATCTATGTTTATTAATCCCTTTTCATAATTCTCTATTATTGCTAAAGAATTATATAGGATGATTCTAATAAATTCTTCTTCAGGAATACTTGGTTTTTCAATAGTAATAATATCCGAATTAAGTTTTTTAAAATACCTAAAACTTTCTTTTGTTATTAAATCCAGTCTATATATGTATCTTGTCATATTTTTTGCTGTCCAGATTTTTCGAAATGGTTTTTCAAAATTACTTAAAGTAATTGAAATATAGTATTTACTTTTACCTAAGCGATTATTATCCTTTAAAAAACTTACAATCTTTGAGATTTCTAGAAGACGATTTCTATTTCTATTTCCTATAAATGAAAATACACTAAAACTATTTGATATTGTTTTATATTCCTCAGAAGTTAGATAATTTTGAGCATTATGTATATCTACTAGTTTAAGAGGAGTTTCTATTATATAAGCTCTAAAGTTTGGTGTGAAAGTTATCATGATAATTTTTATAATTATAATATAGTTCATTGAGGTTATCTATATCTTTTTTAACACTAAGAAGTCCAGTAGTAGTTTTTATTATTTTAATTAAAACTTTTCGAATATCTTCTGAGTTGATTCCAGATATAGTTTCTTCTTTTATTTTTACAGTATCATATCTTCCATAATAAATAAAACAAATCTCCTTATATTTTATATGGTGTAATAAATAATTAAATGAGATTCTCTTTAATCGATTTTGAAATAAGAGACTAATTCTATTATCTATTATTACAAAAGTGTATTTATTATTAGTCTTAACAGTGCAATAATAATATTCAATTTTTATACTTTTCTTATTCATAACAATTATAAGAGTTTAAATCCTTAATAATGTAATAAAATAAAAAAGAAAATGTTAAAAGATTTATTAAATCGATTAGAAGAAGCAGAATTTTTTAATAAAAAGAATTATTATGAAAACTTAAGAAAGGAAGTTGGTTCTAAATGTGTATATTATGATATTCCTATATTTAGTACGAGACTAACTACTATTCATTGTTCTCTTGAGGCTTTTAGAGGTTTATATGGGATTATACTAAAGCCAGAGGGATATGAATTAGCTGTTAATAATCGTGGAAGTTATTTAATCACTATCTTGTCAAATCTAACTACAAAAGAAAAGGTAAAGTGGATATTTAGAAAAACTAGTAGATTTGTTAATAGAATCACTTCCTCACGAGGAATAGTTGATGATGAAACAGAAGCTTATATCTTTGGATATTTAGTTTCTCAACAACTTTTAGATTTTATACACATAGAAGATCTTCTTTTAGGGATAGAGAAGAAAAAAGAAATTTCTGGAAAACTATCTAAGGGTGATTTAAGTTATGTAATGTCAACTTTTAGAACTTATTATGATAAAATAAATAAAAATATTATTAAGATAGCTCCTCCTCCAGTAGATGGTATGGTTTATTCAACTGCTGGAGAAAGAAAATTTATAATGATGATTCCAAAAAGAAAAAGAATGACAAAATCTGAACTTTTAAATACTTGGTCTCATGAATTATATCATATAGCTAGAAATTCTTTTGGAGTAATGAATCGAGAATATTTTTACCTTGAAGATATTTTAGTTGAATATATGGAGAAATCTTTACCAATCTTAAAAGAACTTATATGGAAACGGAGGAATATGTAAAAGTAACTGGATATGTATTCTTGTATGATCTAGAAGAAGATTTACAAGTTGTTACTGTAATAAGACTAGAAGATGAATTGTCTCGTTTAGTGCTTACTCCATGGGATAATGCAGATCCTGAAGAAGTATTTTTTGGGTGGACTGATAATCTCAATACATGTTATATTAGTATTTCAAGTTTTGGTGAAGTTCTACTCTTAGATGCTTTCTTAGATAATGTTAAAGATCGTCTAATGGCAGTTCCAGGAAAATTAGTAGTAATGAAAGATAAAACTTATAAAATAGAGATATGATGAAGGTTATAATTTATTTAGTATTATTAGTTGCATTTATCCTATATTTAGGACAAACAGAAATATCATTTTCACCGTTTAGAATTAAAATAACTGAGTGGTATAAGCCTTTAGGAATAATTATTATGATTATCGGGTTTCTTATTTATACAGGAGGAAGTGAAAGAAAATCATTTAAAGATGGTTGGACTAAGGCAAAAAATGAAATAATCAATGGGAATAGATAGTTGGACACAGACTAGAGTCAAAAATAAAAATACTGGAGATATAGGAGTTATTTACAGTAGTGGTTTTGATTCAAAGGGACATTATTATAAAGTATGTTGGGGATCATCTATACTTCCAGAAAGAATGAGTATAGATGATTTTGATAAAAAAATGTGAAATTATAGAACATGATTATACATCAATTATCCCTCAAATAATGGAATATCTTAAGGAAGAAAGATTAGCCAGAATTCCTCAAGCAGTAGCAAGAAGGTTAGATCCAGATTATTATAAAGTAGGTGATATTGTTTATTTTCAGTCTCCTGGATATTTATGGGGTAGTGGTGAGTATGCAAAATTTGGACCAGAACACCCTTTAATAATTGTAGAAATAAGGCAAGATTGGAGTAATGAATTTAGATTTAATATTATCCTAGATAGATATCGTCCGGAATCACCTTTAAATCCCAAAGGAGAGTTTTCGATTTTTTTCGATCTAACTAATTTTTATAGTACAGATGCATATAATAATTTAGCACGTTATGACAAAGAATACTAAAAGGAGACTATACTATCAAAAATATCTTCCAGGAGATATAATTACTTGGTTCAATAATGATATCTATATCAATGAAATCAATCTTATTAGATTAGTAACTGGTGTAGTAGGTTTTTTTGGAAATTTTAGATATGAAACTGTAGATTTAGAATTAGGACGTTCTTCAGAACATAGATATTATGGAGAAAGAACAAATATATTGGTATCTAATACTGATATAGTAAATAGTAGGTTGATTTTTCGATCTTTCCCAGGGATTTCTGATATAGTATGTAAAGAAGTATGTAAATTTTCTGGAGAATGTGATTTATGTAATTTCAAACCTTCTATCAGACCTAATAAATTCTTTTTCCCTGGAGATAAAATAAATAGCACTCTACTTATTTCCTATCCAGTAAATAATCGTAAAGGAATAGTTAAACGTGTGAGAATAAATGAAAGTGTTCTTATAGACTTTGTAGAGGAATTAAATGAAAAAAGTATTGTTACTTTGGATTTCATAAAAAATAGAATAAAAGAACTTGTAACTCTTGAAAATCTTGAATATGGAGTTTTTATGGAATATTCATCAAAGGAAATAAGTCATTTTTCGAAAAACCTTAGATTATTTCAAAGAAGAGTATATACAATAGATTCAGGGAATTTAAATTATTGTGATCAATGTGTTCTCTCTAAGGATAATTGTAGTGAATGTGGAGTTATGACATATAATTTATTAGATAATTCAAAATCATTAATGATATGAAAACAAAAGAACAATTAATTAAAGTTTTTGAAGAAGTAATAGAAGATATTATTTCTAGAGAGTATGAATGTAAGGATAATTATATAGAATTTCCAGAAACAGATAGATTAATATATGAATCAAAAATGTATAAGTCTATTCAAAAAGGAAATAATAAACCTAAATTTCAAACTCCTCTTAAAATATATGTACAGAATATAGATACCTTTGAAAAAGCAAAGGAATTGGGTTCAGAGTGTGCAGTTCTTAATATGGCTTCATCTAAAAGACCAGGTGGAGGAGTTGAAACAGGTTCTAGAGCTCAGGAAGAAGAATTATGTAGAAGAAGTAATTTGCTATTATCCCTATATTTATACTCTCCTGAAAAATGGGATGAATACTTTGGAGATTATTATTCAGGAAAAGTTCTTAATGACTTCTCCTACCCTATCCCAGTTTATGGAGGAATATATAGTCCAGGAGTATGTGTTTATAGAAAACCAGGAACTTATGAAACTGTAGATAATTATTTTAAATGCAATGTAATTTCTGTGGCAGGAGTAGTAAGACCAGACATTGACAAGAGTACTGGAGAAATGATGAAAAAATATGTTCCTGTTGTAAAAGGAAAAATAAGAACAATACTTAGAATAGCCTTAGATAATAATCACACCAAACTTGTTCTAGGGGCACTTGGATGTGGAGCATTTAAAAATCCACCTTCTCATGTAGCAAGATTATTTAAGGAAGTTTTGGAAGAACCAGAATTTATTGGAGCATTTGAAGAAATATGTTTTGCTATTCTCGATGATGGAAATTCAGGAAGAGATCATAATCCAAATGGAAATTTAAAACCTTTCGCAGATGTGTTTGGAGAAAAGATCTAATTTATTAAAAGAAATTTGTAGAAGATTAAGATATAAACCTATTATAAAAACAAGTGATGGAAATTATACTAGAGTTACAGGAGTTTATTTTGATGATTCTGGTAGTCCTTGGTTTAAGTTGATAGGTTCTGATAATTGGTATACTTTCTCAGTAATAGATAAGATTGTTCTTTATTCTAAAAATCTCATTAACAAAGAAATTCGTATATCCGGAGAAACAATAAATCCACTTGTAAGATTTGCAGAAGAACATGCGAAAAAGAATTTTACAGATGAGGGAATAAAAGCATCATTGGATTCTAAAAATGAGAATTATGTAAAAGTAGTAAATGGTAAAGGAGAATCTATTGCATCATATGATAAAGATAAACCTTATTTTTATAATTATGGTGTAGACTTACTTTTAAAGTATATGATAAATTTAAAAGATTGTTCTGGATCTGATTTTGAGATAATTGAAGAAGATTCAGAAGATAATCCATTTTTATATTTTGGATGAATTATGGAAGTAGGAAAGATTTATGTAGATTATAAAGATGGACCTGATGGTTGGTTCGGTTTATTTAGTGGATGTGAAAGAGGAGTATTTAATTTTCCAAATAATCTTTGGAGATGGTATGTAATAGATTCAAGGATTGTTATTAATTATCCAAGAGTTGATAATTATTATGGTCGAAGAGTAGCAACTGTTAAAGAACTTGAGAAGATTGAGTCTATTCTTGAACATCTAGGGTATACTTTGATACCAGGAACTTTAGAGATTTCAGAAATACCTGTTAATAATATTTCAAAAATTATAGAAAAATTAGAAAGAGGTGAGTGGAGTCTTCTCAAAGAAACTGAAAAAATAAAAATAATAGAAACACTTAAAGGCTATGTTAACAACTGAAGAATTATTTAGAGAATATATTAAACTATTCACATTAATAGTAGAAACCGCCGGACAAACGGAAGGTAATAAGAGTTACAAGGAAGTTACTAGAGTTCTTAAAGAAAATGAACATATAGTGAAAAAGATAATTGAAGAAGAAATGTCTTTTACTCCATTTGTAGCTTCTCTTATATTCTTTATAATCAAAGATATTCATGGGACAGAAAAACTTAGTGGAGAGAATTCTATGGAAACTATAAAACCACTAGTAGATGATTTCTATGTGAGATATATAAAGAAACCTACTAGAAAATTTACAGCAAAGTATGGATTACCAGCTGTAGAAGATTTAAATACTTATATCAAATTATATCTTGTTTAATTAAGAAGTGGATATTTTTAATTTTGATATAGTTAATCAAGAAATGATTGGTGGATTAGTAGTTGTATCATATTCTTTTCATTACAATATGCTAGATTTCTCATATACTTCTCCAAAAACTAAGAATATAAACTTATGGCCATTTTATAAGAAGAGTTATAGTATTCCAGGAAAAATAAGTGATAGTACTGGTAAAATAGTAATAAATGATATTCTTAATCCTATAGAAGATGGAAGTATCTTAGAAATTAATGATACACCTCCTGGAAATGGATATAATAGTAGTTATAAAGTAGTATTTTATAATAAAAAATGTTTTCTGCTACCCTTCATAGAACTAGTTTTTGGAGCTAAGAAGGAATTAGATGAGAAAGCATATACTCTTATACCTACTGTAAAAAGATATGAATTTAACTTTTCTACTATAAAAGATTGGTCATCAATTAAAGATGATAGTGTTTTATGTAAAAAGAACATCATACAAATTCTAAAGAAGGTGAAAAAGACAATCGGTAATAACCTTATAATTGATAAACAAACATTGACAACTGTTAATAATTTTTATTTATGAAAAATTTTAAAGTAACATCAAAAGAAAATGGAAAAGAGTATTGGATCTCTAGAGCAAATGCAGTAGTAGGAATTGTATATACTAGAGATAGCAATGGTCGAGTAATGTTTTTAGTATCTAAACGAGGTTCAGGATGTCCAGATCATGTTGGAAAATGGTCAGTTACTTGTGGTTATCTTGATTGGGGTGAAACAAGAAAAGAAGCGATAAAACGAGAACTTTATGAAGAACTTGGACTTAATCTTGAAATTTATCCCAATGAAGCAATTGATCATTTTTGTACTATAGATGATCCGTCTCGAGATGTTAGAGAAAACATAGTTTCTAGATATCTTATTCATGTAGATTACATAGCTACTCGGAAAAAATTAGCTGATAAGGAAATTAACTGTGATACCGTATCAAGAGGTGGAGAACCTAATGAAGTAGATGATATTAAGTTTGTCCCAGCAGAAGATATTGATAGTTATGATTGGGCGTTTAATCATGATCAGGTACTTAAAGAGATTTTAGAATACTTAGAAACAGGTCGAAAACCTAAATATTGTGAAGAGTAAAGAAACTAGGGATAAGCTCTTCTTATGTTTAATAAAGATTAATAATCAGAAAAAATCCTAGTTAGTAATCAAACCCGAGGAGATAATTCTTCGGGTTTATTTTCCTTATATATGATAAATATAAATAAATATAGAATTATGAACAGATTTATTAATTGTGATTGTATTAAAAATAAGAAAGGTGAATTAATACCTTTATGGAAAATAGATTGGAAATTAGATAGTGAGTATCTTGATAAGGATGATCTAGAAAATAGTTTTATTGTTCCAGAAGATAGGAATATTGGTGATTTTATAGCAGAAACTGATATTGTAAAAGCTTTATGGGATTTGATAGATAAAAAAGTAGTTCCATGTAAAAGAGTTATTAAAATTTATTCTGACTCGACAGGAAGGGTTGGATTGAAAGAGGGTGATGAAATTTATGTTAAACATAAATTTAGCTCTAATGAAATTTACCCAACTAAAATAAAAACAATAACTCAAGGAATACAAGAAAATGTTTATTATACTACAGAAAATCATCTAAAAAAGAACTGGTTAGGATCAGATACTGAAATTATAGAAGATACTATAGTAAATGATATTCCTGGAAATAATGTTGTTCAGATAATAACATACAGGAAACATTATGTTCTAGAAGACGGAACTGAAACTGATTACGATTATGATTTTTTTAAATTAAAAGAAAAATGAGAGAATTTATTTATGCTAGTTACCTTCGAATTACATCAGAAGAGTTTTTTGATTTAGCAGCTGAAGGGATGAGTAAAGCTTATGAATCTTATAAATCTAGTTCAGAAACTTATAAAGATCCTTTTCTTCAATTTTGGGTCTATATAAATCCTAATCTAATTCCAGATAGTTATATTGATACTTTAAAGAGGGTGTTAATTGATGAATATGGATGGAGGATTGTTGATATAGAAAAACAACTTGAAGAGGGGAAAATCTATATAAAAACTGAAGTATAATAGTAGATGATGAAGTCCTGGAAAAATTAGTAAAACTTGGATATAAACAGCCAATAAAAGAAAAGAGAATTGAGGTAGAAATAGTAGAATGGATAAGATTACATAAGGATATTATCATTCTCGTATATCCATTTACTAATAAGGAAGGAGAGAAAAGATTTATATTTGCTATCCCAATGGAGAATGGTTCATTGAGTAGTAATAATCTAAACTATCCTTCTTATGAACAAGCTAGGTTAGAAGGAATAAAGAGCGTATGTAATGAATTATTAAGAAAGTAATTATGAAAAAGTTATTAATAATCGTCAGTCTTGTTATAGGATTAGTGAGTTGTGATAGTAAAGGAAAAGATTTACCACAATATAAAGTAGAATATAGTAAGGAATTAGTTATAAAATCTATTGATAGAGGATTAAATTCTTACGGCGTTAGTACTATTTATTACATCGCTGGGGACGAAATTGGTTCTAATGGAGATATTAGATTAAGTGAAAGAATTCCTAGTAGTAATAATCCAACATATAAAATAGGAGATAAAGTATTATTTTCAATTAAAAAGATAGAGAAAAATAAATGAATTTTTTACTAGTTTTAATAGCATTATTATTAGTAATTGCAGTAATTTTTAAAATAATAGTTATTATAGGAGCTCTCACCAGAAATAAAGAATCTGTTTCTGGATGGGTTTCTAGATTATATACACCAAATTATAAACCGTATAAGAAAATGGAAAAAGATAAAAAAGATCAACTTCTTGAAGAGTTGTTTATGCAAAAACTAGAAATAGATCTCGGAAAAGCAGATGGAACAAAAGATGAGGTTTATCTTGCTGATGTAGTTGAAGATGCTTTGGTTGATATCGAACTAGCCATAGAGGAAGAAGTTTCAGAGCAGAGATTTTTCATATGGCCAAAGGAAAGGGAGCGTCTAATTAAAACATGGGCTAAATTTATTCCTAATCCAGCTAATGGAGGAGATGATGATTTTATTGTATTTGATTCTTTCCGAGGTGAGTATACATTTGGGGAGAATGGATTTACTCCTTTATGTAGCTCAAAGGAATTAAACGGTTACTATAAAGACAATAACTTAGAATATATAATTAAACAACCTAGATATTAAATGAAGAGGAAAGATTATTTATATAGTATTATCTTAGATCAAAATACACCAGAACTTAGGAAAGAGTTTGAAGATCTAGGATATTCTGAAATGGTTGGAACTGGTTTAGCCTTTAATCCAGATAAAGGAAATTGTATTATTACTTGTGCAGAGACTGGAGAATATACAGCTATAACTCGAGAAGCTATTAAATTTTCTTCATCTGGAAAAGTATCTCTTGTAAAAAGAATTCAATGTGGAGTAACTAAAGAACTAGCTCTTGGGATAGCTGCTCTTAGAGGAGATACAGATTTCGGACAATGGTTTACTAATGGAGAAGATTGGATAAAAGATAATCAAAAGAAAGGTTATCATAAAGCAACCATAAATGAACTTCAAGATAAATTTCCTAGAGAAGGTATTCAATTTCTTAATTCAGCTTATATCGGAAAAGTTAGTAAGGATATAATTGAACTTCTAGAAGATGTTGGTTATTATGATAGTAAAATAATTGATGGAGCACGTGATATTAAAGATTGGAAGGATTTTTCAGATTGTGGAATATGTACCTCTAATCATGGAAGCTACACAATTATTCATAAATCATGTTGGGAAACAGCAAATCCTCATGTAACTTGGAACTGTGCAGGAAGAATTGATTGTGGGATTGATGAAGTTAGATTTTATCAAGTTATTACACCTAGATTATAATGGTTAAGGAGTTAGGTATAATTCGAAGTGGTTCTGGTGGAATAATTGGATGTAAATCAGCGGCAGATCAAGTATACTATTATAATTTAACTATAGAAATCTTAAAATATTTCTCAGCATTTCAGATAGATAATAAAATTATAGTTACTTATGAAGATGTAGAACATATAGATAGAGTAGAATTATCAAGAATTAGCTCTGGTTTTTACTTAGATATTTATTATGATTTATTTATTCATACTAGATTAATGATCTTAGATGATGAAATTCCAAACTCTCTTAAGTATAATTGGAATGTGAGAACTGAAAGAAATTTACATGAAACGATATTTATTTTTAATTAAAGAAAGATGTTAGAATTAAAAGCTGTAGAATTTTTAAAAGAACTGTTGGGATCGTATAGTCCTAGCGGTTTTGAACAGGAAGCAACTAGGGTATTTAAAGATTATTGTTCTAAGTTTGCGATAGAAGAGTTTACTGATAAAATGGGAAATGTAGCATTTAAGGTAGGTTCAGGGAGTAAGAAAGTAATGATTTCTGCACATATTGATGAACTTGGAATGATGATACAAAATGTTACAGACCAAGGAATGCTAAATATTATTAATCTTGGGGGAATAGATAAAAAAGTTCTCCCAGGAAGTATAGTTAAAATTTCTAAAATTGGTCACCCAGGAGAATATGTAACAGGTATTATTGGGAAAAAGCCAATTCATGTAGAGTATGATGATAATAGCAAAAATGAATTAATTCCTATTGAAGATCTTCTTGTTGATATCGGCGCTGAATCTAAAGAAGAAGCTATGAAGTTAGTAGAGATAGGTAGTAGAGTTGTTTTTGAAGCAAATTTTATAGAACATCTTGGGAAGAATCGATTTGCATCTAAAGGACTAGATGATAAGATTGGAGTATTTATTGTTGCTGAAGTCTTAAGGAACGTGGTGAATTATGAAGACTTTAAGGAACTTTTTGATGAATATACTTTTTATGGCGTGGCGAATACTCAGGAGGAAGTAGGTCTAAGAGGTGCAATGGTAACAAGTAAAAGAGTAAATCCTGATATTTCGATTGATATAGATGTTACTTTCGCCACGGATGAAGGTAGAGGAATAAAACCTGAGTCCTATGGAGATATAGAACTTGGGAAAGGACCTGTTATCATGAATGGACCTGATAAATCTTGGAATCTTCGCTGTAAAATGATCGGAGTTGCTGAGATTAATGAAATTCCATATCAACTTGCAGCTTCATATGCAGGAGGAACAAATACTTCAGCAATTCAAGAAGGTGCTTTTGATTGTGAAACTATGTTAGTATCTATTCCTCAACGAAATATGCATACTCAAGTTGAAGTATGTGATTATCGAGATGTGGAAGGTGCTATAAATCTAATCTCCAAGACATTATTAGAGATTACAAAATAAAGAAAAATAATTAGAGGACTTTTTACAGTCCTCTTTTTTTTATATTTCTATTTTCCCTAGATTAATAGGTTTTTCATAATTTCCATTTACTTTAGAATTCCATATATTATAAAATAATTCTCTATAATTTTCTCTAACTTGATATACATCTCCATAAATAATTCCTAGTACATTATAGTTATTTTCACTAAACATTCCAATTATTTTAACAAGTTTAGAACGCATTTTATTTTCAGAGAAAATGGATTCTTCATAATTCACAGGATAAAAATTAAGAATCCTTCTCTTATAAAACCCTAATTGTTTTACTTTTATTGAGTTAGGAAAGTAAATAACATGTCTTCCTAATAATCTTTCTGAAAAATTATTATCTACTAGTATATTATCTCCAAACACTTTTTGATCTTTTATATAAAGTCCTAATACTGGATGTTGATCTACTGATGAAGAATCTATAATATATTTCTTCAATTCAATTCCATAAGTATTTCTCTTCTCCATCCATTCTTTCATGATAAAATTTCTAACTCTAGGGTTTAAATTTTTTGATAACTTAGCTTCATAACATCTAATCATAATTCTTTTATTTATTTATTTTCACATATAAGGAACTTGGATTTCCTTATAAATGTAATAAAATAATCATATGAAAAAGAAGAAAAAGAAATTAATCTCCCTAGCCGAAAAAGTTAGGAGAGATAATGAAATTAAAGAAACAGGAAAGTTAGTATCCTTAAGACCTAGTATCACTCATAAAAGAAAAAAAGATTATTCACGTAAGTGGAAACTCGAAGATTATGAATAATAGGAAAGAATTAATAGAGTTAAATAAACTTTATAGGAAACGTTTAGTAGATTCAGTAATAACTAAATTACTTAAAGTCCTTGAATTTACTGGATTAGATACACTTGAAGATCTTGTGTTTGATTATAAGAGTTTAGAATCTAAATCTATATCAGGAAATATTCAAAAATTATATTATGTAAACAAAACATTTAATTATATTAAAGTTGATATGGATTATGGAGAGTACTCTAAACATAATTTGGATATAGAGGATTTAGATACTACAGATTTAGAGATTATTGTATTTAATAATATTATCGGATATTATAAAGAGAATAAATTAATAAAAATAGCAAAAGATTATGAAGATTAAAAAACCCTTTACAACTGCTGGATCTGGAAAAATCTATTTTATATCAGATCTTCATTATGGTCATGAAAATGTAATAAAATATGATTCTCGACCTTTTAAAGATGTAACTGAAATGAATAATTATATCTTAGAGGAACTTAAAAAAACTAAAGAAGAAGATATTATATTCGATTTAGGTGATATGTTTTGGAAAATGCCTGTTGACGATATAAAAGATGTCTTAAATCAGATTCCTTGTAAAAATATTTATAAAATTGTTGGGAATCATGATAACTATGGACTTTATTTTGATCAGGCACCACTTAAAGGGTATTTCAAAATAATCTCTGATATTCTTGATGTTCATATAGAGCATTCAGGAAAAGATTATATGGTAACTATGTGTCATTATCCCTTTGTATCTTGGAATCATAAACCTCATGGATCTATTCACTTATTTGGTCACGTTCATGGTCACCTTACTGAATATATTAATAGTATTTATGATCTTAAAGTTGATGTAGGTTTTAATTCTGAGTTAGCAAAATCTCTTGGAACCTTCTTAATACCATTCGAGGAAATTATCAAGCATTTCGATACTAAAACAGGAGGAATGAATTATAAAGAGTGGACTCTAATTAAATGTAAAGAATTATGAGAACAGTTTGGATTTATTCATTACAAATATCAGATACTGGAAGAGTTTATAGAGATATTCCACCATCTGAAGCTGAAGTTGTTGATGAATTTGGTGGTATTCCTAGGATAGTAAAGATACTGAATAGCGGGAAAATAATAAAAAACTATCAACTTCATTATCAATTCTTTAATACTCCAAGTGAATGTATTGAACATAGAAATAAGTATATCGAGGGTAAATTGAAATTCTTTGAAGATCAATGGAAAGCCACCGAAAGAAATCTTAAAAAACGGATAATAAAATGATAACACAATTAACAGCGAAAGAAATAATGAATCTCCCTAAGGATAAAACATTTTGGTATAGTTGTATTAGTTTTAGGGAGAAAACTTTTAGATGCTCTAGTATCATAAAACCAGCAGAAATTATTTTAAAAATTGATATAGATAATTTATTATATCTTCGAAAAGTTTCTGATAATTCTGTAATTGGATCTTTTCAGGGTTATAAAGAAAGAAAAGATTCAGAATGTAAATTTTTTGTGAGAATATTCGATACTGAAGAAGAATGTAAAGAATATTATAATGCTCAGATTCATAATACTGTAGATCGACTTCAACATTTTTATGAAGAAAAGCTTAAATATATAAAATCCAAATTAATATGATAACAAAAGAATTATTGTTAGAATATAAAGAAAATTCCAAGTCACTTTGGTATTTTATGTTAGAATTTTCTAGTAAATCTTATAAATGTACAAGGTTAGTAAAACCCATCGAAGTCTTAGTAACTAATTGGGATGAAAAAAGTGATTATTCTCTTATTTTAAAAAGTAAAAATAAAAATCTAGTTTTCAAAAATTATCACATAAGATTTTTTCTACCATATCTTTTTGAAACGAGAGAAGAGTGTGTAGAAGCTTATAATGCAGTTGTTCAGGATCAAAAAGATAAACTTCAACATGATTATGAAGAAAGATTGAGATATTTAAATTCTAAAATAGAAAAATTATGAAACAGCCAGAAACATATGAAGAACTTGATAAACTTATAGGACAAACGTTCTGGACTTTTGGATTCTATATCGGTCCGTATAGTTATAAACTTGAAAATATAAACTCTCCGCAAGAAGTAGTTTTAGGAAAAGAAGAAGGATCTGGATATAGAAGAAACACCACCTGGTATCCTTTAAGAAACAAAACCACTAATATGATAGTTGGCTACTTTCAATTAACTCCTAATAGATATAACTTAGATAATTATAAACTATATGAATCAGAAGAAGCCATTGAAGGTTGGAACTCTACTATTCAAAATCAATTAGATCGATTAGAATTTGATTATGAGAAGAAAAAGAAGTATCTAAATAAGAAAATTATTAAAAAATGAATAAGATAATAATTGATGGATATTATAAAGAAAAAGAGTGTTTAGGAAAAATCTCAGGAATTATTTTTAAAAACTGGGAAGATAATGAACCTATAGACAGAATTTCAATTATTATTAACAATTTCGATTCTTATATTCCTGGAGAATTTTATAAAAGAGAACTTCCTGGGATTGTAAAATTATTAGAAAATATAGATCTTGATAAATTCGATACAATCATATTAGATTCTCATGTTTGGTTGTGGAATGATGAAGAATCTTTTGAAAAACCTAAACCAGGACTAGGAGCACATCTATATAAGAAACTTGGAAGAAAGAATCTTAATATTATTGGAATTGCGAAAAGTTATTACCGTGATAATAATCTACATACTTTTCAATGTTTTCGAGGAAATAGTAAAAATCCTTTATATGTAGATTCAATTAATCAAGATAAAGATTATTCTGAAGTTATTAAAAGTATGTATGGAAATTTTAGAATACCATACCTTATAAAATTAGCAGATACAGAATCAAAAATAAATTTCAAATGAAAATGATTTATGCAATAGAACAATTACCCAAGAAAGAAGATACTTGGGTATTTTTGGGAGGACCTATTCAAGGAGCTCCAGAGTGGCAAGAAACAGTTCCAGATATTCAGGGAGTAACTTGGATAAACCCTAGAAGAAAAGAGAAAATTTCTGGAGGTTTATCTGATGCTGAATATAAAAAACAGGTAGATTGGGAAACAATTGGACTTAGAGTATCAGATTTTATATTATTTTGGATCCCTGAAGCTGTTGAAGATATACCAGGAAGAGATTATGCACAAACTACTAAAATCGAACTTACCGAAAATTTAGTTAGAAAGAAAAATATAATCTTAGGAATTGCGCCGAAAATACACGGAAGAAGGTACTTGATCGAAAAAGCTAAAGCATATGGAATAAAAAATGTATATAGCTCTTTAGACGAATGTATATCTGAGTTAAAGAAAGAAATATCTAATAGAGAGTCCAGTTCAAGAGAGTTTTTTACTTCCGATACACATTTCGGCGCAGAAAGAACTTTGGAATTATCTAAACGTCCTTTCATGAATGTTGAAGATATGGATTGGACTATGGTAGAGAGATGGAATACTAAAGTTCCTCCTAAAGCTATCGTATGGCATCTTGGAGATTTTGGTGATAGAAGTTACTTGAAATATTTAAATGGAGATATTCGATTAGTTTGTGGAAATTATGAGATTAAAGAAAAATCTGAAAGAAATCTAGATATACCTGATTTTATAGGAGAGCTTATAGATTCTGGTTTTTCAAAAGTATTCCTAACTGAAGCAGAAACAAAACTCCTAGGAAAAGAGATAGCACTTGTACATGAACCTATGAATTCTACAAAAAAGTATAATCTTTTTGGACATATTCATGGAAGACAAATGATTAAGAGATTTGGATTAGATGTAGGTGTTGATGTTCATGGTTTTGCTCCTATGTCTGCAGAAGAGGTTGAATTTTTCTTAAATGCACTAGAAAAAGGCTATTACGACGCTGAAGTATTTTGCTAGTCTGATATTCCTTGAAAGCCTTATAAGTGAGAATAAAAAACAAACTTAAAAGAAAAGGAATATGATAGAAAAACTTAACACACTAATGACAATATTAAGTGCATTAGGATTATTAAGAGACGGAGTAAAAAATTACATAGATGTCTCAGTTGAAAATAGTTTATCCAATGGAATAGTAGATAAACTAAAAGATAGTTATGACAACTATACAGCTATCTTAAACAAGTATGCGATTGAAGGAAAGGATTTTGATGTTCCTTCGATTAATAGAGATTACGTAATAAGAAAACTGCGATTAATAAAAACAATAGTAAACAGATTAGTCGAATATTATATCAATGAGCCAGAAACATTGAGAGATTATAAACAATCCCTCTATTTGATTGGCGCTGACATAGATAGTATATATCGAAAGTCTGTTGTTGATTATAAAACGTTTTTGCTTGCAGTTAAGTAAGAAAAGGGTGGGTAATTCCACCCTTTATTTTTCCACCGTCTAGAAAAGACTAAAAACCTTATATATGAAAGGAAAATAGAGTTCCTAAGAGGTTAAAATAATACCGTCTAAGAAACCCTATTAGCCTTATATATGTAATAAAAGATAGAAATATCTGATATTACCTAAAGACATAGTATATCTAATTTAAAAGATATATTATGTCTTCTATACTTTAGCGTTATACATAGATATAACTAGAACTTATAATACATACGAAAGGTGTGATGACGGAGTATTATAAGGAGAGACTAGGAGTTGCTAACCTAGAAGTCGTCAGAACGACTTTATAAAATTCATCACCTTGATCTAACTTATAATTATGAAATATAATATAAGGACAGGTGGAAGTTGTTATACTACTTGAGTAGATATTTAAATAGTATTAAAATATCTTTTACAAGGATAAGTTCTGAGCGTAATTAAATAAGTATATTAAGTTACTATATTGAATTATACTATTTATCAAAATAGAGAAAATACTTAATATAACTTAATAATTGATAAAGGTTGGACACATAACTTGGCAAGCACTAACAAATTTTATAACGTGCATTTAGCCGAGTTTAACAAAATAAATAAAAAATTAAATAAATTCCTTATAGTAGATAATATTATAAGGCCACGATATATTGAGATAAACCTGATAAAGGATTATCAAGAGGAATATATCAAAGACATGTAGCCAAATATATATGGTGAACTATGAAAATAACAAAGGACCTGTATAGTCTAGAGTTATTAGTAATAGGATGTGAATTTAGAGGGATTTAATATACAGTTAAATTATTATATATAACCTATGATAAATACCGATGAGGAAATTATAAAGATTATATATAATTCTAAGTTAGAAATCTTTAAGAGAGAAGCTTAGAGTAAAAACAACCATTTCTAAGTAAATTACTTAGAAAATAGAGACAAAAGAATATTAACAACAAAAAATTATAGAATTATGAAAGCAGTTGTAAAAAACGTTGGAATTTTTGTAGCAGGAATAGCAGCAAAAGTAGTATTTGATTATGGTTATAAGAAAACTAAAAAATGTTTAAATAACCGGAAAAACAAAAAAGCTGAATAAGCTAAAACAACCAGCCCGAGTTATGGATTAACTTGGGTTTAGAGACAATAATTAACAAAATTAATAACTTAAATAATAGGAGGAAAAATTATGAAACTAATTAACTCAGCAGTAACGAAATTTGGTGCAACAAAAGTTGTAGCAGTAGCAGCTGGAGCAGGAATGGTATTAGGAGTAGCAACTACCTTAGGATGTCAAAAAGCCTATAAAAAACTCAAACCGAAAGGTCTTAGAGATGAGGATTTGGAAAAATTGGTAGAAGAAACCGTCAACCTAAAACCGGATGCAGAAAAAGAAAAACCTGCTGAAGAAGTAAAAGCTGAATAAGCTAAAACAACCAGCCCGAGTTATGGATTAACTTGGGTTTAGAGACAATAATTAACAAAATTAATATATTATGAAAAAGATAACAGAAGTCATTATTTTTATGACAATGATATTAGCAGGAATTGCTTGGATATTAGGATTTGATATAATTTATTCAATATCAGCAATAATTATGGGAACTACCGGAATTTATTATTGGTTTAGATATATGATTCCGGAACTATTTAACAGCAATGAAGAAGAATTCATTGATGACTAACCGGAGGGATAACAAAATTTCCCTCCATTTTCATTTTTGTAGTTAGGTGAATTCCTAACCTGATGAGATCACGAGGTTAAACTCAAGATCGAAACAGAAATGGAAACTAAAGATTTCCTTTTGATTTTATATATCAAGAGACTATAACTAAACAAAAGGAAATTTACAAAGAAAAAAAAGAGGTCTTGACTTTAATTAGTCAAGTTGATCCTCTTTTTATTTTTTTCTTCAGAATGCTAAGGAATTTGATTTTGTAGCATATAAAATTCATTTTTTAACATATCAATTCTACATTTGATATCAGCTATTTCACTTGCTATATCACGTAGTGGAGAATTACAGAAAAATTCTTGATTACTATTCCAATAAATATTATTTCCTGTAATAACACTATTAATATTAGTTATAGCTGTTTCTATATTATGTAATCTTTGCATTAAATTAAAATCTCCAAAGATTCTTTTATCTATAGTAGATACTAATCTCTCTTCATTATTTACTATTATCTCAGGATTATCCATTATTTTCTCTAGATAACCTCGAAGATAATTAATAACTATATCTAAAATCTCATCCGATTGTGCAGAGGATAGAATTTTTTCAACTACAGCTTTTACTACAGAATCAGAAATTTTGATATCATTACTTAATTCAATATTTGTATTACTCGTTTTCATTGCCATTTTTCAGTTCTTTTAAACAAGTTTTCTTAGATTCTAATTGAGCTTCAAGTAACTCTATTTCTCTTTTTAATGAAGCGATTCTTGTACTCTTAAGGGATTTATCTAGCGCCTCTATAAAAGAATCTTCAAATTGAGAAAATTTTAATTCCATATAGCAATGACAACTACCACCATAACCCCAATGATCTGTATACTCTAAACAAATACTTTTATCATTAATAGCATCCTCATTGTAATCATCATCTAACCAAAGACTTCCTCGAGTAGGATCATATTCATCATACCATGAATTAGTTAATCCATATTTTCTATAAACTTCATAGATCTTATCAAATCTTTCCTTACATATCTCAACAATCTTAGGTTTAACTTCTTCTGATTGTTTCTTTGAATCTCCTAGAAAAATACCTAAGAGATTAATTAATTCTTCTTTTCTATCCATAATTCATATATTTTATTTTACGGTAGCAGAACACAACTATCTACTACATCATTAAGAGTTTTAAGGGAAGAAAAATAAAAACTATACCTATTATTTTAAGTATAGTTTTATATAATAACTCTATTTATTATTCTCTGTAACTATTATATCCATTTTCCCAAAGAATATCAGCTTCTTTAGGTATACCACAATCATCTGCAAATGAATAATATACTTTTCCGATAACCCCGTCTATTAATGGCCAAATAAAATCAATAATCTCTCTATCGGTTTTACCTGCATCGTTAAGTTCTTTCCATTTATCTCCTTTACCATATTCAGTATACATATCATACCACTCATAAACGAAATTAATAAGATTGAATATCTCACTATTTCCGTATCCCCCACTATCCTCTTCTTTCTGATAAAATTCAACAGCACGAATTACATCTTCTTTAGAATTTATAATAATCACTTTATCAGTTATATTATTTTCATTTAGAAGATTTATTAATTTTTCTTCAATATCTAAGAAGAAAACTTGTGTACTTGAATTAGTTATTACATCTGAATAACTAGTGATTAAACGTCTTTTGCTCATAATTTTTTATAATATATAGTAATTCTTCTGATAATGTTACTTTTGTCCCTAAGTTACGAATGAAAGTTGCTTTATTAATATATTCCTTCGTTGTAATTATCTGATTGAACGTTAGTAATCTCAGGCGCCGTGATATAGTTCCAGCATTACTCTTAAATTCTTCTGGAGTAATAAGTGCAACTATATCAATTATACTTTTGCATACCTTAGATAATGTTAGTTGTTTTAGGATAGGTTGTTTTATTTCGAATCTTAAACAAATAATATGATCTACAGCATAAATATTTTCTTCAGGGTTACCTCCAAATAGGTTCAAAAGTTCATTAGGGAGAGATAGTTTTACCTGACTCCCAAGTCTAAAACAACAAATAGAATATCGAGGGTTTCTTTCATCTGTATATACATAGAATTTATTTGTTGTTATTCCCGAAGTATCAGTCAAGACTCCATCCATATCTAAATCCTTTTGTTTCTAAGTTATCTAACTCATAAGAATAGTCTTTATCATCAGGATACAGTTCATAAAGTCTATTCATAATTTTTTGATTATGTTTAATATCAATATATACAATAGTTCCCTTTAATCTCTCCATAATCTTTGGTTTAAACATTTCCCAAATATCATCTTCTTTATCAGGGAATTCATTGTTCATATCAAGGTATAAGTTAAATAGATTTCCTAGTAGAGGTTTTAAATCCCATATTGAATAATTATGATTAAATCCTTTCTTTCCTTGAAATCTAAAGAAATATTCAACATCTTCCTCAGTTTTTAGAACAAGGAAATCTTTTTGATATTTTTTATATATTCCAGTACCAATCATCTGTCTTAATGCATCTGGTCCTTGAATTAAAAATACTTCAGTGCTTGAATTTGTAATAACATCTGAAAAACTAGTTATTATTCTTTTCTTTTTTTCCATAATTTACATAAATAAGAAAATGAGGGCAGCCATAATCTCACGACTTGCCACCCTCTGTCTTCAAATACTCTATATCTTTATTATCAGAACATTAATCCACCTCGATATAAACTTGGATTACCTTTCTGTCTAATTATCTTAACTAATATTTCGCCATCCCCATATATATCCTTAACTAGAATAAATCCGTCTTCATCAGGATCTTCAAGAATGGTTCCAATACTAAGTTCTTGATTTTTCCAGAGACTTGAGAATTGAGATGTCATTCTAGTTTTCCAACCATCTAGGATATTACTACAATAATCCTCATTTGTCTTAGTATCTGAATCTTTATCTTCCATCTCACAATCTTTTCCAAGCCATTCTGGGAAATTAGCTCTTCCTGGACGAAGAATTTCCTTAATCCTTGTTACATCTTCCTCTGTTTCAACAGGGAATTTCATGATATCGAAAACATATTTAGCCAAAGGAATATTAAGGCAAGTATCTTCAGAAAGTTTTCCATGAATATTTACTTCATCAACAATCGAACCAAGAATATCAATAGTAGATATCTCAAGAAGATCGATTTTTTGAAGAATATTCTCTCTCTCTTCTGGAATTTTTAAATTATCGTCCAAATATTCGTTTATTGCTTTTTCTGACAAATTTCCGAATTGTTTGATATATCTAATTCTTCCAGGACGTCCAAGTAAATTCTCATTTACGTTAAGTGTATTTGTTGTTAGAATATATAATTTTCTTGATCTATTATATACCCCATCAATTAATTTTAGTAATACTTCATCACTCTCTCCTCGCTTAAATGTTTTCTCTGCTTCATCAATCAAAACAATACATTCAAAGTCGAGTTGTTGAATAAAACTTACCATTCCCTCTATTTCATTATCAGGAATGATTATGACAGGAATGTCTAATCTATTACATAATAGTTTAGCACCAACACTTTTTCCTGTTCCTTTATATCCTGTGAAAATAACACCAAGATTCTTATTCTCTTCAACAAATTTATCTGATTCCCAAGTTTTTTGAATTATATCAAATAAATTATCACAACCTACATCATATATTTTGTGATTAAATTCAAACTTTTCTGAGAGTTTTTTTAAACCGATTCTCTTATCTTGACCTTTTCCTTGATATAATTCAAAAATTCCTGAACCTGGAGTTGGATAAAGTACTGTATTTCCATCAATCGGAAATAAAGTTCCACATTCATCAATCCATTTTTGTGCTACTAAATTTTTCATTTTTCTATTTGTTATATTTTATACATTTATAAGAATTTCAAGCTTTCAGAAGAATTTAGAATATTTATTACAGTTTTTGAATCTCCTACAATTAAATATGTATCTTTCTTTTTAATTATATCGACTATCGTTTTTAAAGATATTTCTAATGAATTAATCTTTTTCCAATTTTTATCACAAATAATAGGATCATAAGAAGTATTCCCTCGATGTTTATCTTCGAGGTTAATAATTCCTAAACTTTCCATACGCTTCATAAGACATTTTAACCCTGTTTTCTTAAAATAATATTCAGGCTCAACTCCTAATTCTATAACCAATTTATTTTTCTTTCCAGGAACTATACTTGGATTCCTAGTATATTTCTTCGGAGTTAATTCTATTGTAGCAGAATATATAAGAACATGGTCGATATCAAAGAAATATACGCCCCATTCTCCTTTCTGTTCTAGGTTAATCATTAGAAATATATGTTAAGAAGTTGTCCAAGATCTATATAATCAATTCCTACTTTTTCTGCTGCTAATATATCTCTATTACTTTGACCATATAAACCAGATTCAAGTCCAATTTGTATGGCTGAATTCTTATCAAATCCACGAGTCTTAGAAATTACAGCATCCATCATTCTATCTTTAGATTGTCCAAAATCATTCTGTACTAAGATTTGACAATGATCATACGGAACTCTTAGATATTCTGATAAAGCACAAACAATATATTCTAACATTATTTTCCAAGAATCTGAACCATTACTACTTAAGATTAGATTTCTTGGAACCATAGCATAAACTTTATTTGGGTTAAAACATAAAATCTTATCCCAAACTTCAAAACGGAGTCTAATATCATAAATTCCACGTGGAAGAAGACCTGGTTTTCCATTACTCTGAAAAGTTTCTACTAGACAATCTAAGACATCACAAAATATTACTTGTTTCTGTCGATCAATTTCTTTTCTTCCATTATTTGTATTACTACTTCCCCAGGATCCTCCAGTATTACCACTACTACCCCAGCCAGAAGATCCACTCCAAGATCCTCCTGAGTTTCCCCAAGAATTTCCTCCTGCCGGTTTTGTTTGCCATGGATACTGTTGATTATTACTTCCTCCCCACGAAGATCCTCCTCCGTTATTGTTCCAAGATGGAGTTGATGGTTGACCCCAATTACCTCCACCTACACTTTGTCCAAATGGTGTCTGTTGCATAATTTTTTCATTCAATTCTTTTTGACCTTTAACTACTTTTTCTATTCTCTCATCCTCCTCTGCTTCATCGATTTCATTGATATCATCATCGTCATCATCTCCTGAATCATATGGAGGTTCTTCCGAAGAGTAGTCAGGCTTTAGATATTCTTTAAATTTATTATCTTCTTCCATAAGTTTTATAGTTTATGTTTATCACTTATAAGGATTTCCGGATTTAATAAAAGCTCATCAAGTTTAGCTAAATGAGACTTCTCCATATAAAGTCTCCATAATTCTGTTTTACGAGCTTCCTTAAAACATTCTATAACTTTTTGAGCATCTAATTCTACGCTTCCGATAATCATATATCTATTATCATTTGTACATTTCGGTTCTATACCAAAACATCCTTCTCTAATAAAAGCGTAGATAGTTTCATAAGATGGTCGTTTTAATATAACAGGAACAGTTATATTAATAGAAAGATCTATACTTGTTTGAAGAATTAAAAATGTATCTCTAGTAGAATGTAATTTAAAATAATAATTCGATATAACAATATCTGCTATCATAGGAAATATTCTTTTGAATTATTTATCATATCTTTTAATATAGTCAATTGAGTGTCATCACCACCCCAAAATTTATCATTAAAAGCTTTCTTCATACCCTGAATTATCTTTTTATAATCTATTCCTTCTACTGTCCCTAAAACTTTAACAATTGATCTATTTGACATTTTTTCCGGTAACTCAAAATAAAACCTACCAAAACCAATAGATTCATATATATCTTTTCGTCTAGGTCTTTTAAGATAATTATAGTGTTGATCATCAATACATATGTAAATATCTAAATTTTTCATAGTTCGAATTATTACTTCTCTTAATTCAATTATATCGTTTGTATCAACTATTATCCCTGTCATGTAAATTTTATATTATCTAAGTTTTTTACTAAATGTTTCAAATCATTCGCATAAGGATAATTTTTAGATCCTTGGATAAATGATTTTTTGAGTTCTTCTAGGTCAACACTAACTTCCTGAATGATTAAGCAATCGATCATATTTCTATATCGAAGATGTTCTAATAAAGAAGTATCATCACAAAATTGAAATATACAAAATTTTCCAAGACAAGTTTTTACATAAATTTGTTTAGGAGTTATTCTCTTAGTCGCTAACCCATCTAAATTATATTCTAAAATAAAGTTCTCTCCAAGAATATTTCCACTAACAATTCCAATATCAGTTGATAATTCTTTTTGAAGTCTTCTGTAAAAACTAATCTTCACCATCTCCAGTTCCTGCTTTAATAGATAAAATAGGTTTAATAATTTCCAAAATTTTCACCGTATCTTGTATTCCAGTTATTATTTCAGAAGGATCTTTATATACCTCGGGCGCTTCATCAATACAGGCGAGACATACAGAACTAGAATACACATTGCCCATACTTTCTTTAAATTCTTGGAGACTTAATCGTTCTCTTGCTTCTCGCCTAGACATTAAGCGCCCAGCACCATGAGGAGCACTATAATTTCTATCAGGATTACCAAGACCTTCGCAAATTAAAGTTCCAAAAGCCATGTTCATAGGGATAATTACTTTTTGTCCGGCGTAAGCTTGAATGGATCCTTTTCTAATTATTCTATCTCTTGGATCTATATAATTATGAATAGACTCAATCCTCTCAAGCTCTTTTCCAAGTCCAAGAGCTTTTTTAATTCTCTCTGATATTACCATTCGATTATATTCTGCATAAGCTTGAGCAAAAAACATATCCCCAAGATAACCAGATATATCTTCATGTGTTACTAAGAATCTACTAGGCGGAATTGTATATCGGCCGGAAGCATGAAGTTTTTCTATTTCTTCTTTGATTTTCTTCCCTTGACCTTTATACTTTTCCTTAATTCCTCTCTCGGCCGCTTTCATATCCGCCTCAATTATCCTAGTTTTCCCAATCTGTTTTTTCCAATAAGCAAGTATTTTTATTCCTAAATTTCTTGATCCTGTATGAATAGTAACCCAAACAGACTCTTTATCTTCTTCTACCTGTCCAAGTTCTATAAAATGATTCAATTTTGTTACTAATACTACTTTCAAGTATCGGATAGGTCATTTCTGCCTATCTCTAGTAGTTCTTTTTCCTACTAGTTCGGAGCACACCTTCTGACTTTTATGCCAGGCCAAGTCCCTCTGCTCTCTACGGGGGTATAAGTTTTAACACTATAACCTTCCCTCGGTGATTAGCATCTCAGCTTCTCCCGATATGGACGACTTTTACAACGAATGACTATTAATCATTCTGGAGGCAATCAATTTTTCTCACCTCCACCAAGAGTTCCAAGAGATTTATAGAAAATTCCCTCAGACATACCAATTCTTTTAAGGGTTTTTGATATAAATTTCTCTATCTCTCCTAGACCTTCATAACATACAAATTCAGGCCATAAACTTCTTGCTCTTTCAAGTTTTGTTTTAAAAAATTTCTTGAATTCTTTTTCTTGGATAACAGTTTTCTCATTAATCTCCATACCCATTGGAATATCTCTACGAATTCTAGCATCCCAAAGAGCTAATTCTGGATCTCCCGAAGGCATTTTATATTTTACACTTAACATACCGCAACCTTGATCACAGCCAACCACATCAGGATCAAGAGGACCACCAGAGTAGGTTTGAGTATATCCTACTACACAACCTTTTCCTGCATGACAATTCCCAGTAATAAAAGTTAATCCTCCTTGTTTAGCAATAAAATATCCAGTATTTGTCTCAATACAAACTAATTTACCGCAATACTCAACTTCATTTCTTTGAAATTTTGAATTATGTATTCCATTTCTTGAATAATTAAGTTTAGAATCATCTATTATATTAATATAATGTATTTGATTTAAACCATTATATCCATTAAAAGTCTTTAATACTATTTTTGACAAACCTTTATTGATTGTTGCAATAGCTGATATTAAATTTAAAGTATCTAGATCTTTGGAATTTATTCTATAACTTCCGTGATTATTGTTAATATAATTTTCATAGTCTCCATCAACTTGAATTAATTCTTCAAAAAAAATCTTTGATTGTTCTTGAGACATAAATATTAAATCAGAGGGAAATTTTTTCTTTAGTGTAACTAAATTAATATATTTCTCACTATCCTTAACAGATAATCTAATTACTGTTTGTTTATTATATTCACTTTTTCCATATTTATATCCTTCTTCATCAAATAATTGTATTATTCGATTTATTTTTCTCTCTTTCTTTAACCCAAAACGAATATTACGAGATATTCTTTTTGGATTATGTGTATTTGCTATTACTCCATCGCCAATAATCCAACATAATATTCTTATCTCGTTATCTGTATACTTATTTATCGGAGTACTAACACCTTTAGCATTAAATATGTTTTCTTTCATGAGAAAAGAATCTATATTTTCTGCTAATTCTCCCATATTATTCTTCAATGCTAATCTATGCCTTTGAGAAACTCTGAAAGAATATCCTCTAGTGTTATTATATTTATAAACTTTTTCATCTTTTCTTAAATCTCTAATAAGAATATTTTTTGGAGAATAAAATTCAACTAATTGAGTATCTGGATTATAATTAGCAACCCTAACAGTATTATCGAGATCAATTATCTTCTTAAACCCATTCTCAGTTAATACTTCTGTGTCCTCTGTTAAACAATCCTCCATAATCCTAACTGTTTCATTCTCAGTCATTTTAGTATTTAAAAGTTCGTAGACTTGAGAAACTGCTTCTGGTTCAATATTATCAGTAAAGACAATTGCTTTACCATATTTTCCTGTTATTTCCATATCCCTATAATTTCTTTGATAAACTATAAATCCAATGACGTCCTTCTTCAGTCCACCTCTTTACATTTCTTGGTTTTCCTGCCTTGTCAAATATAGTAACTATTTTTGTATATCCAAATTTATCAAATGGTTCCTTTAAGTACCATTTCTTTTTATCATGAGATCTAAAAATTAAATTATTCTTCTCTAATAATCTTAATAATTCTATATTAGATATTCCAAGACCCAAATCTTTCACTATATCTCTTGTTGAATATAGATTTTCTGAAGTAGTTAGGACTCGATTACAATAATCTACTTGAGGCTGTTGATTTTGAATAGTAATCTGTAGGTTAGTAATTTCAGAGGTTAATCTTCCAATTTCAGCGTCTCTCAGAGCAAATCCATTATTTATAATTTCGTCTAATTTTCTTAGACACCATACTCCAAATTTAGGACTACACCACATAGCAAAATGAATAGCTATTAATCTATGCATCCAAGTACCTTGATTCTGAGGAATACCTCCTTTAATAACTACTATTAATTCCGATATCGGAATTCCGATATCGATCGAGACCTCATTGATTAATTCTTTTGTCTGTTGATTACTAAGATAATGACCTAACTGCTTCTTACAAACTTTTGCTATCTCAGTAGCATTAATCATGACATCATTACTAGTCAATGCAAATGGAATAATACATCCATTATACTCAAAATTTAATAATTCATTCATACTTATATAAAATAAAGGGAGTAAATCATATTACTCCCCTAAAACTTATTTCTTTTCTTCAACAGCTTCCTGTCCCTGCGTTTCTTCTTTAGAAGGTTTGTCTTCTTTAACTGGACCTACAAACAATCCGCGAAGAATACACATCTTATTTTCTAAGGTACACTCTGAATGTTCCTTATTATAATATTCACAGATATCAGGGCAACATTTATCGATTACTTCGTCGAGATAAACCAATTTTTTATTTCCGGCGATTTTTTGTAATATATCAGGCTGATCTTTGAAAATTTCCTCAAGAGTGCCTTCTTTTGGAACCATTGAAGTTAAATTTGAATCTTCTCCTTCATTAGCTCCAAGATCATTACAAAAATCGATAAATGATAGTTCTTCATTTCCGGGATCTCTAGGATCAGGGATAAAAGAACAACATTTTCCATAAGGACATTCTTTATCACAAATTAAATGTGATGTTGGAATTTCCTCAATGGGTCTAAAGACTACCACTTTTTCTCCGTTAGATGTGGGAACTTTTACTGTTTTTAACTTTTTCATAATTTAATTCATTAATGTTATTTAATTCTTTACGCATTTATTTTCGAAGCGGATTCTGTATTAATTTCCGCTTCATATATAAGAATTTCAGGGGAGAAGAAAATAAAAAGAAGGAAGTATTTCATTCCTTCTTCTTAAATGTTCTAGTTTAGTTAGTTACTGCATAAAGAATTGTGTTCCCTTCTCTTCTAAGAGTAAATAGTCTTTCAACCTCATTATCACTTATTATTTTATAGTCCTCTCGTTTTTTAGAAACTAGATAATCTTTAATAAGTCCATAATTAAATGACTCTATCACAAGATGACAACCATTTGGAGTATTAATTTTTCCTAGAATATTAGTATATCCTGAGATAAATTTTTCTATATCATGTTGATAGGATTTATCTTCAGAATCAATATCTAAAATCCACCTAGGTTTATCTACAACTCCTTTTGATTGAACCGTTTCATTACTTAAGGCTACTTTCTTTGGAAGATTATGTATATTTGTATAATCATTGTTTGCTACTCTCTTAGAATATTCAAACATACATTGCTTTCCAAATTTTTCCAAAGATCTTGGTGTAATAGATATGTAAGCTCTTGCTTTATAATGTTCACACATCTCCGTTAATCGATTCCAGGATTTTTCAAGAACTCCTAAATCTGTCACCCACCAAGCATATCTCTGTATTTCTTGAAGAGGTAAATCAGGATTCTCTTTTCTTCTTTGTATAACTTGCACAAAATAATATATCTCCGGTTTACCTTTAGAAGATATCTTAAATTTTAGAAGACTTTTTACTGTCTCTAAATTATTTATTACTCTCATGATTTTATAGTATTTAGTAAAAATTTCCAAGAAACTGTTGCTGTATGATCTGAAGAAAAGATATCAACCGTCTTACTAGTACTCTCAATCAATGGAAAATGTTTATCATTAAATCTCGTTGTTTTTGACATAATGATCTGAAACTTTCTTCTTCTAAGCTCTTCATTATATTTAGTGAGATTAGTTTTCCATTCTTTTCGAATCTCTTCGATTGGCCTTTTTCCAAAACCAATAGAGTCTAAGAATACTTTGATTACACTACTTTTTGGTAATGCTCCTCTTTGATATTCTTTATACATAAGTTGTCTTTTTTGTTTTTCTCCAGGGATACCAGAAATAAAACTAACCAATTCCATTATCATTTCTGATTTTCTTGTAGCTTCTTTATCAGTTTCCTTCTTAGGGAAGTAATAATCTCCAACTATTCCAAGAGATTTAAGAAACTCTATTTTTGGATCTAAAGTTACCTTCTCAGGATAGTACTCTTGAATATATTCATTAGCTATTGCTGCAAGTTTATACTTAACTTCTAATCGAGAAAGGTAATAACTACTAATATCTCTAATTGCACACTTAGTTACCACTGGAAGAGATGAGATATCTATTAGATACTCTCCAGAAAACACTAATTCTGATTTTATTATCCCCAGTCGTTTAAATTTCCCGGCGAGTTTATTGGAAATCATAACTCCTATTAAAGACTGATTAAGAAGACCATCCTTTACTAAACATATAGATTGTCTTGTTTTATATGTTTTTTCGCCGGGTTCTATTCCGACTGTATTTTCTGGGATATTAACTACCACATTAGTATCAAAGCAGATTCCTAAGTTAGCTCGTCTTTTATTTCCAATCGTTCCTGTCACTTTCGCCCATTTATCTTTTTGGTAAGTAACAGCAGTATTACTATCCACTTTTTTAGGAGAAAGTCTTTTATATTCTCCGATCAACTCTGGATTAATAAGAATACTTGCATTATCCTCAATTAAATCAGTTATTAACCTACTAATTGAATATTTATTATAATCTGAATAAATTTTTGGATACTTAGTTTTTCTTTCAATAGGTTTGGGTGTATATTCGGAACGTTTAATAATATCATTAAGATCTTCAATATAATTAGTCATCCCTACACGACCGTACATCTCGTAAAAACCTTCGATAACTATTTCATCTTTTGTTGCTTGCGCTAAAAGTTCAGCAGTATCTAGGTATTCAAGTTTAATTGTACTTCCTAAAAAAGATAATATAATTCTAAGATCCTGGGTTGAATAAGTTTCCCCAGAGTATCTTTCAACTCTTTTTTCTCTTACTATTCCCCATGCAGATGCGTAATTATGAACACTAGGACTAACTCTTATTTTATTTTTTCCATAAGAATCCATTATTAACCAAGGATTACCAGAAGAACTAAGTTTATCTGCTAAAAGTACATATTGATACTTTAGATTTTTCTTATTTCTCAGGATAATCTCAGTACTTTTCCCATACTCATAATCACAGTACTTTACTAATTTTAATCTTGAACCATTAATTTTAATTTCTTTTTCCATAATTCTTATGTTTATTGTTATTTATTATTCATTAGTAAGAGTTTCAAGAGCTTCTAAAAAATCCAAGATATTCATTATAAAATTACGATAACTTTTATCGGGTTTATCTGGAAGTCTAAGAGAATACTCAATAAAACCTCGTAATTCTATATCAGAAGGACAAATATTCATTATAATATCTTTGTAAAGATTATTATGAACTGTTTCTGAGATTATAAGATTATTCTTAAGCTTTCTAAATAAACTTTGTTTTGTTAATTTTTTATAATTATCCTCAGAATGTAAATAAACAGGTAATACCATTACTAAATCTCTAACTTCAGAAGGACTAATCCAGTTCCCTATTGGAGATCTAGCTGCATTTAATTCTTCATAGTTCTTTAGAATATGATAATTCAAAAGTTTATTTCGAAGAATAGATATATTTTTATCATAAATAAATTTTATAAATTCTTCTCTATTAAATAACTGATTAAATCTGATATAACCAACTATAATATTTTTGTTATATCGTAATCTATAAAATTCAATACTTTCTATTTTTATTTTCTTCATAACACATATAAGGAAAATAAACCCCGACCTATCACAGGCAGGGGCTCACACTATAATATGCAATTCAAAGGATTTTCTCTTTTCCATTTATAAGGATTTAAAGCCTTAAAATTGATAAACAATAAGAATCATGGAAAATATTAATGAAGAAAAAATTAAAAAATTTAAAAAGATTACAGAATTAATTTTGAATGGACTAAAAGAAAGAGGAATAAATCCCATCTTATCTGAGGACGACACTTCCCCTAATGAAGAGTGGGGAAATAGTATGACAATGTCTTTCAGTTTTTCTAATGGAGGACTTAGATATTGGTATCTCGGAATTTGGGGATGTGGGAGATGGTCTGAAACTTACGATTGTGATAATTCTGAGGACTATATATCAGTCTTTCTAATTCACAAATGGACGTATGATAAATTTAGACCTAGTAGTTCAGATATAGAATACAAAATTACATTAAACGATAAACCTGTAGAAATATATCATGTAATTCAAGGGTTAGAAGAAATTCATAAAAATCCTATTCAAGAATATTATAAAACTTTTTGGGAACATAAAAGTGATCATGATATTCCTTGTCTTGAATATTTTAGAGATTGGTGGTTTCATGAAGTTACTTATCCGATTCAAGAAAAATTGAGATATAAATGGAGTGTAAAAATATTATATAATTTTCTTAAAGTATTATCATGGATTGACCCTAGAGTCTCACGAAGGAAGTTATTTAAAGAAGAAGGGTGTATTCCAATCTATACTTCCGGATTTTTAGCGACGGAATGGGCATCAAGTCGTGATTGGGCTTTTAATAGCTTTGCATGGTTATATGAAAAATTTCCATGGTGGTTATGTAAAATCTGTAAACATAAATTATTTGATGCACACTGGAACGTCGCTGATTTTCCGGAAGAAGTAACAAATACTTTAGAAAAAAGAATGTGGAAAGGAGTAGTAATATGAAAAAGTTTAAATTTGAGGAATGGTTAGATGAGAAAGGTGGAGGTTGTGAACTCATTTTAATATGTCTTTTTTGGAAATTTATATTTGATCCTATTATATACCTAACTACCAAAGATATGGATTGGGTAGTAGCATCACAAACTCCATTCATAATATTTATTCTAACTCCATACATATTATTTAGAACAAGAAAAAGATGGAAAAAGAAAGATTAGATTTATTATTAGTTTATGCAAATGATCTATATAGATATATTGCTAAGAAACTTGGAGAAGATTATGAGCCAAAAAATTTAATTGGTCTTTTAGGATGGTTAGACGAACATAACGTAATAATACATATCCAACCAGAATTTTATAGTCAAGGTATAAATTGGAATTGGCAAATTTCATTTTATAATCCAGAAACTTTTGATGATCCAGATCTTATGGATGGAACTGGATTATATGGAGATAATGGAGAATATCCTACTAGAGGAAAAGCTATGTGTTGTAGTATTGTTAGAGCACTAGAATTATATATCCTTGAGATGATAGATTCTGAAGAAATTCTAGGCGATTACAAACTTCCAATGCCTTCTGGAACAACAGTACAAGATCTCTTAATTTACATGATAAGAAATCAATATTCTGTAACAGTAGATGAAAAATGGTCGGAAATGAAAAGAAAATCTATTAATGAATACTTTAATTACTTAAAAGAAAGGATAATAGAATGTTGGGAAAAAGTTGTCTAGGATGTTTTATGTTCTTGGTAATAATGTTCTTAGGATGTTTATTCCTAGGATTTATAACTAAGATTGTATTCGCGCTATCAGTAGGAGTATTTATTCTTACAGCATATATCATTGGAATAATTTTTATGGCTTTCGTGATTTATAATGCAATTAAATTTTTACTTACATCATGAAATGGAGAAATTTTATACAAGATTTAGTTCTGATAATTATTGGAGTTATTCTTTCAATAATTCCAGAAAAATCAGAATTTACAGAGATGCTAACTACATTCTTCATAACAGGAGGAGTTGTTAAATTAGTTTGGGATTTTATAGTAAATAGTGATGAGGATTGATTATGGAAACTATAGAAATAAATTATAAATATAAACCAGGAACAAGATTATATCGAGTTACTTATGGAGAGCTTAAGTATTATGATGTTGAATGCGTAAATATAAACTTATCATTAAATCGAGATGAACCGCTTATAACATATCAACTCAGAGTTAATAATTCATCAGGAAACAGAGATACAACTTGGGATTTTGAAATTGATAAATATTATTTATTAACCCCAGAAGAAGCTTTAAAGAAACATTCAGCGGAGTTATTAGAAAAATTTAATTCTAAAGATAAATGACGATTATAGTAATTATATTCTCAATAATAATATGTCTAATAGGAGTTTATTTTCTCTTAATTGAGACTAGAAGAATAAGAAAATGGCTAGGAATTGGACTAATTCTTATCACAGCGTGTATTGTATCTACTATTTATACTGAATGGGTAAATAATAGAGTATTTCAGTATTATACACTTAAGATTACTCTCAAAGATAATACCGAAAAAGTCATAGAGTACGTTAAAGCCTCTGAGTTATCTATACGATTTGCTGAGGATTCAACTATTATAGTTTGTGATACTATTCCTAGTGTAGTAAAAATAGAATTAATTGAAGTAAAACAAAAACGTTATGGAGAAGTACATAAGAACGCTAATTTCTAAAGGAATGTCCAGAATAGAGGCTGAAATGTTTATAGACGGATTAACAAAAGTTATTCTAGAAAAAAGAGAACCAGAACCAATTAAAGCAATATTTCCTACATACTATAAAATTAAAACAATAGATTCAAATACTAATGAAGATCTTGGTTTCATAAAGTTTGATGTAGGATTTGATGCTAAATTTTTTGATTATGATACTGCCAGAAAAATTTGTACATATTTAAATGAACATGATATATACAGACAATTAGATTCAATCGATGCTGTAAATTATAATAAAAAACCATGGTTAACTATAACTCGCGATTGGAGATCTTATGTGAAATATATTACAAATGAAGGCAATGTTTTTTATATAGAAGTGAATTGGAAGATAGGACAAGCAAGTTGGAAAATAGTACCATTTTATGATTAGAATATTACTCTGTGGGTTAGCAATCCTATTTGTAATTGGAATTTGGACTATAGAATTTATACAAAGATTATATGGAAAAATACTTGGAAAAATTAAAAGCGCTTGGAGTAAAAGATGAAGAAGCTGCCAAGAATCTACTTAAAGAAATAATCAATGATATTCAAGAAAAAGACATCATACATTTGATCATTTATTACCAAACAGGAAGTTCTTTTGAAACGCATAATGATGTAGATATTATTGATTATCCTTGGAATAATATATCTATCGCAAAAGAAAATGAAGAAGCAATTCGACAGCATTATAAATTTGCAATGGATTTAGAATATATATATGTACTTCTGAATCAAGAGAAAAACTTAAAAAAGAAGCTGCTAAGAATTGGTGGTATGTAGAAGGACAATACAGTAGATATTCTCTGAAGTTAAAGAAAAATGATGGAACTTTCTTTACTTATAGTACTCCATGGATTGGCTACTTTGAACGTTTAGATGACATAGAAATAAAAATTTGTAACAGTTAATAATATTAACTACACTAGTCTATTATGGATTGGTGTAGTTATTTATTTTGCTCCTTTAATAGGATGAAAATCTTATATGTGAAAGAAAATATTTTTTATTAACTAAAACAATAAAATCATGTTAGAATTTAAACCAGAAAAAGAATTAACAACATTAGACAAGTACAAAAAGTTATATGGTTTCTATGAAGGAAATCTAAATTACGTTCCTAGAGGAGGAGATCTAACAAAACATATTGGATCTTCTTTAGCACTAATTGATTATTCTAGAGATGAAACTGGAAGATGGGACTATTCTCTTAAAGAAGTAAAAGTTGAGGATATAACTGATTATGATCCTATGACTACAACTTCAATTATTAAGTATAAAATAATTGGGGAAGAGGAAGTCAAAGAAGCTAGAATTATTCCGGAAGGCTTTAGTTTTGAAAGTCCAGAGGAAACGGGAAAATCATTGAGATTTCTTCCGTTATCAATGCACTTTAAGGTTCAAGAAGAGAAAGCTTTTTATGATAGACTCTTAGCGAAATTTGATAATGCTAAAACACTATCTATCGAAGCTCTTGAAAATCTATCAAACTCTAAAGAACAATCTGAACTTCTTGGACGTAATTATAATATTGCAGCAGTGATTAAAACTGACGAAGAGACTCCAGAAATTCTATACTTTAGAATTGATAAACTAAAATTAAAACACAATAAACAAGATAATTATGCGATTACTTTAACTAATGAAGATAAAGATAAAACGTATACATTCTTGATTGATTCTAAAGCAGAATATTATGAATTCTCTTATGGAAAAGAAAAAATAGGAGATCTTAAAATTTTAGATCTCCAAAAATTATAAAAAATAAACCCAGGCCCTATGTAAAATAAGGCTTGGGATTTTTATTTCTACACAAATAATGCTGGTTTACATCTACTTCTCCAGTCTAGAAGATAACCAGGCTCAATCTCTTCTAAAAGTGTTGAAGTTTCTTTTAATTGAATAATACAATCTAGACATAAATTTATACCAGAATTTTTGCTTCCAAAGGCAAGATATTCTTTTTTCTCTTTTTCTAGCTGATTATATTCAAATCTAGAGCATAAATCAGACCATGCTCCTTCTTCATACATATTCTTTCCACAAATTGCACACTCACATTGTCCTAAACCAGCAATAGGGAAGAGTTGTTCAGGATCTGTAAAAGAGTGGAATAAATGTTTCATAAATCTTTTATACTGTTCCGTACGATAAGCCTCCACAAGTAATCCAATTTCTCCGAGATCTGGTTGAAGAGATCCTTGTGGGTTCTTATTTTTTCTGTAAGCTATAATTCTTTCTGGAAGTTGTCGGTCTAAGAGTGGTCTAGGGAAAAGATATAAATAAATTAAATTTTTCTCTTCCACACTTAATACTGGATTTACTCTCAAAGAATTAATAACTTCGTGTGCATCACAATCTTTTAGTTTGTCAATGTAAAATTTTAAAGAATTCATGGTTTTATTGTTTTATGATAATACATTAATAAGAGTTTGCAAGGAACAAAAAAGAGAACTTAAGATCTTAAGTTCTCCCAACAAAACCATTTTCTTTATATTAAACTACCCTACCCAAGAAAGTATTCAGATTTTTCATAATCCTCTTTTCTTTTAGGCTGTGGTGTAGTTTCTCCCAAAATCGTACTCGTAAAGATGACTTTATCTCTCTTCTTTTCACGATATTCATCTTTATGGTGTACGTGTTGTTCACTTACAATGTCTTCTCTAACAAAGTAATTTCCATTCTTTTCCATGTCTTTTAAATTTTCCATTTTATTTAATTTTATTTACATGTATAAGGAAATTGGGGATTCTGAAAATACCTTAATTTCTAATATTCTCCTAAATCCACTCTTCGGACATGGAAGTCTTGATTCTAGAATATCAAAACTTTCCCTAAATCTAGTTCCATAAAATTCTTCAGGACTTGGATCAGGATACACCAAGAAATCTCCGGTTGGATAATATCCTTGATTTTCTCTTATATCCAGGAGAAGAGGATTTACTTGATTTAATTCATCTAAAGATATCTCAGTAATCGATATATTTTCCTCACCTTCATTACAATCTACTTCTATGATAAACGTATAGTTATTATTTCTCTCAGGAACCATAATCTACTTCAATAATATGTTCTGGACTAACTTTTTTCACTAGAATAACTCCATTACCTGAAATAAATACTTCATCTTCTAATCCTTCTAAATCTACTTTAAGTATTGCTATCTCAGGACCTCTTCGAAGAGCTACATTTCTTGCTGTCAAAGGATCTGAACTTAAGTGTACGTATTCTCTACTCCCCGGGACTAACCCATCTCTAAATATACTTTCTAAAAACTTCCTTTGCGTTCCATGATAGACAATATTACATCCTGTATACTTCTTAAAATTAGCATTAATACCTTTAACACTATGACCTTGAAGAGCACGAATCTTTCTTAAATCGGCCGATAATTCATAGCGCTTTTTATTATCAGTATCTACTATTTCTTTTAGTTCAGATATAGTCCAGCCATGATCAATTAACTTCTTTGTTTCTAACCAACCTTCTGAATCAAGCGCTCCTTCTACTTCGGCCGGATTATGTCTTAGAATATATGCTAACTCTTTTCCTCTATTCTTCTTCATATAATCTTCCTATTTTTATAAATTCTCCTATTAAATTTACAGTTTCAGTTATAAAGTTTTCATCATTATATGTTGATGTTGATACTAAAATCTGTTCAGAATACCCAAAATATCAAATATTATTTATCACTCTATCTCGAATATACTGAAAATTTATTTCACATTTATCTAGAATTGAATTTATGTAGTTACTTTCTGGATTAATTTTAATAAGATCTTCTAAAAACCTCATAAATCTACATTGCGTTCTACTAGTAAATTTCATTATTTTATCCAAAGGTTCTAAGTAATCTCGAAAAAGTTTTTCTAAGAAGTAGAATGAAAGCTCATCTATCTTCAGAAAATTTCCATTACCAGTATAATATTCTACTAAATAGTTAGAGCTATCACTGAGATCTAAGCAAACTTTGAAAGGTTCCATGAGATTTACAAAAGATTCATCCTCCTGAAGAAGTTTTCTGTGAAAATACGTATCTATATCTCTACATAAACTCAGATATTCTTTATATGTTTCTTTACATATTCTTCTTAGTCTATTCACATGATCTTCCATACCACCAGATTAAAAATTTTCTTAACTTTTCATCTTTCCAATTAGGTGTAAAACAGTTAACAACTCTCCTTCTTATTTCTGTTCCAGAATAAGTTACATGCACATCATCTTTTTGATCAGGATAAATTTTTATATTATAGAATCCTCCATTTTCTTTATATCTCTCAGCTACAGAATCTCTAGAACCACATATATAAATTTCAGAATCTTGTGGTATTTCCTCAAGACTTTTTAAATAATTAATTCTATGATCTAGCGTTTCAACCCATTTAGGATAATTACCTAGATCACTAATTTTAAATATTTTCATCTTTGGATAGGACTCAAGTATCATTTCTTTCCTTGCTTCAAAAGGGAGAGGATCATGTGCAGTTCTTTCTGAGTTTTTTGTTTCTCCTATAAAAATAACTACATTACTATTTCCAAAATCTCCTCTAACTTTATCTAATAAATAGTTATGTCCTCTTGTTAGATTATCTACCTGAAATCTACCAACAATTACTCCAATCTTTGTGCTCATTTCTTTTTTCTTTTATTATATGTTCTTTTTAATACATTTGTTTTAAGATATTCTTCACAACCTGTAAAAATTCTTCCTAATTCTGCTTTATTATCATAAGGCATAACAAATTTCCTATTCACTAAAGCAGTCGGAACCTGGTGAAGAGTATACAGAGCAGTTCCTTTAAAGAATCTAGATCTTTCAAGTTGATATCCTACGAACCCTTTAGCCTCTCCTGATGTAGTAATTGATAAGACAAATGATATCTCTCCAACTACTTTAAAAACAATACAATAGTGAAGTATAGGTCCAATAGGAAGAAATGCTACATCACCTCTTTCAATAGTTTCAGGTCTAAGTCTTTCTATATACATCGGAAGATATTTCTCCCTAAGATCGGCTGGAATTTTCTCTTCTAACTCCTTTGATCTAGTTACTATCTCTTCTTCCCTTTGTGATATAGATTTTTCTTCAGAGTCTCCAGCCGTAAGTGAGGGAGTTATAAACTTCCGCTTAATATCTAAAATTTTTTCAATGCAATCCCTATCTTCAGGCTTTTTATACCAAATCTTAATCAAATCCATAACTTTATTACATCTAGTTCTTGTTGCCTCTGGACTAACTACTCCTGGACCAACCATGAGAAATCTAATCATCTCATCCAAACCTTCAGTAATTGTCTTCTTAATACTGTTTTTGATACTCTTATAGTTATTTATTGATTTTCTAATATCACCTAATTCTGTAACAGCTTCTTTAATAGTTTCCATAGAGTTAATTTTTCATTACTTTATCTATTACTAATTGTTTTATATCATCTTCAGTTAAACCAAAATAATTACTAAGATTTTTAAGAATAAATACTCCTTTATAATGCTGAGTAAGATTAAGAATACTATCTAGAGAGGTATCACTATAAAGACTTTTATATTGTAAGATTCGTTTATATTCAACATTATCCTTTTCAAGTAATTTCTCTATATAAAATTTTTTTAATTTCGGATAATTTCCTAAGAAAAATTTAAGATCAATCTCAAGAATACTAAGATAATACCCATCTGTTACATTTAAATCCACTAATGGTTTACTAGATAATGCAGAGAAATCTATAGAATCTACATGAGAAAGAGATTCAATAACATCCACAATTACATCTCTTGGGTTATAAGTATCATCTACACCTACCAAAAGTTGCTCGATTTCTGTTCCTTTCATAGCAGTTTTCTTAATATCTAAAACTCCTCTAGTTATACCATCTCTTATATTATCTACATTTTCAAGATTTTCAGAGAAATATCCTTGAATAAAATCCTTTATATTATTATTTTTTCCTGATAATTTTTCTAAAATATTATTTCTCTTATTTATCGGAATACATAAATGTATTTCTCGATCTGTTTCAATATCTAACCAATATGAATCAAAGAAATTTAAAAATATACTTGATACTTTTTCACGTCTTCCACGATAACTAAAAAGTTTGAGCGAAAAAGGTTCAATATAACTTCCTAGATAAAGAACTAATTCCATCGGAGATAATGCATATACATATCCAGGTTTCCATTTTGTCGTTTTAGGTTTTGTTGCAATCAATTTTCCAATCTCCGTAGAATATATAAATGATTTATTTGTTGAATCTTCCTTTACTAATTTTAAACTAGGAAAACATCCAATACCTAAAGAGAAAGTTCCATGTAGATTTCCATCAGAAACACATCTAGTATCTTGAAGAATCTTAAAAAATCCTTCAATAGCTACATAAATATAAACGTTTCGTCCTGGGAGTTTTGAATCTAATTCATCATTTTGAATCCTTACAGCTACTCTAGATCCACCCTCTCCATACTTAACATTATATCTTCCATATGAAGAAAAGAGTGAATTCTCTGCTAAAGATATATGAAATCCAGAGTTAAGTACAACAACCTCAGAGATATCTTTCTCTTCCACTGTTTTGTTACCATTCAAATTGAAATTATCTGACTTAACACTATTATATACTTTATTACGCAATGGTTTTGTTAAGTCCTTTTTATTTACAACTTCTGGAAACAAATCTGTTCCATGGTCAAAATAAACTAATGTTATTTCATACGGAATATTCAAATTTTTCATATTTTTTTTATTTTATTTTACATTTATAAGGGACTTAAAGCTTTATTTATGTAATAAAATTTTAATAAAGAATAATAATGAAAAAGAAAATTTATTTTATTTCAGGACATAGAGATATTACTGAAAAAGAATTTAAAGAATGGTATGTTCCTCGTCTTGTAGAAGCAGCGGCCGAAGATTCAGAATTCGTAGTAGCTGAATGTATCGGAGTTGATAGATTAGCTCAAGATTGGTTAAGAGATAATCTTAAGAATCATTCAAGAGTTACAGTTTATCATATGCTTGAAAAACCTAGATACTTAGCTTCTATGTTATTTAAAACGGCCGGAGGTTATCAAGACGATGTTCAAAGAGATTCAGCAATGACAACTATATCAACAGAAGATATCGCATTTATTCGGAAAGGTAGATGGACTTCTGGAACCGCACAAAATATATTAAGACGTTATGAAAAAACTAATTAATTGCTTCTTTAAGGGTATATTTGCAACTGTTATGATTGCAATAACTGGGCAACTTTACTGGAATTTTTATATAGTAGAGAAGTTTGGAATAGGAAAAGTAGTAGAAGATAGTTCTGTATTTATAATTGGAGCAGCTGTATTTATACTCTATCTTTGCTCTCTTAACAGGAAGAAAAGATGAAGAAGTATATGAAAAATTTGATTGGATAGAATTAATATGTCTATTTATAGGAAATATATTTTTAATATATCTATTCAAATAAAATAATCAAAGAGGGAGGAGACAACTTCCTCTTTTTATTCCTTAAAAGCCTTATTAATGATGAGATAATAAAATATTAATGAAAAACAATAAACAAAAGTATTATGAATTCAAAACAATTTATAGCAATTACAACCGGAACGGCAATAGTATCTGGTATAGTAGGAAAACTTATAGGTAATAAAACCTGTAAGGAAAAAATGAATTATTACAAAGAAACATCTATTAAGCTTTTTCACTCTTTAGAAATCAAAGAAGAGGAGCTTAATAGATTAAAACAAGCTAATAAAGATCAAACTGAGATTATCAGAGATCTCACAGCAAAAAATGAAGAATTAAAACAAACTTACGAGATCCAAACTAAAACTATTAAGGATCTTGTAGAAGAAAACAAAAAAACTCGAAAAGAAATTAAAGGTATCAATTTCAGTAAGAGGGAAATTATTGAATAAACTTAGTAGTCTTCACAGGTTAGTTAAAAACTTAGAACCTACAGGAGACTTAATGAAACAATATCAAGAATTTATCCTTACACCGAAAAGAGAACATGATGCCATAAAAGACGAGGAAATGATGAAGGAAGGAGTTTGATCTCCTTTCTTTTTTTTTCTTCTCATCCTTTAAAAGCCTTATTAATGTAATTAAAACTTAAAAGAAAAGAAAAATGGAAAAGAATTATGAAAAACAAATATTTCCAGAAGAAGGAAATATCTTAGGGACAGTAAAATTTAAATTCCCGGGAGAAGGAGAATACAGTCTTGCTTTTAATGGCAGGAGTAGTGTTAAAATTCAAGACATAGTAAATAAAGTATGTCTAGGAAAGAGAATAAAAATAAAATTACAAAAACTCATTAAAGATAAATTGATGAGTAGAGTAATAACTATAAAAGATACTTACGAAATGACAAATAACCTATTCGTAAGAGTATTTAATAGTGAAAAGCAATTTATCGGATTTATTCATATTAAAAAAGAATCATAATCATGAAAAAGAATGAAAAAGTTTTAATTAAAGTATCTCCTAAGAATATATTTAAAGCAGGAATAGGGTTACTAGCTATTGATGAATACCGCAAGGGTGGATTTCAGGCGGGTCTATCTGTTTTAATTGGAGGAGCAATTTTAGGATGGTTATTTTTTGATGAATAAAACCCATTAAGAAGGAGTGAGAAAGTTCATTCCTTCTTTCTTTATTTCCTTATAAGTGTATAAATAAAAATAAATAATTATGCTAGAATACTTAAAGAAAACATATAAAGAAAATCATGAACTTGGATATGAAAAAATCTATATTGCAGTAGATATTCACGGTACCATTCTTGAACCTTCATGGAATAAAACTGAGAACTTTACATACTTAGGATCCTCAAAAGAAGCACTTCAGGAATTATCAGCTAGAGAAGATACTATATTATTAATATGGTCATCCAGTTATCCTGAAAAATTAGAAATGTACCAAGAGAAATTCAGGGAAGATGGAATAAATTTTAAATACCTCAATCAAAATCCAGAAGTAAGATCAGGAAGAATTTCTTGTTTTGAAACTAAACCTTACTATGATATTCTTTTAGATGATAAAGCTGGATTCGAATGGACTGAATGGAAAGATATATTAAATTGGTTAGAAAATGAAAGAAGGTGATATTGTAAAAATTAATCCACAGAATAATGGATTTATAGGTTGGGCTGAATTTCTAGAGATCATTAGAGATTTTGGAAAAAGAGACCCTGAAGAATATTACGTCATCGATATTCTAGGGCCGATTTATTCAATTGTTCATTCTGCTCAAGATTCAGGATTTTCGGAGAAGACTATTAATACTTCTAGTCTTCGGCCCATCCCTATCGATGAAGAATTATTTATAAAATACTGTGCAGAAAGATGTACCCTAAGAAAGAATTGTATAAAAGGATGTGCATTAATAAAATACTCACCTAAAAGCCTTATTAATGTAAACAATAAAAATATAAACAATAATGAAGAGTGAAACATTAATTACTGCTTTAGTTACAGCAGGAACACTATTTCTAACAAAAATAATGTTAGATGATGTAATATTAAGAACTAAAAAAGATGAACTAGAAAGAAGACTCGAAGACGCTATGAGAAATTATGAAGATGATTCGAGAAAGCTTACAGAAAAAGAAAAAGATGAGGTTAATAAAGAGTACGATTCTTTATGTGCTAAACTAGTGAAGAGTTCATATAGTAGTCTCTTCTTAAATAAAAAACTAGAACAAGAAATCGATACTTTCTATTATAAATCTCGTAAACTTAAAAGTAGGGTATAAAATCCCTACTTCTTTTTTTATTCTTGAGAACCTTATTAATGTTAAATAATAAAAAATAAATTATGATAGTACTTGGAATGAGCTGTGCAGATATGATAAAAGAGCACAAAAAAGACGAAGAAATAATTGATGAAAAATTAATGGAGATCTTAAATAATAACAAATATAAGATCAAGAAAATTTATGATAGAACAAAAAAGCCTGTACCTATAATAGATCGAAAGTTGAAAATTAGAGGTACAAATTATAATATCGCAGTAAATGATATAAGTTCTCCAAAAGAAGAAATAAAGAAATCATTAATACAATATCATCCATTTATAATAACTAATGATATTTGGTCTGGAAATAAAGTAGCAATGTTCTTTATAGAGTCATGTGCGAGATACGAATCAAAAACACTGGTAATGTTACTGGAGCCACATCTTATAAAAAGATATCGTGAAAGATACTTAGAATCAGTGCAACCAGAAAAAGTGACATTTGAAGACTTAGTTTCAACCTTTCTGAAAAGAAATCGAATATATTTCAACTTAGAGTATTTTCCCATTTTTGATAAGAAAGATCCAAAGAAGTTAATAGATATCAGAACAATAAGTAGAATGAAAGATGGAGTAGTGTTTGGAAGAGTTGAACCTACTGGAATTGTTAGATTTATTACATTTATAAATAATAGTCAAGTTAGAAAATCAGATCAAGGAAAATATGTAGAGAATGGATATTATGACAAAATGGTAAAATTATTTCAAGATCCGGAACTTAGAAGAGAAGATATAATTAAATATTTTTAAAAGGGAGTGAATATAAAACTCCCTTCTTTTTTTATTTCCGGCCAGTAGATAAAGAAGCCCTGAAAACCTTATATGTGGCATATTAAATAAGTAAAATGTTATGATTTTGACTTATAAGCTCTTGGTTCGTGATGAATAGAGGGCTTTTAATTTTGGCCGGATGATATAACTTGAAGGCCTTATATATGAGAAAAAATAAGTAAATGATAATACACTCCTTAAGCAATAATAAAAAAAGCTTAGGGAGTTTTAAATTTTTATAATATGAAACTAGAAAAATTAATAGAAAAATTTGATCGGTGTTTAGGTACTGTTATAGTTATCTTAGGAATTATATTAGTAATTTCAATAGTAATATCACCTGCACCAAAGCCGAAGGAAATAATTTGGCAATCAGAAGAGGAGTATGAATATGAACAACTCCTCGACTCAATAATGAAAGAGGAAGAAGAACTGAAAGACGAAAAGACAATAAAGGTAACTGCAACTGTCTATAATCCAGTCGAAAGTCAATGTGATTCTGATCCTCTAGTAACAGCAGATAATTCAAAAATTGATCTTGAAAAACTAAATCAAGGAAAACTTAAATGGATTGCTGTATCTAGAGATCTTAGAAAACAATTTAAATATGGATCAAAAGTAAGAATTAGATGTAAATCAGATCCAAGTATCGATGGAATATATGAAGTTAGAGATACCATGAATAAAAGATATAAATTTTGTATAGATATCTTAAAACCCGTCGGAGAAAGTAAGGGGAAATGGCATGACGTCGAAGTAAGTTCAATATAAGAAAGGGATTAATTTTCCCTTTCTTTTTTTTATTCCTTAAAAGCCTTATATATGTAAAAAAAAATAAATGAGCTAGCTCCTAAAGTATATGTGCGAAATATACAAAAGGAACTAGCATTAATTTTTAAGATTAAGAAAAATTCATAGAAAAATACTGGCATTAGAAAAATAACCCAAAATAAACTAGACCAGTATTATGAATAAAAATGAAATTATTCAATATGCTATCATTGCTATAATTATAATCGCAGTGATAGTATTTCTAGAGGATTCTGAATTAAAAGATACCCTCATAGATATATTCAATGATTCTCTGGCACAAATGAATGTAGACAGAGAAAGACGGAGGTTTAGACGAATGTTTGACGACTGACTCTAAACCCACTAACTAAAATCCTGAGATAGAAAATATCTTGGGGTTTATTTTTCTTAATCTTCATATATTAGAATCTAAAGGATCCTAAAGAGCAAAATGTAACTTATTTATGAAGACACAGGAGCTTCCCTTATATTACACCCCTTATCGCTACCGCTAGGGGTGTCTAAGGAAGAAACTTTGAATAGATATATAGAAAATAAACCCAGAAAATGAAGATGTTATAAAGATTTTATATTATTGATTTTCGCCTCCTCAAAGAGGCGAATCTAATCTAAATATTACAACTTTTTTTTAGGATAACATATTCTTTCATTATTTGTATTTTTACTCCAATCTAAGTTGTTATTTTGCTCTTCTAATAACTTTAAACTCTAATTAATGAAAAAGGGAGACTCCTATGTCTTCATTTTTATGTAACTGGATTCTGTATTGAATTAAAAAATAACAATTAAAATATTAAATATTTATGATCAATAAATTACCTGATATCATAGTACCTAGAGGTATTAGATATATTTCAGAAATGGATAGTTTATTTAGATTTTATAAACTACCTGTAAAGTGTATAATAAATAAGCAACTACCTGGATGTGGTTTTACAGAATACTGTTTAAGAGGACCTGAAAATGTAATACTTTGTTCTCCTAGAAAGATGTTACTTAAAAATAAAAAGGATCAACATGGTAGAGACGTTTATTTAGTTATAAACGAGTTGGAAAAAGAAGTACCAATTGATAAAGATCTTTCTAAAATTGATAAATCTATTAATAGAGGAGATCAATTTATGGAGAAATTAGATGAGATGGTTAATGGGAAAAATACTGTCTATAACCGATTAATGAATGAAATTAAAGATTACCTAAATGAGAGAAAATACTTAGGAGATAAACCATGTAAAATTCTAGTTACTTACGATTCATATAGAATAGTAAAAGATATATTAACATCTTTAGGTATATTTCAAAGTTTTTACACTATAATAGATGAATTTCAAACTATCTTACATGATGCTAAATTTAAATCAGATACTGAATTAGATTTCTTATATCACTTACATCAATCCCATTCAGCTCTATTTGTTAGTGCAACTCCAATGTTAGAGGAATATTTAAACATGCTGGATGAATTTGATGGTTTACCTTATATAGATATGAATTGGGGGAAAGAGGACCCATCTAGAATTCTTAAACCTGCTTTAAAAGTGTTATCTATGATGAGTGTAGGAACTAAATTACCAGAAATTATTCAATCCTATAAATCTGGTAACTTTGAAAGTGCTATAAGGATGATTAACGGTTATCCTACTAAAATAATTAGCGATGAAGCTGTATTTTATGTAAACTCTGTTAATCATATAGTCAGTATTATAAAGAAATGTGATCTTCAATCAGAGGAGGTTAATATATTATGTAGTAATACACCAGATAATCTCAAAAAAATTCAAAAAAGATTAGGGAAGAAATTTGTGATAGGAGAGGTACCATTGAAAGGGGTTAAACCTAAGATGTTTACATTTTGTACTAGGACAGTTTACTTAGGGGCAGACTTTTATAGTTTATGCGCTAGATCGTTTATCTTTAGTGATAGTAATATAGACTCTTTAGCTGTTGATATTTCTGAAGATTTACCTCAAATTCTGGGAAGGCAAAGATTGTTTGAAAATCCATGGAAAAACGAAGCTACTTTTTATTATAGATCTACCTGTGATTATAGAAAGGTTAGTCAGGAGGAGTTTAATAAGGAAATAGAAAGAAAAAAGAAAGCTACTAGTGACTTATTATCTGCATTTAGTACAGCTTTAGATGATGTTAAGTATAATTTAGCTAAGAAGTATCAAAGTGATGTAAAAAGTAATAATTATAAGAATGATTATATAGCTGTAAACGAACATCAGGGTGGAACTTTAGTACCTGCTCTTAATAATTTAGTATTGGTTAACGAGATTAGAGCTTTTAAGATACAGCAAATAGATTATAAAGATAGATTTACTGTATTCTCAACAGTTCATAATACTTTATCTCCGGATGATATAGTTAATAGAAAGATATCAGATTTTTTAAAGGAATATCAAGAATTAGGTACTTTTAAAGCCAAACTTAAACTTCTTTGTGAATATAGTTTTAATGATCAAATTATAGGAGTAGTATTAGATCAGATTGGAGAACATGATAATATTAAGTCTTACTATTTAGCACTCGGACCTCAAAAACTCAGAGCTTTAGGATATGATAAATATAAGATTGAGAAAGAACTTGGAGTAGTAACATTTAGTCAAGAACTTTTAGTTAATACTATTTATTCAGAATTTAAAGTTGGAGATAAATTGACATTAGCTAATATAAAATCTAGACTAGAGTATCTTTATCCATCAATTTCCTATACAGCTACTCCTAAGGCAAAAGATTTAGAAAATTATTTTGAAGTTAAATTGATATATGTTACAATTTTAGATGAAACTACAGGAAAGAAGAAACAAACAAAGGGTTATGAATTATTAAAAAGAAAATAAATATAGAAAAAGAGGGAAATAACAAATCCCTCTTTATTTTTCTTCCTCTAAACCTCTAAAACACGTATCCCAGAAGGTGTTACCCTAATAATTGAGAGGAAATTTCAGGTCCTCTCAAGGTTTATACTAATTAATTAAAAATAATAATGCTAATAAAGAATGGAAGACGATTATTTGTTAGATGAAGAAGAAGACCTAGAAAATCAAGGATATCTAGGTCCAGACGAAACAGGAGATGATTCTGACGACGATGACTCTGAAGGTTCTGATGAGAGTATTATTGGAGATGACGAGGATGAGAAGAAAATTAAAGTAGATGAGTCTCAGTATGAAGGTAAGATGACTAAGGACGAACTTTGGTTATCTACAGCATACGATGACATAATAGCAGCAGGAAAATTGGATAAAGATAATGCAATTGAAGATGCTGTTACTACTATAGTTTGGGCTAATCCTAAACATACTTCAGTTAATACAGTCGGAAATATTATTAAAGATTTGTTTCATAAGCAAGGTCACTCTCGTATGGTTAATAGCCTCTATACACCTGATACTCCTTTACGCGGAGAAGATGTTGATATAGACTTTAAAGATGAGGATGATTCTGGATTTAATAAGAGATATGCTGAAGAAGCGAGAAACCAAATAGCAAGATTCATAGAATTTTTGGCTACTCGTGATATTAGCAAAGACTCTATTATATCAAAGCGAAGAAAACAAAGACAAATTCCAGCTTTTATTATTTTCTTATTCTCTTCTGGTATGTATGACTTAATTGTTGAATGTCCTACTATGCCCGAAGAATATGCAACTCAGATAAAAGAAGCAATGAGAAAAATCCTAAAAGCTAAGTATGATATCGTCGAAGAATTAGCAAAGAAGTACGAAGAAATGGGTAGACAGGCTGTGGCAGATCGAGTTAGAAAGTTACAGTTATCATGGTTTAATAAAGAACCAGCCGAAATTAGATCATCAGCCGAATACTCTGATCTCGAACTTACTTATGACGACGTATTGGTTTATCGTGAATATAGATCCAGATTTACTAATACATCAAGAGCTATTACTCAAGATATTATTTCAGATATGATTGAAGTAGTTATAGATAAAGAAGCAGGAGTTTATGAAAGATTAAAAGACAAGACCAGATCAGATGCAATATCAGATGTAAAACAAGTATATAAAGATTGGTCAAAAAATAATCCTGACGATTCTGAACTAGCTACTAAGATAATTTGGAAAGATGTCGAAGGAATGGTTAAACAGTAAAAATATTAAAATTTTATGTCAGTATCTCTTGAGTTACTAACCGATGAAGCTATCATCGATTATACTAAAAGTGATGGAAAAGATCAAGTCCTATTTAATCATAGAGACTTGGACCTGAAGTACAATGGAATACAACCTATCGCCGGTGGAGTCTATGATGTCGATATTTTTGGCTCACCCATGGAAGATAGATGTATTTGTGGAAAAATTCGACAACCCTCTGCTGAACCTTGTCCTCATTGCGGGGCAAGAGTATTTACAAGAGAAGAGGGATTGAGAAGATTTGCTAGAATTGAACTTCCTTTCTATTACTTGAATGATTTACGTTTTGATATCTTTAAAGAACTTTTCGAAGATATTTTTAAAGATAGTAAAATTGTGTTAGATTTCTTTGGAGACGATCTTCGAAGAAATGGTTATAGTGCAAGAGGAGCAAAGAAATTAGGTATTAAAGTTTTTGATACCTGCCAGTTCGAATATAATCCAACAACAAAAGAACTAAAAATATCAGAATTTATTACTGATGAAGCTCTATGTTCTTACGAAGGATTAATTAAAATTATTGAAGAACATTTTCCCGCTCGTCTTACAGAATTTAAAAAATTAATTAATCGGTATTACCTAGTACAACCTGCTATGATGAGACCTTTTACTCTCGGAATTAAAAACGGGAAAAAAGTAATGGGATCTCATAAACTTAGTATTTGGTACTCTATTATTATCAGACTTTGTTGCGTAGAAGATAAAAAATCTAATGACTTGAACTATGAGGAAGTTACATCTAAATTTAATACCCCTGGAGAAAGAGTTAGATATACAGCCCTTTTACGTGCTCTCCTAAATGCTGGGAAAAAAGAAGCTACAGCACTACTTAATACATCTAAAGAAAATCTAGCACGTGACTTGTATTCTGTCCGTACTAAAAATTCTGCTAGATGCCCAATTATACCTAGTACTACATTAGCTATCGATGAAATCTCTGTTCCAATACATATCGCTTATGAAATGTGTCGGGAAGGTTTCTTAGATTACTTAATGAAAGAGCTGAATTTTACCAAAAACGAAGCACTCAAAGCAACAAAAGAAGAATATAATAATCCGGAAACTCTGAAAATGTTTAAAGAGTATGCGGAAAAACAAATCGTACTAATGGTTTCCTAATTGGTACGTTAGGTGTGAATCCTAGAATATTACAGTACCTGAAAACTGTAGTATTAAATTTTGTGTATTGCTGGGAAGAATCTTATTTCTAATCAGCAGTTGAAAGTTATATTTACAAGAAAACAAAACCCTAAAAAAGAAGAGCTTATGAAGATAAAAAGAAAATTATATTCATCTTCGCTATCTTCTAACAGCCCCTGGAATCGTTCCGAACATATGAAAGCGCTTCACGCACAAGGACGATATACCGGAACTTCTAAAATTGGGCTGTGGAATTCTAGCGAAGAGAAAAGATTAAGAATGGCTCAGATTATGACTAAAAATGCCCTAAATAAAAATGCTAAAGGGTATGGATCTGAATATGCAATGAGAGTAAATAACCGAAACCTCCTTTTTAATAAATTTCAAGGAGAACAAGGATATATGTACTTCGTTAAATTTCCTAAGTCAGTTAAAATCGGATTCTCTAAGGACTGGGATCGCAGAATTAACTATCAGTTTCCACACATGAATCATATCTTGGGTGGACAGGTTATAGCAATCATCTCTGGACCTACAACCGAATTAGCTGACCTCGAATTTGATACACTTATTAAATTTCAAGACTATACGAAACTTAATGAAACCGGAACAAAATATACTGAATTTCTAGATCTAAAAGTCAAAAAACAAGTATACGACTTCCTAAAACATAGAGTTTCTGAAAATAAAGACCTAGAATTTTTAATACAAAACTCATTGTAAATATAAACTATTCAACCCAACGACTATGGACAAAACCAGGCTAGTGTTGTGATAACCTAGTTTTAACCATGGAAAATATAGTCTTTGCAAGATATAATTCTATCTTGGGTAATCAATATAAGTTGGCTAAAGTATTGATTATCACAGAGTTAATCGCCAACCCTCTTTGCACGAGTACAGTATGTTTAGCATGAAGCTCAAGCTTAATGATTCATATGCAATTGAATTTCCCATCGCTGTTTGTGAGCCTTTAAATGCTGACTTCGATGGCGATACGTGCTCCATACAACTCGTCCCTCCAGAGGCAGCAGAAGAAACATATCTTAGGATGTCGCCAAGATATGTGAATGTTTATAAGAAAAATAATGAACCTATATTTAAATTTAACCACGAAACTTTGAATGGTCTTGCAGTTGCATCAGAATACGTATTTGATGATCAGGATGAATTAGAAAATCCTAGACACTTTTATACGGATTATGTGCAACTTCTTAAAGATGTTGAAGTAGAGAAAAAAATTAAAGTAGGTACTCCAATTACATTCACTGGAAAAATTGGAAATGTTGAATATACCGCTAAAACAACAAGTTATGGTAGACTTCGAATTTCTAAGATTCTAGACGCAGATATGGATGAAATTGGGATTTTATCTAATAAATATGAACGTATCAGTGCTAAAGCTGCTTCGAAATTATCTTTATATCTTAATCAATTTCCTGATGGAGTTGAGAAAAGAAAAGCATTACAGAAGCTTGCCCTCAGAATTGTTACATTAGCAGGAGTAGTTACGTTTGACTATAAAATTGTAGCTTAAGAAATAAATTATCTTGAGAAAATTCTATTAAAATGCTAGAACTATTAGAATAAAGTAGAATTAGCATCTCTATCTCTTAGATAAAATAGAGTTCAACGACTAAATATAGAACTGTATGAAGTTATATACAGATGATATAGTCTATCTAAATTAAGAAGATTTAGAATTAATGAAAACGTTATATGCTGATTGTGATACTGAGACGTATAAAAGAATATGTAATGTTGCAGATTCAAAAGATCTTACTGATAAACAAAAACTTCTTATAATGACTGAAGAATTTCGTTAATTATTTTTAGCGACTTAATAATTTTAATTATTAAGAAAAATAAGAGAATTGCTAGAACTATATATAAAATACTGAACTAGCATCAAGTAGTATTAACTATTTGTTCAACGACTATGTACTTATTATAAAATGATATAGTCTACCTTTATTGATTGAATAAAGAGTTAGTGAAATATGAAAAAGAAGTTTCTGAAAGTTTTAGTACAGATCTTAAAAATGAATTAGCACGTGCAAATCGTGTAAAACTAAACTCGATTGTAGCAATGTCAATGCCTAAAGAAAAAAATTGGGCAATATAATGAAAATTAACTCATTATATTAAAATTATGTTAATTGCTGGAACTGTAAGAATTATAGAATTAGCATCAAGTAAAAGCTTAAATTATTTGTTCAACGACTATATACATAATATTAAAGATATAGTCTAAACTTATATAAAGTAATATAAGTATCATTGCAATTTATTGTTAGTGGAGTTGATGAAAAACCTGTTATTACACGAGGAACACTTTTGTCAGGATATACAGAAAAAGACTATCAGCTTCATTCAATCGAGAATAGATCACTACAGTCAATTTTAGTTTACCTTTAGTTGACTATAAATTCTACTAAATGCTGGAATTCTGTGAAGAGAATCAGCAGTTAATACAAAACTAAGTCATAAAGTTGTGAAATTATTATGGCAGGGAAATTGGAAAAATTTATATTAACAGATAAAGAAGAAATAGATTCTTTTAATAAATTAATTAGTTTAAATCCGCAACCTGGAAAATCTTTTGATAATTATTTAAAAGTTATCAATCGCGGTCATTATAAAATATGTTTATATAAATGGTTTACTGGATTAGATGAAGATATTTATGTAACTCAATCTCATTTATATAAACATTTGAATGATAATAGCAAATTTGTTAAAATAACACCTCAAATTTATTATGATGTTATAGTATTAGGTTTGACTAATATTAATGATCGTCCTAAATGTGAAATATGTGGAAAAATATCTAGATGGGATGGATTTAAAAGAGGTTATTTAAAAACATGTTCAGAAAAGTGTTCTGAACTATTAAGAGATAGTAGAATGTCTGAACAAGGATTAAAAAATTTTCACAAATTACAGACAAAAGAGTCTAGAGAAAAGCAGAGGGAATCACATAAAGGATGGAGTCCTTCAGAAAAACAAAGAAAACAAATTTCTCAACGAATGAAAGATTTCTATAAGACACCAAAAGGATTAGAAATGAGAAAGAATTCTAGTAGGTTATTATCTGAAAGAAATATTGAAATGATGAAAGATAAGTCTTATTATAACAAACGAACAGGAGGTAAATATAAAACAGGTATATATCATTCTAAAGTTTGGAATAAAGATTTTAATTATGATTCATCTTGGGAAATTAATTTTATAAAATTTTTTGAAAAGCAGAAATGGCAAAGTGAGATAAAAATATTTGATAGGTGTTTAGATTCTATTATTTATAAATGGGATGATGGAACTGAACATAGATATCTACCTGATTTTTACATCAAATTTAAATCAGGTCTTCAAGTTGTTATTGAGTTAAAACCAGCAAATCTAATAGAAAAAGATCCGGTGATTTTAGCCAAAAGAATAGCAGCGAAGAAATACTTTGCAAAAAGAAATATAAAATATATTATATTATCTGAAAATGAACTATTCACAACTAGATATATAAAGTATACTAAATTATCTGAAAGTTTAGGAATAGTTAATTCATTTAATATTTATGATTACATAGTTTAATTAAGATTTAGTTTTGTATTAATTCAACGACTATATGTAGAAACTTATGTGAATAAGAAAGGTATAGTCTAAGTCTTTATGAATAAATAAAGATATCACTGAAAAGTTAGTGGAGTTAGAAATAAAACCTGAACTTTATGGTAGCCCACTATAAATAACAAAGAAATGCTGGAAATAATAATAGACAGACGAAGTCAAAGTTTTTTAAAATCAGCAACTTATCAACGAGAAAAAGATGAATTATTAGTACTTTTTAAAACTTAATGTGTAGATTTGAAAAATTCTTAGAAACTCTAAGGCTTGTTGGAAGTATAGCAAGAACTATACTCTCTGGAATTGAAGAATATAGAAAAATTCAAGAAACAAAAGCTTATCGAGAGAATAAGAAAAATAATGTAAAATATCTACCAAGACCAAAAAGGTATAATAGTAGAAGAAAACAAAGATAAGATCAACGACTATGTATTGTTAGATTAAGGAAACTCTTTAATCATGATATAGTCTAATCTTACGTGAATAAGCGTAAGCAGGATAAGAGATTAGAAGACGTCTTTTAAAAATTATAATATCTAATCTCTTTGAATGGCCTAGTTCAGGATATTTAACACGACAAATTTCATTCCTTTTAAATAGTTTTATATATCATGAAGGAGAAGATCCAGAAAACACAGGATTACTCATTCCACGATATAAAGCATTAGGAAGAACAGCACCGAACGGAAAGGTATACCCAGACAAACCAATAGTAAATGGTTCTGAGGATGATCTTGTTCCAGTACGTTCGATTGTTACAAAAAGAACTGGAGATTTAAGCACAATTACACCAGACCTGATTGGAAAGAAATTTAGTTTTACTGATGGAGCAGCAATAGGATAAGTTTAGAATTGTCCATAAAAGTTTGTTATAGACTTTTATTAAACTTCAAGAATTGCTGGGAGTATTATCGCTATTTATTCTTCGCCTTGTAAAATAAAAAACTTAAGGCGAAAATTATATAGCGAGAGATAATCAGCAAAAGATATAGAAAATAATATCTTCTTAACGACTATGTGTGAAGGAGAGATTAAAACACTCTTAAGATATAGTCTAGTAATCTATATAAAGTTTGTATAGGTTTAATCGTATCATTTGCTACATCATTAACTGAAGGTACTACTCAATTAAAATTGGTTGCTATATAAAATAGTATTATATAGAAAATCTTTGTAAAATGCTGGAAATTAAAAAAAAATAATCAGCATCAAGGAATATATTAATAACTTGTTCAACGACTATAAAAAAAGATCTTATTAATTTAAGAATGGTATAGTCTAAATTCATTCTAAAAGGATGAATAATCTTGCAGCATTAGGTCTGAAACATGGTGGCCATAGATTATATTTGTGGCGTATAATTTCAATAATTGCTGGAAATATTTGTAATAAAATAAATCAGCAGGGGAAAATAAAATCCCTTCAACGACTATAAATGAAACTAGATGAATTTCTGGATGATATAGTCTAACTTATAAATTATATTATAAGAGTAATTGGAACGTGTGCTTAATACAGAAGGAAATCTTAAAGCACCAAAACAATGTGAGTTTAGAGAGGAAGGTAGATGGATTTACCTAAAAGTTAGAGGAGGAGAATTAAAATATCCGAGACCTAATAATTGGGTAGGAGTAGGTAAGACAAAATTTGAGAAAGGTGACTTAATAGGGTCAGCTTATAATACTACCTCGCCCATTTACAAGTTGAACGCTCTCATTAAGCTAATGCGTGCCAAAGGTGAATATAAAATTGCCGTCTAAGGAAGTAATTCTCTAGATTATAAGTAAGTAAATTTGGTGAAGCTAGTAACTAGTAATACCAAGCCTTGGATTAATAATTAGAATCTTAAGGTATAACGAATAAAGACTTACCAACTTTTTTATAAGTTGAATTTATATTCTAAACTATAATAAGAAAATTATAGATAAATTGAGTGATGGCACAAGATATTTTGAGAAGGATAATGTTATTGTATCTGATTGTTATGCTTTGAATGATGGGGTTATTCATTACAAAGAGACCAAGGAAGGTGATACTGAAGTTTGGATTGGTGATACTCAGTATGACTATAATCCAGAGTGTATGTATTATTTTCCTGATGGTACAGAGATTAAGAAATTTCAAAGAATTTCCAGCGGAGTTTGCAATATGAATCATGTTATTGCAGAGTTGGGTTCTAATATTAATGATATTTACTTAATCTTTAGAAAACAATTTTATACTTTAACGGATGGAGGATTTGTATCAACTGGTTTATCAGATCTTCATGCTACACAGGAAGAACTTATTGAACTTTTATTTACAGGTTTAACTGATGTAAGTGTAGATCCAGAAACACAGAAGATTGAAGACATCCAATATCTAGGTACTCAAAGTGGTGTTTTAAATAAGAAGTCATTCTATACTGTTTTGTCTTACGGTTATAGCTCTAGAGTCGTGTCTAAAGCTCTCAAAGGGGAATTAAATCTTTCTGGTGACGTAATGACAGAAACTATATTAGGATTACTTTTAAATAATAAACTTGACGAAAAACAAAAGTAAAAACAAATTATGGGAACTATTAAATTTGAAATAGATCTTCCAGAATTTGAAAAAGAGTTAAGTATTAATGTAACTATTCATAGAGACGGTGAGGTGGTTTATACTACTACCTCATCTCCCTCTGTGGATAAATCTAATAATACTAATCTTTTATCGAGCCTTGGAAGTAAACCCGAGCAAGAAAAATGTATCTCTGTGGATGGAGATAAACAAAAAGAAGAAAAACCCAAGAAAGCATCAACTACATCTCGAAGGGGAGGAAATTTGATGAACTTGGATATATGATGATTAAAACCAGAGAAGAGAATTTTTTGTTATGAACGATAATTATTATAAAATTATACTATCATATGAAATTCCATATAACATTTTAGACAGTCAAGATCCGAATATTATACAGGCGAGAGAAATATTATATGAAAAACTTAGAGATGATATTTTTCCGAAGTATGAAAGATTTTCGGTAAAGCTTACATTACATCAACTTAAAGATAACTTCAATTATCTTGTTACTTATGAAGCTTTTTTTAGATCTCTTGATGGTAAACCTATGGGAGAATATGTAGAGGCTCGTAGCTTAAAAGATAGTATTAAATCAGAATTAGAAACATTTTTTAATTCAGTAGATTGCGAATATAAGCAATTAAATATAAAACCATTAGTATAATGAGTAATTTTAATCAATATTTCAGAAACACTGGAGCAAAAATTATAGTAGATCGATTTTTTAATAAAGTTGATGCATATAATCCTAAAGTAAAAGTTGGAAAAATTGGATATTCATTTATAGAAGAACCTCCTCAACCAGCTTCTTACTATATTGAAAATGGATTAACTGCTACACATAAAGTAAGAATTGAATATACAACTATAACGGATGGGAAAGAAGATCCTGAAATGAAGTATGCAGAGTTCGAAGTTCCTAAAGAAATTGATGGTGCATTTATTATAGAAGGCGCTTATCGTATTTCAACTAATCGAATGGGATCTGATTATGACTGTCGTATTAAAATGTCTGGTACAGGAGATTATAAAGTTAATTTCGACTATGATAGAGTTTACGATATTCAAAAACAGATTCTGAAGATAAAAAGAATTAATCCGGAACTTGGAATTGCAGATAAACCAATTGATATAAAGTTTGAAGACATTGATAAATACTTGGAAACTGATAAAAAGGAGATCTTGAAGTTAACTGAAAGACAAACCAAGAAATTAATGATCAAACTTGACTTGGATTATAAACCTGAATATATTACACAAAAACTAATACAGGAATGTTTGGCCTTTGGAGATGATAGACTAAAAGACTTAATCATTGATAAAACATTAGAATCAGTTCCTAACAGTTTTATGCAATATATCTTTAGAAATAATAACGGAAGAAATTATTTTGCAGCAAGACGAAGAATTACATCATATTTTACAAAGTATGGTAAAATTCAAGATCAAGTAACTGCAATTAGTACATTAGCATTCCGTTATTTTAAAGGAAGTAGTGATAACAAAGGAGACTCTAGCCTACAAGTTCCCCCCGGAGTAAATTCCATTAACTTAGAGGCTATTTCCCAAAAAATTGTTATCCCTGCGAGCGTAGCATTTAATCAGACCTTTACGGATCTGGTTGATATCGCGGATTAATGGTTAGTCCGTTCAGAAAATAATATTCTGATAGAATTTTGTGAATTGCTGGAAATATCTTCTTGTGAAAGAGGATTTATCAGCAGTATAAAAATTGATTAAATTAAGGAAAGGCATCTATTATATAGAAATTAATACATTAAATTTTATGAATTGGCAAAAAATATATAATGATAATAACAAATAAGATTATAATATTCTAATTAATAATATAAATGCCAATTCTCAATAATCAATTTTTATATTCAACGACTATGTACAAGAAAACAATTAATGTTTTAAGATATAGTCTAGTAATAATAGAAATATTATTTAGTAACGACACCTATCAATAATAATACTAATCTTCAGAACTCACTTACAGTTTCATGTCATATTACAGACGATGATGTATTATTTGATGTATATGATCCAAATTTTATTAAGGTCACTATACCTTATATAGACTATCTTAATAAAAAAGTAGCTGCCAGTGAGTATGTAGATTATGAAACTAATACTTTAAAACCTGATAAAGATGGTCAGGTAGAAGTTAAATATAGGATGAAAAGAAAAATGGTTCCAGTCGAAGAGGTGGAATTAATCGACTTACATCCTGATTATAGATTGTCTAGTACAACTCGAAGAATTCCATTTACCAATTATAAAATAGTTGCCTAATTTTATAGTAGATTAGGAAAATTATACTAAAATGCTGGAAAGATAGATTCAAATCAGCAAAAAGGATATCTTAGATTTATCTAAGTAAAATCCTTTCTCAACGACTAAATGTATAACCTAGGAACTAAAACCTGGGATGATATAGTCTACTTAAGTTAAAAATAATTTAAGTGTATACAGATAGTGTCAGAATAAGCATGGGTACTAATTTATGTGCCGCTTAAAGTAGTAATATTTTAAGTAATTAGTAAGTAAATTCGGTGAAGGAATAATTAAAATTCTAATACCGAGCTAAAGATAATAGATTTCTTTAGTGTAACGAATAAAGACTTACTAACCAAAATAAAGGTTAAATTTATATTCTAAACTATAATTAAAAGTATATTATAGAAGATTTGACATCAATGCTTAAACAGAGTATACCTCTAATTAATGCGGAGCGTGCACTTGTTGACACTGGAAGGAATGAAGAGTTGAAAGATAATATATTAAATGAAAAGTTCAGTTATCCAGAGGGTAAGGTAAAGGATATAACAGAGGATGAAGTTATAATTGAATTGCCTGATGGAACTGAGACAAATATTTTACGAAGAACAGCGATTCAGAGTATAAATGACGTGGCGGTATTTACAGAGCCTAAAGTAAAAATCGGCCAAAAAGTAAAACAGGGAGATATTATAACTGGTGCAGTTGGACATACTCCTGAAACATATAAGGCCGGCGTTAATGCTCTGGTACTTTTCCACGCCTATTATGGTTTAGTAAATGAGGATGCTTTGGTGATATCAGAATCATTTGCAAATCGTATAGCATCTTATAGTATAATTGACTTAATGATTAATGTTAAGAGTACTAGTGCTATTAAGTGGATCGCCCCTATTGGAACAAAGGTTAAATCAAAAGATGCAGTAGTGACATTATATAAAGCTGTTCGTCTTGATGCTATAAATCAGGCACTACAAGAAAAACTCGGAGGACTTTTCGGAGAAGGACATGATCTCTCCGAATATACTATCGAGGATCATTTAGTTGTGCCTAATAATATAGACGAGGCGGTAGTTTCTGATGTTATGATACAAGAAATGAAAAAACCTAAAATTCCTAAATCAGTAAAATCACCTGACTATTCATTTACACATACTTCTCAGGATGTTATAGATGAATATGAAAAAACAAAATCTAGAAAAATTATCTACGAAAAATATCCAGAGTATATTGCAGCAGATACATTAGATCCTATTAATATGGATCCGGATGCTTATAAAGTTGTGTATACTGTTCGTGTAAGACTTATTAAAAGAACCATCGGGATAAATTATAATTGTCCCTTGAATAACTTAATTGATATTCAAGAAAATTTTGTGAATTGCTGGAACCAAGGAATCAGCATCATCTAACAAAAGTAAGATGTTCAACGACTAAGGACAAGATATAAATGATATAGTCTAATATCAATATATAAGTTATTGATTATCAATGGATTGGTTCTAAAATTACTTCCAGATATGGAGGTAAGGGTGTTGTATCAAAAATTCAATCTGACGATTTAATGCCTATAATGGTCGATAAGGATGGAAAACAAAAAAGAGTAGAGGTTGTGATGAATCCTATTTAATGAATGGGACTTAGATTTTTTGAAATCTATGAAAAAGCTTTAAAATGCTGGAAAAATATTAAAATTTAATCAGCATCAAGTAGTATAGTAGTATTTAATTACTTGTTCAACGACTATGGCAAGCTTAAATAATATAGTCTAATCTTAATAAAAATTTATTAAGCAAGAATGTATTCAACAATCAACCGTAGAATTTTTGCGGTTCTTAAATTATGTTAAAATGCTAGAAGTCTTATAGATAATTAGCAGTATAAGTTAAATTTTATAAAAAAAGACGCGACAAATATAAATAAAAACAAGACGATGAATAAAGAAGATATTTTAGAACATAATAGATTAGTATATAAAAAGATATATGAATCTATTATAATAAGAGGCCTTGAAAGAGGTTTAGATAAAAGAACAGTGGATTATTATGTAGAAATTCATCATATTCTTCCTAAATGTATGGGAGGTAGTGATGATGAATCTAATTTAGTAATGTTAACTGGAAGAGAGCATGTGATATGTCATATGCTATTAGAACGAATGTATCCAGATAATCCTAAACTAATTTATGCTATTCAGCGAATATCAACTAGTAAAACTGGTGAACATCTTTCTCCTCGACAGGTGGATTATATTAGAAAAAGATTTTCTGAAACAAGAAAAAATCCTGAGAAAACATCAGAAATGAGATTAAAGATTTCAAATACACTAAAAGAGTATTATAAAGATCCTGAAGTAAGGAGGTTACATGGAGAAAAAATGAAAGCCAGAATAATAACGGATGAATGGAAACAAAATATTTCTAAGGCACAAACAGGAAAGAAAAAGCCTCAGAAAAAACCAAATCTATCAGATGAATTAAGAGAAAAGAAAGCTCAATTATGTAGAGATAGAGTAGGAGAAAAACATCCAAATTCTAAAAAGATAATGGATCCTAGTGGAAGAATATTTCATTCTATAACAGAATGTGCTAAAGCTAATGGATTAAGTAGAGAGAACTTATCTTATATAGTAAATCATTCTCCAGAAAAAGGATATAAATTTATAAAAGATTGAAACTTCGTCGTCTTTATTTATCAAAATTATACTTATATTCAACGACTAAATACATAACTACTGTGATAGTAGATGATATAGTCTGAACTTGAATAGAAAATATTCAGTTAACATAATTGAAAATTCCGAGCGTCCTTTAAATTCTAGAGGCCTAAACATTAATTATTTAGGAAAATACTTTAAATTGCTGGAAAACTTACGTCATAGGAATTTCCTGCTCTAAAGATTTAATTATCTAGAGCGGATGTAATATATGACAATAGATAATCAGCAAAAGGGATATTCTTAGCTTGATTTAAGTAATAAAATCCTTTCTCAACGACTATAGTAAGTACTTAGATAATATAGTCTTCCTTAATAGAACATATTAATGAACCAGAGATGGAATTACAACTCGGAAATATAGCACACAAACTGCACGATCTTGTAGATAATTATAAGAAAACAAAAACAGGGCAAAAGAAGATTAAGCCCCTTCTTGAAACATATTACCCCGGACGTTTTACTAGTATGGATGTAGAAGAAATTATAGAACGTCATAATACTAGTAAAATCGAGGATATGTATTATTTCAATGTTGGCTGCTTCTCTACTAAATTTACTCCAGAACTTGTAAATCAATGGGCTGAAGATTTAGGTGTAGAAAGTCAGAGTAAAATTCTTATGCCTGAGACTGAATTAACAGATCTCGATGAATTAAAAGAAAATCTAGAACCAGAAGAATATGATAAATTAGTTTCTGGAATGTCTGGTAAGTTTAGAGAAGTAGATAAACCTTTGCAGGCGGGATTCATGACCCTTGAAGAGTTATACCATATACCATCATATAGTAATAAGGTTACATCAAGTCTATATGGCGTAGATATTAATGCTAAACGAGATGAACCTATACTTGGAAAGGGACGCTATAGACAGACAGGACAGAAAATTGGTGAGATGGAATTGGCCGTATTACTTTCTAGAAATGCGGATCAATTTATCAGCGGTGCTAGAAAAGACACTGCGAAGGAAGATAATCAAATGTTCCTTAAATTATTGAGGCTAGTATCAATACAAACTGATACTAGAAAATATCTTAAATTGCTGGAACAAAGTAGAAAATCAGCATCAAGCTGTTGTTTTATAATTAACAGCTTGTTCAACGACTATAGTAGATACTAAAGAATACTTATTTTAGATAATATAGTCTTACTTTAAATAAAATTAAAGATGAATAGAATAACTTATTAGGTCTAGGATTAACCGTAAACTATTTGCGGTTTTAAATTATATTAAAATGCTAGAATATTTATAATAAATATATTAGCAAAATATCTTACCTTAGATTATATCTAAGAAAAAGATATTCTCAACGACTAAATATATAACTAAGTTTGAAATATAATTTAGATGATATAGTCTGAACATAGATTAATAATAATCTAGTAACGTAATTGAGTAGATGATAAAGGATTTAACCAAGGTGGATCAAGTCTGAAAAAGGAATTGAATGACTTAAAGATTAAATTCCGTCGTAAAAATAACCTATTAAACATGGGAGGTAATTGATATGGAAAATAATAGCTGTTTAATGCTAAATTGCTCGCTTTATCTTCCAGTATCCTTATCTGCTATATTTAGTAGAGAAGATCTTAAAGATACTGGAATTGAAAATGAATCGCATATAACATTATTATATGCTAAAGGAAAAGAAATCCCTAAGATGAATATTCTTGGAGATATTGAAACTATTTTAGGGGAATCTGAATTTGATGATTTTATTGAATATATAAAATCTGAGAATACTGAAAGAATCTTAGATAATTTTGAGATCGGATCTTTTGAGAATGATAGTGACTATATAGTGTTGAAAATGAAACAAACCAGTGAATTATACAAAACACTTGGATTAATTAATAAAGGATTAAGAACAAAATATGAAGTTGTTTCTGAGTATTCCTATACGCCTCATATATCCCTCGCTGAACTTCAACCAGGAACAGCAAGGAAATATCTCGAGGATCCTAAGATTAAATTAATTCTAGAAGAAAGTTTTGTATCATTCGAAGATCTTGTTATTTCCTATGGACCTAGTAATACGCCTGTAGATAGATTGAGATATAATCTAACTACATTTAATGCAATTGATTACTTCTTTCATACAGAAAATATGAGAAAAGAAAATTCAGAATTAGATTAAATTAAAATTCCTCAGTAAATAAATATTTTCTTCTACTTGGAGAATAATTTTGCTGAGGAATTGTTTTTATAAAATTAACTATGTCAAAAAAGTCAAAATGGTCAGAGTATAGTAGTATTGAAAAAGTTCAAGAATTCATAAATTCCAATAATATTAGCAGTAAAATAGATTTTAAAAATAAATATCAATCTTTATATACTAGAGCTAGACTAAATAATTGGTTAGATAATTTAAAATTTAAGATAATAAAAAGAAATGATCTATCTAAATTTGATAATATAGATTCAATAAGAGTATTTATAAATAATAATAATATAAAAAGTAGAACAGAGTTTAAGAAAAAATATAATGGATTATATTGGAAATCTGTAAGAAGTGGTTGGATACATGATATAAAATTTGAAAAAGATATGAAAGATTGGAGTTACTATGATAGTATAGTTAAGGTTCAAAATTTTATCTATTCAAATAATATTTTAAATCATGATCAATTTTCAAAAGAATATCCAGGATTATTAAGTAAATGTGATAGAAATAGATGGAGTATTTACTTAAATTATATAAATGGTAAGATTAATAACTGGAATAATATTAATTCTATTATAGATGCACAAAATTTTATAAATATTAATAATATAAATAATAGAGAATTATTTACAAAAAACTTTAGTGGTTTATCTGATAAATGTTATAGAAATAATTGGATGAAGGATTTAATTTTCAAAGAAGATGGAATTAAATCTTGTTGGGAAATTAATCTTAAGATATTTCTAGAAAAGAATAATTATACTATAGAATCTGAAATAGTATCATATTCAAATTATTCTAAGATTGATATTTTTATACCAGATCTAAACATAGCTATTGAAATTCAGGGTCCATACCATTTCCCAGTAATGGGAAAATTAGAGCAATATCTATTTCAAAGAAAATCTGATATAAAGAAAAATAGATGGTGTAGAGAGCAAGGAATTACTTTGTTATACTTTAGCTATGATAAACTATTAGTAGAAAAATATGGATATCCCTGGTATATTTACACATCAGAGAAAGAATTGTTGGCAGAAATAGAACGAATCAAATCCTTATAAGTGTAGTAATAAACAAAATATTAATATTATGGAATCAGAAATTAAATTACCAAAGAAAGGAATTGTTGTTGGAGTTGAGTTAGAAAATCTTAATGAGTTTTTTAACCGAACTCAGCATTCGATAGGAACTACAGGAAAGTTTGAGATTTTGAGTGAACTTGAAAAGAAAGTAAAGGGAGAAAAAATACGACACTTAACTGAATATGTTCTTATGAAATATAAACCATTAGAAAGTATTGTATTTAGAATTTCTCGCTATATAAAAGGAGAAAATCAAGAGGAATACATAGTTTATTACAAATTCGAGGGATTTATTTCTTGAAAATAAAATTAGAAGAAGGGATAATAATTAAATCCCTTCTTTTTTCATGTCAAAGCCTTATATGTGAATAAAAAACTTAAATATAGAAAATTTATGAAAGCAGGAGGAGTAATAGCAACTATGATTGCTAGTTATTTAGCTGGAAAAGTTCTTTATGGAACAGGAAAAGCTATAAGTAGAGCTTTAGGTGGTTATCCTAGTAAAGAAGTAGAAAAGAAAATTGATGCTCTTCAACCAAAACTAAATGTAATGTTTAAATTCTATGAATCAAAAAATAATACTTCTAAAGTATCAGATCTTGAGAATCTTAATAAAAGACTCTCTAATGTTATTACTGAAGAGGATTATTTAGAAGTAGAGATTGAAGTGGAAAAGTTTTGGAATATTTATAAAAAAGAGCAGAAAAATTAAAAAAGAGAGGATTAATTTCCTCTCTTAATTTTTTATTTGCTTTCTATTAATTCTTTTGTTGCCTTTCTATGATAACCTTTTTTCTCAAATGCTTCAATAAAAATTCTTTTATGTATTGGATTTCCGGCCGCATCTTTTCCGTAGTATTGATTTCTCCAATGACCTCTTACACCAAAGGGACAATCTATATTTATTTCAGTATCGTATAGTTTATCTACTATAATTACTCCTTGATTTCTTCGGCCAGTATTAGGATCTTCAAATTGTGTAGGTGGATTTTTTACTTTTCCAGATAACACAGATTCAAATGTTTCAGTTTTTATTTCAGAAGTCATCAAAAATATAAAACTTTTAAATGATTCATAGATAAATCTGTATTTTATGCTAAATGATTCCTTAGCTTCAACCGAATATAAAGTTTGATTATAATTATTTTTAAAATATTTAATAAGATCATCTATAGTTTTATTATTTGATAATAAATCTTCTTGACTATCTATTACCTCTTTATAGTAATCTTCTAATGTATCTGACCATCCTAATGAAGTAAACTCATTCATCATTTTTGAAGGAATACTTTTAAAAAATTTATCCAAACAATTAAACTGTTTACAAAGTTTGTATGAGTTAACAAATTCATCCATGCTATATAAACAACCTTCTAAGTTTAATTCAGAAAAATTTAATAAATCACTCTTTTTTATTACTACACTTCCTAATGAATTAAATGTTTTTTTATCATTGCCCATAATACACTTTCCAATAAATGCATATAGTATAATATATTCACTTGTTATACAAAAAATAGAGTGGGCATTATAGTCTGTTTCCTGTTTATCTTTCGTACTAGAATTATATATCAATCCAAATTTAGCTTTCTTTTCTGAATTTCTAAATAAGTCTTCTAAGTTCTTTTTACTGACTATATCTCTTAATTTGCTAGAAAATAGCCGTTCTTTATTAAGTGAATAAAATCGAATATAGTTTTGTATATTACTTGAAATTTTATATTTTCTTATAGGTCTGGGTTCTTTACTTACAACTTCAAAAAATACATTTTCAAATTCAGTAATATGTTTACGGTTCCTTCTAAAATTTTCTAAGCCTTCTTTTTGTAAAACATATTTTACTGCAAATAATTTCTCGTAATCTTTTTCCATAATTCTTATTTTTGTTTATTAATTATTTTTACGTATATAAGGCTTTTACTGGAGAAATAAAAAAAGAAACTAATAATCAAATTAATGATTATTAGTCAGTCTTTGTCCAAGTGGCAGGGATTGAACCTGCATGCGACCGATTACCCTTTCTACAAGGTATAAGCTTGAGGGGATACACTTGGAATTTGTTATAATTATGTCTTGTACCCTCATCCGAAGTCGAATCGGAACTTTCTTTTCAGAAAAGCAGATTTTAAGTCTGCTGCGTCTACCTATTCCGCCATGAGGGCTCCTCTTTTGTTGTTATATTGTGTCTTTTTTGATAGATTTTATTTATAATAGTTTCAGGGTCTATTATAAAAATTAGATCTCCAGATTCTGTAAATAATATCTTTCAATCTTCTCTACCATATATAAGAATTTGAGGCCCTCAAAAATTCCTTTTTTTTTTCTTACATACATTTGTAAGAATTAAAAAAGAATTGAAATTCCTTTTTCCATATATAAGAATTTAGGGGTTTTCGAGATTCCTTTTTTTATTTTCAGGTTTAAAATCTCCAGCTGTTCCATGTCCTAACGATAGTACTAACTTTACTGCCTCAGGACCTCTCATGTAGTAATATCCGTCTGGCGCAGGTTTTTCAGAATTTAAATTTTTACTAATACTTTTAGTAGAAATAACTGATTCCTTCTTTGCAGATGTAATTGAATTATATGCTCCAAGAACTCTTAATTTATCTTTAGAAAATTTATATATTATATTCTCCATCTTTTTATGTAATTTCTCTTTGTCTCCAAGTTTAATACAAATATATTTTGTAGAAATTACATTACTACTTAATAACCTATCTACTCTGGATCTTTTAATATTGTCTTTTCCAACTAGTTTCTGGATATCTCTCGAAAAACCAAAATTTAAAAAGTCTCCATATAGATCTGCTAATACTATTTTTTCTGATAATTTTTCCAGAGTATTTACATTATTCATATTTCCTTTTTGATCAGTAACTCTAAGATTAGAAAAACTATTATCTGTTTTTATTGTATTAATGTGATCAATTATTTCTCCCTTTTTTAAATTTCTTCTTAAGAGATATTCCATAATAACTGTATGCGCTTTAGTACTATTACTATCAACTATAATATATCCTTTATTATTAAGTGTTCCTATTAATTTATTAAATCTATTTGATTTAATAAATCCTTCACTACACACAGACCATTGAGGATATTTCCAGTGTTCATACCAAGTATAGTCATCTAAGTTTCCAGAAAATCCTATAAGATCAAAAAACTTTTGATTATTTAATGATTCTTGTCGTTTCCAATAATATCCTTTATAGCTATATTGACTTTTTTAGCAATCGAAGAAATGTAACGTATATCATATCCTTTACTATCTAAAGAATCTATTGTAAATAATTCATTTCCCTTTTTATCCATTGCAGTATATTTAATTCGTTTATCTTTATGAACTGGTAAGCGTCTATCTGGACTATTATTTTCACTTTTAGTAACCCATTCTAAGTTAGATAGGTTATTATTTCTTGGATTATGATCTATATGATTAACTATATTATATATTTTTGGTTCTGAATTATTATAGAAAATGGTAGCCATTATTATATGAATAGATTTTGCTTTTCTTTTATGCTTTTCTATATATTGTGGAGAGATTGTAGTATATCCAAATTCATCTTGTTGTTGTTTTAATAGTTGTTTAGTGTATTTATTTCTAACTTCAGATTTTTTATTAATCTCATATATATCCTTAATACCTGGATATACTAATGGAATAAATTCATAGTCAGGGAGATCTGGATATTTTTGATCTTGGCGATTAAATGGTTTTTCTTTACACATAACAAAAATAGTTTCTAAATTAAACATCTTTTTCATCACACATATAAGAGAAAAAACCTAAATTTTACGTGTTTTGTAAGTTTCAAGTTTTAATAATATAAAATTCAAGTATATAAAAATAAGAGAGGTAGAAAATGTATCTAACCTCTCTATGTTATTTTACATAAAAATATCTTGACCATTGATCTGTATTCTTATGTTTCCGAAGGGATTGCCTCCGATTATGCCACTAGTTCCAGGGATTTCTTCAGGGATCACCTCTTCTATGACATCTTCATCATTACTAATGATAGTTGGTAATTTTTCTTCGTCGATTGATTCTATTATTTCCTCTTCCATAATTTATTTTCTATTAAAACAATCCAAGTAAATTAGTAATATCTCCTATATCTGTATTACTGATTTTTGTTCCTTCTACTTCTACTACTTCACCTTCTTGATTTACGTATCTAGTGCCAGGGAAAACTATTTCTTTTTTCTGAATTGCTGCCTTGTATTCATAATTTTCAGTAGATTCTTTAAGTTTTTTTACCCAATATTTAGCATAGTCGCCTTCTACTGTTTCAGGATCATATGGTTCTTCAAATAATCCTTCTCTTGGCTGGGGGCATTCCATTTTTACTTTAATAACTGAATCTTCATTTTCAGTATCAGTCATTTCATATTCCCAATAAAAGTAGTTTTTCTTTTTATTACTTTTATATGTACCTTCTGTCTTAAGGTCATCCCATATATTTTTAATAAGCTCCACAATATTAGTAGTACTTGCTTGTCCTGGAGTTAATAAAATCTGTTCTTGAACTAAAGCATTTTCAATAATAAATGCTTGTCCTTTAATTATTTTTGATTTACTCATTGTTTATCAATTTTTTATTTATTTATTTATTTTCAGGTTCAAATTCCCAAGCTCTTCCATGACCTTGAGATAATATTAATTCAACTGCTTTATCTCCTCTGAAATAATAATTTCCATCAGGTGCTAACTTTTCTGAATTAAGATATTTATTAATAATAGCCCAACTTACTTTAGTTTCTACTTTCTGTTTATATAGTTTAATATTAATAAATGCACCAATAGCTTTCATTTCATTATTAAAAACATATGTTACTGTTTTCATCTTATTTAATAACCCTTCTTTATCTCCAGGTTTTATAACAATTATCTTTTCTCCTGGAGTTTTCAATTTTACTAAAGCACTTGAACTGTATATTGTTGATGATAAAGATAGTATATTTTTTGAAATATATTTTCCAGATTCATAACATATAAAGTTGCCAAATAAATCAGCTGCTACTACTCTTTTAATTCTTTTCTCTATAGTTAAAGGATTATTCATATTTCCTTTTGCATCGGTTACTCTAAGATTAGAAAAACTATTATCATATCTAATACAATTTATATGATCTACTATTTCATCATCCATAAGATCTCTTCCTAGAATATATTCCATTATTATTCTATGAGCTTTATATTCTTTTCCATGATCTTTTCCGATGATAATATTAATATATCCCTCTTGACTCATTGTACATAAAATCCTATGATTTCCTCGAATAATTTTCTTAACAAATCCTTCCTTACATACAAATAATCCAGGATATTTCCAATGTTCATGCCATTCATAATCATCTAAATTACCGGAAAATCCTATTAATTTAAGAGTTTCTTCTTTTTGGATAATTTGGACTTCTTCCAGTAGTATCCTTCATATTTATATTTTCTATAAATAGCTGTAACAATAAGATCTACATTATATCCTTTATTATCTACTCTATTAACAGTAAATAATTCTTCTCTGTTATCATCTAAAGCAGTATATTCCATTAACTTATCTTTAGAAATATATCTGCGCTTTCCTTTTACTATACTATTATTTATTGTTTGTGTTGTCCATTCAAGATTAAATAAACTATTATTTTCTGAATTATAATCTATATGATTTACTACACTATAAATAATTGGATTGGGATTAATTAAAAATGTAGAAGCTACTTCTATGTAATCTTATACCTAATCTTTTCTTATCATCACTATTACTAAAGAGATGTATTGAATAATAATTTCTAATTTTAGAAGATTTTAATAATTTTCCTGTTTCTATGTTTTTAATCTGTCCTAATTTATTAATATAGTAGATATTTTTTACAGTATGTCCATTAGAATGAGTATACTCTATTGGGATAAATTCATTCTCTGGAAGGTCTGGATATTTCTCTATTCGTTTCAGAAGAGATATTCCGTTTGAATCTGTTTCATCAAGGTATAAGCTACTATTATTCACTTCATCTTGATTTTCTGTTGTGTGATGTTTCATAAAAAGTTTGTTTAATTAAAATTATTTAATTATATTTATATCATAAAAGTTATTAATAAAAAGGAGAGATTTAGAATGATAAAGTTTGCAACCTTTATTAAACTTATCTCCCCTATAACTTTTATGAAACAATAAAAGAACACTAGATCGATCTATAAATATTTCTTTTATAAATTTTTCTAATGTTCTTTCATATATTAGGTTTTAACCTTTCTCTAAGTGCATTTTTATCATTTCATATTATCACTAGCTACTTTTTCAGCTAATCTTAAGTATGATATGCAATTATAGTATTCCGAGTCTTCCTCTGGATATACTATTTCAGATACACTAAATATTTTATCTACTTCTTTTTCTACTTCAGGATCATGGAGATATTTTTTCATAAAATAACTTAATCCTCCTAAAACAATAATACCATCATCTAAAGCATCAAGTACCTCTCCATAATTTTTATCTAAATATTGAAAAACTTCGATAATATATTTTTTTGAAAACTCTTCAACTTGTCTAGATAAATCTATTGTTTTTCCTCTGCGTTTTAAAACTCCAGTATCTAAAATTACTTGGCCTTCTTTAATTGAAATTGATATCGAATAATTTTTATATAGATAATCAACGAGATCGTAAACTATTCTAATTACGCCAGAATCTTTTACTCCTACAGCAGCACCTGCTGAAGAAGTACCGTTGATAATACTACAGAAATCTAAAGTTTCAAATCCTCCATCAAGTATTAATGCATTTCTTAACTTAACATCATTACGTCTAGAAGCTTCACGAACATTTAACCCATATTCATTATAGGTATATTTACATGATAAGCCTTGGCAAAAACAATATATATAATCTTCTTTATTTATATTTAATGTTTCATATAAATAATCTAATAATTCATCTACGTTATCATTGGTATTAAAAGCCATTGATAAACCAATAGCTAATTTATCAAATGCATTTATTCCTTCATCTCCGCCATATTTTTTTATTAAATATGACAACCATGGGGCATAAACTGCTTTTAAATCTTCAAAAGTTTCGAGTTTAAGTAAATAAGATCTAGGTACTTTTAATGCTGCAGGTCCTAATACATAATAATCCCCTCCTAATGGAAATACCATATCATCATCACTTTCAAGTGGTTTTTCAGGGAGTTTTGCTGTTGCACTAATAAACTTTTCAAATTTTATTAAACCGTTGGAATCCTTAAAAGAACACTTAATAGCAGAGAAACCAACATCAACACTTAAAATTCTCAAATTGCTCATCTTTTATAATTTTCTAAAATTTGTTCGTAAGCCTTTATTATATTCTTATCAACTTTATACTTTTTAAGATCTCCTAGAACAGTATTAGTTAGGTAATCAAATGGTACATGTGGGAGAAGTGCAGTATATCCAGATGTAACCATACCAACTGAAAAGTGTTCTGTTGGTTGATTAAGTGCTACTATAACAATTTGAGTTAATCCTGACTCTCCTGTAGTATCTTTATAAGCAAATACTAGATCTCCAGCAAGTAATGAACTATGAATACTAGCCCATAAATCATTTGCTACAGACATTGCATTTTCCCATCCCCATACTCTTCTTTTTTCTAGAAGTTCATAATCTTTTTCCGACATTTTTTCACTCTCCATCGGATTCGAGTTTTTCTTTGTCTTTTCCATCACTTAAAATATAAATTAGTATATAATAATAATCTGCTTCTTCACAATCAACTTCTTGAATTCCAACTACATCAATATTAGAATAATCTCCCCAGGTCTTTACTACTTTTGATAGTGATCCTAGAATATGTGCTAAATATTCAGGAGTATCTTGATATTTTCTAGCTTCGAATAGAATATTATAATAAATCCATTCACCAGCCTCTCGATTTCTTTTCTTTGTTTCTAAAAATCTCAATCCTATTCCTGGAGTTTTATCTATATAATCATATTCTAAGATTCGTTGGGTTAATTGATTTTGAATTTCTAATCTAGTATTTCCTTTTAATCCAAGAAGTCGTTTTATATCGTTATTGTATTCCGGAACTGCCATAACCTGATCCTCCTCGTTCTGTTTCATCAAGTTTACTAACTTCCTCTAATTCCATATGAGTTACTTCTGCACAAACCATCTGAGCAATTCTTTCTCCATGTTCTACAGTTACCTCTACAGGACTAAGATTAACTAAAATTACTCCAATTTCTCCTCTATAGTTTGAATCTATAGTGGCTGGTCCATTTAAAACTCCTAATCCTTTTTTAAAGGCTTCTCCAGATCTAGCTCTAACTTGGATTTCAGTTCTAGGGGGAAGTTGAACATATATGCCTGTAGGAACTAATTTTCTTTCTAACGGTTTTAATGTAAATTCTTCACCGATATTTCTAAGGTCCATTCCAGAATCTCCAGGCTTTGCATAACTTGGAAGTGGAAATTTTGATTTATTAATAATTTTTACAACCATGATACTGTATTACTATAAAATGTTTTATTACCTATACCTAAAAAATGTTTTTGTTCACGAGAATCAGTATATACATTTACATCCCCAATAAAGTCTTTAATAATTGTATAACACCAATCTCCATGTTCTACTAAAAAATCTGGCTTATATTTTAAAACTTCGTCAAGATAAAATACTCCAAAAGTCCCAGAATCTACACAATATCTTCCAATAGTTTCCCTCTGATTAACTAATTTTTCAAGATTAATCTGATTTTCAATTGAAGGATTATCGTAAAGATTATAGTAAGCTTCTTCAATATCATCTATGAATTTTTCAAGCTCAAGTAAGCCAAGAATATTTTTTAGTTTTGATACTTTCCATCTTCCATCTCCAACTCCAGTATCTTCCCAAATATAATTATCAGAGAATCCTACTTCTTCCGAGATAGTCATATTATTATAATTAAATCCGTTTCCCCAATCCTTATTTTCTGCAATATAGCAGGGATCTGTGATAATAATCGTTCCGTTAAAATTCATAATTTATACTTTTTTCTTGTTCTAAACTTAAATAACCAAGATGTTCCAGAAATAAACTTTACTTGTCCAATTACATCAGGTCCTTTATACATTTCATTAATATTAGTTGAATAAACATTAAATCCATAGTTTTCAGGGCCAAGACAAGTTCTAGGTTTTATCAATTCTCCAGATGCTATTAAAGATTGAAGAGTTGACATTAGATAATCATAATCTTCTGGTAATAGATAAGTCGGTTTTTCTAAGTCCTCCAGTGCTAAACAATAATAAACTGGGAGACCTAGATATACCGTTTTTCCTTTCTGTTCAAATATAAGTAATCTAGTTTCTTTTTCATATCTTACTTTAATTGGAATCGGAAAGTTTGTTTTTACTGTATTATCAGAAAACTCTACTAAGGAATTATATATTTCTAGAATATCATTTTGTAGAGTAGTCATTGTAATTAATCTTCAGAAGTTGCACAAAATACTTTAATACCCATCTGATCTAAAAGATTATAGATCTGAGTAGTAATAGCTGGTGATACAGATCCAGTAGTATTCTTAATTTTATCCATATTATTTAACAATAATGTAAATGGATTTTTAACACCACTTAATTTATTAGGATCAAACAAACCAGACTGTTCTACAATCTGCCTAAGGATAGCTGGAATTTCAAGACCTTCACCAGGAATAATTTTAGTTGCAGTTGGGTAATCATATTGCATAAAGTTGTAATCGATTACATTCCACTCTACTACATCACCTGTCGGGATACCGGTTGCATTTTCTTCATCATCAGCTACATTTTGAATCTGAACAAGATAACCAACTTGAGCTAACCAATAATTAATGCAAGAAAAATCCTTAGTACTCATTGTAGTTTCTGAATTAATAAAGCTTACTAATTCAGCGTTACCAATACTATTTTCGAAATTTGCTAAATTATTCTTTAAAAAACCCTTAACAAATTCCATAACACTTACGCCCATACCTTCTTTATCAAAACGGCTACGAGCAACACAACGGCCTACCATAGAATTCATTTCTTGGGCCGGAATAGAATACAAATTTACTTCAATCATTTTAATGTTATTTTATATAATATTTAATTCGGGGCTATCAACTAATAAGAAAATAGCCCATAAACGCTCTTCAATCAGACCTGACTCAAACAATTCTTTTTCAGATGTAGTAAAATCTCCAATAGTTAAGATAGCTTTATATATTTCTATAAAATCTATCTCCTTACCATTTTTCCAAGATATATACTGATCAACTAACCAAGATTCGAAGGGTGCATTATTCATTTGCTGATAATCAAGAATAATAAATTCATTAATTCCAAATGCATCCTTAAGGAGTTGAAAAATATCTGAAATTCTTGCTCGGTAGGAATATTTAGATACTAAGATTTTATATACTGCTTTCACTGTATCAGTATAATCTGTATCATTTCTTGTTTTTATATAATTTTTTCTTTGCTCTAAATCAAACATTTTCTATCTCTACTTCTAATGGAAATAATCTCTTAATTTCAAACAGTTTTAAATATTTATCATTATATTGATCCATAAAATCTTTCACTTCTTTATAATGATCAAATACCCAATTTCCATTAAGACTATTTAATACCTTTGATTTATCTTCAAGTTGAAATAGGTAAGTTTCAATAGTAATATCATTTCCTGAACCGTGATAGGATTTAGGAGTACTACTTATCCTTTCAATATCAAATATATCTCCCCAAATTGGATCTCTCCAATCTATATCGAGTACGTAAAATATTAATTCTCGAAGAAAAGATAATTCGAATAATTTATTAAATGAGTTTCCTGATCCTTTCCATTCATACTTAAAAGAGTTAACTTTATCTTCCAAGCCCCAAGATTTTATTAAGTCTAAGAGTTCAAGATAAAGTCTATTCCATTCTTCTTTTGGTTTTTCTACAATTATTGCTTCTTGTTTAAATTCCAATAGACTTTTCATAATAACTTCTTAAGATTGTATAACTTGCTTTCCAAACTAAATCTAAATTTCTCACTTGTAAATCTGTTTTAAGGTAAGATCTTAATTGATTATAGTAACTATTAGGATCATTTCTTTCAACACTTCCCAACAATTGATCTATATTAATCCTAGTACTTTCCCACTTAAATCGATCTATAACAAGTAATTTATTAAGATCTAGTTGTTGTTTAATATTACTAAGAGATCCTATATAATTATTCATTCGATCTAGTCTTTCAGTACACATAGGATTTCCACATTTCAAAAGACTTCCATAAACATCTTTTTCTGACATATTATAACCACAGCTACAAGTTGGCCACATAAAATCTCCATTACCTTCAGTAAAAGAATCCCCTACCATTGGAATAGTTGAATTAGCCATAATAATACTTACTATTGCTCCAGGGGTAATTTTCTTTTTTACCATTTTTCCCACACTTCCAGCACTTGGTTTTCTTACTGTACATCCTTTTACTTGAATTGGATCGATTAGAATATTAGCTGACCAAGAATCTTTTCCTTTAGCTACTTGAGAATTCCATTGTATACCTCTTACTGTAGTTTTTAAAGCTTCAGTTCCTGATCCAGCACCAGCAAATTTTAAGGCGCCGAGACATATTCCAAATTCATCATATACTACCCAACCATCATTTAAGAAGTAACCAGTTGAAGTAACTGTTTTATCTGTTTCTGTATATTCTTTATTTCCGGCGCTCATAAGTTCTTCTATAGTCCATACATCGGCAGGGGAAAATAAGATATGTCCATCAGTTTTTGAACATACAGTTTCAAACATTTTTAAAACTTCACGATAGTCTGTTTTTCTTAGTATTTGTCCTTCTATTGAATCATCAGTATAATATCTATAAGCTCTAAGAGTTAATAAATTATTTACCTCAGATTCACAATACTTAGAATTTATTAGTCCATTGGCTCTTTGTCTAGCAGTTTCAGGATCAGTATCAGAAAGTCGATTAATGTCAACTAATGCCTCTGCCTGAATTGCTACTATACCTTTCGGAAATCTTTTTGGAAGGAAGTTTATTAATTTCCAAGTTTGATCTACCCCATAGTTATCCAAATTTAAATTTCCGACTGTAACTATTCTTTTTGGAATACCAGTTGAAGAATCTAAATAAATTGCTATACTAGATCCATCATACTTTAGATCACAGTATTTTCCAGAGTTTTCATTCATAAACTCTGAAAGAGCACTTAACATAGTTTTTTCTTCAACTTTTTTCTTTTTAATTTTTTCTATATAAGAATTTTTTGTCTTAGTTCCTTTTAAGTATGTTTGATAAACATAATCTCTGACAAAAAATCCATCTTCTTGCGCTGCTCTAGCTTCTAACATATCATATACAGCATCATCCATTCCGGTAGGTACTGAATCAATATAATAGTTTTTACATGCAAGAATAAGGTCTTTCCATTTTTCTAATGATTTTTCTGTAATATTATTTGTAACACACATAAATTTATTTATTTTTTAATAGCCATCCAATCATTATATCTTGGACTTCTAAGTCAAACATTTCTTTAATATTACTAAAGTCATCTTCTGGTATAAAAGATGAGTTAGGTTTTATTGCAACTTCATATTCAACTTCTCGACGATCAGAATATCTAGTAATTATCTTATATCCAAGTTTTACTAAAAATTCTTTCATCTTATCATAATCCCAGTGCATTCCGAAAGGTTTAGACATCATCATATTACTAATAACTAAATCAGTAAGTGGACAATCTGGTAAATCTTCCGGCTCAAAATCGAAATCATCTTCTTGTTCATCAAAATTAATATTTCCTTCCTCCCCATCATAGAGAGGAAAGTCGTTATCATCTTCTTTTTTCATAATTTTTTTATTTTATTTAACCTCATTAATTAGAAAATCAAGCTTTCTCGGCTGCGTATTAAGCATGTAATTTATAATATAACTTATTCCAAAACGATCGATCATATCATCTTTTGTTTTTGATAATATATTTTCTATAAAATCAGGAAAATTTATAGAAATTTTGTCGGTTAATTCATAAGCTCCTTGAATTGTTCTATAGTAATATATCTCAGATTCAGAAGAAATTCCATTGAAATTGTATAAATCACTTTTTAAAAATTTATTAACAAATTCCACTCCAATCCTTTTATAATTATCTCCATGAGTAATCGTATAAAATAATTTCTCTCTTTTAGCTTCAAACCTATAACCTCTTAAAGAATCCTGAGAATTAATTAATTTTAAAATTTTCTCAAAATTTGGAAGTTTTGAGGTATCTGATCTATATTTTTCTCGATAAAGATATGCTAATCTAGATATATAACCTTGATATCTACCATCTGCTAAAGACATATATAACCATTCGTCACTAAATCCAATTGAAACTGAATTGGTATTACTAATTATTATCTTTGTCATAAAATAATGAAACCCCACCCTGGGATAAAATATCAAAACCAGGATGAGGTGTAGTATATTATTATTTATTAACCTTCTATTTTAGTTTCGGAAATATTATCATCAATGATTGTACAATCAATTAAGAGAATCATTGACGCTGCTGAAATAGAATTTTCAAGAGCTACTCGAAGAGATTTAGAACTATCTAAGATCCCCTCCTCAAGTAAATTACCATACTTTCGAGTCTTAGCATTATATCCAATTCCTGGTTTAGATGATTTAACCTTTTCTAGAACTACTTCTCCAGAAACTCCTGAATTGTCTGCAATTGTTTTAAGAATTACTGGAAGACTTGAGAATACAATTTCTGCACCCTCTACTTCATCTCCAACTAAAGATTTCCAGAATGTCTTATCTTTCTTCACTTCTAATGATCCTTTGTAATAGATATAACCACTTCCTAAAGAACATCCTTCAGCAATAGCACTTTTAGATGCTAGAATAGAATCTTCAATAGTTTGTTTAAGGTTCTGTTTTTCAGTTTCAGAAGCTCCTCCAGCTCTCACTACTGCAATACCTCCACTAAGATTTGCTACTCGTTTCGCAAATTTAGTTTTATCATAATCTGATATTCCAGGATCTGTAAGTTTGGTGCTAAGAATTTCTACCCTTTCAGCAATCTCTTTAGAATCACCACCACCTTCATAGATAATACATGAATCTCTAGAAATTACAACTTTCTTAGCTACTCCAAGATCCTCTTTTGTTGCTTGTGTGACTGATAATCCGTTCTCAGGAGAAATATATTTACCGCCAGTTAAAATTGAAATATCTGCCATAATATTTTTCCTTGAATCTCCGAAATCAATACCTTTCACAACACAACATCTAATTGCACCTTGAAGAGTATTCATGACAAGAGTTGTATTTACTACTTCATCAATATCATCTACTATAAACAAGAATGGACGTCCAGTAGGTACAAGCTGTTCCATTAACGGAAGAATTTGCTGCACACTAGATAATCTTTCTCCTACTACAATTACATAAGGATCTTCCATTACACAAGTTCCATCAGTAGGATTTGTAACATATTGCGGAGAATCCCAACCACGATCAAGTTTCATTCCAGTAGTTACATCAATAGTAGTTTCAAGACCACTAGAAAAATCAGCTGTAATAATACCAAGCATTCCAACTTTCTCCATACATTCAACTACCAGATTTCCAATGGCTGGATCATTATTGGCTGAAATAGTTGCCACTTTTCTGATCTTTTCCATATCATCATTTACTGGAATTGAATTATTTTTGATATACTCAGCCATCCATTTTCCGGCCTTAAGCATACCAGATTTCACCTCATTTACATTAGCTCCAGTCCGTAATGCTTTCTGTCCTTTTTCGCACATTTCTTTGATTAATAGTGAAGTCGAACTTGTACCATCACCTGCTAATCTTTCTGTTTGAGCGGCAGCATTTTTTACAAAGATAGCTCCTGTATTCTGAAGTTGATTCTTAAATGAAATCGACTTAGCAACAGTAGCTCCATCTCTTGACACCTCTGGACCTGTAAATCCTGAAATACACACGGCTTTACCTGACGGGCCAAGTGTTTTCTTAATTGCCTCTACTGATTTTTTTACACCTTCAATAATTTCGGCCTGAGTTTCAAAGCCGTGATTAATAATTTTTCCTTCTGACATGTTTCGTTTTAATTAAAGTACTACAATAATTTCATTTAAAGTTATAACACGATATTCTGTTCCATCTTGAGTAAATGATTTTCCTGTGTTTGGATAAATCAAGATAGTATCACCAGGTTTTAATACTCCCTCGCTAACTTCTTCACCTACTCCAATAACCTCAGCTTTTTCACATTCACTCGCAGGAACAACAAAATTTCCTATCTTTTGAGTCATAGTATCTTTTTTATCTACTATGACCAATACTTTAGATTGAATTACTTTCATTTTTATTAATTTTATTTTAAATTTTTACTCATATATAAGAAAATCACCCTTAGAAATCACCCTTTTTATTGATTTGGAGGAGAAAAAAGAGCCCAACCCACTATAATCACTACAGGAGGTTGGGATTAATTTTATTATGAATTTATTAAATTTATTGCCTATTAACCAATTGGAGTTAATAGAAGAAATGAAATTTATTTTTGCTCTTGTTGTTTGTAATATTCTTCAAGTTTATCAGGATATTTTTCTTTAAAGTCTGAAAATTTAAACCAATATGAATTATTATATAAGGATTCAGTATTTAATTTTTTATCTTTATTTAAGATTCTCCATACATTCTGGTGAAATAACCCATCTTCTCTAACATTTCCAATACTTTTATATATTTTTATAATCTCATGATTCCGATTAGTTCTTATTATTTCATTTCTAAATAACTTAACAACTAACTTTGGTAAATTATTTGTTTCTTTATTAAGATAGTATTCATCTAATTTATCTGGATATTCCCATTCATCTAGGCTAGTCCAATAATAATCAAAGTATTTACCTATAGCAGAATAAGATGTCCTTGTTTTATTACGATTTACTGCAGCAGATACTGAAGATTCAGAAAATCCATCTTTTATAACATCTTTTACTGAATCATAGATTTTATATATTAAATAGTCTTTATCATGACAAATAATCTTTTTACTTCTCTTAGTTTCTCTAGGAATATATTTTATTATATTAGAAATTGCTCCTTTTTCATAAAATTTTTGAATACTATTCGAATATAAATTAATAGCATCGTTGTAATACATCCAGTAATATTCTCCATATAATGTTTTATTCTCTATACTCCTTCTAAGATACTCTGGATTAAATCCATCTATTTTAATAGAGGATATTGTATTATATATTTTACAAACATTGAAGTTTTTATCAAAACATACTATCTTTGTTCCGGAATCATTATATTCTAATACAGTATTTCTTTCTAAAGGTGTTAAATTTAATTTTGGTAGATCTTTTAATGAATAAAATTCATTTAATTTTTCTGGATAATTAATTTTAAAATCTTCTAATAAAGAAAATTTATATCCTCTAGAAGTATTGTAATCTCCTTTTACAGTACTACTAACAGAAGTGTGATTAAAACCATCCATTTCAGTTTCTGAAATACTACTATATACTCTATAAACTTTATTATTTAAATCATGACAAACAACAGGATATGAGATAGAACGTATATATTTTTCTCTTAACTCAGCAGAAAGGGTAATATTATATTTCTCTATTACTAATTTTCGCTCGGATGTATATACTGAATTTACATTAATCATACAAAATAGAGCAGATAATATTTTATTATTATCTGATTGAATTCTATATAATAAAACGTGTGCTATTATATGTTCTAAAGCAGAAAGAAGTACGTAATTATAGTTCTCATCTTCACCTGACATACACCTAGGTAAAATATGATGTTTCTCTGTATAAAATTCGATTTTTCCTCGTTTTAATCCTCTCTGAAGGGCTTGATCTATTAATTTACAGTAATCTTCTAGATATTCCTCTTCAGTTCTCCCATCTAGAATCATCTCATTAAAATCTTTTTCATCTAGGTAACTACTATACTTCATCCCTGGATTTTCGGTAGATTTTATACCTTCTATTGGTTTAGATTTCATAATTAAAAAATATTTAAAATAATTATAAACCTCATAAGAATTTTACTAAAGGGAAATTTCAGGTCAATAAAGTTTGCAACCTTTACTAATCTTACTTTTTCCCTATTCTTATGAAATCTAAATAAAAAGAACACTAGATTAATTTATAATTTTATTTATAAATTTTTCTAATGTTCTTCATATATTAGGTTTTAATCTTCCTTAAAACGCAAAAATTCACTTTAAGGTCTATTAAATGGAGTTGGTCCAGAAACAGTCTGTCGTATATTAATATTGTTTCCTTGTTGTAGCCCACTTCCATGTTTGTATATACTCTGTTGAGCTTGATTATATTGAATATTATAGTTATTAATCATTAAATCTATATCTGCCTCAGAAAAACATCTTTTCTCTTGAATCATTCTTATATCGTCATATACTTTCTTTGGTAAACTTCTAAATCTACCATTCTGAAGTCTTATATTATAATCAATTATATTTGTTTCTCCACGTCGATTTTTCGTAATTGTTGATATTCCTAGGTTGTTAGGGTTGGGTTTCTCACCGCCCTTAGAGCGTGTTATAATAAAATCTACCACATCAACCTTATGGCTAGACCCAGCTATATAAGACATATCTAATACTTCTTGACTATATGCTCCAATTTTTAACTGAGACAATATAAATACTAACTTTCCCATTGCAGTTAACTCTGTAAGCTTATCATAAATATCTCCGAAAGATTTATACATAGATCCATCCTCTCCACCGTGAGCGTTTTTAAATCCCGCATCATACATTACTAAATTTAATATGGTATTAAATTATTAGACTATATCATCTATTTTTCATAGTTATACATTTAGTCGTTGAACAAGTAACTAATATTCCTTGATGCTGATTTATGTCTTACATTTTCCAGCATTTTAGTATAATTTTCTTAAATTTTATTATTTAAGCGACTAAGCAATTAATCGATAAACAGGATTTTATAATCTTTGGTTTTCATGAATTCTATATATTCATCTACTGAAATTTTTCCAGCTGGTAGTATAGTTATACTAAGATTATCTCCAATCATTTGACACATACTATTGTATATAGGTCCTATGTTTTGAGATACTTCATTAAATGACAATCCTGTAAATTGAGCTCCTAATCTGATAATCATTATAAATTTAATTTTCATTAAACTATTAGACTATATCATCTATATTTTTATAGTTCTATATTTAGTCGTTGAACTCTATCTCTTAGATAAAAGATAGAGATGCTAATTCTATTTTATTCTAATAGTTCTAGCATTTTAATAGAATTTTCATAGATTCTTATATCTATGCTTCATTCGTTTAAAGTCTTTCATTTTAAGATCTCCAAGAGCTAAATAATGTACTTTATAACCTTGTAAACTCATGTTCAATGCCTCCTGCATGGATAAAAGAGACTTTCCAACTCCTGGAGGCATTGCGATAAGTCCGAGTTGTCCAAATTCATAAGCTCCGCATGAAAAGCAATTATTTATCCATTCAAATTTACTAGGTACACCACCTTCTGCCTGTTCAGCGATGATTGAATTAATATCTATTTGTGTAAATCCAATCTCACTAAAATTATCTAGATCAGCAGTAGTTTTAACATTTATATTTTTCACAAACTTAACATATTCTTCTGGATTTTGAGAATAGAGTCTGTTTGCTTTTTGAAGATTAACTGAATATATTACATCAGTTAAAATCTTTCTGGCTGGTTCAATTTGACTTTTTGTATATTTTTTCCATTTTATAATTTCATTCATCACCTCTTGAGTCTCTTGTGGAGTTTTCTGAGATCTAAATAAGATACTCCTAAATAAAGGCTCATCTATATTTTCTAGAGGATAAGTCTTTATAGCATCCACGAGTTGAGAGACCATACCATTTCCGGCTGTTTGTGGATTAGTCTGAAAATAATATTGAAGATCTAATATATTATTTTTAGCATCCTGAAATAAATATTGATTAAAACAGCTAAAAATCAAATCAAATACACTACCATTATCCATACTATATTTTTAAAGATTTTCTTCATTAATAACTATATCTTGAATATCACAATACTTATAGTAGTTATGTAATAGTTCATCTCTTTGTTCGAATCCTTTTGTATATACCGGGATTCTTTTCGGTATTTTAGGTTTTAGTGCAAGAACGTTCATATTAGTTCCTCTTGCTGTTCGTCCTAGTTGTTGAAGAACCGATCCAGCGTTGATATTAGAAACTAGTAATATATTTTCTAATCCAGGAAGGTCTAGTGCTCTAAATCCTGCGGCGGTACTAGGAATTATATCTACCATTCCATTTTTAATATATTCGCATGATTGTTGAAGATCTAGGTTTGTTTTATTTCCAGACAAGTCATAATAAATATATCCTTCGCCGCAAATTAAGAGCACTCTAAATACTCCAATAAAAAAGTTATCTATCCAAGTTGAAATAATATTATTTAAATTATTTATTGGGATATATAATTTAGGATATTTTTTTGCTATCTTTACAATCAATTCACATACTCCAGGATCAACCCAAATTTTTGACATTATTGTATTATAGACATTATTATCCTCATTAAAATCCTCTTCTGTAAATTTAATATTATTTAAAGCGATAGTATTTATGTGGATACTATTTATTTTCAGACTAGTAGGCATTCTATAAACTAATGCTGGTCCGAAATATTTAATTAAATCCTTGTTTCTTACTACTGTTTCCGTAATTCCCTGTGCAAATGTGATCATAACTCCTGAATCTCGATCTGCAGTTCCAGAAAATCCATACATAACTTCAGCATTCACTAGTCTATCATATATCCATTCACCAGAAGGATTAATAGTATACTCTACTTCATCTACTAGAATCCAATCGAATTTCTTAAGTTTCTCTTCCTCTAAAATACATAGGTCTGGATCTTTTATTTTCTTTTGATTTAGAAATCCTGAAGTAATTATACATCCAAGATCTCCATCTATTGATGTAGGTAATTTACCACCAAATCTAGACTCGTATCTTTTTACAATTTCATCTTTCGCTTTTTTTCCTGGAGTTATAACTAATACTTTTTTTCCAAGTTCATTATGTGCATAGTTTATAAGAGTTGCTATAGTTTCAGTTTTACCATATCCGGTATTAGTTTGAATAATTGCTCTCTTATATTTTAACACATGTAACATATCTTCATTTTGATAATCCCTAAGATTTGGAAATGGATAGGTTCGATAATAATCTGCAAATATTGTTCTAAGAATTGTATTATAATCCGTATCTGATAGGATTGGTTTAAATACATTAGCAATATAAGCTGCCCATCCCATTCCTAAGATAAAAGTATATATTCCTTTCTTAGGTCCGCATGATCTAGGGTTATCATAAAGTTTTGCTATTTCTTCAGTTGTATTCCAAGATTTCAACCAAGGGGAATACTTAGTTACTTTTCTTTTAAATTCTAAAAGACATTTTACACTAGGGTCATCGGTTTTTATTACTATTTTATTTATAGTATTATCTATCGATGCTGTTATCATTTTATTTAATCCATTGTAAATTATTTCCAGCCCTAAGTTTTCGTTTCATACATTCTTCTGGATCTTCTCCATTAGATTTTATGATATTAATAGGGCAATAATCTATTCTTTTTCTTATTTTTTTAGCCACACTCATAGATTTTTCAGTATCATCTAAGTAACATAAAATTTTTTCAGGAACGTACTCACTAAGAAAATCTAATTGATAATCTGATATAGAACTTCCCAAAACTGCAAAAGGTATATAATCAGGTGCCATAATTAAAGCAGCTATAGCATCATATACCCCTTCCACTACTATTATTTTTCTTAGACCTTGACCATGATCTATTACATAAGGAGGCTTTGCTGATATTTGTGGGAAAAGATATCTAATTTTTGTCTTTCCAGAAAATCTAATCTGGTAATAAAATACTTCCCCATGATATTTAAATGGCATTACTACATTTCCATCAACAAATTTAAAGTCTAGGAGTTTATAGATGTCGTTCATAAAAGGATGTCTACTCATTAGATAATCATAGCCTCTTTGATCAAAATTATCAAATTCATTCCAGTATTTATCTAATGTCCATATAGGATCTTCTGTAAGTTTAACTACATTTGGATGACCTGAATATCCATAATACAATGACATAAAATCAGGTACTTTAAATGATGTATCAACTTCATCAGACACATGTATATAGGCTCGATTACATACAAAACAAGTACCAACAGTTAAGTCAGTTTTTATATATAATTTATGTTTTGTATGTCCAGAATCTCTACAAAATGGACAATGAATAATATAGTGTCCTGTTGAATTTGCATGAGGTTCTACTTCTTCCATACTAGATACTCCATAAAAATCTTTAAGAAGTTCTTCGAAGTTACAAAACACTAATACACGTCCATCTTTTAATTTTACTTCTTTATAGTCTACCATAATTTTTATAATGAAACTGACATGATAAAATACTTTCCTTTCTCAGTCCATCTTCTTTGATTGTGAGGTTTTCCATCCTTCCCAACAATCATTACATCTTTTGTTAATCCAAGAGTATCGTAAGGAGATCTTAGGAACCATTTATTACCTTGATGATATATAATATTCTTTGCTTCTAGAATACTATAAATATCTTTGCTAGACTTACATAAATTTAATCCTTTCGTAATTTCAGTCATAGTATATAGACTTTCTGAGGTAGAAAGAACCAGATTTGCAAAGGTTACTAAATCCTTTTGGGAATCTAATATATTCTTAAGGTAAATATTTTCGTTATTAGATTCAATTAATTTTTGTTGAATATCCATATAAGCTCTTTCAAACGATTCTCTAGATTGATCAATAATAGAATATCCATTAATCATTATTTCCTTTATTCTATCATTACACCAAATAGAGAACATAGGATTTAACCATCTAGCGAATTCTAGGGCTACGTTTTCATGTAGCCAAGTTCCCTGAAATTTTGGCACACCTCCTTGAATTTTTACAATTAAATCCGTTATGGGAATTCCCATAACGCTTTCTAATGCTTTCAGAAATTCTTTTGTAGATTTCTGTCTATACCAATCAGCAAATAGCTTCCCAAAAGGTTTAGCCATTTCAGTTGCATTAATCATTGTTCCCTTACCATCTCCTCTTAATGAAAAATTAATTTCATTGTTATCAAATTTAAAGATAAAACTTCTATCTTCCATGATATTTACACTCTTGAAATAAAAATGGAATCCCTTAGATAAAATTCTATGAGATTCCAATAGTTTATAATACTTTATTTATTTTTTTCCTCTTTAGTTTCAGGTACTGATTTTTCTTTCTCTTTTTCAGCCGGTTTTGTTGGAGTTGCTGCCGGTTTTTTATCTACTGGCTGCGGTTCTTTTTCTTTTTCCTTATTACAAACACAAGGATCTTGATTACACTTCGGACATTCTTTTGGTGCAAAACGTTCAATAGCTTCATCAAGGGATTGAACTACAAAACCTACTGATCCTGATACTCCTGCACACATATTTATTTCAAATGGTCCTGATACAATTAATGCTAGTTCATTGTAATCATAAGAACTTACTAGTAAACTTAGAAATTCATTACTAGGCATAATATCACCAGAAACAGAATGTGCTGGGATAGTAATTCGTTGAGTACCTGATAAAGGTAAATTAATTTGTGATTTTGTTCCGTTATAAACTCTCATAATTTTTATTTATTAATGTTTTCTATTTTATTTTCCGGGGTACACAACTAACTCCGGATTTTCTCAATTATTAGGGTTTGAGTTCTCAAGGACTGTGTTTTTATCATCGGGCTCTTCTATAAATACTGGAAGATCAATTTTAGGAAGTGCACAAAGAAAATGTTTAGATTCAGTTTTTTGAGAATTTTTCTTTTTAAAGAATCTTTTCTTTTTTTCTTCGATTACTCTATGCACTAAAATTCCAGAGATTAGTTTTCCCGTATTTACTATATGAATATTCCATCCATCAGTTTCCGGAAATTTCATTCGAAGAGCTGATAAAACTTGATACCTTACTATAGCATATTTAGATTGAAGAGTAGCATCTTTCGGAAATTCTGTAACCTCCAAAAGATCATCCACAAACATTTCTAATTCCGTTCTTAATTTCGGATCAACTCCATCAACAATATTTACTGGAGAACCTAGATTTATATTAATATCTTCTAAAGGAAATAAATACTCAGGAGAATCTACACTTAAAACTAGATTCTTATTAAATATTAATGAAGTATCCACAACTTTCTTAAGTGGTTTATGAAGTCTAGACACATTCTTTTTAAGGGAAAATTTACTAGAACATTCAGATCCAATTATATTATCCTTTATATACAACATTGATTCTTTGGATAAAATCAAATCACGTCCAGATAAGAATATAACAGAACAATAATTTCCAGCAAAACCAAGAAGATAAGGAATAGTAAAGCTAGAGATTACAGATGCTGAGTTAATATATCCGCCGAGAGGATTAAAGCCAAGTAAATCTATTGCATTTTCCTTACAGTAATTAACAATATCATAATTAAAATTCAAAGGACATAAATCAAGAGAGACGAATTTAATTTTCTCTTCAATAGCTTTTTCTATGGCTTTGAGATCTTCGGCGGTCTTTGGATTCTTTACCCCAAACTCTCCAATTATTTTATATTCCCTAAGTTGTTTAATAGTTTCTTTAATAGTTTCCAGATTTTTAAGAACTACTTCAGAATCTATCAATAACAAGTCGACTTTCTTTCTTCCAAGTTCAAGAAGATGCCCAAGGAGTGCTCTTTCAGGATTATCTAAAAAATCAATAGAAGTGATTAAGCTACTTTCTGAAAAACTCTTTATAAATTCAGAAATCAAAAAATCATTATTAGCTGAGATAGATGTATGAAAATAATCAAAAGAGTATTCATCTTCAGGATCTACCCACGGTTTAATGGTCATATTCGAAGTATCTAACCCTACCCCTTGTACTTTAAATTTTGTTGATGTTGTTGTCATAAAATAGATATATTAATTATGTTATTAGATAATGTTTCATTTTTCTCAGGGAGCCAAGAGATATTAATTATTGGTTCTTTTTCAGAATTTAAATTAATACTGTTCTTAAGAAATACTGAATCCTTAAATACTTTACAAGCTCCAAGTAATTCTAAGAAAATAGAAAATACAAATCTCATATAATTCTTATTTCTTAGAAGAATTAATTTTATTATAGTATAATCTTGATAACTTATTTCTTTTAGATTTACTGGCTCTTCTGTTTTAGTATCAATAACTTTAAATATTGATTTTGTATCATAACCTTGAGTATTGAAAAACTTAACACAATTAGGAGAATTATCTAATTTTAATCTTTTTGTTTTTCTATTTGAATTAAGATTAAGAATATTATATCTACTAAAATGTTGTTTATCGTAAGGAACGATTTCAGGGAAAAGAATTTTATAATTATTAATCTCTATATTATTCTTTCCTGATACTATTCTATATTTCTCTGATAGATTTACTATTTTTATACCAGTCAAATTCGGAATAGATATAATTTTTGGATATCCTGGTACCCAATCTAAAAACCATATATCATTTCGATTCGGGAGATCTAGTTTACTTAGGACTTTCTTGAATTCTAAGTAATCATGAGAATAGGTAGCTAAATGGTAAATACTATCAATCAAAAATAGTTGTAAATATCTATCACTAAGAATATAATCATAAAAAGATTTTATATTCTTTATAATAGTCTTAATTAATTCTTGTTTTTCTGTTTTCTTTGTAATAGAGTTACTACATATTCTACAAGGAAGATAATAAAAATCTTTAATTAATGTAGATAATGGACCTCTATATTTATTACATCTGAAGCAAAAATTATCAAGATCTTTTTGATGTGTTAATTCAATTTCACAATACTCTTGATAACTTAAAAAATGTTCTTCGGATAGATGTTTTTCAAATTCTATTGGATCATTACTTTTGAATCCACACCAAATACATTCCATTTATTTTAAATTATATAATCCTGTATCAATAAATTGTTGCTTTAAATCATTTGCTAAAATTTGCATATCTGGATGAGCATCTTTAGCACACCTTAATGAAAAGAATCCAGCTTTTTCAGGAGTATCTTCAGAAGGAATATATGTAAAATCCTCAATGTAACCAGTCATACATAGTTCGGTTTTTATATCATTTGGAAGTAATCCTCTAGCTTCTTCTGGTTTTAGTTTTTCTCCTTCGTCAGTAGAAGTTGCATATAAATAATCGATCTCTGTATTCCTCCATGATCTATCAAAAGTTGCAATAGTTCTATCCCATACTGTAAGATCTTCCCATAATTCCTGCCCATCTATGTCATGAATATAACTTCGAGATAATCCTGTTTGAGAATCTATAGTTGATGCAATATCTTCTCTAACTCTATATATCCACTGAGGAAGAATAAAGGTAAGTTCCCCTCCAAATCTATCTTTTGAATAATTTACATAACGTTGAGATTCTTGAAGAAATGAAAACGCTCTCATTACTTATTTCTTTTTCAAGAAAAATTGGACTATATCATCATCTTTTATTATCAATAAGATGTCTAGTACTTATTAGTCTCTGAACCATTCAATTCTATTGATTGATTTGGATGCTGGTTAGTATAATCTAATACTTTTCAGCAATTCTCTAGATTATTCTTGTAGTGTCTCCACTACTTGGCACAAAACGTTCTATGCCGAACAAGTTCATGAGATATACCTCTACTACAGATCCATCTAGTTGTGACTCTGTGATAATGGTTTTCAGTAGGTTCACACCAATATTTTTTCATAACTCCTTCTAGATTATGTTGATAAATAATTCTTAGATCTGTAGTAACCTCATAAGTTCCAGTTACTGAGTTATGATACCATCTAGTGTAAGGAGCAGTTTTGAAAAAGATCTCCAAGTAGTATCTATCCTCTTCTGGGATACTGAGATATACAGTTCCTGAGTTAAAAACCGCCCAATGACCTCTAGAAAAAAGCATGTTGTCAAACCTTTCCCATGAATCTTCTGTGATTTTATCTTCAGATTTATAAGCCAATCTTCCAATTTTCTCTACATGTTTCATTAATCCATCCACCCCAGGTTGTTGAGGGAGAATGGATACACTTGATTTTACGATTTTCATATTGTTTTTTATTGTTTAATGATTACATCTATAAGTTCTTCAAGGTTCTAGAAGAGCAAAAAGAAGACCTAACACCTATTTCTAAGTGCTAAGTCTTCTGAGTTTTTAACCTTGGCTACTGTTTAATTCTGCAGTAACCTTTTGAATTCTCTCCCTAATAATTTTCTTATAATGATAATCGGGAAATCTCATACTTGTAATCTGAGTTCCTCCCTTCTTTGTAGTGGATATAACAGCAACTGGTTCCATATATCTTGTCATTACATCGATACATTGTTTGTAAACACCAATTAATTTCTTCTTTGCCTGTTTTTCTTTTCTACTCAATTTCATTTTTACAAATTTTTTAAGTTATTATTACATTTATAAGATTTTTAAAGGTTTTGAAAGAAATCAATAATGCTTTTAGATTTTCCCTGAGATTCTTATATATGATATTATTAATAAAAATAAATTTAAAACAGAAAATTATGGATCCTTTATTTGGAATGATTTTTTATTTTAGTATAGCTATAACAATTAGCTTTATTTGTAGTGTTCTTGAAGCAACATTATTAAGCACACCGACTTCATTTATTCAGTCTAAAATCGATTCTGGTTCTAAGGCAGCAATAAAATTTATGAAGCTGAAGAATGAAAGGGTAGATGATGCTATCTCTGCTATTTTAACACTAAATACAGCTGCTCATGCAGTAGGTACGAGTTTAGCTAGTATAGAGGCAGTTGAGATTTTTGGGATGAAAAATTTTGCAATTATTTCTGGAATAATGACTTTTTTGATATTAGTACTTAGTGAATTAATACCAAAATCACTCGGAGCACATTATTGGAAAAGAATGACCTCAATTACAGCTAACATATTAACTTGGATGATTTATATAACATATCCTATAGTTTGGATGTCAAGATATATAATGGCTATATTCTCACCAAAAACAGAAGAAGCTACTATATCTCGAGAAGAAATATCTAGTATGGCAACAATCGGAGAGCGAGAGAAGATATTTATAGGAAGAGAAAGTAAAATAATTAAAAATCTACTTGCTCTTGATAAATTAACTGTTGGAAATATAATGACTCCTAGAACTGTTGTAAAATCTTTTGATGCTAATACTTTTCTTAAGGATTTTCCAGATGAATTTGAATTTTCTAGAATACCAATATGGGAAGATACTGAAGATAATATAGTCGGAATAGCATATAAGTCAGATATATATCAAGATTATGATGTTTATCAACCAGGATTAACAATAAAACATACAGATTATGATTCTGATATTATATTTATTCCAGATTCATCTAGTGTTAATGTATTGTTCGAAAAATTTCTTAAAACTAAACAACACTTAGCAATAGTAGTAGATGAGTATGGAACATTTGTTGGAGTAGCTAGTTTCGAAGATGTTATAGAAAATTTACTAGGAATAGAAATAGTAGATGAGACTGATACTGTAGAAGATTTACAAAAATTAGCAAAAGAAAAATGGGAAGAACGAAAAAGATCTATGAATGGTTAAAGGATATATTATGGATAATAAATCGCCAGAAAGATAAGGATTATATTAAAATCAATGAAAAGATTAATATCATCAAGAAAAATATATCAACTGGAGAGATTGATTTTTATCCACAAATAACCTATAGGATTGGTACTAAAGTTAAAGTATATATTCCTATAAATGATGCTTGGATGTTTGATTGTGCTGAACTTATTGGGACAGTACTTGGATCTTATATTTCTAGTAAGAAAGAAGCAATGTCTGATAACGATATAACGTACTTAATTTATGCAGAGTATTATGAAGTTGCTGGACGTCGTAAATACTTGAATAAAGTTTTTCAGATTAGTTCTCAAGATTGTACAATTTGTGGAATCAATGAAGAAAAGAAGAAAAAAGGAATATATACAATAAAAGATATGTATAATGATATAAAAACATTTTGTAATAATAGTTGCATTTTATCTGATGAATGTAGCGAAGATTGTCCATTCTACCATTATGAAGCAAATAAAACTAGGAAGAAACATTTATCCTGATATTGAGTTATCTGAAGTTGATAAGTTCTTATTTCAGTATGGAATAAAAATGGGATTCTTATTTGATGATGGAGTAGAATTCTTTATTCCAGATCATATAATGACCAAAAATTATCCAGGGGACTTATCATTTTATCAGAAAGGTTTTAATAATCCAGATCTAATATTTGTAATATCTTTTGGAGAATTATTATTTCTGGATGGGGTTACAGAAAAAGAATTATTTAAAATACCAATATATGATTAGTAAATGGTTTGAAGTTAGTGTTGATTTATTTAATATAATTTTTGATACTTACTGGAAAAATAAAAAATCTTGGACATATGATAATATTATAGAAATTCAAAATCCAAGATCTATCCTAAGTGATCAACCATCTGAAAGATTATACTTAGGATATAAAATAAATATAGAAGATTACAAAAATGTTTTCACTAATTTTCTTAAGATACATACTATAGAAGCTCTTAAGGAATCAGGTTGTACAGTTCCTAATACTTACATGTCTATATGTATGATAACTAGTTTAGGACCTGATATTATACCTCTTCAACATGTGGATAAGCACTATAAGATTGTACTAGATACATGTTATGGAGAAGATCCACATCATCAACTTGAGAGTTTCTTACAAAGACCATTAACATCTTGGTATGTAAAAGAGAATGATAAATATATAATTGGAGGAGAGTATCCAGTAGAAGATAGGTTTATAAGATTTAGGTTAATTGATTATACATCATGGAAAGAAATGATTGAAAAATATCAAAAAGAAGATGTATTATCCTATCTTTATCCAGAAGATGATATTCCTAAAAAATTATTAATGTTATCAGATCAGAATCCCTCAAAGCCTTATATGTGAAAAGATAATAGATCATAAGTGAAATGTCTACTCGAAGAAAAACTCGGGTAGACTTTTTATTTAAAAAAAAATAAGAATATGGAAAAAATTATTAGAAAAATTAAATTACAATTAAAGGCAACAATAACTAGGTTTATTTGTTGGTTAAGTTATGGAATGGGGTGTTATAGAAGTGTACCAAATACCCTAGAGATTTATAGAAGTTATACATTCGACAACTTAAAAAAAGAATTAAATATATTACTGGAGATATATAGCCTTACCGAACTTGATTGTGAATATCTTAAGAAAATAGTATCTGTTAGGGCGTCTTCTGGAATTCTTAGATTATTGGAAATGCATGAAAATAAGAAAATGCAAATAACCTATAATCATCTAGAATTAAAGAAGATGATTGAAGACACTTTGGGTATAAAAATTGAAGAGATGGATTGGGGTGAATATAGATATCAACAGAAACTAAGACCATTGTTTTTATGGAATATAGGAAATGGTGAGAACGAAATAAAAAGAAAGCTTGAATTGTATAACATAGTATTATTAGTAATGGAGGAAGACTAAGGTTTTCCTCTTCATTTTTCTCCTTGAAATTCTTATATATGAAATTTAAATTAAAAAATATGAAAAAGAAATTATTAACATTATTAGCGTTAACAACATTATTGTTAGTAAGTTGTGAATCCGTTGAAAAGGTCGAAGATGTTAGTTCTTCAACAACAGTAACAATTAATCTTCCTAAAGGCGAAAAGTTTATAGATCTTAAACCAAATAACAACTCTTTAATAACTTCTGATACTTTAGGAAATATTAATGTATATTTATATTCCCCTACCAATAAAAATTTAATATTAATTTATAAAATAAAACAACAATGAAAAAGAGAACATTAATATTTTTGGGAATTATAATCATAGCTGTAGCATATATAGTATTTGTATTTATTTTCCCAGAGAATAAAAGAACTGTATTGTTTGGAGGAACTATGGAAGTAAAAGTAGAACCTGGCCAAAAAGTAATAACAGCTACATTTAGAGGAACTAGTTTATTTTATATGACTGAACCTATGGACTCTGGATATATACCTAAAACAAAAACCCTCCATGAAAAATCCGGCCGTGGTATAATCGAATCTGAAGTTAAATTTATAGAAAGAAGATGATAACGAAATATAATAGTAGAAATCGAGTATTTAGTATAACTCTCTCCCAAGAAATAATGGAGAACTACTTAAAGAAACGCGGATATCAAATTTCTACATTCTCACAAGTAGCTAAGGATTTTGGATATACGGCCGGAGAACTTATGGAGGAATTAAAACTATATCCTAGTACGTTTGATTATAAAATAGCATACCTCCCAGAAGAAAAAGAGGAAGTATATCGAAAGTTTATAAAAATTATAGAAGAACGAAGAGAAAGAGAAGATACTAAATATTATTCTGGAGGAAAATGGTTTTGGTATAACTGTGCGGAACTTGATCTCTTAAATCATATAGTAGATCTTAAAGCGAGAGCAATTATGAAGTCTGAATTTATAGAACGTATTATAAATTATGATTGAAGCTATAGAATTATTAACAAAACTAGAATGTGAAATTGATTTATTAATTAAATTATTAGGATATGAACAGAAATAAAAAAGCGTTAGTTATCTTTCATAGGGTAGATTTTGATGGAACATCCAGTATGTGTATAGCAGTAAAATCACTATACGATGAAGGGTACCAAGTAGATAAAACCGGATATAATTATGGAGATGAAATTCCAGAAATGTATGTAGATAAGAATGGAAGACCCTATGACCTGATCTGTATGGTTGATATAAGTTTCCCTCCTGAAATTATGTTACAGGTTTGGGAACACTATGGAGATAACTTTATATTCATAGATCATCATGTATCATCCATCGAAAGTTCTATACAAAATAACTACACCGGAATTAAAGGTATTCGTGAGATTGGACCAGCTGCTTGTGAATTAACTTGGAGATTTTTCTGTCCAGGTCAAGATATTCCAGAATTTATTCGACTTCTTGGAGTATATGATACTTGGAGAAAAGATGAAGTTGGGGAAGATGATTGGCAAGATGTAATACTTCCTTTACAGAGTGGTTTGAAATTTAAATATGGCTTAAATCCTGATACGTGGCTCTATGAATTTCCTAATCTATGTTTCTGGGAAGATAGATTGACAGAAGTAATAGAACTTGGAACTATTCTTAAACAAAATCAGGATAAAATTAATAAAGGAGTAGTTAAATCATTCTCATTTCCCGTTACTGTTGCTGGAAAATATAGAGGAGTTTGTGTAATAGGAACTGCATTTTCAAGTACAGTCTTTAATTCTGTCTTAAATGATTATGATATTTATATAGTATGTAATCGAAGAGATAAAGGAGTATATAGTATATCAATGTATAAAGAACCTGATCGAATTCCAGAATTTAGTTGTGCTGGATATAGAGGCATTATTTTTGGACATAAAAGTGCTGGAGGTGGTACTTTAAACTTTGAACAATTCAAGACTTTAATAGAGGATTGTGAAATTTAAAACTTATAAGAACCAAGGATTTTATTTCCTTGGTTTCTTTTTTCTTGATACATTTTTATGAGGACTAAGGAACCCTTTATCATACCTTCCGTTCACCACTAAAGGGTTCACTCCAGGGCCCTACGGGCTCTAGATTGAATAAACTATATAGGGAATAAATAGATTATAAGAATTCGATCTCCTCCCAAAGGGAGATCGAATATATCAATTGATGCACTTTTTTTTTATTTAGAAGAATATATAGAGTACGTAGGTTAAATGTTTAATTTAAAGTGTAGTTTTGCTCTTCTACTAACCTTAAATCCTTACAATTGAATGAAGATTATAAAGGGTATCCTTAGTCTTCGATTTTATGTAACTGGATTCTGTATTAAAAAGAATCTATAAATAATAAATTAATTAAAAACTTTATAAAATTATGACTAAAGATAAAATTATTGTACCTAGAGGAATTAGGTATATAGGAGAGTGGAAAGATTTCTGCTTTTCTAATTTTCTAAGTAAATGTATTATTAATAAACAATTACCTGGATGTGGTTTTACTGAATACTGTATTAATGGTCCTGAGAATGTAATACTTTGTTCTCCTAGAAAAATGCTTTTAAAGAATAAATATGATCAACATAAAAATGATATTTATTTAGTAATTAATGAGATGGATAAAGATCCAGATGTGGATAAGGATATTAGTAAGGATATTAAAAATCCTAATTTAGATGAAGATTATCAAGAAAAGAAAGATAATTCTGAGATCTATGAAAGATTATATAGAGAAATTGATACTTATACCTATCAAAGATATCTAAATAATCAACCAGCTAAGATTCTAGTAACATATGATTCATATAGAATCGTTAAAGATATTCTTGAAAAAATTAGAATATTTGATAGGTTTATAACTATAGTAGATGAGTTTCAGAGTATTTTACACGATTCTAGATTTAAAAGCAATACTGAAATGGGATTTTTGGAATATCTTAAACAATCACCTACTGCATACTTTGTATCAGCTACTCCTATGATGGATGAATATCTAGAAATGTTAGATGAATTTAAGGATCTCCCATATTATGAATTAGATTGGTATAGTTCAGATTCTAGTAGAGTAATCAAACCTTCATTAAAAGTACTTACAATGAAATCAGTAGGTACAAAAGCAGAAGAAGTAATTCAATCCTATCTATCAGGAGATTTTGAAGAAGTTGTTGTTCTTAGAGATAGTGTACCTACTAGAGTAATATCAGATGAAGCAGTATTTTATGTAAACAGTGTTAATCATATTATATCTATCATCAAGAAAAATGAATTAACTCCAGAACAATGTAATATATTATGTAGCAATACTCCAGAAAATCTAAAGAGAATACAAAAGAAATTAGGAAAAGGTTTTACTATAGGAGAAGTACCTCTTAAAGGAGTTAAACCTAGGATGTTTACGTTTTGTACTAGAACGGTTTACTTAGGAGCAGATTTTTATAGTTTATGTGCACGTAGTTTTATATTCTCAGATTCTAATTCAGACTGTTTAGCAGTTGATATTGCAGAAGATCTTCCACAGATACTAGGTAGACAAAGGTTGTTTAGTAATCCTTGGAACAATTCAGCAACTTTTTATTATCGTACTACAGCAGATTATAGAGAAATGAAAGAGTCTGATTTTCAGAAAATTTTAAATAAGAAAACAGAAACTACAGAAAACTTATTATCAGTATATAATAAAGGAACTGATGAAGAAAGATATGATTTAGCGAAAAATTATTTATATGTAGCTAAGTCAGCAAGTTATAAAGATAATTATGTAGCAGTAAATAAAATAATTACCAGTACAGGTAATATTATTTTAAAACCTGTTATTAATCAGCTTGTAAAAGTTAATGAGATTCGAGCATTTAAAATTCAGCAAATTGATTATAAAGATAGATTTAGTGTATTTAGTAGTGTACACTCTAAACTTACTCCTGATGATATAGTAAATAGGGATGTAACTAGATTTTTCTGTATTTATGATACTTATACTACAATTCATGATAAACTTAAAATGTTATGTGAATATCCTGTTTCTAGAGAAGTGATAGATATAGTTCTTGGACAAATAGCAGATTCTGATGAAGTTAAGTCTTATTATCTGTCATTAGGTCCTACTAAACTTAAAGCGTTATCATACAATTCTCATAAAATAAAGAAAGAGCTTGGAATAGTAACATTTAGTCCAGAATTACTTAATAATACAATTCATCAAAACTTTAATCCAGGAGAGAAATATACACTATCTAATCTTAAAGCAAAACTAGGAGATTTATATTCTAGTATTTCTTATACTGCAGTGCCAAAAGCTAATGATATTTTAAATTACTTTGAGGTAAAGGAGTATAAATCTACTGAAGTTGTAGATGGAGAGAAAAAAAGAGTAAGAGGTTATGAATTATTATCTAGAAAGGAGGTGTGTTAATTATGAAGTTAGGTAAATTAATTTCTAAAGCAATATCTTGTATAGATTCTTATATTAATCCACCAACAGAAAAAGAATTAAAAGATAAGCATAAGACTGAGTTTTATGTCTATATATCCCAATTTCCTGGATTTATGGCAATGAATATATTAGATGAAATTGAGGAACTCGAGATGGATATTTTATCAGAGGATTATTATAATATAAGAGCTGGAAAAACGTGGAAGGTTCTTATATTATATCAAGGAACTTCAGATTGTTTGGGAAATATAAATAAAGTTCTAAAAGAAGATTTGGAATATTTTAGGAAACGAGTGATAAAATTAAATGAAACGTACTTAAATGGGGAAGTTTCAAGTATGGAAAATTATGATAGAAAGATCCTTAGGTGGTGTTTTCAGTCAGAAGATCCAGAATTTAGTAGTAAATTTTTTAAATATTTAAATAAGTTGTTAAATGGTAATAAAACGTAAATTATTCTCTAAAGAAGTAGAGAGAAAGAAATCTGATAAAGGATGGGATGCTGCTTTAGGAGCTGGTATTGGTGCTACAGCTGGAGTTGCTGGTAAAATGAAGCTTGAGAAGATTAATTCAATTAAGAAATTAAAAAATGCTACTAATGCTAGAATAAATAAAGTTCATGACTATCGAACTGAGAAAGTAGAAACAGAGATGCAAAGGAGAATTAATGCTTCTGTTGATCCTTTTGAAAAATCTGTAATAGATGAGGTTAGAAGAGGTAAACATGATATAATTAATAATAGCCGTAAAAATATGATAGAAACAGTTGGAAAGAAGAAACGAAAGCTAAAAATTGCGACAGCTGCTATCCCAATTGCTGGAGCTATTATTGGTGCAGTTTATGGTCGTGATAATAATCTCAAGAAACAAAGAGATAAAATAGAAGATGCTGCAGGAGATAGAGTTGCAGATATTGTTAGAGGAAAGAAAGAAAAATAAATATAAAAATTAAATTATTATGTCAACAAGAAGTACTATTTCAGTTAAGATACCTACTGAAATGATTGGAAAGGTATACGAGAACATTCATGGACATCAAGTTTATCTAGGAGGAGAGTATATGGTTATTTACTGTCACTTTGACGGTTATTTAGATGGTGTTGGAGAGATTTTGCAGTGTTATTATGATTCATTTGAGAAAGCTTTTGAGTTAATTCTAGGTGGTGATATCAGTTCCATCGCAGAGTCTCTTGAGGGTTGTGACTATTATGTTCGAAGAGGTGAGAGTTGGGAGAATAGCAAACCAGCTTTTTCAGATAAACCACCTAAGAGAGTTGAAGAGTATTTATATATCTTCGAATCAGGAAAGTGGTATGTTTATAATGGGTATAATTGTAATGGACCGCTGGAGGATTATCTCAGCCCGGAAATCTCTTCAAAAGATGACATGATTTCGTTACCTAAGAATTTTTGTTATTATTTACATGGTTATTTATCTGGGCTGTCATCTACCCAGCGAGAAGATAAAGGACTTGATTCTATAATTAAAACATTGGAGGGTTATTTAGATGTTTAGAGTAATTATTTGTGGTTCTAGAGAATTTGATGATTACGATCTTCTTAAGGAGAAGTGTGATCTTATTTTATCAAGAAAAGCAGCAGACCCAACGGAAAAGATTGTGATTGTTAGTGGATGTGCTAGAGGTGCTGATAGACTTGGAGAAAAATATGCTGAAGAAAAAGGTTATGAAGTTTTGCGTTATCCAGCTGATTGGGATAGATATGGAAAAAGTGCTGGGTATAGGAGAAATAAACAAATGGCAGAAGTGGCTAATGCATGTATAGCTTTCTTTAGTTCGGTTGCAGAGAATAAAGGAACTAAGAATATGGTATCTCTTGCAAGGAATATGAATCTTCTTGTAAGGGAGGTAAAAGAAGAGGATTAAAAGCCTTATATATGTAATAAAAATAAATGTGAGAAATAATATGAAAACAGTAAAAGTAATTGTAGGTACCTCTGTAATTATTGGAGGTATATATTTAATATATAAAGCAGTTAAGAAGACGAATAGTGTAATAGATGGTGTTTCAGAAGTAAAAAATAAGATGAACACTTTTATACAAGATCAAGCAATTAACTGGATGAAAGATATTAATAAGAACTTAGAAACAAAAATAAAGGAAAAAGAAGACAAGTTACTAAACGATAAAGAAAAGAATTAACGGGTTCTTTTAAGTTTGTAATATTGTTGTACCCTATTTAGTCCATCGGTCTGTGAAGATAGATGGATTTTATTTTTCTTCCTTTTTGAGTCCTTTAAAGCCTTATTAATGTAGAGAAAGAAACTCCTTAAGCTAACAATGAAATAGCTTAGGGAGATTTTTTATTAATAAACTTAAAAGAGAATAAAAATGGAAACAGGAGAAATTACAAGACAAGCAAAACAAAGCTTAACTATCTTTAAAAAAACAACTTCATGAATGTCAGTGTAGAGAGAATCGATTAAAAGAATATTATGAAAAGAAGTGGCTGACAAAGAAAGAGTTTTTAAAGAAAATAAGAAAGCAGAGAAAGAAAAGAGCAGAATTTGCAGAAAAGTATCTCACTAAATATAATGAATTTAAGAATCTTGGAGAAAAGATGTCACTAGAGCAAGAAAATTATGCTAGGGATGCAGATATAATAGTAAGTAGTTGGTTTATAATAACTCACCAATCATTACCTAAATTATTTATCTTAGCTGGAATGGTATCTGTTATAATGAAGAAAATAACTAAAGATTTTTGGTTATTGAGTGAGAAGAAAAAAGAGAGGGAAATTTAATCCCTCTCCATTTATTTTTTTTTTATTTAAAGCTTACAACTGGGAACTTAGCCGCGTCATAAGATAAACAGTAATCACCTTCTGGACCAGCTACAGCATCTTGACATACCATAACTACTTGACTTTCATTTTTAGTGCCACAAACTGAAGCAGGATCAGCTGGATTAATCTTTACTCCAGCATGAACTAAATTATTAAAGTTAACAGTAATCTTACCGTCACCAAACAAGTTATTAGCATTAACCTCTTCTTCAGTCTTATTAGTATAATCTTCGCAAATCAAGAAACCTTGCCATGGAGCTCTAGTTTCCCATTGATCTACAGTACAGTTATTAATATTAACAACTACACCAGAAGCATTAGACTTATTACTTAATCTAAGAGCATTACTGATCTTTTCGAAATAACAGTTATTCAATGTAATAATAGCATTGTCTTGAGTACCTAATACTAAGATAGCATTATTACTGAATTCACCTTGGAATTTACAATTATCGAACAAGATATTTTTCGGAAGTACAGAATTGCTTGCTAGACCAATCTCAATACCGTTATAAACTTCAGATGCATCAAATACCATATCTTTGAATACGATAAATTCAGCATTATTTACGCTTATTACAGTATTTCCATTAGCTTTCGGGAATGAACCTGAAATATTTAGATCTTTGGCTTCTACATCACCAGCATTCAATTTAAGTCTAGCATTATCACTTACTTTAATTGATTTTAATGAGATAGACTTACCAACGATTTCAGCATTTTCATTAATAGATCCTGATACGATATAATCCTTAGAAGAATCTTTCAATTCACCAGCAGAACTGTCAACACTTACAACTTCAGTATTTGTTTTAGTAAGAACATCAACTTTACTTTGAAGAATTTGAACTGTTGCATTCAAAGCTTCAAGAGTATTGCTAAGACCAGCTACATCTTCTAAGTATGCAATTTTATGAGCTTCTTCTCCTAATTGACCAGCTTCTTGTACAGTAGGACGTACATCTTTAGGGGTATTCATATTAATCGGAGAAACAGGAGTACCAAGATCTACTATTCCCCAACGATTAAGTTGAACAAGATTATTTCCTCCGCCCAATAACATATCACCCTTAGCTAACTCAACAGCTTTACGATTAGGTAATTGTTCAGAAGGAATATCTTTATATTTTACCTGTCCTTCAATCTCCTCTTTTGTTGCATATGGGGTTAAATCTACGGGAGGAATAGCATCAATAGCTTCTTTAATCTTACCATCTACTTGAGCTTCATTTTGGAAACCTAGATCGTTTTCAAGTTCAGATACTTTAGTAGGAACATTACCGATCTTTTCTTCAAGTTCAGAAACTTTAGTATCAGTAGCACTCATATAAGCTTCAAGATCAGATTGAGATACCTTAAGATTAATATTATCTTGAAGTTCGGCTGCTTTAGTTTCTAAATCTTCTGAAAGAGCAATTCCTTTAGAACCATTAAATAGAGGACGAGGTTCAGATCCAACTAAGTTAAGATCCATACCAGCAGAGCCAATCTCTACTTTATTCTCGGGTGTTACTTTTGCCAGGTTAAATCCAGCAACACCTTCTGCATTAACACCACTCAAAGAATCACCATTAGCAAGTTCGATAGTCTTAGAACCATCTTCGAGAACTTTATAAGAAATCAATCCTTCTTTTGCAGCTTCAATATCTTCGGTAAGAGCAATTTCCTTAGTATCATTATAAGTAGGACGATCTGCAGAACCATTAAGATTCAATTCAACCCCAGGAGCACCAAAATCAGCTTTATCCCACTTAGACAACATTACTAGATTATGACCTTCTCCCTTAGTATCGATACCAGAAATATTGTCATAATTAGAAAGTTGAATTGTTTTACGACCTTCACCGAATTCTTGATACTTAACAACACCTTCAAGATCAGCAGAAATACCATCAACCTTTTCAGTAATAGCATCAACAGCAATCTTATCAGCCTTAGAATCAAGACCTTCGTTAACTGTAGCAAAACGATTATCAACACTTTCTGCATCAGCCTTAGTAGCTAATTGTTCAGTAATCGCATCAACTGCTATCTTATCCGCTTTTTGATCAAGTGCTGAATTTATATTTTCTACTGCACTATCAACATCTGCCTTATCAGCTTTAGTTTCAAGAGCAGCCTTAACTTCTTCTATCTGTGCCGAACTAGATTCAACATCACTCAGGTACGCAATCTTATGAGCTTCTTCACCAGACTGACCTGCTTCTTGTACAGTTGGACGTACATCTTTCGGAGTATTGATATTAAATGGGACGCTAGAAGAACCAAAATCAGCTACACCCCAACGATTAAGCTGAACGAGACTAGATGTACCACCTTCTAAGTTACCACCTAAAATAACATCACCATTCTTAAGAACAATAGCTTTACGTTCTGGGAGATTAGAGTCAGCTACATCTTCATATTTAACAGCTTTCTTATTAATAGCATCGATAGAAGAAGCAAGATTTTCATTAACTGTTACTAGGTTAGCAGCAACTTCTTGAACATTCTTCTTAATTTCATTGATACCTTCTACTTTAATACCTGCTTCAGATACACTCAAGTAAGATTCACTGGAAGGATCTAATTTAATAGAGAATCCATTTTCAATCAATTCAATACCATTACCAGCTACGTAAGTATCAACCAAAGAGCTAA